>Ga0315546_1001507_pt1 | contig 14648 bp, 10 predicted proteins | sample SalMarSW160170MG_FD_203833 | JGI IMG/M metagenome (GOLD analysis project Ga0315546, IMG submission 203833) | Salt marsh sediment microbial communities from the Plum Island Ecosystem LTER, Massachusetts, United States - Salt Marsh Sediment SW1601-170 ... | reverse complement strand
CACCGTTGAGTCTAAACTGTACGATAGTTCCATCCGGGTAAGACGGCCCAGTCACGTTGACGCTGAATTGGGCGTCGTCAAGATCTATCAGACCACCATCTTCCAGGCCACTCATGTCTATCTCTTTGGTCACGTTCAAACAGCCCGTTTTTTCCCGGGTGTTGTTGAAGGTACAAATTGCAGCTCCATCCACAGCTAACGTGACAGTAACAGTTTTAGCACTGAGGTCGACAGTAAACGTGCTGGTTTCCAGGATATCCTCGCAAGTTATATCAGTTAGACTCCAATGCTCAGGCAATGTAGTTTCTGTGAAGATGTAGTCAACTGCATTGCCGCCATGACCAGTCGGAAGGTCACTAAATCTAATCATCTCATATATTGTTGTAGTGCCTGGATCGGTATCTAACATGAAAGTGGTGGGGCTAATGTTACCATTCGGATCTGAAGAGGCGTTAAAGCCGAACAAAGCATCAGTAGCGGGTGTAGGGTCAGTAACTTTCTGGATGATTAGGTAATTTGCACCCACGGTTGGTATTGGCAGAGTAATAGCTCCAGAAGGGCCGGCACTCTGATCCTGCAAAGTGAAATGCCGTGAAGACCCGGTGGCGAAGCCAACTCCGTAGAACGAAGCATTCCAGCTTGTGTATACATCCGCTCCGAAAATACCAGCAGCACCCGAAGGAACAGCTTGGTCGTCTGGTGGAATAAGGCTTCCCAAACTACCTTCGTCGCCTGCCATCCAAACAGCTGATGAAGCCAGGTGAGCACGGAAGTAAATGACCAGCGTATTCGTGCCAGTTGTTGGTGCGCCTGTGGCGAACATAGAGGCTGGATCATCAACAGCGAAGCCATTGAACTCAGCTGGTGCATTTGTGGAGGGGGAGCTCAGCGTATGCGCCGAGGGGTCGTATGCCCAATTGATTTTTTTGGGAGTCCAGGTGTGCCAAGTGCTCATAGCACTCGTACTGTTTCCTGGATATGGTACGTCATTAGCCAGCATGGAGGTGTTCCAAGCATACCTGAAGTCACAAAAAGCATCGATAAAAATAGCATTGCTATTTTGCTGGTAATGATTATATACCACATTGAAAGTAGGAACGTCACTTCCGGGAATATCAATTATCTCATATTGGTAGTATGCCCACTGGTCTTCCTTATAGTATTTTCCGGCATTTCCCGTGGTCCACTTACCGGTTGGTAGCACAATCGCCGTGGTGTCCTTCCTGTAGACACCCTTTTTGTAGCCAACATCGTCCGCCACGGTGGCCGCCGTTTTGGCGGTATTGGTGCCGTCGGTCGCCGTTATCTTGTAGCGCCCGGGGATCATTGGTGGAGTATAAGAAGTCTGGAAGCTACCCACACCGTCTGTGGTCACCGGCGGCAAGATGTCGATCCCATTGTTGCCTGGCAGTTGCACCTCTATATTAACGGTGCCGTCCGGCGTGAATCCAGTCCCGTAGATAACCATGGTCTCTCCGAGACTGTACTTAGTCTTATCGGTAGTAATCGCCGAGGGGTCCTTAGCAGCCATCGCAGAACTGGCAATTCCCGCAATCAGCCCGATAGCCAAGACTATGATCGCTAATCTAGTGAGCAACGAGCTCATCTTTTTGTATTTCATATTCTTTCTCCTTTCTGTTTGTGTTTCATGTTCTCTCTTTTTTGTGTGAATAGCATGCCTTGATTCGGTATCAAGGCTGCTCCAGCTTCGTCATTAATTTCATACTCCATACCTTCTCCTGTCTGAAATTCATGGATTTGCTTTGTCTTGTTCTTGGAATCTGCCACTTCCTCTCAGTTTCTTCTCTATAGATATCAACACAAAAAACTTTGGCAAATATGCTTTAGGTTATCAGAACAGCTAATCACTCTATCGACCTCAGGCATGACGGCTGAAGTTGTAACGGCTTCTTTTCCGCACTCGCTCATACCTGCTATTGTAAAATTGTATGTTTCCAGGTCTTGAAAAGTTATATAAATTAGGGAGAAAAAATTACAAATTTGTGACATTTTCTCTTTTTCTTCTTCAAAACAAAAACCGACTTCTGTGGAAGTCGGTTTCACTATTGGCTCCCTATTGCCCAAGTGACCACCTACGGGCTATAGCTCATCGCCCCATCCTGAATGTATTAGAATATCAAGAACTTATATGCAAACCTCCCAAATCGCCTTATCCTATGCACAACGCACGTAAATTAATTAGGGCTCGCTAATTCTTATGCTCGAACTTGAGTGCCCTACCACACCCAACCCCTTTAACTGCCTCACTGCTCTTTTCCTAAACTATAACTCTTCCCTTGGTCTTAGAAGAACAATATTAAGCATGCTCGCAGAGCGATAACTTAAATTATACATTTTATTCTTATAAGAAGTCAATATACTAAACTTAACTTTTCTTACCAATCGGGACTTTTTTCCTATTACTATTTTCTAATAAAATTGGTACTTTTCGGTGATTGTGCAGTTAACTGAAGTGAGTTACCCTTAAGATGAGTTAATTAAGGAGTAGATGGGAAAAGATATGGTAAATGGCGAATATATGAGTGACATGCTGACGGTAAGGGAAGTCGCCCGGCTCCTCCACGTCCATCCTAACACCCTGAGGCGCTGGAGTAACAACGGGAGAATAAGAGCATACCGCATTACCCCGCGGGGTGACCGCAGATTCAAGCGCGAGGAAATCGCCCAGTTCCTGGCTGAACTTAACACCCAGGCAGACAACTGGCAGAAAGCCGGGAGCAGACAGTGATCACGGTAGTGAATAAGACCACTGCCCCGGCCTATCAATAAGCTATCGTGAAAAACCATATTGTCTTTCTCCCCTCAGCGAACTTGCCCATCCTGCCTTCTATTGTGCAGACATAGTCAACCTCATAAATCCCTGCTCGATCCGACATGAGATTGCCACGCCCCGACAAGTCGGACCTCGCAATGACACCCCTCCTCTTCCTACCACTTTTTGTTTTTTAGTCATTATTTAAGTTTCAGGATTTCCTGCCTGGCTTTCTGCCACTCCTCAACAATTCATTCAACTACAATGTAGCGGTTCTTTCCTGTCCCCAAGCCATGCCTCAAAGCTGCCACGACCTGGGGTAACTGCCAGGGGTCCGCCGTGAGCTTGTTATTGGCCTTATAAGCTAAGAGCACTTTAATCGCTTCGACATCTATAGCCACAAGGTCCCCGGAAGCAAGCACTACTTCAGGCTTCTCCAATCGGCCCCTGTCAGGACCACCTGAAACGAAGGTCTTTCTGCCGTCCATGATTATGAGATTTGGTTGCCAGCACAGACTGATTTCGGCAATCTTTTGCTCCAGGTGACGAGCATGAAGAGCACGCAGTTCACCAGGGTGCATAAAACCTACCGCAAGCTTCAGCGCCCCTGAAAGTCGTCCCCTAAAATGGGTTTTCATGAGGGGCAGATATACTATCTTGTCAGTTTCATAGGCTGAGCGTGGCACGGAAACAGAGCTCAGATAGTCCCCATTAACCTTGACCCTTACCCAATCATCAGGCTTATCATCGAAAGCAACGAGCTCCACCCCCAAATCACGCGCTAATTCAAACACACCCACTTTCCTGAACACCTTCCTGGTGGGTTTCCATATCCCTCCCGAGCTTTCGCCTATCGTAACTTTCGCTCCCGCTTCCATGAGGAGTTCGACCACGGCGCGCAGAAACGCCAGGTCAGTAGAGCCAGGATATGGGTCCTGGCTGTTAAAATTTGGCTTAAGCAGGACCCTGTCGCCCCTGTCTATAACCTGCTCCAGGGAACCTAGCAGCGCAATGGCCCTCTCAATGGCAGCCCTGATGTCTCCACCTGCCTTCACCTTAGCCACCAGAGCCTGGTTATTTCTGAGCCAGGGGTTCTCAGGTCGAGGTCGGGGGTCAACAAATGGAATATCCCTAGTTGCCCTGTCAGTGAGGAAGTGATAAAACCCGATAATTTTATCTACAAAATCCGTCATTTTGATTCACTCTTCCGAACTGCGACTTTTCAGCCCTACAATATTAATCATTAATATAACAAGTTTTTAGTTTTCAAATATTTGTATATTCCAGCAGCCTTTAATTAGCCCTCAGTATCTCCTCCAGCACCTCCGTCCATCTGTCCCCCAGAGGCCTGGTATCCAACTTGACTTGTGTAGCGCCTATTTTAACTGCGCCGTCAGTATACTTATTCATAACTCCCACTGCCCCTCTTATCTTAAGAGGGGAATCAACGTTCTGAGGCTTTATTACAATTTGCCTTCCCTGCGTGGAAATAGAGTTTACCTCTGCTCCTGCAGCTAAAACCTTGATTTTCATTATGTAAAGAAGATTTACCACAGGCTGGGGCAAAGGACCGAATCTATCCTTGAATTCCCGCGCCATGTCCTCCACTTCCTCTATATGCTCCATCCTGGCCAGTCTGTGGTAAAGGCTTAATCTGGTATTTAGATTTGGAACATACTCCTCCGGTATGTGGGCGTCTAAGGGCAGGGATATGCTGGGCGATTGCTTCGCTTCGCTCGCAATGACACTCTTTCTAATTGCACCCTCACCTATTCCTCTCCCTTCAAGGGAGAGGTTAAGAGATGACGCTTTTAACTCCTCCACTGCCTCAGCCAGCAACTGGCAATAAAGGTCAAAGCCCAGGGCAGCAATGTGCCCGCTTTGCTTGACACCTAAAAGATTGCCCGCTCCCCGAATTTCCAGGTCCTTCATAGCGATGCCAAATCCCGAACCCAGTTCGGTAGCCTCCAAGATAGTCCTGAGCCTCTTATAAGCCTGGGGGGTCAGCTGCTTCCCTTCGTCAAAGAAGAAATAGGCATAAGCCTGGTTGATACCGCGACCCACCCTGCCCCTCAACTGATAAAGCTGGGCTAGGCCGAACCTGTCAGCCCGGTCAATAATCAGCGTATTAACATTAGGCATATCCAGACCTAACTGGATAATAGTGGTGGTCACCAGGATGTCATACTTGCCAGCGATAAAGTCCGTCATTACCTTTTCCAATTGCTCTTCAGGCATCCGACCGTGAGCTATAGCGATTCGAGCTTCGGGTGCTAAATCCTGTAATTTGCTGGCAGCCCAAGCAATGCTCTGAACGCGGTTATGGACAAAGAAGACCTGACCATTCCTCTCCAGTTCACGCAATACCACTTGCCTGACCAGGGTGGCATCGTAAACTCCGACATAGGTCTGGACAGACAGACGTTCTTCGGGAGGCGTTTCCACGATGCTCATATCCCTGATTCCGGTTAAAGACATGTGCAGGGTGCGTGGGATAGGCGTAGCGCTAAGAGCCAGGGTGTCCACTTCCCTCCTTATCTGCCTGAGTTTTTCTTTCTGCACCACGCCAAACTGTTGCTCCTCATCGATTATTACCACTCCCAGGTCTTTAAATGTGATGTCTTTCTGCAACAGGCGATGAGTGCCAATGCATATATCTACAGTGCCATTGGCTAAGCCTTCCAGGATTTCCCTTTCTTTTTCCGGCGGGCAAAAGCGGCTCAGCATTTCTATTCTCAAAGGAAAAGTTTGCAACCGCTCAGTAAAGGTAATGAAATGCTGCTGAGCCAGCACGGTGGTCGGGACCAGAATAGCTACCTGTTTATTATCCATAACCGTCTTGAAGGCAGCACGCAAGGCTATCTCGGTTTTGCCATAGCCCACGTCCCCACAGATGAGCCGGTCCATGGGCTTGGCTTTTTCCATGTCCTCCTTAACCGTCATGATTGCCTCGATCTGGTCTGGTGTTTCCATATAAGGGAATGATGCCTCTAGCTCCTGCTGCCATAGTGAATCTGTAGAGAAAGCGAAGCCAGGAGCTACCTCCCGAGCAGCATAAAGGTCAATTAGCTCCTGAGCAATTTCCGCCACCGATTCTTTAACCCTTTTCTTCGTCCTCTGCCATTCCGGTGTTCTTAAACGGCTCAAGCGTGGTGCCCCCGATACCATCGGGGCACCGATATAGCGGCTGACGCGGTCTATCCGCTCAGTAGGCACATAGAGCTTGTCACCAGCGGCATACTCTAAAACAAGGTATTCTCTCTCCATTCCATCGGAGGACATCCTGGCCAGACCGTGGAACCTGGCGATGCCATGGTCAACATGGACGACATAATCGCCGGGAGCTAACTGAGGAAGAAACCATTGGTGAGGTATTGGCCTCTTCTTGCCTGCTCGCGGCTGCTTTACAAAGCCAAAGAGCTCGACATCAGTAATAAGGGTCAGCCTGTCATCCATCTCCCAGCCTCCGTCCAGTGAGCCCTGGAGCACAGTGATGGAACCGGTCGGAGGTATCCGCTCTATCTGTGATGCCGGCAAAGTATGAATGTCCTCTTTCTGGAGAAGTTCAGCCAACCGATTTGCCTGATGGCTGACTACGAACACGCGCTGTCTTTGTTCCACCATTTGCTTGGCTGTTTTGAGGAACCTTTCCAGCTGGCTTCCATAACTCTGAGCTCTGGTGAAGGGCAAAGCCTGTCCATAGCCCCGGGCGGCATCCCATGTTTCCAGCGCCAGGCGATGCCTTTCTTTCATCTGCGACTCTAACTCTTCCCAGGTGAGGTAAGGAGAGGGAAAGTCCTCAGGCAGCTCGCCTCTTTCCATCTTTGTGGCTCTTAATTCTTGAGTTTCCTCGTTCAGCCTGGTGATGGCAAGTTCAATTCCTCCAGGGTCATCGAGAACAAGCAAGGCATCACCACCAAGGTAATCAAATACGCTTCCATCCACCACCTCAGAGCTATCAGCTATTGGTATAAACTCTTTGGCCGGGGTGACAATCACCGAGGATACGGGGCTGGCTGAGCGTTGGCTTTCCGGGTCGAAGCACCTCATGCTCTCTATCTGGTTGCCAAAGAACTCTATTCGAACCGGCAACTGGCTGCACGGGGGAAATACATCAATAATGCCACCCCGCTTGCTCATCTGCCCGGGCACCTCGACAACATCCTCCACTTCGTAGCCCATGCTTTGCCACCGGCGCAGTAGCTCCAGGGGCTCAGCAGCCACGCCCGGCTTCAGAATATGGCAGGCAGCCAGAAAATCCCCTCGCGTGATGGTTTTACTCATGACTGCCAGAGCTGAGGTCACTATCAAGGGAGCTTTTGTCATCCTGAACGGAATGAAGGGTCTCGGAGATTCTTCGCTGAGTTTACCCTGAGCGGATTTAGATTCTTCGCTTCGCTCAGAATGACACTCTTGCCCTTCGTCATTGCGAGGCACCGTTTCCCCTGTCATTGCGAGTCCCGATTTATCGGGACGAAGCAATCCCGGTGGGGAATGGAGGGGCTGGTAAAGCGCTAAAGTGGCTAATGCCCTCAACCTCTCCATCATCTGATAGCTTACAGCCGATAGCTGAGAATTATCATAAGGCAGGAAGTCGAGCTCAGGGAGACGATGCAACTCGGCCGAAGGGGAACACCAGGCTCGAAGCTGCTCATGAAGCTTTCTGGCACTCTCAGGCTGACCGGTCACCACCATGATGGGCAAATCGAGCTCTTCGTACAGAGCGGCAATCAAGTAGGGCTTGGCGGCATCAAGTAGGCTTGCCTTATGCTCACCTTTTACTGCGGACAGTTCCCCCACCAGTTGCCCGTAGGCAGGCATCTCCTGGAGCAAAGAAAGCAAACAAGAGAGATTCATTGGTTGTCCCTCGTTAGCCATCAAAGCATCATTATAGTGACCTCGATAAATCATTGCCAATCTAACCGGCATGCCAAAGGTTCGCGCTGAATGCAAATCACAATCTTCTCAAACTACAGGTGCTTTGATGAGGAAGTGTAGTGGCGGACTTTATTTCCGCCTTGCTTTGAAGGCGAATACCCACGCGATCGCATATACAGATTGCATCCTTAATTTGAAGGGAGAATGTTGACCAGCAATTTGAAGAGGCAATTGACAGGTTATGGCCCGAACATCCCGACGGCCCCCGAAACTGTATCGTGGCTTGTTAACTCCCGAAGACTGATACAAGCGATGCCTTGGTGTTAGCTATTATCACCCTCAACAGAACAAGTATATGAGAAATGGAACTGTCAGGTATAATCTGGCCCTCTATCTCGCCACTTCGTTACCAATACAGCCAATACCGCGGGAACCAGAACCAACAAGCCTGCTATGACTATCTTCTCAGCCGGAGTAGTGTTAACGACTAAGGTGCTTATTACCAGAGCAGACACCAGGCCAGTCCTCACTATCGCCTTCAAGGTCGGATGCTCAGTTATGAACTCGTCTAGTGGTGGGTTGACTCTTTAACAGCAACAGTGCTATAGGCGCGGGGATTGCCCCTACCCCTGCAGCGATGGACTCAGTCAGTCCATGTCTGGTGAATTCCTCATCCCAGTACAGCGGTGACTCAGTAGGGACCTACCCTCCTCGGTGTCGAGTCAGGCGCACGATTGGTGTTGATATACAGGTAGTAGGAGCCAGCAGGGGGATTCACAATACCAGCCTCTTCTTTGAAGACTACTGTGACTGTGCCAGACGCTACATGCTGCGGCACGAGGAAGGTCACTTTCGTGCCGACAACCGTGACGTCAACTCCGAAAACGTCGTGACCATTGACGGTAATCTGGCCCGTCTGCCAACCAGCTTGCGGGACGGTGGTGCCTTCAGGAAACCGAATGGTGATGCTGTGGACTCCGGAGGATAGACTAGCGTGGATATCAAATGTGATCGTATATTCCGCCGTCATCCCCTCACAATTGGGGACGACGGTGACATCTCCTGTGACCCCCTGCTCGTCATAGACAACAGTCACACCTCTCCCCCTGAGCTCAGGGATGTATACATTGATCGAGTCCCAGTTCAGCGGATTTCCCTCCAGGTAGATGTCATCACCTTCGCCGAGTCCCTCATTCTGCACCAAAGGACTGATGTCGCTTATCTCGTTCCCACTAAGGTCAAGTTCTGTCAGGTTGGTGCAGTATTCCAGCCCTGCGAGGTCTGAGATATTTCTTTCCGAAGCAGCAAAGGAGATTAGCCCTTTCAGGTCTGAAGGGTACATGGGACGCTCCGGTATATCGATGGCTTCCCTTATGGCTGCCTCCAGGTGGGGGTCGGCGAAAGTTACTGCCTCTCCCACCTTAAAGTTGGCCGTGATGGAGTAGTCGTCGTTCATGGTGATGGTGGTTGATGCGGCACTGGTATCGGCGATGGTGCTGACATCACCAGTCCAGTCAATAAATTGGTAGCCTTCATCAGCCACAGCCACCAAATCGACGTCTGTTCCCTCGTCATAGTTAAAAATCCCCTCGCCAGGGGTGGTTACGTTACCGCCAGCAGTGCTGGCGATGGTCAGGCCGTACCTGGCTTTAGGAATTTCCTCAAAGCTAGCGGTAATAGAGTAGCTATCGTTCATTGCAATGGTAGTAGTGGCATCATCGACATCGGCAATTTCATCTACGTCGCCAATCCAGTTGACGAAGCGATACCCAGCATCTGGGGTCGCCTCCAGGTTGACAACCTCACCTTCGTCATAGGTAATAGTCCCCTCACCGGGTACGGTTACTGAACCTCCTTCCGTGCTGGAGATGGTGAGGTCATACGCAACAACAGCGCAGCCTACCAGCCCTACGATTAAGGCTACAGTAATCACAAAGATGCTAAGTCTTTTCATATATACGAGCCCTTAAGTATTATTGTATCACCAATGAAGGAATTATCAATAGTTTGTCCCCCTTTTGTCCAGCTCATGCCCTGTTTCTTGGTAAAGCAAGAGTAAAGTTGTAATAATCGGCTCATATCTCTACTATTATGATGTGGAGACTACAAGCCTGCCGTCAGGTTTTGAAACGGACAGGAAGCGTTTAACTGCCTTTTATATTAGAGGCTCACAACCTAAATGGTTGGCATCTGGGGCAGAAATAGCTGCCGCGGTTCTGCACCACGCACCGCTCGATATTGCTGCCGCAGATAGGGCAGGGTTCACCTATCTTATGAGCAACCTTAAAATCGGAATGGGCTGTGCCCAGCTCGCCCTCGGGGCGGACGTAGGTGTCCACGCTGGCGCCTTTGCAGCCGATGGCTGCCCCAAGAACTCTGCGGATGCAATGATATAGAGTTTGCACTTCTTCGGGCGATAAGGCGTCTGCCTTTCTCAGAGGGTGAATCCGGGCGGCAAAGAGAGCTTCATCGGCATACATATTGCCAATCCCGGCGACGATACGTTGGTCGAGAAGCGCTGCTTTTACGGGGATGTGGTGCCGGCTCAATCTTTGCTCCAGAATATCCGAGGTAAAGCTTTCATTCAGTGGCTCGGGGCCCAGCTTACAGACGACAGTGTTGGCATCATCTACAAGCCATATCAACCCCAGTCGGCGACGGTCACTGAAAACGAGGCGGTGCCCACTGGAGAGATGAAATACCGCCCGGGTATAGCGGTCAACTACTTTGGGATTTAACAGCAAAATGCCAGTCATCCTGAGATGCATAATCAGTGACTTGCCGTTTAACAGGTGAAAGATGAGGTACTTTCCCCGGCGTTCCAGGCTTTCTACCTCCTGCCCGATTAATCCGCGGCGGACATCTTCGGCAGAACCATCACACACCAGCCTGGCATCAAAGATGGTGACTTCGGTGAAGCTTTGCCCCACGATCCAGGGCGAAAGTTCGTTCTTTATCGTCTCTACCTCAGGCAGCTCAGGCATCAGGTGCTTCTCCTTCCAGAGATGAGTAAAGGTCTTGTCTATCCTTCTGGGAGCTGAAAAGTTCCTCCAGCAGCATTATCTATCCTTCTGACTTGAGTTTTGCCAGTCCTTCCAGGCATTCGGGCTTGGACAGGCTGGGGATCCATTCCCGGCAGGCTTTAGGACGTGAGGGATGTATGGTGCAGCGGGCTTTTCCGTCCGCATCCCAGGCCAGGAAGACACAGCCTTTCTTTGTGTGCTTCAGCAGGTAGCCTTCCTTTAGCGGCACCTTCAGAGCATATCTGGAGATGCACTTTGAGCGTGATATTCCCAGGGCGGAGGCAATGTTGTCTATGTCTTCGGGGTTAAGCGGAGCCTGGTAGCTGGTGCAGCAGATGCCACAGCGAAAGCAGGGGATGGGAGTTTGTTCCGTTATGGTAATTTCTTTTCCTCCCAGTGTCTTTATGATTGCTTTCTCTGTTGGCATTGCGCTATGGCGTTTAATTTTGATTTCCTGTTCAATTTTATTTAGGCATTTTTTAGTTGCTTGATTTATCAGACTTCTTTCATAACTCCCCTCGCCCCTCTTATCTTAAGAGGGGGATTTTGTCATGACTCCACAGCTTCAACGCCGAGAGGAAAGTAAGCTCAATATCACCTCGTGAAGTTTTTTGTTGGAGAATAAAAAGTCACCTGTCTGGGGCTTCCAAGGATTGCCCTGAAAATCGCTGACCTTTCCACCGGCTTCCTGGATTAATAAGACACCGGGGGCGACATCCCAGGGCTCAATTCTGGTGGAGAAGTAAGCCTCTCCTTTGCCGGCGGCAACCCAGGCTGTTTCCAGTCCAGCCGAACCCAGCTTGCGTATGTCGGTAACAAGAGGGTAAACCTTGTGCAGAAGCTCGCCTGTTCTTCCCCGGTCTTTCTCTCCACCTTCGCAGTAGAAGATGTAACTCTGGCTGAGGTCTGATACATCGGATACTTGAATCTTTACCCCGTTTAAGTAAGCACCTTTGCCCTTTTCAGCAAAGTAAAACTCATCAATCGCTGGGGCATAGATCGCCCCAAGTAGAAGTTCGCCTTGGTGCATCAGGGCTATGCAAATGGAAAAGGAAGGGTTGAAATTGGCAAAATCACCTGTGCCATCTAGAGAATCTACAATCCAGAGCCAATCAGGGTCACCCTGGAGAGAACCGCTTTCCTCAGTGAGCAGGCTATGATGAGGATAATGTCTCTTGATCTCTTCAACAATCAATTTGTCCACTTCTTTATCATAGCTGGTAGCTGCTTCCTTAGCTGTGCTTCGCTCTTTAAGCAGAGCCCAGTCCTGACGAAATCGCTTCATCAGAGTATCGCCAGCTTTTCTGGCCAAGCTGTTAATTAATTCTTTTTCCTTCATATGTTTCCAGTTATTTTATCATTGCTGCTAAAATAGGACGAGGTATATAATGGTGCGTTTGGTATTGCGGCGGGCAACCGATTCAGTATAATGCGTAAGTTCTTCTATGGCTATTGGATAGTTGTGGCGGGGTTCGTCACTTTGACCGTCTCCAATGGATTAGCCTGGTACGGATTCAGTGTTATGAACGCACCTGTTGCAGACTGGTTTCATTGGAGTCGCAGCGAGGTAGCTCTTGGCTTTACATTCCTTGCGGTAGCTATGGCAGTTATTTCGCCTTTTGTAGGCCGGCTCACTGATAATCGTGGCCCGCGTCAGGTCTTGATTATCGGTACAGTTGTACTGTCGCTCTCCCTACTGCTGCTAAGCAGGATATCAGCGCTGTGGAGCTATTGTCTACTTCACGCGGGTCTTGGTATGGCATCGGCGCTGCTAGGGCCTGTTCCAATAAGCGTTATTATCTCCAATTGGTTTCGCCGTCTGCGGGGTACAATGCAGGGAATAACTTTTATTGGTATCGGTTTTGGAGGAGTCGTGTTCGGTCCCTTTATCGGCAATTATCTCATCCCTAATCTCGGTTGGCGAAATGCTTATGTGGTCACGGGTTTGCTGTCAGCCGTCATAATGACATTAGTCATATTATTTCTCGTCAGGAATCACCCTCAAGACAAGGGACTCTCCCCCTATGGGGTAGAAGCAACGGAGGCAGCAAAAGAGCAGGTATCTGAGGCAAGCAAGACATCAGGACTCAGTCTCAAGGAGGCGCTGGGCATGTCTGCCTTCTGGCTGATAGCCTTAACGTTCGCAGTTTATGGGATCGGGCTGACCGGGAGCATCCAAAACCTGGTAAGCATACTTACGAGCCAGGAGTTTACCGCCGGTCAGGCAGCATTTGTCATCGGTATCATCGGACTATTTAGCGCAGCGGGCAAGTTTGCCTTCGGTTATCTAAGCGATAGGATTGACCCCAAGTACAATACCGCTATCGCTTATGCCCTTACCGCATTATCGTTAATTGCACTGGCACTGGCACGGTCTATCCACCACCTGTGGCTCTACGGCATACTTGTGGGCCTGGGAATGGGTGGTTGGGCACCAAATACGGCAGCGCTGACCGCAAATTACTTCGGTCTGAAGCAATACGGGTTGATACTGGGAACCATCCACCTAATTTTTATGGCAGCAGAGGCGGCAGGGCCAGCACTCGTTGCTCTTGCCTTTGAGCGGAGTGACACGTACCACTCGATTCTAATTATTCTTAGCATACTTTGCGCGGTGGCTATTCCACTGATTATCATTATCAAAAAACCCGGCTTTACTTTTACAGTCGAAAATACTCCTCAGACCTGAAACCGAGGTCTTGTAGCCCCGTTTTTGGCTTAAACGGAGGGCAGGACTTAAGCAGTTGGTCGCCGTTTTGAACATGCGACCCATTATTAAATATGCGAAGATTCGCATTAAAGTGCGTAACTAATAGAAAATCTGGATGTGTAAGGAGGTGAGAAAATGGCGATAGCCGAGATAAGTGTTGTCCCGTTAGGAACGAAGACCCCTTCAGTCAGCCAATACGTGGCACGGGCGGTCAAGGTCCTGGAGCAGGAAAAGGGCATAAGTTACGAGATGACTGCAATGGGAACAATCATAGAAGGTGACTTGGACAGGATTCTAGCAGTGGTAAAGAAGATGCACGAAGGGACCTTTGGGGAGGGGGTCGCCAGGGTGTTGACTATGTTTAAAATTGACGACCGGCGAGACAGGGCACAGGGCATGAAGACGAAGGTGGACTCGCTCAAGAAGAAGTTATAGGATTAGTTCAACGAGGGCATTTGCATACTTCGATAAACTCAGGATAAGCTCTTAGTCCTCTCTCATCGAAGGAAAGGGATTTTATACAGGATTATTCAAATGTCATTGCGAGCCCCGTCTTGTCGGGGCGTGGCAATCCCCTGCCCCCACTGAGATTGCGGAGCCTGTTCCGAAGCGTAAGCAAGGAATCCCGGCTCCTCGCAACGACACCGGGGAGATTGCGAAGCCTGTTCCAAATCTTAAGCGAGGAATCTCATTCCTCACAATGGCAAAAGGAGATGTCACTAATCATATGAACGAGTACAGGGGGTTGACAGTGCGTGTGTGTGTTTGATACATTAAATATTAAGAATTAGAAAGTTCCTGAAAAACTAAACTTTCACTGAAGGTGAGGCTTCTGAGTAAGTTGGTGGTAGCTGAAGCAGAATGAGAATTCCGGTCTTAAGAGGTGAATTTTTCTACGAGTTTTTCCTTACCAAGTAGGTAATTTTAGCAGGATTTTAACATTTACATGTTATACTAATGATAAAAGGTCGAGGTTCCCGGCAGCTTTTCGGTTTCGCTTTTGGCTGAGGTTATACTGCGCCGGGAAACAGAAAATGTGCCTGCCTTAAATTGAGCGCACAGGCAAAATGAGACAGCCTAGTGGCTGAAGGGGGGTGAAAGCAAGAAATTAAGTATCTCATAGAAAAGGCTGGAGACGATTGTGGGCTGTGATCGGTTTCCGGTTTTCACCGGGACAGGCTCCAGTGAAAGGATTTTCAGACAGCCTTAACATCTAAAGAAAGGAGGAAAAAAGTGAAGAAGAGAATACTTTTTATCGCGTTAG
>Ga0315546_1001501_pt1 | contig 14678 bp, 9 predicted proteins | sample SalMarSW160170MG_FD_203833 | JGI IMG/M metagenome (GOLD analysis project Ga0315546, IMG submission 203833) | Salt marsh sediment microbial communities from the Plum Island Ecosystem LTER, Massachusetts, United States - Salt Marsh Sediment SW1601-170 ... | reverse complement strand
CCTTCAAAATATTGTGTCGGGTTGTAATAGACCCGCTGGTCTTTCGCATCATATTTTAATTGTTCGACAACGTTGTCCCCTTTGCCCTGTGATTTTACTAAAGGAGTATCTAACTCCTTCGACTGAAGCAGATGTAAATGCGCAAGCCTTTTGCCAAGTTTTGCCATCTTACTGAATAGATCATAGTCCTTAGTGAAAGGTATTCTGGGGAAATCTATTTTTAAAAAATCAGCGTATTTATCACGATAGATGTTCGAATATAGAATGGAATAAATATAGTATAATATCTCTTTTGGTGACGCCGACTGGTATACCTCTGACAGTGTCAACAAGAATTCAGGATTTATATTTATATGTTTATTTTGTGCCTCAGATCTACGACTAAATAGATTTTTTTGATCTACGTCCGGATAAAGATATAGCGGAAAATTTGCACTTCCACCACGGTAAAAAAGGTTAAGATCTTCGATGTAAATTGAACAAAAGACAACATTCCAAGGTTTTTCTGCCCCTACAACTTGCCCTGCCCTCCCAACACATAACGCGATGTTTCCATGATTCATATGTTGCATAGTATTATGTCGAGGCATGCAATGAAAACCTCTAGATTTACCAGTATAATAAGTATATCGCACATCGAATGGTCTATATAACACCGGTACAATTTTCTTTTTATCCAAACCGCTATCAATTAAATCCTTTTGAGCTAGATGCACTTTCCAATCCCTAACATCTTTACCCAAACCATATGTTATTCGCGCTAATTCTATATCCATTTTAGAAAAGTTTACTGCTGTTCTCCAGGCTTCTTCCGGTGTCCATCTTATGGTCAGTCTGTCTCTTGCCGTAAACATCCCTACACTATTCAACTGGAATATCTCAGTTACCTTGGGTGATCTCTCATATAACTTTAAAAGTTTTTCATCTCTTTGAGTAAAAAGGTATAATTCGTATTTGGGCGTTATTTTTTTCCATTTTGTTGTTTTTAAATCGTTTGTTTGAAGCCACTTGTATTTGTCATCCCTCAGGCCCCAAAGATCCGAATGATATACCTTACAATCCTTTCTCTTTCCTCGTTTTTTGATAAAGATGGCAATAGCCACTCCCTGGCGAATATCAAAGACATTCTGGTCTCTGGAGCCGTCCGGGCATTTCTCTTTTTTAAGGCTGTTGCCGTGTAGGTCCAGAATGTAGATCTCATTAAAGCTCTTCATAAGGGACCTGCGCATGCCCCTGAAGGTGGGATTATCAAGGTAGCTGTGATTCGTGATGAATCCCAGAATCCCCTCACCGGCCTGATCTATCTTCCACTGGCCAAAGCGGATGAATTTTACGTAATCGTCCTGAAGCCATTTGGGGTTCTTTTCTTTAAGGGGCTGCCCGTCCACCTTATAGTACCCCTCGTCATCTCCTCCTTCAGCCCTTTTGTACCCTTCCTTAAGAAGACTATCTATCCATTTTCCCTTATTTGCCGAATGCCCGGAGTATGGGGGATTACCGAGTATCACCAGGATAGGCTGTTCCTTTTTGACTCTGCCCGCAAGATATGACTCCTCGGACAGGGAAGACATCCCGGGAAGCTCGGTCTGCACAAGGTCTTCCATCTCAAGGGTATTGGTTAGGTATAACTTTGCCCTGTCGTCTTTTCGCAATGTATATCCCAGTTCTTCAAGCAGAAAGGACATCTTCAGATGCCCAACCGCGTATGGCGACATCATCAATTCAAAGGCATAAAAGTTTTCAAGGATATAATCCTTTATAAAACCTTCTCTGCCTCCTTCCCCATACTTGTTCACGAACTCCTCCACTGCGAGCCGGGCCGCCTCTGCGGGAAAGGTAAGGGTCCCGGCTGCCGGGTCCAGCACAGTCACCGATTCGGTCGCGAATCCATCGGAGCGGTTGAATTGCTCTTTCAGGACATGATGCAGCGAACCTACTATATAGGATACGACATGTTCGGGTGTGTAATAGACGCCTCTCTTCTCCCTTGTCGCCGGATCATACTGGGCCAGAAAGGTCTCATAAAAATGGACTATAGGGTCTTTGCCCTTGCCCTCATGAAAAAAGGTGCGAAGGATCTTCTTGACGTCCGTGACTGCCAGGACTTCCGAGATATCGTCGATAATACATTCCACCTGCAATGGGAGGTCTTCCAGAGAGATAAATCTAAAGACGTCCCTCAAGATCCCGATGGTTCGCGGGATATTGTAATATGCAGATTTCCTGTTAAAGCCGTTCTCAGCCCTTGTCCTGGCGGCGAAAAGGCCATACGTTATGGTCTGTGAATAGAGATCGGCGAAGTCCTCTTTTGTTAGCCCTGCTATAAGAAACCTTCTAAATGCCTCGTAAAACCCAAGGATAAATCCTTTTTCATCCTGCTCTTCCCGGAGTTCAAGGGCGATGACTTCATCCCTTAAAAATCTGGTTCGCTTTGCCAGCTCTATCGCCAGTGTCCTGGCCTCGTATACCTTTGGCAAGGAAAATGAGAAAAACTTCTCAAGGAGGTTCAGAAAATCGGCCTCTTTTTCAACAGGCGGTATGGTCTTGAGTTTATGGATAATAAAAGGACGACCAATAAGGGCCTTGTCTATCAGGGTGCCGTCCCTGTAAAGCCTGAATTCAAGAAAGTTCGTGAGGATCAGGTTCGGGAAGGTGTTTCTGTAGCGTTGCAGTTGGTCGGAACTCTCTATCCTGTCAAGGTTTTCGATGGTCGGCGCCTTGGCTTCTATATATCCTATGATATGCTGCTTCCCGTCCCACAGCCGAAAATCAGGGTTTCCCGCGTCCGTCTTTTTTGGGATGGTCGTGATCCTAACATCTCTCTTGCCAACGGATTCTATAAAGCGATTAAGGAGGGCCTCAAGGGTGGAATAGTGGCTCTCTTCCCTGGCATCTCCACGGTCGGCAATCTCATGGATCTTTTTTAGATAGGGTTTTAGCATCGGGCGCACCTCATCCTCTTAAAAAAATATAGTCGCAGCCATCTACCCCCCCCCTCTTTTAGGGAAGCGCGGCCAGAAACTTGGCTGCCGGCATGACCCTTACCATGCCATCAAGGATGTCGTCCCCTGGTTCCAGAGTGAGTTGATAGAGGTAAGGTATTCCGAGTCTTTCTCCAAAATAATTTAACGCAGGGTTTACATCACGACTTGATGTCTTGCATTCAACCGCGAACCAAGGTTTTTTATCGTGTGTCACCAGAAAATCCACTTCCCTCTTGTTTGCGTCTCTTAAATAATAGAGGCCGATCCTATAACCTTCCTGATCTTCGAGGGCATGGCTCATTTTCAGGAGATGCCCGGCAACAAGATTTTCAAAACGGGGACCTTCATCATCTATGGAAGACCAGTCCCACAGGTATACCTTTGATGCCTTCTTTAGAGAGCGGACAGCGCTGTGACTAAATGGACCTATTCTAAAACAGAAATAAAGTTTTTCCAGTATCTCCATCCAGTTCGATACTGCTCTATGGCTGACTTCCAGGTCCTCACGCATAGACTGGAGAGAAAGCGGGCTGCCCACGCGGTCTGCAAGCATATCTGCCAGCACTTCCATTGACGAAAGATCCCGGATATTTTGCAGATCACGAACATCCTCCCGAAAAAAACGATCCATACGCTCCTTCCGCCATCTCCTGAGACTTTTCTTGTCCTGTTTTAGAAATGGCTCAGGGAACGGACCGAATTGGAATAATGCGGTAATCAGATCCTTATCATAAGCGCCGGGAAATTCAATCTTTTCTCCTGGTTTGGGGAGAATGGTTACGTTCTGCAGCTCACCTATTGATAACCCATGAAGACGATGTGCGTGATAGCGCCCTTGTAAGGAGTCGCCCCCTTTCCGATATATATCCAACCTGACGCTCCCGGTAATCAGAAAGGCTATCCTTTCTCCATGAGAATCATACTCTCCCTTGATCCAGCCCTTCCAGCGCCGATATTTATGAAGCTCATCAAGGACGATTGTGCATCTATCCGCAGGCCATCGGGCAGATAATATTTTCTTCCGATCCTCACGATTATCCCAGTTATAATAACGGTCATTCTCCTTTTTAAGAAAAGTCTTGGCCAGCACGGTTTTCCCGACCTGTCTGGGGCCTGAGATAAAAACCATCTTTTCCTTGAGATCCTGGCTAACCGGCGCCTTTAAATATCTTGGAATTATCATGTGTATATTTTTGCCATAAAGCAAAAAAAACGCAACTTTTTTTGCTTTGGCGCAAAATAATTACTGCATCAAGCATGGATATTTTCGCCAAAGGGCACAACATCCAGTGATAGAAAATATATCATAATATTACTCTTGTTAAGATTAATTTGGTCTACTTCTATTTTAATTCGCACACACCGCATTTGTCGCATTTTCCGACGTGGCAGATGTCGGACTCCTCTTCCCTGAGTGCAAGCTTGTATTCCTTTATTAAATATTCTTTGCGTATGCCATGATCAATGAAATCCCAGGGGAAGATCTCGTCAAGGCCCTTCGGACGGCGCACGAAAAAGTCCGGGTTGAGGTCCGAGTGCCGGAAGGCCTTTGCCCAGTCGCCTTTGAATTCACGTTCCAGCATAAGCATGGAACCTGCCCTCCTGTCTCCCAAGGATAGGAGGGCCTGGACATAGGCCCACTTGGGAACGTCAAAGTTGATCCTGACGCCACCTTCCTTTGAAAACGCCTTCTTAAGCCACTTCTGTTTTTCCTTAAGGCTCTCCACCGCCTCCAAGGGAAACCACTGAAAGGGAGTGAAGGGCTTGGGGATAAAACAGTTAACGCTAAGGGTGATAAGTCCGATCCTTCCTCTGGTTCTGGATTCCTTTATCATGTTATGTTTCATTGATTTAACAAGATCAACAATCTCCGCAACATCTTCTCTTGTCTCGGTGGGCAGGCCGATAAGGAAATAGAGCTTTACGGAAAAATCACCCACCCTTGCTATCATCCGGGCTGCCTCTGTTATCTGATCCTTGGTGAGGTGTTTGTTGATAACCCTGCGAAGTCTTTCTGAACCCGCCTCAGGGGCTATGGCCAGGCTCCTCTGACCTGTCTTTTTCATCTGTAAGAGCATATTCTCCGTCAGCAGGTCCGCTCTCAAGGAGGCTAGCGAGAAATTCCCCCCTTTTTCGGTAATCCTGGAGCATATCTCCTCGATTCCCGGTGTATCCAGCACGGATGGGCTTAACAAGCCGACCCGCCCGGCCTCTTCAACGGCCTTATCCACACACGAAATCAATTCCTTTTTATCCCCGGCCCTGGGGGGCCTATACACATATCCCGCCGCGCAGAAACGACAGGACCATCCGCAACCCCTGCCCGTTTCTATCAATATCCTGTCGGCGAATTCCGTACGGGAAGAGAGAATGGATGATCTGCCAATAGATAGATCCGACGACTTTTTACGGGCCGACTCTATCTTCAAGGGAATATCTTTCTTATGGCATATCCTCTCTTTGATAGTGCCGTCCTTGTCATACCCGGTGTGATAGAATCCCGGGACATACACGTGCCTGACATCACGAGCCAGTTCTTCCAGCAGTTCCTGCCTGGAGCTGTATCCCGGCCTCAAACCCTTGAAAAACTCTATAAACCCATTCAGGTTCTCCTCCGCCTCTCCCAGGAGAAAAAAGTCAAAAAACCCGGCCAGGGGCTCCGGATTGAGAAAAGAATTGATGCCACCGCCCATGACCAGAGGATATGACCTGTCCCTCTCAGCACTTAGCAAAGGTATTTTACCCATTTGCAGGATCTTTAGAATATTGGGGTAGTCATTCTCATAAGAGAGGGAGAATGCGATAATATCGAATCTGAGGAGAGGGCTCTGGGATTCCAGTGAGAGCAGGCCTTTTCCTCCCCCGTAATGGAGGGACATTTCGTGTTCTTCGGGTAGGAAGACCCTTTCCGCAACAACATAATCCCTTCTGTTCAGAAGATCATATACTACCTGGAATCCCAGATTAGACATACCGACACCATAAAGATTCGGGTAGGCCAGTGCTATTGAAATCTTGCCGCCCCAATCTTTACGTATCGCCCCTTTTTCTCCGGCCAGCTTTGACCTGTAAAGGGAAGCTGTCTTGCTCGACATCAGATACTCTCAATCAGTCTGCCTTTGCACGCAGAAAGGTGGGATAATCAAGATCATCCTTAAAAAACGCCTTTCTGAAAAAACCCTTCTTGCTTTCTACGGGCTCTTCATCCTCCACGAGCTGCGATGGCTGCTCCGTTTCCATCCTTTTCCTCTGATATGCCGGGATCTCGTAGCGGTCCAAGCCCTGACCGTTCACCTTCACGGTCCAGTCGCCGATCGCTTCCTCGGGAGTGACGTCCCTTAGCCTCGTCACTTTTCTGTAGTTTTCCCTGTCAATGCCTGTGGCTATTACTGTTACCTGGATCTCATTTCCCATGTCTTCCCTGAAGACCACGCCCCAGAAGATCTCGGCATCCTCGGCCACTTCTCCCTTTATGTAATTGCTTGCCACATCAATTTCATCCATGGTTATATCCGGTGGAGCCGTAATGTTCATAAGTAGGCCCTTGGCGCCGTTAATTGAAATATCCTCAAGCAGAGGGCTGTTTATTGCCTGCTGCGCGGCTTCGGATGCCCGTTTATCACCCGCGGCCCTGCCGGTTCCCATGATGGCTGTTCCCATCTCGGACATCACCTTTTTTACATCCGCGAAATCCAGATTTATGAAACCACTGCTTATGATCAGGTCTGATATCCCCCTGACCGCGTTAAGGAGGACGTCGTCCGCCTTGATGATAAGATCCCTGAACATGGCATTCTTATCGCCTATGGACTTCAACCGCTCATTTGGTATAATAATCAAGGTGTCCGCTTCCTTCTTCAGCTTGTCTATGCCAGCCAGGGCCCTTCTCATCCTCTTTTCACCTTCGAACTGGAAAGGTTTTGTGACCACCGCCACAGTCAATGCCCCGCTTTCCTTGCATTCACGGGCGAACACGGGGGATGCCCCGGTACCTGTTCCACCGCCCATTCCGGCCGTGAGAAAGACCATATCGGCCCCGGAGACGGTCTCTCTGATGTCGTTAATGTTCTCTTCGGCGGAAAGTTTCCCTATTTCCGGATCAGCACCGGAACCAAGGCCCCGGGTTACACCGACCCCAAGCTGCAATTTCCTGGGACACGCAGAACGTTCCAGGTGCTGACTGTCCGTGTTGGTGCTGATGAATTCTACGCCTTTAAGGTCGGCGGCGATCATGTTGTTTATGGCATTACCCCCGCCGCCGCCGATTCCAATTACCTTTATCTTGGCCTTATATTTCTCTTTCTTTTCAACAAATTCGAATTTCATGATGTCCCTCCTTGTTGTTGTGCCTGCAAAGGCAAATTAAATAACATCCTTAAACCATCTCTTCATTCTATCCACTACCCTGCCAAATATGTTCGTGTCCCTGATCCTGAATTTCTTATCCTCGTTGCCTCTCTTCGCCCCGTATATCACAAGACCCACGGCCGTAGAGTACATGGGCTTGTTTACAACCTCAACGAGCCCTCCTATCCCCTCGGGGTAACCCGTGCGAGCGGGGCAATTGAATATCTGTTCCGCTATCTCGCTGACCCCTGGAAGTTCTGCGGATCCGCCGGTTATAACCACTCCCGAATTGACCATATCGTCGTGTCCCGAGCGTATCAATTCACTCTGAATAAGCGTGAATATCTCTTCGACTCTCGGCTCCAGTATCTCCCCAAGTACCTGCCTGGGCAGCGACCTCTCCTTTCTGCCTCCTACGCTGGGAACCTCTATGGTCTCGTCCTTTCCTATCATTGAGGTAAGGGCGCAACCGTACTTAATTTTTATCTTTTCCGCATCAAGCCTCGGCGTCCTCGTACCTATTGATATATCATAGGTCAGATTGTCCCCTCCGAGAGCCAGAACGCTTGTGTGCTTGATAGCGCCTTTTGAAAATACCGCCATGTCCGTGGTCCCCCCTCCGAAATCGATAAGAGCAACCCCCAGATTGCGTTCTTCCTCGGAAAGCACCGCCTCACTTGAAGCCAGTGATTGAAGGACAATATCATGGACATCCAGACCCGCCCTGTTAGCACATTTGATGATATTCTGGGCCAAGGTTACCGCTCCGGTCACGATATGTATCTTAGCCTCCAGGCGAACCCCGTACATCCCCAGGGGATTCGTGATACCGTCCTGTTCATCTACGATGAACTCCTGTTCAAGAACGTGTATGACTTCTCTGTCCATGGGAATGGCGACGGCGCTGGCGGCTTCGATAACCCTTTCGATATCCTTTTTGGTCACCTCTCGTTCCTTGAGCGCTATCACTCCATGACTGTTAAATCCTTTGATGTGGCCTCCGGCGATACCGGCATACACAGAGCTTATCTCACATCCGGCCATGGTCTCAGCTTCTTCGATAGCCTCCTTAATGGAGTCTACTGTCTTTTCTATATTAATAACTACACCTTTCCTGAGACCCTCGGATGGATGACTTCCAAGACCTATGATCTCGACCGCGTCATTGACTACTTCGCCTACCACGGCACATATCTTGGTTGTTCCGATGTCCAGGCCTACAACAATATCATTCTTCATTAGCTTATCCCCTTACTATGATTTCAACTCTCTTTATTAAAAGAAACAACGGCACCGTTCTGGTAGTTCAGATCTATGGACTTTACCATATGGATCCGTCCTATCTTCCTAAGGTGCCTGGTTATCTTATTCAGTTGATCCTTTTTTGTGAGCAGTCCCCTGTTTCCCATCTTGATAACAGCAGGCAGAGAGGTGGAAAAGATGGATACATCACAGTCCTCATTGACATGTATCTCGGAAAGTTCCTCATAGGACCACGCCCCTGTTTCTGATTTAAATATATCAAGTACAAAAGCCGCTGTTTCAAGCTGTGCATCCCTTATCGCTCCGGTAGTTGAGATACCGGTTATAATCGGATAATCCTTATCCTCCGCCTGTCCCACTTCCTTGAACACTTCTCCCCAGCTGTTCATATAGGACAGACCGTCAAGGACAACCACCGCTACAGGTAATTCTTTTTCCGCACTAATGATCAATGTATGGGGAAACCGTTTTTCTAGTTTTACTGACCTGACCCATGGGTGTCTCTCCATCTTCTCCTTAATCTTATCGGGATTGATGGACAGCAGGCTCGATTCGACGTTTAGTTCCGACATATCTATAATTTCCCGCTTTATACCTTCATCAACACCCCTTACTATTACCTGCTCTAATTTAAGATAGGGAGATGACACCAGATATTCATACAAATAAAGAAAAACCAGGCTCAGAGAAATCACTCCTATGGCCAGAACAGACACCTTGAAAGACAGGGAAAGGACGACCCGGATAGCCCTCCAGAACACTGACGTATCCTTTTGACTCCTCCTTTTAACGGACTGACTGGCTAAGATAGCCTTTCTCTTCATAAACCCACAACCTTTACTTCAGGTTCAAGAACGATCCCTGTTTCTTCCCGTACCCTGTCTCGGGCCAGATTCATAAGCGAGATGATATCATCTGCACTGGCGCCTCCCGTATTAACTATGAAGTTGGCGTGCCTGGTTGAGATCTTTGCGCCTCCAATACCTTTCCCCTTCAATCCCGCTTTTTCTATAAGCCTTCCGGCGTAATCCCCCGGAGGATTTCTGAACACGGATCCACCACTCGGCAAATCCAGGGGTTGCGTCTCCCTTCTTCTTTTCAGGAAGCCTTCAATACGCCCCTTTATCTTATTCCTGTCCACTTTATATAAATTGAATTTGACCTTGTATATTATCGTTCCCTCCGCAAGAGACGATTGCCTGTATGAATAGGTCAAATCGGTCCCCGGCACAGTATTTGGTTTCCCCTTGCTGTCCACTGTAAGGATTTCCCCTACCATTCTCCCGATCTCTTTCCCGAAAGCCCCGGCATTCATAAAAACCGCGCCGCCTACCGTACCAGGTATCCCGGCAAGAAATTCTAGCCCCCCCAAATCATTGAGAACGCAGTGTGACAGCAGTTTCGTAATGGTCACCCCTCCTCCTGCCCACATGCTGTCTTCCTCTGGGAGAGGCTTCTCAAAACCGGCCAGGTTACCGGTAAGGATAATCACAGCCCCCTTAATACCCATGTCCCTTACTAGGATATTGCTACCCTTACCCATGACTAAGAAGGGGATACCTTCATTATGCAGGTATGAAACCGTCTGCTGCAGGAGATCCGGTTCGCCGGGAAAACAGACGGCCTCCGCCCTGCCTCCTGTTCTGAAAGTCGTGTACTGAGCCATCGGACAGTCGAATTTAATACCCTCAAAAAGGATCTTCGCCAATTCCGACCTCTGCTTCTTGTTCATATCGTCATCCAGTATCCCTGCCCCGCCCTTTCCGGGGCATTGCCAGAAAATCATCCGCCACACGGTATATGTCACCCGCGCCCAGCGTTATTACCGTGTCTCCCGGTTTCACCGTCGATGACAATAATGACAGGATATCATCATGGTCCTTGCCCAGAAATACATCCTTGTGTCCATGCTTCCTGATTCCCCTGCACAGCCAGTCGGAGTCAACCCCCTCGATCCGCTTCTCCCCTGCAGGATATACTGGGGCAACGATAAGTATGTCCGCCTGATTAAAAGAGATAACAAAATGATCATACAGGTCCCTGGTTCTGCTGTACCTGTGAGGCTGAAACACAACCACCAGCCGGTTTTCGGGCCAGCACTCTTTTGCGGTCTTCAGGGTAGTTATGATCTCAGCGGGATGGTGTCCATAGTCGTCAACCACCACGATGCCTTCCTTTTCACTCTTAACCTGGAATCGTCTTTCCAGGCCCCCCAGTTTCACCAGGCCCTTCCTGATATCATCCATATGCATGTCCAGCACAAGGCCGACGGCTATCGCCGCCAGACCGTTGAGCACGCTGTGATCACCGGGCATACCCACAGCAACCCGACCCAGGGAGCTGCCGTGTTTGATGACCTCGAAATCCACCATTGATTTCCTTTTTCTTATGTCCCCGGCCCTTATATCGGCCTGCGATGTGGTCCCGTATGTGATATAACTTCTTTTCAAACGGGGAGTGATATTCTGTATTTCCTCGTTATCCATGCATATTATGGCTGTTCCATAGAAAGGTATCTTATTTATGAAATCCACAAATGCCTTCCGGATATTTTCCATGTCTCCGTAGTGGTCAACATGCTCCAGATCTATATTCGTCACCACCGCCAAGGTAGGTGCCAGGGCCATAAAAGAGCCGTCACTTTCATCCGACTCGGCCACAAGGATATCCCCCATCCCCAGCTTGGCATTGGACCCTCCCCATATATCCAGTCTTCCGCCGATAACTACTGTCGGATCAAGGTTGCCGGCGGTCAGGATAGAGGCTATCATGGATGTGGTTGTTGTTTTACCGTGCGCTCCGGCTACCGCGATCCCGTACTTGAGCCTCATCAGTTCCGCCAGCATCTCCGCTCTGGGGATTACAGGGATATTCCTATTATGGGCCTCCCTTATCTCAGGATTATCGACCGGCACCGCGGATGAATACACAACCACGTCGGCGCCCCCTACATTCCCGGGGTCATGTCCCTGGGATATCTCTCCACCCAGGCAGGCTAACCTTTCCGTGACCGGGGACACCTTAATATCAGAGCCGCTTACCGCATAGCCTAAATTAAGCAGGAGTTCGGCAATCCCGCTCATCCCGATACCACCTACGCCTACAAAATGAATATGCCTGGTTTTTCCTAGAACCTTCATAACCCTGATAGCATCCCTTCCAAATGGTCAACAATAGCCTTTGCCGCTTCAGGTTTGGCTGCTGTTCTAGCCCTTTCACCCATTTTACGGAGGGCCCCCAAATCATCCATGTATCCCGTAAGCAGCCCGGCAAGCCTTTCCGGGGTGAGGTTCTCCTGGAGAAGAACTTCCGCCCCTCCCACCCCGGCCAGCACCCGCGCGTTCGTCTCCTGATGATTGTTGGCGGCATAGGGGTAAGGTATCAGGATAGACGGTTTTCCCATGGCCGCCAGCTCGAATATGGTACCTGCGCCGGCCCGGCCCAGGAAGATATCCGCCCTGAGATATGCCTGGCGCATATCCTTTATAAAGGGCATAATATCTCCTCGAAGTCCCCTTTTATGATATTCCTCCTTAACCCAATCAAAATCCTTTTCACCGGTCTGATGGATAACCTCCGGATCCCTCCCTTTGTGTCTCATTATCTCAAGGGCGCCCACGAAGGCCTTGTTTATAGCCCTGGCGCCCTGGCTGCCTCCTGTTACTAGTACGGTGAAAGATGTGGATTTTTTTCCTTTTCCCTCGTTTCCCTCCAGAAAATCCTCCCGGATCGGATTCCCTGTCAAAAAGACCCGCCTTGCCGGGAAATAATCCCTGCTTTCTTTAAAGGAAATAAGGACCATATGCGCCACCCTGCTCAATAAACGGTTCGTTAATCCCGGGAACGAATTCTGTTCATGCACGGCCACAGGCACTCCAATAAGCCTGGCTGCCAGGCACACCGGGCCGGCGGAATATCCTCCCACACCCAAGACAAGGTCCGGTGAAAACCGGACTATTATATTAACAGCCTGGCCAAAACCATATGGCAATTTCAGCATTGCCTTTAATGCCTCCGGCCATCCTCGCCCCTTAACACCTTCAACAGCGACTGTCGCCCGCTGGAATCCGGCATCCGCCAGGATATTGGTCTCCATCTCCCTGCCCGCGGTCACAAAAAATATCTCTGATCCCGGGTATCTGTTTAAAAGTTCCTTGGCCACAGCCAAGCCTGGGAAGAGATGCCCGCCGGTCCCCCCACCGGCTATTATTACCCTCAGGCCATTACTCTTTCTGTCTTCAGTTCCCTTCCTGGATTCCATGAGACCTTGTCCTTAAGGTTTGAATGTTGTCCCTGCGCCCTGCACCTTGTGTCCCATGTGCTTACCTCCCTTCACCTCCTCGCCGATATACTCAGCAATATCCCTACACCTATCAGGTTTATCACCAGAGACGATCCTCCATAGCTAAGAAAGGGAAGGGTCAATCCCTTTGTGGGCAGGAGTCCCATAACAACCCCCATGTTTATTATGACCTGCAGGCCTATCAGCGTAGTTATACCAAGGGCCAGATAGCTGCTGTAAAGATCCTGTGCATCGAGGGATATCTTTATACCCCGCATTATCAAGACACCGAAAAGCATGATTATGGCGATTATGCCGATAAACCCGAGCTCCTCCGCCAGAATGGAAAGGATGAAATCGGTATGGGGCTCGGGAAGGTACAGCAGTTTCTGTTTGCTGTTACCCAGACCAACTCCCAGGATTCCCCCTGAACCAAAGGCCAGGAAGGAATGAATAATCTGGAAGCCCAGCCCCTGAGGATCTTCCCATGGGTTGAGAAAGGCCCACCACCGCTTCAATCTGTAATCCTCATGCAAGATCAACCACAGGACGATGGGGACGGATATAAGGGCCACGGATACGAGCTGGAACAGATTAAGTCCGCCCACAAACAGGAGTATGACCAGCCAGCATCCTATGATAACCGCGGTCCCCAGGTCGGGCTGGAGGAGTATCAAGAACATAAAGGCGCCCACTATGATCAGATGGGGTAACATCCCTTTAGAAAAACTGGACATGTTGGGGCCCTTTTTTGACATTGAGTAGGCGATATAGACAGCCAGCGACAACTTTGCCAGCTCAGAAGGTTGAAGAGAAAACCCCGCTATCCTTAACCACCTACAGGCCCCGCCCACCGTCTTCCCCATGCCGGGCAAAAACAGCATTAGCAGGAGGGCGAAGCTTATAACCAACAGCGGGTACACCGTCTTCTTATAGAAACCGACCGGAATATTCTTGGCAATTACCAGAAGACACAGCCCCATAAGGCCGAAAAAGGCCTGCCTTTTAAGGTAAAAATAGCTGTCTCTCAGTTCGTGCCCTGCCAGAAAGGAGCTAGCGCTGTATATGGCTACCAGCCCCATACAGAACAGCAGGATGGTCGGAATAAGGATCAAGTAATCATATCCCCCCTGGTATCGCCTTTTATCCGCCATTATAAAGACCCTCTACCTTCTCCCTGAAGACCCTTCCTCTATGGGAGTAATCCTGAAACATGTCAAAGCTGGAGCAGGCAGGCGCCAGAAGAATCACGTCACCAGACCTTGCCCAGGAAAATGCCTTGGAAACCGCATCCCCCATTGTATCCGCTGTCTCGAACGGGATAACCCCCTCAAATGACCCGGCCATAAGGTCCTTGGCCTCACCTAGAAAGACCGCCTTTTTGACCCTGCCTGCCGCCGCTCTTACCAAGGGCATATAATCGCTGCCCTTGTGCCGCCCTCCCCCGATCAGTATTACGGGTCTGTCAAAACTCTGGATCGACCTTATAGCTGAATCTACATTGGTAGCCTTGGAATCATCGTAGAAATCAATTCCCCTTAGTGCCCCCACCCATTCAATCCGATGGGGAAGCCCTTGAAGATCCCCTATGGAACGCTCTATTGTATCGGGCTCCAAGCCCAAGGCCAGAGCGGTCAAGACAGTCCCCATAAGATTTTCAATGTTATGTGTCCCCGGCAGTCTGAATCCCCCGATATCCAAACACATCTCCTCCGCCCCCGGCAAACGTGCGATCAGTTTTTTCCCCTCCAGAAAGGCATTCCGGTTACCTCTCTCTTCCATACCATAGCGAAGGGTTGACA
>Ga0315546_1001500_pt1 | contig 14682 bp, 11 predicted proteins | sample SalMarSW160170MG_FD_203833 | JGI IMG/M metagenome (GOLD analysis project Ga0315546, IMG submission 203833) | Salt marsh sediment microbial communities from the Plum Island Ecosystem LTER, Massachusetts, United States - Salt Marsh Sediment SW1601-170 ... | reverse complement strand
AACCATCGACCCACACTGCTGTTATCTGCTTTTGCGGGGGCTGAAGACCTTTCCGCTGCGGGTGCAAAAACAGAATGAATCGGCCTTAAAGGTGGCACAATATCTTGAAGGCCACCCAGGCATTAAAAGGGTATATTATCCATTTCTCAAAAGCCACCCGCATTATAAGGTAGCCACAGAGCAAATGGCCGGCGGCGGCGGCGTTGTCAGCTTTGATATAAAGGGCAACCTCAAAACCGCAGAACGATTTCTTGACGCTCTGAAGCTGTGCTATATCGGGCCGAGCCTGGGTGGGGTTGAGACGCTTATAACTCACCCGGCATTAGTGAGCTATTACGACTGCACGAGAAAAGAACGCTACAAACTCGGAATCACCGATACTCTTTTTCGCCTTGCCGTCGGAATCGAGGATGTTGAGGATATCATTAAGGACCTCGAGAGGGGCCTGAAATACTCAAAGTGACCAGGGGGGAGAGACTTGTTCTTGCCACAGATTTCACAGATTTATTGAAAAAAATCCACGTGTAGAACATTGTGCTAAATATTTTACGTCGCCGTACCGGCGACGGCTAAACAGGCAGGTTCACTTTTAGTTTTGCGAATTTACGTTTTCCGACCTGAATGACCATATCATCAGCAGGGGTGATTTGTTCGTTGGGGTCGGAGATTTTTCGGCTGTCGATGGTGCAGCCGCCCTGCTTTATCATCCTCTTCGCTTCTCCACCGGATGATACGAGTTTGCAATGAAGAAGGAGTTTGCCGGCCATAATTGGTTCTGCAGGAACCAGAACTTGCGGAATGTCATCCGGCAGTTGGCCCTTGGCGAATACCTTGTCGAACTCGGCTGCGGCATTTTGGGCAATTGTCTCATCATAAAACTGAGCGACAATTGTTTTTCCTAATAAAACCTTTGCCCCTTTGGGATGTGTCGTGTCAGGATTTACAAGCTCGGTAATTTTATCGGCCGGCAGGCCGGTCAAAAGCGTGAAATAATTTTCCATCATATCATCGGAAATACTCATAACCTTGCCGAACATATCGTTCGGCTGGTCAGTTATGCCAATATAGTTGTCCTTGGACTTACTCATCTTCTCTTTGCCGTCCAGGCCGACAAGGATAGGCATAGTGATAACTACCTGCGGATTCTGACCGTTCAGACGCTGCAGGTCTCTTCCTACAAGGTTATTGAAGGTCTGGTCGGTACCGCCCAACTCGACATCACTTTTGACCATCACCGAATCATAACCCTGCATAAGCGGATAAAGAAATTCGTGGATGCCGATTGGGTCGCCACTTTTGTGCCTCAGTTCAAAAGTGTCTCTTTCAAGCATACGAGCGACTGTCATACTGCCCGTCAGCTTGATAATGTCGGCCAACCTCAAATCAGCGAGCCATTCACTGTTATATCTGATTTCGAGCTTGTCTTTTGAGGTATCGAGGATTTTTTCCGCCTGCTCGAAATAGGTTCTTGCATTTTCATCAATTTGCTGCGGTGAGAGCATCGGCCGCGTAGAGTCCTGCCCCGATGGGTCACCGATGCGGGCAGTGTAGTCGCCGATGATAAGGACGGCCTTATGGCCGAGGTCCTGGAACTGCCGCATTTTTCTAAGCACAACAGTATGGCCGAGATGAATATCGGGAGAAGTCGGGTCGAGCCCAAGCTTGACTCGAAGCTGCCTTTTGGTTTTGTCGGCTTCATTTAGCTTTTCGGCAAGCTCCCGCTCATTGTAGATTTCAACCGTGCCGCGTTTCAGGATTTCGATATGTTCAGCAATCGTCTTTTTCATCAATGGGAATTATACAGTGCAAGAAACAAACAGGCAAGCAACAACAGGGGCTAAATTTATACGGGCGCTTCAGCCGGAGGATTCTTTTGCCTGCTTTGTTTGATGTAAGAGATAGCGGCTAAGGCATACAAAATAGCAACAGGTATAAAGAAGGCCAAACAGACCGATTTAACCTGCTGCCTACTAATCAGCCCGAATAACGGTCTGGCATTGCCCGGCCAAAAAATACGCACATCCCAGTGATAAATCGCATCAATGAGTATATGCAGCCAGACACCAAGAATTCCGGAAATGAGCATTTTAAGAAAAGTGGTTTTGTATGTAAGAAGAAACATGTTCATCAACCTTTTAAAAAGATGCCTCAGCGGATACGCAGCAACACCCCAGAGCCCACCTACCACTGCTCCAATCAGAAGAGTATGTGCATAACGGTGTACTGGCCATTGGCTGTATATTAAAACCTCGATATCGACCACCACATTGGCAAGGGTAAACACGGGGAAATCGAGCCACTTTTTGAAGGCCAAACCGACAAAACCACTCGGGCCAAAGTGATATGGTGTAAATGGCATCAGAATTTCGCTTTGAATAATATAATTGCTAAGTACCTGTTAGATATGTATCCTTCGTCAGATAATTCCGGACATAGTCTTTTACCGCATCTTCGAGGATGGTGGTTTTCTTTTTGTATCCGGCGCTGCGGAGCTTGGATATGTCTGCCTGTGTGAAATACTGATACTGGCTGCGAATCGAATGGGGCATATCAATGTATTCGATATTCACGGTTTTATCCATCGCCTTAAAAACCGCAGCAGCCAAATCGTTCCAGGTGCGAGCCGAGCCGGTTCCGATATTAAACAGGCCGTTCAACTCCGGCCTGTCCATAAAAAACAAGGTCATATCGACTGCGTCTTTGACGTAAATAAAATCTCGCTTTTGCTCACCATCTTTGAATTCGGGCTTATATGATTTAAACAGGCGGACTTTACCGGCGGCTTTTATCTGCTCATAGGCCTTCAATACGAAACTCCTCATATCCGCTTTATGATATTCGTTGGGCCCGAAGACATTAAAATATTTTAAGCCAACAATCTTTTTTAAAATTCCTCTCTCATGTGCCCAGAGGTCAAACATCTGCTTTGACCTGCCATAGGAATTTAAGGGTGCGAGCATTTCTATTTTATCCTCATCATCGGCAAAGCCGGCAGAACCATCGCCATAAGTTGCGGCACTGGAAGCGTAGATAAAGCGAATGCCGTCTTTAATTGTCCACTGAGCTAACTTTTTAGTGTAGCCATAGTTATTTATCTTAAGGTATTCGGCGTTCGTCTCGGTCGTATCCGAGCAGGCACCCATATGAAACACAGCTTCGATGGGCGATTTGATTTTCTTATCGACAACCATTCTTAGAAAATCATTTTTCTCTGCATAATCGGCGAAGGACAAATTTGCAAGATTTTTACACTTATCCTCCCTCTCCTCATCGACCACGAGAATATCATTATTGCCTCTTTTGTTTAATTCCGCTATTATTGCCGAACCAATAAAACCCGCTCCGCCAGTGACTATTATCATTTTACAGATCCCCATATTAGTTTATAGCTTCTTGTTCGTAGTTCATAGATTATAATCAATTTTAGATTAATTTAGTATATTGAGTGTGTCAAATGATTAAGATTTTTTATGCGCACAAAAAAACCGCCCGAAAACGGACGGTTTTACAAGTATTACAACCTCCAACGCCCCTTTAACACAAGGCGATATAACTTGCAATTGCAAGAATCAAAAGCCGCTTTTTGTTAAATGTAAAAGGCAGCCAAAATTCGTAATAAAACTTTCTCATCACCCTATCCGAAAAATGAAAATCATTCGCCATTTACTATGCAGTTATGATAACAAAAACAGGATTAAAAATCAAGGAAAAATCATCTCTACTCAACATAAGTGCTACTTACAAAAGCACTTATGCTCAAAAAACACATAAATTTTTTGCTGCTTTCCCTGCCTGTTTTATGCTAACTTTCTTACGGCTTCAACTACCATCTCACCAATCGGCAAATGCTGCGGACAGCGTGCCACTGCGGGGCTATAATCCACAGTAAGCAGCTTTTTTCTTACATTACCAGGAACCTGAGCGAAGAGTTCTCTTGCTCTATCTGTGTCACCGTAGCTGTTGTAGTACATCAAATATCTCATAATATCACTGACATACGGCACATCCGGTAAAGCCGAATCGCAAATATCGGCACAACCGGCACAGTAACCGCTACAGATTTCTGCTGCGTATGTTTTCAGGGCTCCAAGGTCCTTGCGTGCAAGTTCTGTTTTGTCGAGCACTGCTGCAACGTTTGACTTTAGCAAAGTTACATTTTCCATTCGAATACAGCTAACGGCGATTCTCTTGTCTTGCAAAACCGCCTTTATAAGGGCCTGTTCCCTTGTATAGCCTTTTTCGATGAAGTGAGTTACTATTTTCCCCTCGGCTTCAGGTTTTTCCCTCTGCATTCTAATCAGGACCTTCATAGCGATAAGGCCGATGCCGGCTTCGTAGCAGGCCTGGACGGCTTCCTGCATCCCCGGCTTTTGCATAACCGAGAGATTATAGACGGTCATTATGGCATCAATCCAGTCCAGCTTGGAAGCCGCCATAAGACATTTTTCCATATTCTTGTGTGTGCTGAAACCAAAATACTTAATGAGCTTGCGCTTCTTGGCGCTCTCAGCCCATTTCCTCATACCTTCCGTTAGCTGGAATTCCGGATTTTCACAGGCATGTATGCCGAAATAGAGGTCGATATAACTGGTATTCATTCTTTCGAGGGATTGTTTGAGTCGCTGTTCGACTTGCTCGGGCGTCCTGGCATGAGAAGCTTTTGTGACAATAAATAATTTTTTTCGAATGTCCGGATTTTTCTTTAGAAATTCACCGATGCCGAGCTCGCTATTTCCACCTGCATAGTTATACGCCGTGTCCCAGTATATTATGCCATAATGTAAATTTGCTCTGAGGATAACCTGGTTTTCAACAATGTCGAACATTAGCCCATTGGCCAAGACCGGAAGCTTAATGTCTGCCTTACCAAGTTTTCGTTGAGGAAGTTTGGCAACTTTTGCCTCTTCTTCTTTCTGAACTGCATTTGGCTCATTCACCTCATCCTGTGCTTTCGCAGAAGCAATTGCAGAACCAGCACCCAAGACTCCAATCGTCTTTAAAAAATTCCTTCTGTTAATTCTATCTCGTTTTTCTTTCATAATATCAAGCTCCCAAAACGGTTAGGATTTAAGTAATAATTTCCTGTCGCTGTTTCTTGTTTCACCTTCTGCAGAGACCCTTATAGCTTTCTTGCCGCTTACAGGACATTCGTGTTCGCAAACTCCACAGCCGATGCACTTTTCAATATCTATATAAGGCCTTTGTAAGCGAACCTGAACCTCAATTTTAGTACCAGCAGCAGGGATTTTCTCTATATCTTCGTCAAATGAAATTTCTATGGCATCTTCGGTATTCGCCTTGATTTTTCGACGCTGTCCATCCAAAACACAGTAATAATCACCGCTGGCAAATCTCTCGGGCATAATAGTCTCCTGAACTTCTATGACATTACCTGAAACTTTGCTGATTGTCAATATTCCCTCCCTTATTGTTTCAAAAATTTCCTGTGTATAAATTGCTTTAGGGCTAACGGGACAATTTTCCTCGCATACTATACAGGGCTTATCCATTGCCCAAGGCAGACATCTGTTACGGTCGATAAAAGCGGTGCCCAATTTTATTGGCCCGACCTCAGCAAATTCGCCAACTCCCTTTTTCTCATCGAGAGTAATCGGCCTGATAGCCGAAGTAGGACAAACCTGCCCACAGGCCACGCAATTTAACTGACATCCGCTGGAGCCGATTCGATTGTTCAATACCGGCGTCCAGAGATTCTCCAATCCTCCGTCAATGCCACCCGGCTGGATAACATTCGTAGGGCAGATGCGCATACATTGGCCGCACTTGATACATCTTTTTAAGAACTCCTCTTCCGGCAGTGCTCCCGGTGGCCGGATAATGCCGTGATACCAATTGCCAGCCAATTTACCGCTCAATCTGATTGCGGGCACGGCAACGATACCACCGACCAGTGAAAGCACAAAGCCCCTGCGGGAAATATCCGGATTAGTAATTTCTCCATCCAATGAGGATTTGTTTTGGTAGCTTATGATATCGTATGGACAATCCTGGCGGCAATTAAAGCAGAGAACGCATTCGCTTATTCTTATTTTGCCAGCCGGCTCACAGCCACCCTCACAGGACTGCTCGCATAGTTTACAATTTATACATTCGCTTTTGTTCTTACCAATTCGCCAGATAGCAAATCTGCCAAGGATGGCGAACAATGCGCCAAGGGGACAAATAAATCTACAATAAAATCGCGGTATCACGAAGTTAAGCAAAATCGCTACGAAAAATACAGCCAGTATCAGCCAGGCACCTTCGTAAAAGCGGGCACTCACGGAGATAAAGTTAATGCTTTTATCGACAATGGGTAATAACAATAAGTTAAATGAGCGACTTACCAGCGATATAGGGTCAAGCAGGCCTACCTGCAAAGTGGCGTCAATCGAAGGAAACGCAGCCATAAATAGAAATACTATGAGAATGAAGTACTTCACTCGCTGAGCTTTTCTGTATCTATTGAGCCGGATTTTCTCCGCAGTTTTTATCCTGCGATTGCCCAAAAATCCCACAAAGTGATGGATTGAGCCGAAAGGACAGACCCAACCGCAAAAGAACCGTCCAAACACTATCGTCAAAATAACGGTAGCCAATGCCCATAACAGAGGCATATAAAGGGTATGCGTAGTTAAAATTGTCCCGATTGCAACCAGCGGGTCGAGCTGCAAAAACCAGTTAACCGGCCAAGCCCGTATCTGCCAGAATTTCTCGCCTACGGTGCTGACAATGCAAAACCAGACAAATAATACGAAAAAGAAAATCTGGCTTATCCGTCTTACTGTTACAATTTTCACTGTAAACTCTTAGCTTACTGTAGCAAATATTGGTTTTAGCGATTCATAATCGGTCGTTCCAGCACCGGCGTTTTGCGCCTTTATCAGATAAGGTAAATCAGATACCTTCAAGTCAAGAAGGGTGCAGCCATAGGCATCAGCAGCGAGCATATCACAGCTTGCAATCATGGTATTAGCCCATCTTAAATCCTTGACCGACCCACCCGTTGGGCCATTGGTCATCATAACCTGGGTAGCATCCAATATCACCAATGTCGGTTTTACCATCATAGCCAACTCTGCAATGATAGTGTTTATATCCTGATGAAAAATGTTACGCCTTCCACCGAGAAGCCCGTACCAATTCTTCATTGACATCGAAGCACCTGCCCGGTGATGATGCTTAATTGGTGCAATACCAATCAGTTTATCTGCTCTCGCAAAAGGACCGTAGAAAATAGGCCAATTCTTTATAAGCTTGCCCCTTGTCAGCATAGTGTGCTTGAAAAGATTGGGCCTTGGCAATATTACTTCAGCACCAGCATTGCTCGCCGCCTTACCTATCCCACTTAACTTAAAACAACTTGAAGGGTCATTAATTGGATTGTCAGTTACGATAACCTGCCTTGCCCCTGCTTTGTAGCACAGCCGTACTACCTCCGCAACCAGCTCCGGATTGGCGGTTGCTCCAAGCATCGGCGGCGAAGCAAAAGCAACATTTGGTTTTATGGCAACTGCTTCGCCCTCATTGATAAATCTTTTTATGCCCCCGAGCAACTCTATCGCCTTATTGACTGCTTTTACTCTGCTGGCCCCCTTGACAATACTAATCACCTGGCCAGGTTTATCCGGGACCGAGAAATCAGGTAAGGTCACCAGCGAACCAATATCAACGCCTGCTTTTGGTCCTTGCTTATCATAGAGTTTGCAGGTAATAAAACCAGCGGCAGCGATGGAAACACCTGCTTTACCAACGCGAGCCAGAAATTGTCTGCGTTGTATTTTCTTATCGTTGCTCTCAGTCATTATTTACCGCCTTACTTAGACTGTTAATGAGCATAACCGCCATTCGTTCGGCAGAGTATTGACTTTCCGCCTCGTGAGCACCGGCAACGAACGGCCCAATTGCAAACACAAATTCAGTCGTTCCATAAAAATCGACAACTTTTATTTGCAGACGCCTGAGATCCTCATTTGCTATCGGTTTAGCCCTACCACCATTTTCAATCAAAAAATTATAGTAGTTTTTAGCCACCTTCTGGGCATCTTGCCCGTCGGAACGCTTGCTAAAAAATGCGGTAATGATATGGCCATCCAAGATGTATCTGGCAACAAAAGTATTATTTAGGCCTTCAAAGCCAAATGTGCTTCGCAGATACAACTTTGAACTGCCGGTAACTAAATTTTCTCGAGGAAATAAAGTTAGCTCTTCTATCTGCATAGCTTTATCAATAGCCACATCGCTTATAAACTTCCGGGCAATATCAGTCATTGCCTTATATAATTCAGGCGTCTCAGCCGAACCTACTATCTCAATATAAAATCTGCCGTGAACAAAATATAAACTATTTGCGGTCTGGTATGCAAATAACATATTCGGCAAAAGCTCCACATCAGCTCTTTTCTGCACACTATAGACTGAAAAGGCGTTTTTAACGTTTGCCATATCGTAAACAAAAAGTTCCATCCATAAACTGTCGTTACCTTTACTTACGAATCGCTGTGTATATAATTTTTCAAAGCCCGATTCGATATATAAAGGGGCCTTGCCGTTAATCTTTTCATAAAGATTGCCAGGAATGTATATTTCAGTCCTTGAAAGTGTTTCAAATCCTGCGGGCACAAAAGCGCTTACCCGCATTACTGAAAACTCTCCGGCACCTGTCTTCTCAATATAGATGCCAAATCGGCTCATATCATAATCAGCCTGTTTCACGACTACTCCGACAGCCAAAATAAAAAGAAGTGCTAATAAGCAGAAGCTTATAGCCGATTCAAGATGTCCTGCCCGATACCGGTTCGGCTCCATATCCAGCTCCAACAATCCCACCAAAAAAACCGTAGAGAAAACTCTCAACAGGGTTTACTTGACTTTCAAACAAGTACAAGTTATACTGTTTCCTGGTATTTCCGTCAATCAGTATCTGGTAGATAGTGGCCCTATTAGAAACAGCACAGGTAAAGAAGGTCCCATAGAAGGGAAATTCTCAGGAGGGTTGACAAAAGTGCTTGTGTCGAGTTATAGTATCTCTCGATAGAGAAAAAAGGAGACTAAAAATGATTGAACATATCCAATATATTTTTGCGTGGACGCCCGGCTGGCCTGAGCTTCTTGTTATCCTTGTGGTAGCACTTCTGATATTCGGCAGACGGCTACCTGAAATCGCACGAAATATAGGCAAAAGCTTAACAGAATTCAAAAAGGGCGTGCATGAAGCAGAAGAGACTAAAGACAAACTGGTAGATGAGGCCAGGAAAGTGAAAGACGACGTAGTGCAGGACGTCAAGGATGCTGCCGGTTTAGATGAAGATGACAACGGCAGACACGACTGATGAGCAGTAAAGACAAATCATCCAATCCCAATTGCCGTTAATCCTTAGATATAAACAATTCACAAAATGGTCGATACCCAAAAAAAAGAAACGAAGGCCAAAGCAAATCCCAAAAAATATGACTCTCTGGAAAACACTATGAGCTTAGGAGACCATCTTGAGGAACTGCGTATGCGTTTGTTTTTCGCACTGGGGGGATTGCTTTCGGCAGTTGTCATTTGCCTGATTCCATTTTTTTTCAAATATATACAGACATTCATTTACTACCCACATAACAAAGTGATGCCGGAACTGACTTTAATTGTGCTTGCACCGGCTGACCCTTTTATCGTTTATATGAAGATAGCAACAATTGCAGGCCTGATACTATCGTCGCCCTGGGTATTCTATCAGCTTTGGATGTTCGTGGCAGCCGGTTTGTATCCTCATGAACGAAAATACGTTCACCTTGCAGTGCCTTTTTCAGCAGTATTGTTTATCACAGGAGCTCTCTTCTTCCTCTATATCGTAGCGCCGATATCCCTGCGTTTTTTCCTTCACTTTGGCACATTCATTGACGTCACGCCGAGCTGGACACTACAAAAATACATATCTTTCATAACTATGCTTATGCTGGTATTCGGAATCGGCTTTCAGACTCCTATAGCTATTTTCTTTCTGAACAGGACGGGTTTAGTTTCGATAGAAGCACTTCGAAGGTCAAGAAAATATGTGCTTTTGCTTATTGTTATATTAGCGGCAATAGCCACGCCGCCTGACGTATTCTCTCAAATAACCCTTGCGATACCGCTTTATTTGCTTTTCGAACTGGGTATTCTGATTAGCAACATTGCGAGACGTAAAAAAAATACCCCCCAGTAAAACTGGGGGGTAAATATGTCCTAATCATCGAGTATAATTTCATCCTGAAATTCTGGGACAGCCACCTTCCAGCCGGTCTTTCCTTTGAGAAAATCTGCAAAAGCAAGAGCACTATCGGATTCACCATGAACTACAAAGACCTTTTTCGGCGGTTTATTCAGGCATTTGAGCCACTGTAAAAGCTCATTTTTATCAGCATGAGATGAAAAGCCCCCTACCTTCACGATTCCTGCTTCAACCGGATATTCCTGGCCGAGGATTCTGACCTGCTTTTCGCCGTCAACTATTCTTCTTCCGAGGGTGCCGATTGCCTGGTATCCGACAAACATTATAGTGTTTTTGGGATTGCTAATATTGTTGACCAAATGGTGCTTTACTCTTCCACCTGTGCACATTCCAGAGCCAGCAATGATAATTGATGATTCTTTTACACTGTTAATCGCCTTGGATTCGTCTGTTGTGCCGGCCATTTTCAGGCCCGGGAAATTAAAGGGAGATTCATTGTGCCTGATGTATTCGATCATCTCTTTGTCATACAACTCTCTGTGTTTCTGAAAGACCTTAGTGATACTCGAAGCCATCGGGCTGTCCAGAAAAACGCTCATATGAGGTATTTTATCTTCAAGCAGCAATTCGTTTATGTAATACATGACCTCCTGCGAGCGTTCGAGAGCAAAGCTTGGTATGATGATATTTCCGCCTGCTTTTTTGGTTGAGTTTATGACCTCGGCGATAGTCTTTTTCGTATCTTCCACGTTCTGATGGATTCTGTCGCCATAGGTTGATTCGATGAGAATATAGTCAGCTTCATCAATGCAGGACGGGTCCTCGACAATCGGCTTATTCGGCCTGCCGATGTCACCAGAAAAAAGAACCGTTCTGCTTTGGCCGTTAAGAGGGACTCCGAGCTTTATTATCGAAGAACCAAGGACGTGACCGGCATCATAAAAAGTTGCTTTTACACCTTTTACAATCTCAATCGGTTTATTGTAGTGTATGGGAAGAAAGTTTTTAAAACTTTCTTCGGCCTGTTCCGCAGTGTAAAGCGGTATCTCAGGATAAGGACCTTTTCGGCCTTCACGCTTGTGCCTTTTGCGTTTGAACTCGGCGTCCTCTTCCTGCAAGTGGGCAGAATCCAACAATATAATCTTCGCAATCTCCGCTGTAGCATCCGTGCAGTAAATTTTCCCGTTGAAACCCTCACGAACCAGCTTGGGCAGTAAACCGCAATGGTCAAGATGGGCGTGTGTTAACAAAACAGCATCAATATTTTCAGGAGGGAGCGGAAATGGGTCCCAGTTTCTGGCTTTAAACTGGCGTTCCTGATAAAGTCCGCAATCCACAAGGATATTTGTTCCATTCGCCTGCAATAAATGACGAGAACCCGTGACATTTCGGGCTGCGCCAAGAAAACGTAATTTTATCTGCATACTTTATCCTACGGCAATAAACAGAAACTATCTTCTATTGTTGATTGTAAAAGATTTTCAAGGCAGCGTCAAGCAGCAAAACAGTTTTTGCACAGGTAAAATAATTTTAACCTGAAGCGAAAACCATCATCTCGTTTTGAGAACACTACCATCTGGGTCAGGAAATTCACCGACCAGCCAGCCGAGATATTCCTCCAGGTTCGTATAACCATCACCGTTGCGGTCTTCGCTGCCGTCATCCGGACTGCTCGGGTCCAGACCACACTTCTTTTCCCAAGTATCCGGCATACCATCATGGTCGGTATCCTGGGGGACATTAAATGTGCGATACTGCGGCCAAGGGAAGTCCGGAGAACCGGCGGCGTCTTTTACATCATTCTGGGTATCAATAATCCCCGGATAGTTTTTGCCGGGAGGGTCAAAAGTGGAACCTTTGCTTCCCGTATAATGCACAGTTGTGGTGCGGACCTCATCAATAATCCGCCTGTCGATTACGTCCTGCTTCGGATAATTTGCCCCGACATCTCCCAAGACATTCTTGTAGGCGTCGCGAGCAGATTGCGTGGTGACATAAGATTCAAACAAAGGTTTATCCACTCGGACCAATTCCATCACCGCCGGCGAATTATAAAAGGCCTTCCAATTATCATCATCGTAGTCCATACCTTCCATAACATTGCCACTCATATAGTATTTCGGTGTTCCATGCTCAGGGTTTATGGGGTCGAGCTTCAAGAGCCATTTGATATAAGGATTCTTCGGATAGGGCTTGTAGTAATTATTGACAAAGTTACACCGCATAACACCGCCATCGGTGGTTCTTTTGAGCCAGTTATAGACGACATTATTGCGAATATCGAGGTAGCCATCATATTGGCCGGCAAGATTATATCCCCCCGCCAGAGACCAGTTCCTGTCCGTGCAGTGAGCCAACAGATTGTGGTGGAGACTGCCGATATTACCGCTGACAGAAGCTGCAAAGGAATGGGTTTCATATTTTTTTCTGTCACCGGCCTTAAAATGATACGAATGGTGCAGGGCTTCTGAAACAATACTACGCTGAAAAGTTACATTTTTTGCACCGCGGGTGCTAAGAGCTTCATCCAGAGTCCAGCTTATAGAGCAATGGTCAATAATGGAATGGTCGGTGCCTGCAACCATTCCCATTCCATCCATAGATTTTCGACAAATATCCCCGACACGGCAATGAATGTAACGAATGATGACATCGTGGCTGCCATAGACACCGGCTGAATAGTGGCCGAGACATATCCCGTCGCCGGGAGCCGTCTGTCCTGCAACAGTAATATAAGGATTTCTGACTGTGCAGGACCTTTTGAGGGGTATAAAACCGGAGACACGGAAGATGACGGTTCTCGGTCCGGAGGCCTCAATAGCAGCACGGTAGCTGCCCGGGATAACGGCTTGGCCCTTAGTCGTGTCATAATCGAGCAGATTCGTAACCTCAATGACCCTGCCGCCGCGGCCGCCGCGTGCGAATCGGCCATAGCCCTCAGCGGTCGGGAATGCCAGAAAACGAATTCGAAAACACCAGATATCGCCTCTCACAGGGGCTGTGTCCGACGAGTGAACTTCATCGACACGCCAGAAATATGTTTTCATATGGTCCAAAGGCGGTAACGGAAAACGCGACTCCTTCAGGTTACCTTTAAACTCGGGAGAGGATGGGGTAGCTCTGGCTACCACGTTCGGGTCGGTGCCGAGATACAAATAATGCGATGCGGCTGTCTTCGGGGAGACCCACTGCAAAACAGCATCAGGGGGGACGTGCTCATCGTCATTTTTGGGACTGGGCTTTACGGCCTTTTTGTGCGGATTGACTGTGTCTATCTCAAAACCATTTATGATAACGCTCCGCACTGACTGGGAACTATCCGGCCTGAAATTAATCACGACATCCTTTCCAGCTGCCACATCGACCTCAAAAAAGGCGCCGGCGATGTCGTAATCGCCTGCGGCTCGTTTCGTCGGAGTGCAACCTTTCACCTTCAAAATATCATCGACATAAACATCGAACTTCGTCGGCGGGATGTCTCTGACTTCGTTGTGATATGTAACAATGGTGTGTTTTCCCGGAGCAAGGCCGCTAACAACCATATCAATACTTCCGCCGGCTGTAATGCCATCGGCTGCCATCCAGGCGTCATTCAACAATAGTGGTTTATACCAGGCGTGGCTTATCGCAGTTCCCGTCTCTGTTCTGAAAGTTATTGTAATATCACCATAATTTTTTAAATCCGATTGTTCCTGCTGGAAAGTCCAGTTCTCCCAATTCGGTTTAAGTATATCTTTTCGAGCAAAAGGCGGATTCAAATCCACTTTAAGCTCTCGACTATAAGGTAAGTCGGCATCGGTTACAATATTTCCATATACATTTGCCACAAACAACAAACAGATAATAACAAGAAATGTTACGAATCTTTTACCAATATACAGAGCAAGCATCATACTTATTCTCTTAATGACCATTTGCTGTCATTTCTGCGTTATATAGAGACAAAAAAAGACGCCGCCGATATGGCAACATCTATAAATATATCAGATAAAAGCATTATCTAATTTCCTGCGAAAGTGGGCGATACAGGACTTGAACCTGTGACCCCCTGCGTGTAAAGCAGGTGCTCTAGCCAACTGAGCTAATCGCCCAAAATCTGGTAACTGGTAATCGGTGATTAATGATTATTGTATTTGACACGACCATTTAACCAATTACCATTTAACCAATTACCATTTAACCAATTTTTAGCCCTTGCGTCAATAGCAAGGTTATATTATATTCTCTGCGGACTTTACTTATCCTATCGGCCAGGACAATTTTGAAATTGGAGGTTTTTTTGTATGGATGTGTTCGAAGCGATAAAAAAACGATACTCATGCAGGTCATACGAGGATAAGGCCATAGAGAAAGATAAGCTCGATAAACTGCTGGAAGCGGCCCGATTAGCACCATCGGCAAAAAACCTGCAGGATTGGCGATTCGTAGTGATAATGGACAAGAAAATTAAAAGTCAAGTTGCGCAGGCGACTAACAGGCCGCA
>Ga0315546_1001494_pt1 | contig 14714 bp, 11 predicted proteins | sample SalMarSW160170MG_FD_203833 | JGI IMG/M metagenome (GOLD analysis project Ga0315546, IMG submission 203833) | Salt marsh sediment microbial communities from the Plum Island Ecosystem LTER, Massachusetts, United States - Salt Marsh Sediment SW1601-170 ... | reverse complement strand
GATTTTCACAGTTCTAGTTGCCCTCATCGTAGCCTACATTATAAGGCACTATCTCTTCACGCTTGCTGCTCTATACCACAAAAAAGAGCAGCTTCCTTATTCGGCTCATGAAACGGAGTATGAACCCGACGTTTCGGTTCTGATTCCTGCCCGCAACGAAGAGCATGTAATTGAACGAATCCGCCCCATTTTTGGACGAATCCCACCTACTTTTTAGCTTAGAGTTATTTGCGTTTTCGGTAGATTTTAATTCTGTCTCTTTCTGTGACGAATTCAAAGCCTGCCTCTATGAGTTCACGGTCTTCTTCTATTGTTTTGGCGACTTTAGAAATAAACTGGTCATTGAAACCTGTGAATAACTGTTGGTCTATGCTTACGTAGATTTCGGTGTTTTTGACGCACTTGTGACCTAACAGGGTCTTGACGTGTAAGATGTCTTTTGTTAGATGGTATTCCATTGTTCCCTTCCAATGTCTAAAGGATGTGAATTTTATTTGGAGGATTCTAGGGTTCCCAATTTTAGCTGCAAGTCGTTTTCGTTGGTTTCGGAAATTTTCATAGTGTGAGTGATAGTTGGTAGCGAATATTCTTTCTGAGGTGACAGGTAACCTTTCAAGCATTGCTATCCATTCCTTAGAGATAGGCAAGGTTCTAGGATTGTGGCCTTTAACAGGATGGTTGATAGTCACAACTCTTCTAGCGATGTCAACGTCCTTCCATTCAACACCCCATAGTTCTCCGGGGTCAGCTCCTGTCTCTTTTAAGCCTTGAAGGAAAACTGCCATTTTTTTACCGCATCCTGCAATCAGTTGGTTGATTTCTTGTTCTAAAGGAACGAAAGGTATCTTTTGTTCATGTTTGTATCGTGGTTTTTTCCAAGTTAGTTCTTCCATTTCTAGGAAGCATTCGTAGGCGTTTACTATGCATTTTTTGAATCCTGTTCCCCAAGTCTTCTGTTCTGCAATTATGCCTTTGACGTTTTCTGGATTCCATAACTTAGCTTGTTTTCTTAGAAGGATTTTGATGCGTTTGGCGTAGGCGTTGCATGTTGTTGTTTTGTATCCTTGTCTTTGCATCCAGTCTTTGAATATGGTGACGATGGTTTCAGTGTTGGTTATTTTCTGAAGTTGTTTTGTGGCTCCCGCAAGCCTATTTTCTGTTCGGTTTTCCACTTCGGCCAAGTTTTTCGTGCCTTCTGTCAAAGTCACGCATACTCGACATTCTACATTGTAGGCTTCCGAGTTTTTATCCATATGGTTGGGGTCGCTGAATCTGTAAGCGCAGTCTCGGCAGATATAACGTTGAATCTGTCCTGTGTTTGTATATCTTATTCCATCTTTCCACTTATTCGACGAGTTGCATTCTGGACATTTTATGGGGGGCTGGGCGGGCCGACCAGAAACATCGGACTTCCCAGATTTTTGAACCCGCTTCGAGTATGCATTCACGTGGAAGCCAACCTCTCCCCTTGTTATTCTTTTTTTAATTGTGTTGTAGTTTGAAGTGAATCAGCTACTTTTTTCAGGGAAATAGCCAGTTCCTGCAAAAACGAAATTAGCTTCATGTGTTCCCTCATGCCATCTCCAAAAATTTTCATTTGGTCAGCTATTTCATGCAATATTTTCTCGCAACCTTCTATTTTGTTGGGCATTCTGAGATATTGCATGATTCTTATGGGATCAAAGAACTCAATGGAACCTGGAAAAGGAGAAGACTCAATCCATTCTTCAGGTCCAGTTACCTGAACATGCTCGTTTATTCTTGCGATTATCGGTTCATTTATTCCAAAATGAGGCTTGCGATATAATACTGGGCTACCCAGTCTGACTTGGTATTTTGTTTGTAAATTATCGGCAAATAGAAGAGTGTCTTTTATAGATTCAAAGAATAGTTTGTAATGGTCAACTCCGACATGTTCTTGACACCAGATAATGAGATTGTCTGGGTTTCTTTCTATTGAGAATTTTCCATCAATATGTTGATATTTCAAAACCTTCTTTATCCAATTCTTTAGAGGCACATCTTTCCATTCTAAGCTATCAAATTTGGATGTGCTTTCTAGAATAGGAAACTTCAAACCTACATGGTGTAGAAAAACTTCCCATTTAGGCGCCTCTTTAGACCATGTGAGTAACTTTTTACCTTTAGGTGTAATACAATAGATTTTGGTGCTGGTTCGGGTTTCCAGTTGAATGAATGCTTCTTCTTCAAGTTGTCTTATCCAATAATTTGTCCTTTGTTTGCTCCATTTTAATTCTCTAGCAATGTCAACTTGAGCTTTGCCCTTCAATACTAAATCAAGTAGGATTATAAAAGTAAAGACTTTGTTTAATTCTCTTTGACTGTGTTTTTTGACTTTCATTGTTGGCTTCTCTGGTCGGTTTTTAATCCTAGAGCTTTCTTTGTTTCTTGGTTGTAAAAATTCAGAGATGCTAGTTCTTTTCGTATTGAGCGTCTAACAAAGTCGCTTAGGTCTTCGCCTCTTGCTTTGCACACTATGTCTAGTAATTTTTTGTCTTCTTTTTGGATTCTTACGCCAATTGTATGGTTTAGCATTGTTTGACTCCGTCGAACATTTTAATAGCGTTTGTACCCCATGGGGTTTTTTGGTTGGATGTTAAACTTGAAACAGTATCGTCCAAAATTAGGTGACGCTGTAACAGTAATTTGGGAAAATGATAATGAGCAAACCTGTGGGGGAACTGAGGGATTTGTTTTAGGTGTTGTTGGAGATGATGCTTCTGGAGAACATTTAGTTATTGACCGTAAGACGAATCAAGATTCATTTAAATCTAAACTATTTTTACTGGGTCTCCTTGACCTACAAGTTATTCCTATGAAAAATGTAGAATCTATAACGAAAACCGAGATGAGAAAACGTCCTCCAGGTAGTATTGAAAATTTTTCGATGAAAGTAGAAGCGAATTACATGTATAATATTGATTTTGATGCTACTCGAGAAAAACTTTGGGCATGTACTGATTGTAATGTTAAATTAATTCGGAAATCCAAATCAGAGGCTGAGTATGGCATTTCAATTAAAAAAATTGAGACTATTGAAGGTTCTAGCATTACTATCTCAGCTAAAGGTGCAATTCAAGTCTTCTGCAAACATGACCGACTTTTTGATTGTATAAAATGGCTTCACAAAACTGTAAAACTATTACCGGGTCAAGAACGCTTTGTACTATTTCCAACTAAAATTACGTACCGCATAAACGATACAATCAAAGAGAAGGCTCGCCCGACTGAAGAAGCTATTAACAGAGTTGGAAGAATGAAAGGTCCGCCCTTGGTGATTTTGCCTATTGGGTGGTCACATAGATACTTTGTAAAATTGCCCGAGAATCCTTTCCAAAAACTTTTTCCTGATTGCCAACCGCTCGAAAAATTTGTAATAAAAGCTGAGGATAGAAAAAACAGCACTTTGCAATTTCCAGTTGCAGGTAATGAAAGGGGTTCAGAACAAGTTATTGAATTGAAAACATCCAGACCGGTTGGAACTGTTATGCAGCATCTAGGTGCTTATTCACCATTAATTAGAGTGCATAATAAGATGGAAAATTCGCCGAAATATGAGGATTATTTGATTAAACTTTGGTTGGAGATGCGTTCGGCGCCATGGCAGTGGTTTTCAAGTGACCAGATTAAAGATAAAATGATAGTGGGCGATTTGAACATTGACAAAAAATCTCGAATTTGGACGTTAGACTTCCATGAGTATTCCAGTATTTGTTGACAATGAAGGGGTTTATGTATTTGATTGGTTTTTTAGAGAACTTAACTGCAACATATCTATTAGCAAGTAGGCTCTTTTCAAAGACGGCTTTTCTCTAAAGATTAGGCGCTGTTTGGTATTTTTTCTGCCCAATCAGCGCATAGGAGTTTTGCTTGTTCTAGTACTGTTTCTGCGGCATAGTTAATTACGAAGAGGCTATACAATATTCTTTGAAATTATATTTTGAACTTATGATATGGTTGTGGAATCAATGAGTCCTAAATCAAATTTATTAAGTGAAAGCTCAGACCTCGTCAAATCCACGAATAAACTTTCCCATGAATGGCTCGACAACATGGACAAGCATATAACAGAAAATGTTGACAAATTTTTATGCAACGATATAAAAGAGATCTATTTCTCATTATTCAACAAATTAAAGGAATATCGATCTAACTCGTGTGGTTTTACTGGATTCAGCGAATTTCTAGTGTTCAGATTACTTTATTACAAAATTGGGGAAAAATTTGAGCCGTTGAAAAGAGGAAGAAAAGATACCTATCCAATTAAATTCGTTTCAGAAAACTACGAGATTGGACAAAATATTAAGATAAAACTTGGAGAAAAGAAAAGATTTCCTGACATCTACATTAAACGTAATGGAGAACTTATCAGCATTATTCAGATCAAGATAGTTATTCATGGCGGCAAAGAGCAAATTACACGAGAGGTAGAAACTTTCAGGCTCTTCAGGGAGGTTTACCCTGATGTTAGAGGTTTATTTATTGTCTTTATAAAAGATAGCTTTACTGAAGATAAGAAAGAAAAACTGAGAGATGTTGGGTATCAAATGGTGGTTCTGGACGGCAATACAACGCTTTTCAAAGATGTTCTAAATAAAATTACTTAAACCTGAGAATTTTGTAGCCATGAAGCAGGGAATTTCTGGCAACTCCAATTTTTTCTGATTTTTAAGCAGAAATTTTTTTTTAATAAACACTGATTACAAGACCGCAATCAAATTAAGCGTATCTGCATATGAAAATATGTTTTGATTCAGTTGGGGGATCAGACAATTGGAAAAGGTTGAAGTGATAGATAAAATTGTGAATGAGCCGTTTAGATTATCAGATAAGCAAATAGAGGCAATTCTTTCTGATTCAAAGTATACACGGGTTATTGCAGGTGCTGGAGCGGGTAAGACTGAAACAATTACTCGCCGAATTGCGTATTTGATTCTCGTTGAAGGGGTAGAGCCTGCATCTATTGTGGCGTTTACTTTTACTGAAAAAGCTGCTCAGAGTATGAAGAGTCGTATTTATCAGCGGGTTGAGCAGATTGCTGGTCCGGGGGCTACGGCTAAGCTTGGGGAAATGTTTGTTGGAACAATCCATGCTTATGCTAAGCGTATTTTGGACGATTATTTTGGTTACGGGAACTATAGTGTCTTGGATGCTAATCAGGAAATTGCTTATTTGATGAGAATACGATGGGGACTCAAGCTCCAGCCTTTTGGGAGAAATGATTTTGTGCGGATGGATAACTTCTTAGGAGCTTTGAATATGGTTCAAAGTGAATTGTTGGAAGACGCTGTTTTGTCTAAGAAAGCTCCTGATTTTTTTGAATCATATTCCAGGTATATTGATAATCTTGAAGAGCACAAATTGTTGACTTTTGCGCTTATGATTTCACGTGTTGTTAAACATCTTAGAGAGAAGCCGGATACTTTGAGTCATGTTAAGCATTTGGTTGTTGATGAGTTTCAGGATATTAATCAGGCTTTGATTTTGGATGAATCTGGAGAGCTTACCAGTTCCCTTATTAGACGCAGAATTTGTTAACGGATAATGAGTGCTGTTTTAGTATCACGGATTAGAAAAAAGTGGGGGACTGACATAGTTACAAGTAAAAACAGAGATTAAATGGATTATAGATGAGGCCCAGATGATCAAATATTTTATATTCGCTGTGTAGAAGATATTGTTTGTTTAATATATTAGTTAAAGCGTGTGAAGTTAACATGGCAAAAGACAGTTGTTACCACATTTTCGAGGAGCTGTTTAGTGCTGCAACCGGTTTTACATCTTTTCCCTACCAAGAAAAACTTAGCAGAAAAGATGTGAATAAAATAAAACTGTTGAAGGCCCCTACGGGAGCAGGAAAAACCGCTTCAGTGGTACTAAGCTGGGTATGGAGAAGAAGATACGCTTCCAAAGAAATTCGTTCAGAGACCCCTCGAAGACTAGTATACTGTCTACCTATGCGTGTTCTTGTAGAGCAAACTTACGAGAATACCATAAAATGGCTTGACCGAATGGAGCTACTCTCGGGAGAAGCCACATGGGAGGATGAGAAGAAAAAAGAGGGATTGAAGAGTTATATCCCAAGCACAGAACCCTTGGAGGAAAAGGGTTCAGATAACGGCTCCAGTATAGGCATATCTGTATACAAGTTAATGGGTGGAGAACAAGAAAGAGACTGGGACCTCATCCCTGAAAACGACTCGATAATAGTTGGCACCCAAGACATGCTTCTCTCTAGGGCTTTGAACAGGGGGTATGCCATGAGCAGGTTCAGGTGGCCCATCCAGTTTGGCCTACTAAACAATGATTGCCTATGGGTCATGGATGAGGTGCAGTTAATGGGCAACGGTTTCTCCACGTCGGCTCAATTAGAGGCATTTAGACAGAAATTCGGCATTATAAACAATTGTCATACCATATGGATGAGTGCCACATGTGAACCAGAGTGGCTGGAAACAGTGGACAATAAACCACCTACCAGCCGTGAAACATTGTATCTAAGCGATGAAGACTATAAAGTTGATATTTTGAGACAACGTTACAATGCACCCAAGCCACTAGAGAAAGCTGAGATAATCCTTGAGAAAAAGGCGAAACCTGATCTAGAGAGATATTCTAAATCCCTTTCTGAGTTAATATTAGATTGCCACACTTCAAGTGCACAAACCATTACTCTCATGATAGTTAACACCGTTGACAGGGCTCAGAGCATCTATAATGCTCTGCTTGAAAAAAAGAAGATAGAGGGCTCTGGACCTGACGTTAGGTTGATTCATTCAAGATTCAGACCATTTGAAAGAAGTGGACTGAATAGGCTCCTAAGTGAAGCTCCAAGCGACTCGGGGTTCCCTGAAGCTGGTCGCATAATCGTGTCTACTCAAGTAGTTGAGGCTGGCGTGGATATATCGTCATGCGTTATGATCACCGAGCTGTCTCCATGGGCAAGCATAGTTCAAAGGTTCGGTCGACTCAACAGGTATGGAGAGTGTGATACGCCGAGAGCAATCTGGATAGATATAGATACCAAGAGTAACGACGCTGATGGATTAGCCCTTCCATACACCGTGAAAGAACTGGAAGAGAGCAGAAGCATACTGGAGAACCTTAAAGGAGTCTCCTTAAAACAGATTGATGAACATGGGCCTAAACTCGGTTACCAGCACAGCTATGTGCTTAGGAAAAAAGACCTTGTAGAATTATTTGACACTACACCGGATCTGTCAGGAAATGACATAGATGTCTCGAGGTTCATCAGGGATTCACGTGATGCCGATGTGCAAGTTTATTGGAGAGATTGGAAAAAAGTCGATGAGGCAGCCGATATACCACCAACAGAGCTGCCTAGAGCAACTAGGGATGAGTTATGCTCGGTTCCAATAAACTCTTTCAGAGAGTTCCAGAAAAAAAATGATGCATGGATTTGGGACCACCTTGAGGCACGATGGGTTAAGTCCACCAAGAGACAGATTATTCCTGGACAGATTTTTCTGATTCACTGCAGGTTGGGAGGATATAACGAGAAGATTGGGTGGCTTCCAGAGTCTAAAAATTATGTGACACAGGTACCTGTAGATGAAACGGTTTCAAATGAGGCTACAGGAGAAGACCATTACACTTCACGCACATGGGTTACGTTAAGCCAGCACTCGATAAATGTTGTGAACGAGATGGGAGACCTCATCGGACATCTAGGTGCCTCGGGGTTAAATGGTTTTGAGGATGCTCTTGGCGAGGCTGCCCTATATCATGATTTGGGTAAAGCACACCCTGTTTTCCAGGCAGCGGTTCTGGATACAGTAGAGGATGAAGAAAAACTAGAGGAAAGAAAAACGCTGGTTTGGGGTAAATCTGGAGGTAGTAAACGTTTCAGATATGACCGAAAATATTTCCGACATGAGTTAGCCTCTGCCTTGATGCTTCTAGCTAATAGAGACATCATAAAAATGACTTCCGAATATATGAAAGACCTTGTAGTCTATCTTGTAGCCGCCCACCATGGAAAGGTGAGATTATCAATAAGGTCTCTACCAAAAGAAGATTTACCATGGATAAAGGATTCACGGTATCGCGAGGGAGTTAGATTTGCCCGTGGAGTCTGGGAGGGAGACATTGTTCCCAGTGTCGAACTAGAGGATGGAATAATTATCCCTGAGACTTGTCTAAAGTTAGATGTTATGGATTTAGGTTTAACAGGAGAGGGGGATTTACCTTGGCTTGAAAGAATAATAAATCTCAGAGACAGGGAAGAGTTGGGTCCATTTAGGTTAGGATACTTGGAAGCTATTACACGTATCTCTGATTGGAGAGCAAGTATCAAGGAAGCACAAGAACGTGAGGCACTATGAAAAAACTGGCTCTTAAGGCTTGTAACAAGTCTAGCCTAGCAGGTTACCTTAAGGCTCTTGGAGCATTCAAGGTATTAGCGAAGCAACTAGAGTATGATACTAGATTGTATTGGGATGGGTTAACCCCGTATCTTTGTTTCAGCCAAGAAAAAAACTTTGATGATATCACAGATTTTTTCTTGAACAAGTATGAACCCACACCAATTGTGATACCTTGGAGCGGAAGCGACTTTTTTACAGTAAACAGGGCAGGAGACTCTGGACCTTTTAGAAAACCGCCTTCAAAAGGCAAAATAATCGAGGCTTTCCTTGCATCAGATACATCTAGGCTTGAGAAGTACAGGTGCACCTTAGAGAAAACACTTGACATAATTGAAGAGTTAGACTTATCAAAGGAAGATATTGAGGGCGGTAGCTCCTCCAGTAGAGAAAGAAAAGCTCAGTTTATGGGGCTTCTCAGGTCTAGGTTAACAGATGAAATGGTTGATCTATTAGATGTGGCAGCGGTTATAGAGGAGGACAGGATATTCACAAATACGCTTTTGGGTAGCGGTGGAGGTAACGACGGAAACCTTCACTTTGGTAGTAACTATATGCAGTGTTTATGGCTTTGTCTACCCGACTTTTCTGCACAGCGCAACCTAAGCGGTAATTACAAAGGGTTTGACTCAAACGCATCCATTAGTGAATCCCTTTTTGGTGGAGATTCTGGAAAAAACACGACAATAAAAGGAGACTCGATTGGCCTCTACGCCTCAGGCTATGTGGGTGGACCTAACGCTTATGAGGGGTTTGAGGCTGATGCCCTTAGAAACCCATGGGACCTCATTTTAAATCTTGAGGGAGTCACGCTTTTCAAAGGTGCGCTTAGCAGTCGATCAGGGTCAAAGTCTAGGCATAGAGGAGCATCGTTCCCTTTTATGTCTAGAGTCTCATTTGATAAGGTGTCAACTATTGCCTCTAAAGAGACAGGCCAGAAAGAGGTGTGGCTTCCCGTATGGGATTCACCGGCCTCTATTAAGTCGCTGGAGATGGTTTTCTCTGAAGGAAGAGCGGAGGTGGCGGGGCGCCAAGCCCTAGACGGTGTTGACTTTATGAGATCCATAGCTTCCCTAGGTGTGGATCGAGGAATCAACTCGTTTCAGAGATATGGTATAATTAAAGGAAGGGTAGGTGGAGATAATTATCACACATCAATTAACCTTGGAATTGTTAAAACTTTTGAGAAGCCCCTTGAAAATGTAGATTTGTTTAATGATATTGATGGTTGGTTAAGTTGGCTTCGTAGAGCATGTTCTCAGGATAGTATAGCGAGCAGGTATGGTGTTCACCTCAGAAGCATAGAGTCAGCTATTTCATCATATTGTAGACAGGGGGACAGGAGAAGACTTCAAGAGGTTTTAGTGTGTTTAGGTAGAGCTGAGCAGACCATATCTAGTGGTGGTTCTGAAAAGCCTGTTATACCTCTGAGGCTTTCACCTCGCTGGGTTAAGGCTTGTGATGATGGTTCAACAGAGTACCGTCTTGCTTGCGCTATTGGCTCTATTACGGATACAAGTATTGGGCCTATTCGTGTACAAATGGAGTCAGTAAAATGGGTAAATGATAGAAAGCCAATCGAATGGAATAAAAATGATAGTTCAGTATGTTGGGGACTGGGCGAGCTTTCTGACAACCTCTACGCGGTTCTCCAGAGAAGAGTATTAGAAGGATCACGCAAAAAGTCGAAGTTTGTGCCCATCAGCAGCAAGATTTCAGCGGGATTAGTGGATGTCTACCAGTTCATTAAGGGAAATGTTGATGAAATAAAGATCAATGATTTGGTGTGGGCAATGTCAACGGTAAAGTGGCACTTGTATCGAAAAGAGTTACATGCCCCTGAGCAAGTTTGGCGGCCAGTTCCTGAAATGTCCAGATTATATTCATTGCTCAAACTACTTTATTTGCCCAGTGGCCTCACATATAGCTTTGATATGTCTAGATGGGAATATTCCAACTCGGCTGGGACTCGGGTGCCTTATGTGCCCGAGGTTCTTAATTTGCTTAAAGCGGGACGATTACAAGAGGTGAATAAAAAAGCGGTTCAAAGGCTCGTATCGTCTGGCTTAAAACCCATAGGGGCTGGTCGAGGAGAAAAATTTTACATGAAACCTCTAGATCATAAACGTTTAGCCGCTTCTCTGTTGATGCCGGTTTGGGAGATTGACACATTGGCAAAAAGTGTTCTTTTTTCTCCTTCTTCTCCTTTTTACTAGTAAATCTGTGTTCGATTCCTTAAACACAAGTATTTTTGATTTTTTATGATAAAACATTAGTATTAGGTTGAACTTAATCTATTTGAAGTGGGTATGATGGAGTTATTAAGCAGATTAATTAATGAGCCGAGATTACTGTTGGAGGTTGAGTTGAAGCCTGTTCAAGGTGACCGTTTTCAGCCGACTGGGTTCCCTCAGTTGGGGGCAGCGGAATATACCACACCTGATGGAAAACAGATGATTCTGCTCGAGTCCACCCAGTCTATGGCTAATAGACTCGAACTTGTTTGCTGGGATGATACTGAAGGTAAACTTGTTGAGCCATTGAGAGGATTACCCTATATTCACGTGGATCTTGGTGATGGAGCTTTCACTAACTCTATACTTGAGGCGCATAGGATTAACTCCGAGTATATTACAGGAAAAAAAGGTCAATTTAAAGATGAACTAATCTCAGAGCTTGTGACTGACAAAAAAAAGCCGATTGATTTTAAGAAGTTCTATTCAATTTTGTTAAAGTATGACCCTAACTGTCTCATACATGGGGTATTCCTCGAGGAGATTGATGGACGCCTTAGGTTGCCTAGGATGCTTTCAGCTTTTATCGAGGCCAGCGAAGTTCTTCCCGCTCAAAGCGGCGGTGTAAAATTCAGTAGGGTACAGCCTTCACTGAAGGAGGGGGAGGGAAACGTTCCTTACTCTAGGACAGAGTACACAGCTGAGAAGATTACAGCATTCTTCAATATAGATCTTGCAGGGGTCAGAGGCTTTGGTTTAGGGGAAGAGGTTGAGGATTTTCTGATTCTTTTATCGTTGTACAAGATTAGGAAGTTTCTACATGAGGGGCTAAGACTGAGAACTGCGTGTGATTTGGACCCCGTTGGTGACCTAAAGGTAACCAATATAGAGAATCTTGAAATTCCGCCTATAGAAGAGCTGGAAAAAAATGTGACCACAGCCATAGAGACCATGAAGGCTAAAGGATATTTCTCGGATCCTCCCGTAACCAGTATTGAGTACAAGGAATAGTTATGATATTATTGGCCATTCGTTTCCTAGCTGGTCGCTACCATGCGACCCCCTGGGGAAGACACGTTAATGAGGGAGTGCCTGAGTGGCCTCCTTCACCGTGGAGGATACTCCGAGCTTTGATTTCTTCTTGGAAGAGGACAATGCCGGAGGTTGGTGAAGATAAGGTTAAGGTAATATTGGCTGAGCTGCTTGAAGCCCCTAGATACAAGCTTCCTCCAGCTTCTTTGGCGCACACCCGTCATTATATGCCGTGGGATAAGGGTTGGTTAAAGAGTCGGGAGGTCGCTAAGACCATGGTTTTTAACACGTTTGTAGCTGTTTCAAAGGATGAATCGGTCATTGTTTGCTGGCCTAATGCTGACCTAGATGAAGAACATAGAGAAGCACTAAAGGGCATTGTGGGGAATGTCTCCTACCTTGGCAGGTCTGAATCATGGTGCAATATAGAACTGATTGAAGACGAGGCGTATTTCCCCTCTGATGGATATAGAGGTGATGAAGGTTTTTTTAAGGTGTACCCGGTGGATGCTGAGTCTCCTGGTTTGGATTATGAGTCTGTTCCTGTTCTGGCTCCCAGTCCGAATCTTGATATGAGTAAGCCTCTTGACGAGTCCCACCCTCTTTTTGTTCGCACTATTACTTTACGGGAGGATTTGAGTCGTATTGATCCTCCTGGGTCTGTGTGGGTGGAATATGCTCGCCCTAGAGACTGCTTTGAACCAATGTATGATACGGCAATATCCAAGGTTGATGAAAGATTAGTTAAAGTGGTTCGGTACTTGATTGATGGAAAAGTGTTGCCTAGCATATTGGATACACTTAATGTTGCTTCTGTTGCACGGGTGGCGGCTATGAGTGTTTATGGAGGCGTTGATGGGAGGAAGTCTCCGGTTCTTTCAGGTAAGGCTTCTGATGGCAGTCCCCTTGAAGGGCATGTTCATGCTTTCTATCTTCCGAGTGATGAGGATGGTGATGGTAGAGTGGATCACTTGACATTATATGCGCCAATGGGTTTTGATGAGGAGCATAGGGCAGCTCTTGGTGGGTTAGATCGAATTTATGGTTACGGTTTGAATGGTGAGCTTAGGCTCATGCTTTTAGGTATGCAGGAAGAGCCTGACGAAATTGTTGACGGGGGGTTGTTTGGCTTTTCTTCAATCTGGATTTCTACTACTCCATATCTTTTGACTCGGTACCCTAAGCTGAGTGATGGTGGACGTTGGAGAACCACAGCTATTCCAGAGGGTTTAAGGATTCAGATTCCTGAGCAGTTGGGTGTTTATCCTACGAAAGAGCATTTGTTGCTGGATTATGGTGTTTTACCGGATCTTTCTGAGCTACAGCAGGATGGTCCCGTGACGCAGCTGCTTCTTTCGTGTAATAGAAAGAGCCTTCCTGATGTGGTAAAAGTTGAGCTTGTTCCTGAGTATAACCGTTCGGGGCGTAGGTTTAGGTGGATCGAATTTAAGAGGTATCGGAGAGGGATTTCAAAGCCTGTGATGGGTAAAAGTTTTGGTTTTAAGGTGACGTTCAAGGAACCTGTGATGGGGCCTTTGGCTCTTGGTTACGGGTGTCACTATGGTTTGGGGCTGTTTAGGTCAGATGGTAGCTGTTAAGTGGTGGTTAACTTTTTACTGCGATTATTCGTATATTGCTATGTCTGGGATAGGCCCCGTTTCGGTGCGGTTCCATCTGATCCAGAAAGATGGGCTTCGCTTTGATGCATATGATGCAGAGGCGGATGCGTCAAGCGTTTACCGAAATATTATCTTACGATGAAAAAAGTTGATAAAATAGTGGAACAAAAGGTTCCTCGTTTAATACCAGTTCGTATGCTGAACGAGTTTGCTTATTGTCCCCGTCTTTGTTTTATCGAGTGGGTACAGAGCGAGTTCAGGGATAGTGCTGATACGGTGGAGGGCAGGTATTATCATCGTCGAGTAGACACTAGGAAAGGAAGGGTCTCCGAGGAGGCGTTTGAGGCATTTCATACTAGTTCCGTTACTTTATCAGGTGAGGAGATAGGAATTGTAGCTAGGATAGATATTTTGGAGGGAGAAAAAGGTAAGGTAGTGCCTGTGGAGTATAAGCGAGGGGCTGTTCCTCAGGTTCCGGAGAATGCTTATGAACCTGAGCGTGTTCAGCTTTGTGCTCAGGGGCTACTTCTTCGAGAGAATAGTTATGTTTGTGAGGAAGGTGTCTTATATTTTGCTGGTTCAAGGAGAAGGGTTGTGGTTCCTTTTGATGAGGAGCTTGTGGCGAGGACTAGACAGCTCTTGGTAGAACTGCGTGCGATGGCTGAAGGCTGTGAGATACCTCCTCCGTTGGTAGATAGCCCCAAGTGTCCTAGGTGTTCTCTTGTGGGTGTTTGTCTTCCCGATGAAGTGAATGTTTTGAAAGGTAAGGAGGTGACTGTTAGAAGGCTTTACGCTGGCAGAGATGACTATTATCCTGTGTATGCTGTGGGGTATGATCTTAGCGTGAGGAGTAAGGGAGAACGGGTTGAGATTTCTAGGGATAATACGAGAGTTCAGAGTCTTCCGTTACGTGAGGTTTCGCAGCTTAATATTTATGGTAATGCGTATGTTTCTCTTTATTCTGTTAAGAAGATGATGCGACGGGGGGTACCCATTTGTTATTTTTCTTATGGTGGATGGTTTGAGGGCATAACCACGGGAAATGTTAACAAGAATGTGGAGCTCCGCATTATGCAATTTAAAGCCGCTTTTGATTCTTTAGTTTCTCTCGAGTTTGCTAAACGTTTTGTGAGTGGAAAGATTAGAAATAGTCGTACTTTTGTTAGACGCAATGACAAAGATGTTAGTGGAAAGGTTTTGCGTCAGTTATCTCGCCTGATAAAGAGGGTTGAGGAGGCGGATAATATGGAGGTGCTTTTAGGTTTAGAGGGTGCCGCCGCTCAACTATATTTTTCTAGGTTTAGTTCTATGTTGAAAGAAGATTATGGTTTTTCGTTTGAGGGTAGGAACAGACGACCACCTATGGACCCGGTTAACGCTGTTTTATCCTACGTTTACGGTGTTTTAGTTAAAGAACTGTTTGT
>Ga0315546_1001488_pt1 | contig 14744 bp, 20 predicted proteins | sample SalMarSW160170MG_FD_203833 | JGI IMG/M metagenome (GOLD analysis project Ga0315546, IMG submission 203833) | Salt marsh sediment microbial communities from the Plum Island Ecosystem LTER, Massachusetts, United States - Salt Marsh Sediment SW1601-170 ... | reverse complement strand
GTTTCTTTTCAGGACTTTCTTTGTTTGTGATAAAAGATTATAATAAGATAAAATAATTTTTGTTGGACGAATTTAATCAACCATACTGCCAATTCCGTTTTTGTTTTTTGAAATCAAGTTCAACTTCTTTTAAACCAGCAATTTCTGAAAGAGGTTTGTCATTTCTTAAAGCAGTTATTCTTGGGAATCTTAATGCCCAGGTAGAATTGTAATTTGGTGAGTGTTGGATTTCCTGATAAGTTACAGCGACGATAATTTTTGGTTTTATCTTTGCTGTTTTTCCTTTTTCTGAAATTACTAAGGGTTTTAATAATTCATTTAATTTGTCAAAAGTCACGCCTTCTTTTGAATCTTTTAATTCTTTAATTCCAGTTCCGACTTTTCCGATTTCTAAATATTCTCCTGATTTTTTTCCTTTGCATGATAAAATAAAACTTGATAACCATCCCGAACGTTTCCCTTTTCCATGTTCTGCACCTGTGATTACCAAGTCTAAATCTTTTTCAGAAGGTTTTAATTTCAACATATGTCCGACTCTGGAACCTGGCTGATATTTTGTATTAAGATTTTTGAACATTACCCCTTCTTGATTATCTTCTAAAGCTTTTTTGTAAAAGTCCTTTGTTTTTTTCTCGTCGCTGGTGATGATTTGTTTTGAAGAAATTATTTTAAATGGTTTGTTTGTTACAATTTTTCTTAATAATTCTGAACGTTTTTTGAATGGTTCATTGAGGAAAGATTTTCCATTGTAATAAAGAACATCAAAAACATTTATTTCAACAGGAAGTTCTTTTTGCATTTTTTCAATTCCATATTTTCTTCTTATTCTCTGGGATATTGCCTGAAAGGGAGTGTATTCTTTTGTTTTTTTGTCATAGCCAACAGCCTCAGAATCCAGGATAAATGATTTTCCTTTTACATATTTTAAAATAAAATCTTTTACTTCTGGAAATTGTTTTGTTACATTTTCAAGACGTCGCGTGAATAAAAAGACATTTGAGTCACGTTTGTGTATAATTAATCTGAAACCGTCGTATTTGTATTCTACTGCTGCGGGTTTTCCCACTGCTTTGAATGCTGCTTCAATTGTTGGTGCTTTTTGCGCAAGCATTGCTTTAATTGGTTTTCCGACCTGAAGAGTTGCTTTATCAAGTTCTTTTAATTTTTTCTTTTTACAAATTTCAAAAACCAAAGCAATATCATTTGTCTTGTCAATTGCTTCCTGGATTTTTTCAGAAACATTTTTTTTATCTGATTTTGGAAAAAAAGCTTTTGCTAAACTTTCACGGATTGTTGATTCCTTTATTCCGATTCTTAAGTCACCGATTAAAGTCCTTACAAGGTATAGTGCTTCTGTTGGTTCAGCAGAAGTCAGGAGTTCTGTGATTAAAGATAATTTTTTATTTACTGTTCCTTTTCCTTCAAGTTCTGGAAGTTTTCTTAGATTTTCAATTACTTTTTCTGTTTTTAAAATATGTGAATGAAGTGTTGATTGTTTTTTTGAGTTTGTCAGGAGTTGTGCAACTTTTCCAATGTCGCCGAGTTGTTTCCATTCATGCAAAACCTTTTGAGGTTCTGTTCCAGTGGATTTTGAAATTGCTTTTATTGCAAGCTGGTTTGAAATTCCAATTCTTCTTTCGTCGTATTCAGGATAGATATCGCCAAGCAAAAGATACATGACATCTCTATCATCTTCAGAAAGATGCTCTAAAAATTTAGAAAGCATTTTTATTTTTTCAAGACGTTTTGTTGTTGAATTCAAATCTTCGTAAAGTTCTGCAAGTTTTTTGTAAAGCATTTTATTTTTTATTTTTTGAGATATATAATTTAATTATGTCGTAGATTACAATTATTGTATAAGCTATCTGAAGGATTATGAAAATTAAATCATTTATATGAAAGCTATAGAGTATCAAACAGATTCCTCCTAACAAAAGAAAAGGATAGATATATCTTCTTCTAATTCTTTTTTTTATAGAAATCATAAATGTTCCGACTATTATTGAAATTAATCCTAAAATTCCAATTATTTTGAAAATGTTTATCACCATTTTATTAAATGATTAAGAAGAATGAGTTTTTAATGTTTTTTCTTTAGTGAAATGAATAAAATCCCAATAACCCCAATAACAAAAGTAATTGGAGCTACAACAAGGGCAATAATAAAAAAGCCTGCATGCAATGTTTCAAAAAGCAATTTTAAATTTTCAAATTTTATTGCTAAAGCATAAAATAAATTATGCAATATTGATCCTAAAAGAGGGGCTATTGCTGAAATTCCTGTTAAAATTGAGAAAAATTTTAATTTCTTTTTTTCTTTCCTTGCGAAAATTATTAGAAAAATTCCAAGTATGAGAAACAAGATTCCTAATATCGCTTTAATAATAAATAATCTTTCAAAAATTATAAATGAAATTATTAATAAAATAAAAATTATGATTAAAGAGTAAAAAATTGATTTTGTTTTTTTATTCATTTTTATTTCTTCCTTTTTGAAAAGAAAAATAAAATTCCGACTATTACTGGAATTAAAGAAATTGCTAAGAAAGTGATTATTTCTCTGTAAGTGTTAAAAACAATTATGGTTCCGATTCCTGCGATTACAAATAAAACCCCTCCTATTTTTGGTCTGAACCACGCTATTATAAGACATCCAATGAAAATTATTGTTGGTAAAAGATGAATTAAAAATCCCCAACTTAATATTGGAACGTCGAATGCGAGCATTGATAAAAGAATTATATAAAGAATTGCCACAATTTTTGCAGCGAGATTTAGCCGTTTTTTTGTTTGGGGTTTCATTTTATTCAGTCAGTTCTTCAACTTCTTTTTTTCCTTCTTCAAGTTCTTTAACTTGTTCTTTGTCAAGTTCAAGAAGCAAAGTTTGAAATTCGCCGACATGTGTTTTTTCCTCTTTTGCAATGTCAAGAAGAATTGCCTTGATTTTCTTATTTTTGGATTTTGCTGCAAGTTGTTCATATAAACTAACAGCGTCAAGTTCTGCAATCATTCCTAAACGAAGAATCTCTTTTTCAATGTCTTCTTCCGGAACTTTATCTAAATCTATTGGTGAGCTTGATAACATAATAAGAAAAAGGAGAGAGGGTTTTTATAGGTTTTGGGTTATTTTTCATTCATGATTTCATCAATTTTTTCCTGATTAATAACATCATATTTTCCACTTAAACCTTTTATTTTTCCTTTTCCAGTTTCATTATTTCCTATTGCAAGAATGTCCTCTTTTTTTATTTCATAAGGAAGAAAAATTCCATTTGAAATTTTATAAGAATCTTTCTTTACTTCCAAAACTATTTCAACTTTTAATTCTTCTTTATAAAAAACAACAAAATCATTTCTGGAAATATTTTCAATAGATTTCATTTTATTTCCCCTTCCTGCCACCAGCCCTTACACTTGGACGAACTTTTGAAGTTGGATGTTTGCTTCTTAATCCCCGTGATTTTTTTCCTGCAGATGTTAAACCACGAAGAACTCTGTTTTTGTTTGAGCCCTTGCTTGTCCATGAAAAGTTTTTGTCGTTTTTGATTTCAGGTTTGCTTGGGTCAATGCAGATTACTTCATAAAAATAATTTATTCCGTCTTTTCCAATTTGATATGAATTTAGAACTTCGAGATTTTTGTGTTTGTTTTGGACTCTTGATTCTGCAATCCATTTGTAAGACATTTTCAGAGTTTTTCGCGCGTGAAGTCGTTTGCTTCTACGTCCTTTGTTTGGTCGCGAACGTTTGTGCCCTCCACGTTTAACTCTTATTCTTATTACAACAAATCCTTTTTTGTCTTTGTAACCTAATGCTCTTGCACGGTCTAATCTCAGAGGTTTGTCAACTTTGACCTGCGCTTCTGATTTTCGCCATTCAATCATTCGTTCCCGCAAAGTTTTTGCATCGGGTTTTTTCCATGCCTGTTTTATATAATGATACATTCCCTTTGCACTCTTTGATTTTTCTTTAGATTCTTTTGTCATGTTAGTTTTAGAAAAATTCGGTTTTTAAAGTTTGGGGTTAGATTTATATATTGGAAAATATATATTGGAATATAAAAGAGGAGAATGAAAAAGAAAATTTCTGGAAAGTCAGGGAAGAAGGTAATTGTAAGATTAAATAAAACAAATCTAATTGTTATTGGAATTTGTGTTTTAATTGTTGTGGCTGTTTTGATTATTGCTTTTGGAGGAAAGAAATCTTTGAGTCAGGAGGGATTGGAAGCAGGTTCACAAGAAGGAACAACAGAAGAACAAAAAGGTTTTTTTGATTTCTTTTTGAAACTTTTTGATAAATCAACCTTTGAAGATTTTGATATTCCTGATGGTGGGGATTCTGATGCTGATTTGCCTTCTAATACAGATACAAATGATTCTTCAGAAACAGATAATCAACAAGAGAGTCAAATCTGCGGAAATACTTGTGCACAAGGATATAATCAAAAACCATATCCAGATTGCAGTTGTTATCTTGCAGATACAAACACAGACACAGACGGCGACGGAGTAAATGATAATGCAGATGCTTTCCCAAATGATGCTACTGAATCAGAAGACACAGACGGCGACGGGGTGGGAGATAATGCAGATGCTTTCCCAAATGATCCTGATAAATGGCAATTGCCTGATTGTGATGATAGTGATAATGGGAAGGATGTCCATATAAAAGGAACAACAGAAGGATTGGATGATTGTTGCACAGAAGAAGCAGGGAATGTTTGCTTAATCAACGGGATTTCTGATTATATTATGGAGCATTATTGCAATGCTACTAATAATCCAGTTTATGAGGTGATTAAATGTCCTGCAGGAGAAAAATGTGTTGCTAATTTAGGGAAATGTGTTCCTGAATCTGAATTTTTTTGCAATGCAAGTGATTGGGAGGAGTTTATGGGAGAATGGAGTGATCCTGCAACAGAAGCAACATGTACTGACGTAACAGGTACATATACTGACCAATGTGCTGGTAATGGAAGATATATTTATGAATATAATTGTATAGATAATTTTTGTGTTCAGGATTATGTAGAATGTAGCGGGCCAGACCAGTGCGTGAGTTCTAGTGCTACTCACTGCACAAGAATTCCTGCAGATGAAATTTTAACTAATACAAATTCACAATGTTATGGAAGGACAAGATTGGTAAATACTTGTTGGTGTTATGATGTTTGTAACTATGATAATTGTGAAGATACTTATTTATATTGCTCACAAAATGGATTTTATTATGTTTGTGCATGGGATGCAGGAGATAATCAGTGTTGGGTAGATAATGTTTGTGCGATTTCTTAAATTATTCTTAATTCTAAAAATATATGAGGCTACTCGGATTTGGTCTCAGAAAATCTCTGTAAGATTCTGGACTAGCACTTGAACAAGTTCAAGCACTAAACCGCAAGCAGTCCAAATCCAATGAGGCTACTCGGATTTGAACCGAGGACCCCGGCCTTATCAGAGCCGTACTCTAACCAGACTGAGCTATAGCCTCATATCAAAATCAGAGATTTGGACTATTTATAAGTTTTTGCGATTCAATAAATTTTTTATATTTTGCTATGTGCTTTGGATTTTTTGGAGAAATCTCTTTCATGAATTTGTGAAACATTTTAATACCTCTAATTGTTATTATATAACTTCTTTGTCTTTTGAATTTTTTATTAAATAGCTGAGAATATCTTGTTGTTCTTAGATTCAATTCTTGAAACAATTTTAAAAGTTGTTCAGATAATTTAAAGGAAATTGTTGTAATGTAAATTCTAGGATATAGTTTGTTATTCTTTTTTTCAAGATAAATTCCTCCGTCAGTATCAAAAATCCCTCTTAGAATTGCTTTTTTTAAATTATCTTTTGCGAGAAATATTTCTGGAATTTCTATATCAAATTTTTTCCCAAGACAAAGACCCAAATTTTTTTTAAAATTTATTAATTCATCATTCCAAATTTGAAATCCCACAACTCTTGTTGAAGGCATTGTTCTTATATTTATTTTATGTTCGTATATTTTTTCAAATAAAAGTTTGATTCTTTTTTCATAGTGTTCTTTATCATCTTCTATATGCCCTCTAAGTTGATAAAATCCTCTTTGTTTTCCTTGATTTAAATATAAATTCATGCTTCCGTCTCCGATATGCCAACCAGTTTCTTCTGCAAGTTCTTTAGAAATTTTTTTTGGAATCTGCATATCAAAATAATGCTCTAATTATTTATAATAATTTCTGGAAATTTAAAAGTAGTTAATTTTATCCTCAAATTTCAAGAACCAAAATTCCTTTTTCAAGAAAGTAATTTGCAATTTTCATTCCAACTGGAATTATTTTTGAATAAGATTTCTTTTTTGAATTTGAAACAGCTTTTATTTCTATTGAACTTTCTAATTGAATTATTGAAACATCTTCAATTGATTTCACGCCAGGAAGGAAAACTTCATAGATTATTTTGTCAGAAAATCTTTTGAGTTCTGTTTTTGGTTCTGTTTTTTCAAATTTTAGAAATTGTTCTTTTTTGTCTTTTGAAAAGAAAATGTTTTTTGGAATTTCTTTTTTGAATTGTCTTTCTGAAGGATTTTTTCCTGGCATTAGCAACTGGGCTTTTGAGACTTTTATGTTTTCAGGATTTACTCTTTTTCCATTGATGAAAAGCTCAAAATGATTTTGGAAATTAGGATTCTGGTTGTTTTGTTTCTCTATTTCACGTGTGCTTTTTTCCATTTCTTTTTCAAGCATTTTCATTGTGTTATTAAGCATCCTATTCATAATTTTTCCTCCAAAACCAGAAAAAATTGAATTTGAAATTTTGTCAAGCTCCTGAAATTCGTCAGGCATGTCATTTTTTCCGAGCATCCCATAATCATCTTTTTTGTAATTCTGTTTTTCTTTGAGGGGATATCCGCATTCGGGACAGAAATTACTTTTATGATTTATTTTCTCTCCACAATTTTTGCAATATTTCTTTTTGAACATAACTTAGTCGAGGATGAATTCTTTTAAATATGTTTTGCTTTATAATTATTTTTTCCAGATATATTTTTTTATGTCGATAATTTGATGGAATTCTTCTGAGAGAGTCGGACGGATTTGTTTTATTAAAAATTTTCTAAATGCTTTTGGATTTCTTTCACTCTTGTTGTTTTTTATTTCTTTTATTTTTGGCATAAATCCTGCAACTATAATCATGCTTGTTGCTGCGCTTATTATGAAAATTATCATTATTGGGTCTAGTTTGGATGTGTGAAGGAACTTTATTAAAAATGCCCCGATTAAACCTCCAAAGAAAATTCCGAGTCCGCTCATCATATTGAAATATGATATAGCTAAACCTCTTTTTTCCTGTGAGACATTATCATAGATGAAATTTCCCGACGAGAGATTGAATCCTGCCCAGCCCACACCCCTTATTAAACCCGGAACCAAGACAAGGTAGATTACTGAATCATGGATAATCCATAAAATAGGAATTATTGGAATTAATATTGTTGTTATTACAAGAACTTTGTAATTTCCGTATTTGTCTGCGATTTTCCCCCAGATTTCTGTGACAATTAAAGTGAAGAATGTTGCTGATAAAATTACCAGCATATAACTTACATAACTTAAATTTAAATTTCTTAATAAATAAACAGCCAGGAGAGATGTTTGTATTGTTATTGCAAGTGAGAAGAAGAATCTGAATATTGAAAACCTACCGAAGTTGGTTTTTGGAGCCCGCATCAGGAATTCAAAAAATGAAAAATGTTTTCCGGGTTTGATTTTTAATTTTGGTTCATATTGTTTTTTGAAAATTCTCCAGCAAATTATTCTTGCAGTAAAAGCAAGGAAAAATAAGATTCCAAAACCAAGCATTGAGAGATTTATTTCTTTCATATGCTCAAGGAAAAATGCCGCCCCTATTACAAGAATTAGCGACGTGAAACCAATTAACAAATTTCTTTTTGAAAGCCATCTTCCACGATATTTTTCACTTACAATGTCGCCGGTCCAGGAAAACCATGCAGGAATTGTTGCATTATAAAAAATTGTATATATTGAGAAAAATAACAAAAGCATTATTGGAAGAATTTCTGTTATAATATTTTTTGCAAACAGAAAACCAACAATTACAAATGTCAGCCAGGAAAGAGATTCAAGAAGTGTGAATTTTGTCACGACTTTTTTTCTTGGTTTTTTTTCAATTAGTTTTGAACTGAATATTTGGGAGATTGGGCCTAATAAACCCGTTACAGAACTCAGAATTGCAACAGCAGAACTGCTTGCATTTATTGCAATTGCAAACGGGCTTAGATAATGCGTTCCAAATGAATCTTTTGCAGATGCGAAGATTCCTTCTTTAATGCTTAGATTTCTAGATTTTTGTTTAAGATACCTTGCTCGTTTAACTTCTTTTTTTGTTAATTTTTTTGTCACCATCTTTTTCGATTTCTTTAATTTTGATTTTACAATCCCAAAACCCGCCCGCCCTCTGGCGCCAAAGGCGCCAGCAAACATTAGCCAAATAAAATTGACTGAAGATTCTGGAAAATCAAAATCTATCATTATCTTTTAATATTTAAAAAAGATAATATATTTAAAGTTGTTGAAAGATGATATTTTATGAAAAATTTTATACTTCCAAAATTGAAATTTGACAAGACAAAAGATTATGTTATTTATAATTGGGAAAATTCTCCTAGTGAATATTACAAAAAAGATGTTCTTTCTTTTCTTCATATTTTTATAAAATCAAAAAATAATCATGAAAAAATTCTAAAAAAACTAAAAGGACCGCTTTTGAGATTTGATTATTCATCTCTTGACTATAATCTTCTTCCAATTAAGGAAAAACTTCCTAATAGTGATTATTCTTTTTTATTTGCAAGTTATAAAATGCAGAGAATTCCAAGCATTATTGATTGGTCTGGAGTCGGAGTTCCTATGAAAAAGGATGTTAATTTAGATAATGAAAAAATCAAGCAAAGAAGCATTGATGATTATGTTGAGAAGTTTGTTAAATAATTAACTTTTTATATTCTTAATCAATGTTTTTTCTATGGCAAAAAAATTTTATGTTACAACTGCAATTGATTATCCTAGTGCAAACCCTCATATAGGACATGCATATCAAAAAGTTGTGGCAGATGTGCTTTTTCGCTGGCACAAACTTCTTGGAAATGATTGCTGGTTTTTGACTGGAACTGACGAGCATGGAAAGAAAATTGAAATTAATGCTAAAGAAAAAGGAAAAAGTCCGAAAAAATTTGTGGATGAAGTTTCTGAGAATTTTAAAAAAGCATGGAAAAGTTTGAATATTGAACCAAGCAGATTTATCAGAACAACAGATAAAGACCATGAAAAGTTAGTTCAGGAAGTTATAAAAAAATGCAATAAGAATGGGGACATTTATTTGGATGAATATGAAGGTTATTATTGCACAAACTGCGAGGCATATATTACTGAAAAAGATTTGGTGAATGGAGAATGTCCATATCATCCTGGAAAGAAAGTTGATAAATTAAAAGAAGAAAGTTATTTTTTTAAATTAAGCAAGTATCAAAAATTTCTTTTGGATTTGTATGAAAAGCATCCTGAATTTATTTTGCCTAAAGAAAGACGGAATGAAATTATTAATCGTGTTAAAGAAGGATTGAATGATTTGAGTGTTTCAAGGACGTCGTTTAAATGGGGAATTCCTTTTCCTTTGAATAAAAAGCACATAACTTATGTTTGGTTTGATGCGTTGTTTAATTATATTTCTGGAGCTGGAAAAAATGCGGAATATTGGCCTGCAGATGTTCATTTGCTTGGGAAAGATAATTCATGGTTTCATTGTGTTTACTGGCCTGCATTTTTGAAGTCAGCAGGATATAAATTACCCAAGACAGTTTTTGTCCACGGGTTTTTGACTTTTAATGGCCAGAAAATTTCCAAGTCATTGGGAAATTCAGTTTCTCCAAAAGTTCTTGCTGAAAAATATAGTGCTGATTCTGTGAGGTATTTTTTATGCAGGCAATTTCCTTTTGCTTCAGGTGATGATGGAGATTTTTCAGAGCAAGCATTAATTGACAGACACAATAACGAGCTTGCAAATAAACTTGGAAATTTAGTTTCTCGTGTTTCTGGTTTGATTGAAAAAAATGGAATTGAAAAAACCGGAAATAAATTACTGAAAAAATTAGATGTAAAAAAAATTGAAAAACTTTTTGAAAAATATGAACTGGATAAGGTTTTGAATGAAATTTTTGGTTTTGTTGATATTTGTAATGAATATGTTCAGAGTCGGAAAATTTGGGAAACAAAAAATAAAAAAGATTTGTTTGAATTAAAAGAATCTATTTTGAAAATTGCAGAATTTTTGAGTCCTTTTATTCCTGAAAGTTCTGAGAAAATTAAAAAACAGTTTAGTGCAAAGAAAATTAAGAAATCAGACATTTTGTTTAAGAAGATTTGATTTTGATAAAGTGCCCCCACAACCTATTCCGTCCCCACCCATTGAAAAAATTTATAAACTTGTTTTATCTTGTTTTAATAAGATGGTGAAAATAGTTTTTTCTGTTCGGACTTTGGTAATGGTTGCTGTTGCAATTTTGGTTTTGGCAAGTGTGGGAGTTTATGCTTATAATTCCGGACTTTCTCCAAGTGTAATGGGGCATTCAATGGAGGAATTAGAACCTCCGGCTTTTTGCGGAGACAGTGATGGCTGGTTAAGATATGATTCTTCGTTTGGATGGAGATGTGTAAATGGACCGGGCTCTGGTGTTTCAGAACCTGTAACCTGCACTGGAGCAAATAAAGTTTTACAATGGACAGGGAGTTCATGGAGTTGTGCAACTGTCAGCATATAATTCAAAATATTTATAAACTTAAGATGACAAATAAGAAGATGAAAGGAAAAAAAATTGAGGTGAATGTTTCTAATAAATTATTTTATACTATAATTACAATATTGGCTGTTTTAATAATTGCAACAGGAGTTTATGCTTATAATCCTTCGGGAAGCGGAAACCCCGCTATAATGGGGCACACTATTAATGAAATAGAACCTCCTCAGCGTTGTGGGGATATTGGATATAATGAGGGTTGGTTGAGATATAGAAATGGTGTTTGGATTTGTCAAGATGAGCCTTCAGGTTCTGGTCTTTCTACTCCTGTAACTTGCACTGGAACAAATAAAGGTTTGCAGTGGGATGGAAGTTCTTGGAAGTGTGTAACTTTTTCAAGTTCAGGTTCAGGTTGTGTTGGAACTACTTCTTGGGAACCTGGTTGTTTATGCCAAGTTAGTTCTTCAACTACACTTTGTGCCGGAGGAGGATATCCTGTAACAGTTAAGCAAACAAGATGTGTGTCAGATGTATTACAAACAAGAATTGTTTATGGCTGTCCGTCTTCAGGTGGTGCTTGTTATATTCCGGCTTAATTATAATAATTTTTAAAAACTCTTTTTTACATTGATTAATATGATTGATGGAATTGCAAAAGTGAATTTTTTGGATTGGGAAAAACTGGATTTAAGAGTTGCAGAAATAATTTCTGTTGAAAATATTGAAGGTGCTGATAAGTTGTATAAGATTGAAATTGATGTTGGTCCAGAAATTGGAAAAAGAACAATTTGTGCTGGTTTGAAAGGATATTATTCTAAAGATGAACTTGTTGGAAAGAAGATAATTTATTTTTCTAATTTGAAGCCACGAATGATGAGGGGAATTGAATCACAGGGAATGTTGCTGGCTGCTGTTTCTGAAAATCATGAAAAAGTTGTTTTAATTAAGCCCAAAGAAAATTCAAAGAACGGGAGGGAAGTAATCTTTGAAAATGGATAATTTATTTTTTAAAATCGAAGAGGAAGTTATCTTTGATGAAAGTATTTGTTTTGAAGAAGAAAAAATCAAAAATTTTATTTTAGAAAAAATGAAGAAGAGAATTGAAAATTCTGAAAGTAAAGGTTTTGCATTTGAAGAAGTTGTTTATAATTTTTTTGAATATATGAACATACCCCTAATTAAAACTTCTAAAACGAGAGATAAGGGGTTGGATGGTTTTGTGAATTTTAATGCAGGTTTTTTAGGAGAAATTAAATTAGGATTGCAGATTAAATATTCATTAATAGATTCAAATGATGTTGATTTATTTTTAAGTGCTTTGAAAAATGCTGAATTGCAATTAGGCGTTATTGTCTGCAAAGATTCAAGAAATTTAATTAATTATGAATTAAATTCCAAGATAAAGTCAATTTTGATTTCAAGGGGAATTTCTGTTAAGGAAAAATTATTAAATGAAAAAGTTGATATTAATCCTGTGTTCGTTTTAAAATTAAATGAACTTGTGGAGATTGTTTCTTCACAAATGAGATCTTTTGTTAAATCAGTGTATAAAAAATGAAACCGGAAATAAATTTTGGGGATTGGATGAAATTTAATTTAGTTGTAGGAGAAGTTATTGGAACTCATGCTGATAAAATTAAAATTGATATTGCGGGAAAATCTTTTGAGATAAATAAAAAATTAGATGTTGAAATTGGCAATAAAATTATTGTTGGTTTGAATGGAAATAATTTAATTATTCCTTTGGTTGGCAGTTCTGTTGTTGTTCCTGAAAGTGAAATTGAAAATGGTGTGAGGGTTGGATGAATGTGTTAAACGCTGTTCATGAGAATGGCGATTAATCGCTGTTATATGAGGGTGAGGAGTGAAACGACGAAAGCGCAGCGCGGTCGAGCGAAACGAAGTGTAGCGAAGAAGTTGAAAAATGGCAACCTACTTCTGCTCTTTCCACCAATCAAAATATGGCAACAATTCTTTTAATTTCACAGTTTTATTTTTATCAAGAATTACATCTGTGTTCAAATTCTTTTCATCAACTTCACGAATTAATTGACGGCAATTCCCACAAGGCGGGATTACAAATACTTTACCTTTATCATCTTTCCAAACGGCAACAATTTTTTGAATTTCATATTCGCCGTTTGTAATCATAGCACCAATCGCAGCTTTTTCAGCACAGAAAGTATTTGATCCTGAAGCAGCACAAACACCCAAGTATATTTTATTCTTTTTGGATAACAGAGCACACCCCACATCAGCAAAAAGACTATCTTTTACTTTCTTGGGTTTTACAACTGATGCTGCTTTGTCAATTAATTCTTGATTAGTAATATTTGCCATATTTTGATATTAATCTTAGAAGTTTATTAATGTTTGCCATTTTTCAATTGCGTATAATCGCTGTTATATTCATCTGACCAACGGGAAGACCTAAAATTTAGTGCAACGATGCCGAAGGCAAAATTTTAGAGTTTGAAAGTTTGAGCTTGTTATCAATCTTCTGTGAAACAGACAATATTTTAGGGGTGCCCAAACCATCAAGAGTATAGTAACTAAATAGTAGTAAATTTATAGAAACGTTTATAAACTAGGAGGTTACTCTATTATTATGAATATAAAACAAAATAGTTTGTATGGGGGAGGAATTCCTCCATTTAGTTGGTATATTAATTATATAGGTAAACCTCTATATAAAACGGCAAGAAAGTTAGGTTTGCCAAAAATTGGAGCACTTGCGGTAGCCAATATACCCGGTTCATTATCTCATGTTAGTGGAACTTTAATGCGAGGAGATTTTGATGATGCAGCTTTATGGTTTGGAGTTTCAGAAGTAATTTGCACAGGAATTTTTTATGGAATCCATAAAGGATATGAATTAAGCAGGAAAAGAAAATTAAGGACTGAAAAAAGCGAACCAAAAAATACTCTTGATGATTTGATTCAGTATGAAACTATGAATGATTAATTCTTCTTGATGAAATCAAGACTATTTGTCCACAGGACTTGGGCACCCCTTTTTGCTCTGACTCTCAAATTGAATATAATCCTTGTTATGTGGGGAGACTGCAAGTCGACCGACCGAAGGGACAGTCCGCCGTAGCCCGCCGTTAATGATTAAGTAAAACATCAACTGCAACTTTGTAAAGAATTTCCAAACCTGTCTTTGTTTTTTTCAAATGGAATTTTGGCTTCCATTCTAATTCTGCAAGAGAATCACTTATCGTAAATATTGCTCCCAATTCAACATTTCTATATTGAGCAACAGCAAATAATGCCGAAGCTTCCATCTCAACCGTTGCTACTCCTTCTTTTTGATATTGTTTAGCTTCAGCAACGGTTTCTCTATACGGAGCATCAATTGTCCAACTTGTGCCAACAAAATATTTTTGTTTAAATTTATCAAGAGAGTTTTTTATTTTGTTGGTCATTTCTTTGGAAGCATAGGAATATTTCGAATGTTTAATATAATGGTGAGATGTTCCTTCATCTCTGATTGCTTTTTCACAAACCATTAAACTTCCGATTGTAATTTCTTTTTGTAAAGTTCCAGCAGTCCCGATAGAAATAAATTTCTTAACTCCAAAAGCAATCAGCTCTTCTAATAAAGTGGCTACAACAGGAGAGCCAATTCCAAATTTACCAATAATTGCCACTTTGCCATTTGTTTCATCAAGCAAATACATCTCACCATAGAAACCTTCAACTTTTGTAGTTTTGTGATTCTCTAAAATAAATTCCATTAAACTTCTTTGATAGCAAAAGATTAATCCTTCTGGAGTTTTGAATTTAGGATATTTTCCTCGCTTTTTTTGATAAGCCATAAATTCACTTGGATTGAACATAGAATCTTTTGCGTGTTTGTCTTTAAGGTTTGGAAATCCCATAATTATATTGATGTTGATGTTTGTTAATAAATCTTTTTAAAAAAGGCGGGCGGAGGAGGATTGCACATAA
>Ga0315546_1001484_pt1 | contig 14763 bp, 14 predicted proteins | sample SalMarSW160170MG_FD_203833 | JGI IMG/M metagenome (GOLD analysis project Ga0315546, IMG submission 203833) | Salt marsh sediment microbial communities from the Plum Island Ecosystem LTER, Massachusetts, United States - Salt Marsh Sediment SW1601-170 ... | reverse complement strand
GATAAATCTTATCGATAATAGGCATCTCCAGCTCGAAGCGGCGAGCCAGATTATGGGCAACAATGGTGGTGCCTACCCCCTCAGCCACACCACTCATTGATTTGGTTATCTCCTCCAGCGAGCGACCCTTGGTTAACTCCACCCCCATATAGTGATTACGGCTCAACGGGCTAGAGCAGGTAGCAATCAGGTCGCCCAAACCGGTTAACCCGGAAAAGGTGAGTGGATTTGCCCCGAGGGTAACTCCCAGAGCCGTTATCTCGGTTAAGCCCCGGGTGATTAAAGCCGCCTTAGCATTGTCACCGTAGCCCAGCCCATCAGCTATGCCTGCGCCCAGAGCGATAATATTCTTCAATGCTCCCCCCAGCTCCACCCCTATGACATCGGTATTGGTATATAGACAGAGGTTGGGGGTATTAAGCAGCTTCTGAGCCTTTCTGGCTACAGCCTCATTCCAGGCAGCCACCACGGCAACCGCCGGCAGGTCGCGGAGAATCTCCGCCGACAAATTAGGCCCGGAAAGAACACAAATATTAGGCCAAAAATCGCGTTTTACCTCATCGGCAATTACCTCGGACATCCGCTTGCTACTATCAATCTCCAGACCCTTGGCGGCACTCACTATAAACATTGAACCATCAAGGTGGTCAGCCACTGACTTTATATTCCGCCGCATCGTCTGGGATGGCACCGCCAGGATTACTGCGTTGGTATCGGCCAAGGCTTCAGCCAATGAGCTGGTAATTGATAGCTGAGGAGGAAAGGTAATACCAGAAAGCACGTCGGAATGATGTCTGGCATTCTTTAGTTCAGAGGACTCTTTCTTTGTCCGTGCCCACAGCCTGACCTCCATCCCATTACGTGCCAATACCACCCCCAGAGTTACCCCCCAGGTGGTGGTGCCAATAATGGCAACCCTGGACATATCCTATCCCGCCCCCTCTTTGCGGTCGGAGGAAGGAAAGTCTCTCTCCTTCACCTTCTCGCCAAGCTTGCGCTCTTTGCCCGACATCAATCGAACAATGTTTCCCCGGTGCATAACAAGAATCATTATTGCCCCCACCAGAGCATAAAACAGGTACTCTACAGGGAAGCCATTCATAATAGTAAGCGGGACCAATATGGCATAGCTACCTACCGCCCCAGCAATGGAGCCTAGAGAGACAAACCTGGTTAAGCCAGCACCTATAATTATAATCTCGCCGCCAAATATTGCTGCCACCGGGCACAAAGCTACTAGCCCGCCGAAGAAGGGGGCAACTCCTCTACCCCCCCGAAATTTAAGAAATACCGGCCAGATATGTCCAGTTACTGCTGCCAGAGCCGCCAGAACCTGGGCAACCAGCGAACCTAAGCCAAAGTCACCCACCACCAGGTAGCCTTCACCGACTATCAACCCGGCAAATACCACCGCCAGCACTCCCTTTAACACATCCAGGGTAGCCACCAAAAGGGCTGACTTGCGACCAGCGGTTCGGAGCACATTGGTTGCCCCTGTCCTGCCACTCCCATACTTTCTAACGTCCACCTTAGCCTGCCGCCGACTCAAAAGGTAACCGAAAGGAATAGAGCCCAAAAGGTAACCCAGTACCACTACAGCTACAAACTTGCCAATTATCACTGCATCTAAGGTCCCGGCAACCATCACGCCTCACCTCTGGTCTTAAAGACTAAACGAAACGGAGTGCCAGCGAAGCCGAATGACTGGCGCAGCTTGTTCTCCAGGTAGTGCTGGTAGGAAAAGTGTATCAACTTAGGGTCGTTGACAAAAAAGACAAAGGTTGGTGGGTTAACCTCAGCCTGGGTAGCATACAAAATCTTTAGCTGCTTGCTGCCCTTTCGTGGCAGAGTATGAGCCGCTACCGCCTGCTGAATCACACTGTTAACTTCAGCGGTAGACAGTCGTTTGAGCCTCTCCTGATATACCTGAAACGCCTGAGGCATCACCTTATCTGTCCCTTCGCCAAACTCAGCTGAAATATACACCACCGGCGCATAGGACATAAACTTAAGCTTGCTCCTTATATACCTGTTACATTCAGCCATATTTTTATTTACCGCCAGGTCCCACTTATTGACCACCAACACAACCCCCTTAGCCGCCTGCTGAATATAACCAGCAATATGCTCATCCTGAGATGTAAGCAGCTCGGTGGCGTCTAGGACCAGCAGAACTATATCAGCCTCATCAATAGCCCGCAGGGCTCTAATTACGCTATACCGCTCCACTCCCTTTCCCCACCGGCCCCGCCGCCTGATCCCGGCGGTATCAATAAGTATCACATTTTGACCATCAAAGTCAAGTGAGGTATTTATAGCATCGTGAGTAGTCCCCGGAACCACGTCAACAATAGCCCGCTCCTCACCCAGGAGGGCATTAAGTAGCGTGGACTTGCCCACGTTAGGCCTGCCGACAATAGCCAGCTTCATAATCTCCGCTTCCGTCCCAACAGCTGAAGGGGTCGGTAGCAGGGAGATAACCTTATCCAGTAGCTCAGCGGTGCCCCGCCCATGATAGGCTGAAATAGCCAATGGCTCACCAAGTCCCAGCTGATAAAATTCTACCGCCTCAGTCTCAAGCCTGGCATTATCCGCCTTATTAGCCACTATTACTATGGGCTTGCTTGAAGTGCGAAGCATCTCGGCTATCTCCAGGTCAGAGGGCACCACCCCGTCCCCGGTGTCCACCAGGAAAAGAATAACATCGGCTTCGGCGATAGCCACCTCCACCTGCCCCTTGATTCCCTTGGCAATAGCCGAACGGGGGCTCACCTCCAGACCGCCGGTATCAACTATGGTAAAGCTAGCCTCCCGCCATGAAACATCAGCAAATATACGATCGCGGGTGGTGCCGGGCAAATTCCCAACAATAGCTACCTGCTTGCCCGCCAGGCGATTTAACAGGGTAGATTTACCCACATTCTGTCTGCCGACAATAGCCACAATGGGTTTAGCCATATTTTATTAACCCCGTCCCCCGTTTTCAGTTGTCTTTCTTCCCACCCAGCCCGCCCTAGAGGGGCTTCACCTCTCTCGAACTCTCTATCCCCCTTAAGGGTGGCGGGTGGGGAAAGATATAAAATGTGTCTGGGGCTTCTTACCCCACAAAACTTTGTTGGGGGAACTCTCCAACTTAAGAGGGTGTCTAAGAGGGGCGCCAGCCCCTCTTTCTTTTTGTCCCTTTGAAGGAAATTAGACCCGCTTGCCTCCAGAAGCCGGTTATAAGATATGCCCCTTTTCGTGGGGCGGCTTGGAAGGCTTCTCCTCTTCCTCCTGCTTGGTAGCCTGCTTACCTGGTAACTCCTTAGCAAACTTGACGCTGGGAGGCTCAATCTCGGTTCTGGCAATCCGCCTCAGTTCAGCGATATTATCCCTGAAATTCTGAACAAAAGCGTTGTATTCCACCGCCAGCCTATTATACTGGTCTATAATCTCCGGCGGCAATTCAATACTCTGCGCCACCTCGCAAAACTGCTCAATAAATTCTTGATAATGACTGGTTATCAGCCACAGCTCACTTTGATAGGTGCGCAAATAAATAATAAACCTCCTGGCGCTGATATCGCTCTCCACCCTGTCGATGAAACTATTACACCAGGTATTGAAAATCCGCTGTCCCACCTCACACTCCCGTGCCCAACCCCAGACTCTGGCATTATCACTGGTTAACAGACTACGGATAATAACAAAGATAGACAGTGACGAATCACCCATAAATCGGCGATTAAAATATCCGGCTAGTTGCTTGAGCTTCAGCGAGGCATGCTCCAGTTCCTTCTCCCCGGCTCTGGCTATGGCCACCACTAAGCCGATGATAAGGACGATAACCAGAACCGCAGCCAGGACCCACATTGGCCACTCATATGCATAACCGACGAGAGCCAAGGCAGCGATTAAAATCGGGCACCAGCCCCAGTTTACTATGAGCCTTAAGACATACATAATAGCCCCCCTAACGATAGCCAGCCAGCGGAATCTCCAGACCACCCAGTATTCCCGCCAGCAAGGCTTTCTGCATATGTAACCTATTTTCAGCCTGGTCAAAGACCACTGACCTGGGAGTATCTAAAATCCCCTCAGCTACCTCCTCACCGTGATGAGCCGGTAAGGGATGCATCAATATAGCGTTTTCTTTAGCTAAGGACAGTAGTTCACCATCCACCTGATAGCCGGCAAACACCTGGCGCCGGGCTTCAGCCTCAGTCTCCTGCCCCATACTGGTCCAGACATCAGTATAAACCACATCAGCCCCGCCGACTGCCTGGTGCGGGTCCTCGGTATAGAATATCTCACCACCACTACTTGAAGCATTGCTTTGAGCCAGATTAAATATATTGTCCTCAATAGCATAGCCGGGGGGAGTGGCAATCCTGAAATTCATCCCGGTAAGCGAAGCCGCCAGCATAAGACTACGAGCCACATTGTTACCATCGCCAACAAAGGCTAAGGTCAAACCGCTTAGCTCCCCCTTCCTCTCATAAATGGTAAGCAGGTCAGCCAGAGCCTGGCAGGGGTGTTCCCGGTCGGAGAGGGCGTTTATCACCGGTACACCTGAATAATCGGCCAGAACCTCCAAGGTCTGGTGAGAAAAGGTACGGGCAGCGATGGCATCTACATAGCGACTGAGCACCCTGGCCACGTCTGGAATTGACTCGCGCTCCCCCAGGCCAACCTCAGCCGGAGACAGATAAATTGCCTCTCCGCCCAGCTGCCGCATAGCCAGCTCAAAGCTGACCCGTGTCCGCAGCGAGGGCTTCTCAAACATTATCGCCAGTGTCTTGCCGCTGAGCGTGGAAAGCCATCCCTGGGCTTTCATATCAATGGCATCTGATATCAGCAGGCGAATATCCTCACCGCCGAGGTCAGCCACCGAGAGCAGGTCTTTCCCCTTCATGCCCTAAAGTATATCACGAAAAAATAAATATTCAACCGAGATTTTAGACACAAAAAATAGGGGGGATTGCCCGATTTTTAGCGTACATTTAATTTCCCACCCTCCCACCCTACAGGGGTTCCACCCCCCTCCACTCTCCTTTCTGGGGGGAATAAGGATGATAATTGCTCCCCTCCTCTGGGGGGAGGGGCAAGAGTGTTCTAGAGGCGAAGCCTTTTTGGGCGGGCTGGGTGGGAAGAAAAAGTTATGTTTGAAACGGGGGAATAAGGGGGGAGGCTTGACACCCTACATCTGACCACCTAAGATGCCCTCAGGAGGCGGAAGATATGGCCAAAACGGAAAAATTTACCATAGACGGGGATAAACTGGTTGAGAAGGTCAAGCAACTCATCCACGAAGGTAACATCAGAAGGGTGCGAGTTATTCATGAAGGGCGGACGGTGCTGGAGATTCCACTCTCAGTAGGAGCGCCGGCAGCGGCAGTAACTATTATGATAGCGCCGGTACTGGCCGCTCTGGGCGCTTTTGCCGCCCTGGTAACCAAATGCACCATTGAGGTGGAGAAGATAGAAAAATCGCCGCCAAAGAGTTGAACCTATGACGGAAATCATTCTGATAAGACACGGGGAAACCGAATGGAACGTGGAAGAGGTATTCCGGGGAAGAATTGATATTGAGCTGAACGAGACCGGCCTCAAGCAGGCGGAACTTCTGGCTGAATACCTCGGTGGTGTAAACATAGACGCTGTTTACTCCAGTCCCCTGAAGCGAGCCTTAAACACGGCGGAAATGATTGCCCGCCACCATAAGCTTGAGGTGGAAATTGCCCCCGGACTCATTGATTTTGATTTTGGAAGATGGCAGGGCTTGCCCCACCAGGAAGTTAAACATAGATACAAAAAGCTCTACGCCCAATGGATTAAAAGTCCTCACCGGGTAAAGATGCCCGATGGCGAAAGCCTGGATGAGGTCAGGGAAAGAGCCTTAGCCGTGGTGGATGAAGCGGCAGCCAAACGTAATGGGACGGTGGTTATGGTATCACACCGGGTGGTGAACAAGGTCTTGATATGTGCTTTACTGGGGCTGGATAACTCCCACTTCTGGAATATAAGACAGGATATCTGCGGAATAACAACTTTTGCCTACGCAGACGGGCGCTTTATACTGACCAAGCACAACGATACCTCATATCTGAAACCTTTACCCAAGGCTACACTCAGCGATTTTTAAAATATCGTTTAAAATCCTATAATTATGGTAAAGGGGAGGTGCAAGATGGTGTTCGTAACGCTGTTATCACCGAAAGGGAAGGGAGAGGAAGCGGTCGATTACCTCAAGAAGCTCAAGGCTCCGGCAGGCATTACCATCCGTGATGTCTATTTCACCCTTGGTCGCTACGATGGCGTGATCATCTTTGAGGCTCCAGACGCCAGCAAGGCGATGAACTTTGTTAAGGAAACCGGCTTTGCCACCGATTATACCGTGGAGACCCTCGCCGCCATCCCAGCCAAGGAACTGTGAAAACAGTGAAGGGGAGCTATATCCTCCTTATCGCGCTTCCTAAGCAGCAGACAATCACCATAGGCAGTCTTAAAGCTGTCCACTTCCGTCGTGGCTACTATGCCTACGTCGGTTCAGCCATGGGCGGAATTAAAGCCCGATTAAGCCACCACCTTAAGAGAAACAAAAGACCTCGCTGGCACATTGATTACTTCTTAGAGAAGGCTTCCCTCAACGATATAATCATCCGCTGGAGTCAAAGCAAAGAGGAATGCAACATTGCTCAGGCTTTAAGCCGTCAATTTGATTGCGTCCCCGGCTTTGGCTCCAGCGATTGTAAATGCAAAAGCCACCTATTCTTTGCCAACGATGAGGAGCAAATGAAATCAACCATAATGTCGATATTCAAATCACTGGCTAACCCAACTACCCCCCACTCTGCTATAATTAAAGTATGAAAAAGCCGCTGCTGGCTCTATTTGATGGTAACGCCCTGATTCACCGCGCCTTCCACGCCATGCCCCCGCTCACCGTGCGCCAGACCGGTGAGATGGTCAGCGCCGTTTACGGCTTCGCCCTGATGCTGCTCAAGGTAATAAATGAGCTAAAGCCCACCCACTATGCCATCGCCTTTGACATGAAAGGGCCTACCTTCAGACATGAGCTTTTTGACCAGTATAAGGCACAGCGGCCCCCCACCCCCGATGAGCTGGTAGGTCAGCTGGGGCGGGTAAGGCAGCTGGTGGAAGCCTTTCACATCCCTATCTTTGAGCTTGAAGGCTATGAGGCAGACGACCTCCTGGGTACCTTAAGCCAGCAAGCCAGCAAGCAGGACATTGATACCATCATCATTACCGGTGATGCCGATACCATGCAACTGGTTTCGCCACGGGTAAAGGTTCTTTACCCCAAACCGAGGCGAGCCTTCAGCGACACCATGCTCTACGACGAAGAGGCGGTAAGCCAGAAGTATGGCGTCAAGCCGGAGCATATTACCGACCTCAAGGGGCTGGCGGGCGACCCCTCAGATAATATCCCCGGCGTCTCCGGTATCGGGGGAAAGACCGCCGCCAGTCTCATCCAGCAATTCGGCTCAATTGAGCAAATCTATGACCATATAGATGAGGTGACGCCACCTAAACTTCAGGCACTACTAAAGGAAAAAGAAGCCATTGCCCGCCAGAGCAAGGAGCTGGCGACCATCGTCACCCGGATGCCGGTTAGCCTGAACCTTGATGACTGCCAAATCAGCCAGTACGACCGTAATAAGGTAACCGAGTTCTTCCGCGAGCTTGAGTTTGCCAGCCTGCTGCCCAAACTACCCCGGATAGAGACCGGAGGAGAAGCCAGGGTTGAAGCCAAGCCGCCGACGGGAGAATACCACATCGTGAGTAAAACCGCCGACCTTGATAAGCTCGTAAGCCGCCTGTCAGCGGCTAAAACCTTCGCCTTTGACACTGAGACCACCGGCCTGAACCCGATGTCAGCCGAGCTGGTGGGCATATCTCTATCGCCGGCTCCGGGGGAAGCCTATTACATCCCGGTGGGACATATAGGACTGGACCCCATAGGGCAACTACCACTGGAACAGGTTATTGCCAAACTTAAACCAATCCTGGAAGACCAGAAATTAGCCAAGCTGGCTCACAACGGCAAGTATGATATGACGGTGCTGGCGGAATATGGAATAACGGTTCAAAACCTGACCTTTGACTCCATGCTGGCGGCTTATCTGCTGGGGGAGAAATCTATGGGCTTAAAAGCCCTCGCCTTCGGCAAGCTGGCTATTGAGATGACACCTATTAGCGACCTCATCGGCTCAGGGGCGAAGCAGATTCCCATGTCCCAGGTGGAAATCTCCCGTGCCGCCGACTACGCCTGCGCCGACGCCGACATGACATTGAGGCTGGCGGAACTATTCGAGCCAGAGCTTCGCCAGCAGGGGCTGTGGCAACTCTTCTCTGAGGTTGAACTGCCTTTAGTGCCGGTGCTGATGGGGATGGAAAGAAACGGGGTCGCCTTAGATAGCGAGCTATTGAGGCAGATGTCGCACCGCCTGGGCGAGCAGTTACTAAAGCTAGAGAAAGATATATATGATAATGTCGGGCACCAGTTCAACATAAACTCACCGCAACAGCTGAGTGCCGTTCTGTTTGAGGAGTTAAAACTAACGCCAGCCCGCAAGACCAAGGGTGGCTACTCCACCGGGGCATCGGTGCTGGAAGAACTGCGCGGCGTTCACCCCGTAATAGAATTAATCCTTGATTACCGCCAGTTAAGCAAAATCAAGTCAACCTATATTGATGCCCTGCCCAGCCTGATTAACTCCAAGACGGGGCGGGTGCACACCAGCTTTAACCAGACGCGCACCGCTACCGGTCGGCTCTCCTCCAGCGAGCCTAATTTACAGAATATCCCCGTCCGCGGCGAGCTGGGGAAAGAGGTGAGGCAGGCGTTCATTGCCCCGAAGGGGTCTTACCTCTTAGCCGCCGACTACTCGCAGATTGACCTCCGCGCCCTGGCTCACCTATCCCAGGATAAAAGCCTGCTTGATGCCTTCCGCCGAGACGAGGATATTCATAGTGCCACTGCGGCTCAGGTCTTTGGCGTGAAACCCTCAAAAGTGACGCCGGATATGCGCCGGGTGGCAAAAACGGTTAATTTCGGCGTCATCTACGGCATGAGCGAGTACGGCTTGGAACAGGCGACAGGGCTATCGCGGGAAGAAGCTGCCCAGTTCATTGCCGCCTACTTTGAGAAATACCCCAGAGTAAAGCAATACCTTGAATCGACCAAAGAGCAGGCGAGGAAGAAAGGCTATGTTCAGACCATCCTCGGCAGAAGGCGCTCTATCCCCGAAATCAACTCACAAAATAGGCAGGTGCGGGAAGCCGCCGAGAGAATGGCGATAAACATGCCAGTGCAGGGCACTTCCGCCGATATCATCAAGGTGGCCATGATAAACCTGGACCGGGAGATAGCCAAACGCAAGTTAAAGAGCAAGATGATACTCCAGGTGCATGACGAGCTTATCTTTGAGGTGCCCAAAGCCGAGGAGAAAGAGATGAGGAAGCTGGTCCCCGAACTGATGTCCTCCGCCATAGAACTCAGCGTACCACTGAAAGCCACTGTCAAGACCGGCACTAACTGGGGGGAGATGAAGCCTTAATCAAAGACCCAAAGGGGGATTGCCCGATTTTTAGCGTTTGTTCTATGTCCCACCCTCCCACCCTCAGAGGCTTTGCCTCTAAAACTCTCCTAAAAAGTGGGAGATTGGGGACACCGCCCCAAAGGGCGGGCTGGGTGGAAAGAAAAACCTAAAGTAGCTAGGGGGTGGGGGCAGCGGATAATAAGATTGTGGAGAGAAATGCCTGAGCTTCCCGAAGTAGAAACGATAAAGAACGAGCTAGGCCCCCACATTATCGGTCACACTGTTACTGGCGTCACCCTGTTCTGGCAGGGAATAGTGCGCCAGCCCTCGGTGGAGGAATTTTGCTCCCGCCTCATCGGGCAGAAGATAACCGGCGTGGAGCGGCGGGGAAAGTACCTAATCTTCGGCTTAACCAGCGGTGAGGCACTAATCATCCACCTGAAGATGACCGGCTCACTATGGCTAAAACCGCCTGATAGATTTATCAGGGCTATAATCCACCTGGATAACGAACCCGGAATTTACTTCCGCGACCCGCGCAAGCTCGGGGTGATGTGGCTGGTGACGGACAAAAATACCGTTGCCAGTAAACTTGGTCCCGAACCCCTGGAGGCTGGCTTTACGTCCAAAGTTCTGGCTCAGCGCCTGAGTAAGCGCACGGCGCCGATAAAGGCTCTCCTCTGCGACCAGAGCTTTGTGGCTGGCATCGGCAATATGTACGCCGACGAAGCCCTGTTTTCAGCCGGAATTCACCCACTGAGGTCAGGAAAAAGCCTGTCGCCGGAAGAAATTGAGAGCCTTCACCGGGCTATCCGGCAGGTTTTATCGGCAGCCATCGGCAATAAGGGAGCCAGCGTGGATACCTACTTTCGCCCCGGCGGTGAGATAGGCACCGCCCACTTTCAGTTTCGGGTGGCTCATCGGGGTGGGGAGCCCTGTCCTGTCTGCGGCACGCCACTGGAGCGCATCCCCATCCGAAATCGGGGCAGCTACTTCTGCCCCAAATGCCAGCCACTCAAATGACGCTCTGCAGCCCTCAGTCTATCCCCTTTTCCAGGCAAAGGGAATGAGAAAAACGACACAGCCCAGGAAGAAAACAACGCTGCCGACTAACCCCAAAGGACTGCCGGCAGCTATACTGTCAGCAATGAAAAAGAAGCTACACACCAAGAAGAGCGCCCAGCCGACGAGTTGAAACCGGCGTTCTCTGTCCTGCTTGCTCATGGGCATTGAACCCCCTTTCCCATTGACAAATAACCTATATTATCCCCTGCTTCTTAAGCTCGGTTAGTTCAGTCTCGCTCAACCCCAGCAGCTCGCCATAGACATATTCATTGTCCTGACCCAAGACCGGGGCGGGGCGACTATATTTTGCCGGAGTTCCAGATAGCCTTATTGGCACAGCATCAGATATTGTCTTGCCCAGCTCAGGGTGGTCAAGCTCAATAAAAAAGCCCCGCTCGTTTAGCTGGGGGTCTTGGGCTAAATCGCTGGCAGACTGCACCACCCCGGCGGCTACCCCCTGCTTCTGGAGCCAAGCCATCGCCTCCTCAGCGGTGTGCTTTTTCGTCCACTCCTCCACCAGCCGGTCCAGCTTGGTTTTATTCTTCAGACGACTGGTTAAAGTAGCAAACCTCTTATCCTCAGCCCAGGGTGGGTTGCCCAGAGCCCGCTTAAATCCCTGCCATTCGCCGTCGGTGAACACGGCAATAGCACACCAGCGGTCGTCACCTTTACAGCGATAGACACCGTGAGGCGCCGCCTCAGTCGAGCTATTGCCCACCGCCTCCGCCTCCCTCCCCTCAATCTGATAGTCCAGAATGGCATCGCCCAACAGGCTTGCCATCGCCTCCACCTGGGAGACATCAATATACTGTCCCTCCCCTGTCCGCCGCCGGTATTCAAAAGCACTGAGCAGAGCTAAGCAAGCGAGCAGACCAGCGATATGGTCGGCGTAAGCAGTGCCCAAGCCCAGCGGCGGCTTGCCGGGGAAAGAGGTGAGATAGGTTATGCCGGAAAAAGCTTGAATCGTGGGGCCAAAGCCAACATAGTCCCGCCACCGCCCGCTGCTGCCCATGGTCGACAGGCTGAGCATAATGATGTTGGGCTTCATTTTTTTGAGGTTTTGGTAGTCCAAGCCCCAGTTAGCCATCACCCGGGGGGTAAAATTCTCCACCACAGCATCACTAATGTTCACCAGTTCTTTGGCTAAAGCTATCCCCTCTGGATTATTCAGGTTCAGGGTTATGCCCCGCTTATTGCGGTTCCAGGTGTTATAGTAGCCGCGACTGAATTTATCCCCGGCTTCAGGCATAAGCGGCTGGACCTTAATTACTTCAGCACCAAAATCAGCCAGTATTCGGCTGGCATAAGGTCCCGCCAGCACCCAGGTGAAGTCCAAGATTCTTATTCCCTGTAAGATAGGTTGGTTGGTCATCTTTTAATCTTTTCTCTGTTATCTATTCCCACCCGCCGCCCTTTAAGGTGTTTAAGAGGGGTGCTAACCCCTATTGGGCGGGTGGGTATGGGAAGAAAAACACCCGAAAATGGGGGCGGGTAATTTATACTTCTTGCCCGACTCCGGGTGTTCCACCTCAACCCAGAAGTTCCTCTCCCTCAGCTGGGGGCTGGCAATAAGCCTTGATATTGAGGCGACCTCCGCCCAGGGGAAGTGCATCAACTGCCCCTTCTCCACCAGCCCGGCTACAGCGTGGCTTTTTGTCCACCGCTCTAATACTTCAATAACATGGTCAAGGTGCTGGAGCCGATAATCCCTGTCCTGCCATTTCTCATCGGTCAAGTCCTCAGCCATGCCCTCGGCGGCAAGCCACTCCACCAGCGTCTCCCACTGCTGGAACAGAGAGAGCAGAACGTAGCCATCCTTACAGGGGAAGATGCGGAAGGCATTGCTCCAGTAGAGACCGCCCTGGCGCTTAGCTACCACCCCCTGATAAAAATAGCGCACCAGGACATGGTCAAGGGCGGCAGCGACACACTCCTGCAGGGAAATATCAATATGCTGTCCCCTGCCCGATGTATGCCGCTGCAAAAGCGCCATCATAACGCCAATGGCGGCAAAGATAGAGGCGAGGTAATAACTCTGGCTGCCGAAAAATTTAAGCGGCGGCGATTCAGCCTCGCCGCAGACGTACATCTGCCCACCGAGGGCACTGGCTACCAAATCGCACGACTTATAATCCCGATATGGCCCACTCTGCCCGAAACCAGTAATGGAAGCCATGACCAGGCGGGGGTTGATTTGACTTAGACGTGAGTAGCCGAGACCAAGCGCTTCCAAGTAGCCCGGAGGGTGGCTTTCCACCAGAACGTCAGCCGTCTCAACCAGCCGTCGGAATATCTCCTGCCCCGACTTTAAGTCTATATCGAGGGTTATTGTCCGCTTACCCAGGTTTTCCCAATAAAAGTGACTTTGGGTTGCTGCCGGCTTTTCTATGCGTAAAACCTCCGCCCCCATATCCGCCAGATAACGGGAACAGAGCATACCTTTCTCATCGGTCAAATCAAGGACACGATAGCCGGAGAGGGCAGAACCTTGCCTGTTCATAGCTTAGCCAGTGCCGCTTCAACCCGCCTCAGGCAACGCTCTTTCCCCAGCACCGCCATGGTCTGAAAGAGGGGTGGTGCCGCCGTCCGACCGGTAACGGCTACCCTCAGCACGGCGAAGAACTGACCGGTCTTCAACTCCAGCTCCGCAGCCAGGGGGCGGAGCACTCCTTCCAGCGACTCAGCGTCAAACGCCGATAGCTGATTTAATTTCTGCTGTGCCGCCTTCAACGCCCCAGCGGTTGAAGCAGCGTCCATATTCTTTCCGATAAGCAGGCTGGGCTCATAGTCAGGGTGGTCAACAAAGAAGAATTGAGCCAGCTCGGCTACCTCGAGCAAAGTTCGGGCTCGCTCCTGGACGAGAGGCAGGACATCCCTGATGTATTCTTCGTTTGCTATTAATGCCTCCCCGGCGGGTATATCCATCATCAGGTAGGGCTGAACCTCTTCAAAGAACTCGTCGGCGGTTAAGCTGCGGATATAGACGCCGTTCATCCAGTCGAGCTTTTCCCGGTTAAAGATGGCTCCGGTCTTGCTGATTCGTTCCAGGGAAAAGTTATCTATAAGCGCCTGCCGCGACATTATCTCGGTCTTATCATCTAAAGACCAACCAATCAGGGCCAGGAAATTGAACATGGTTTGAGGCAGGTAGCCCTGCTCCCGATAGTCAAGTATGGACACGGCGCCGTGCCGCTTGCTCAGCTTGGCGCGGTCAGGGCCCAGTATCATGGGGTGGTGAACAAACTGCGGCGGTTCCAAGCCGAGTGCCTGATACAAAAGCAGGTGGCGGGGGGTGCTTGATATCCACTCCTCGGCTCTGATGACATGGCTGACCTTCATAGCGTGGTCATCAACGACATTAGCCAGATGGTAGGTGGGGTAGCCATCTGATTTGAGCAGGATAAAGTCGTCAAGGGTATTATTCTCAAAGACGACATCACCATATATCAGGTCGTTAAATCTGGTGCGCCCTTCCAGGGGGACTTTAAAACGCACCACCGGCACAATGCCCTCGGCTTCTTTCTTTGCCCGCTCCTCCGGAGTCAAGTCGCGACAGTGGCGGTCGTAGCCCGGGGGTTGCTTACGCCTCACCTGCTCGGCGCGCATCTCCTCCAGGCGCTGAGGAGAGCAGTAGCAATGGTAGGCATTTCCCTGCGCCATGAGACGCTCGGCTGTCTCTTTATATATATCCAGGCGCTCCGACTGAAAGTAAGGACCGTATTTACCCCCCACCTCCGGCCCCTCGTCCCAGTCAAGGCCCAGCCACCGCAGGGAATCAAGAATAGCACTCACCGCCCCCTTGACCTTGCGGGTGACATCGGTATCCTCAATGCGGACGATGAAGCTGCCGCCGTGGTGGCGGGCAAAAAGCCAGTTAAACAAAGCCGTGCGGATATTCCCCACATGGGGATAGCCGGTGGGGCTGGGGGCAAAACGTACTCTAACTGGTTTGGTCATTTAGAGCCTTCTTGAATTGACTTTAATGCCTTTTCTAGCTTTCTAATCTTCTTTTGCGCCCAGACGATGAAGCCGATGACCAAGAGGCTGAACACAGTCAGCGCCAGCAGGATAATTTGGAAGCCGGTGTCCGGCTCATCCAACCACACCAGATAGCCCACCAGCACCCCGCCAATAACTGGATTAATGACAGCAA
>Ga0315546_1001472_pt1 | contig 14837 bp, 16 predicted proteins | sample SalMarSW160170MG_FD_203833 | JGI IMG/M metagenome (GOLD analysis project Ga0315546, IMG submission 203833) | Salt marsh sediment microbial communities from the Plum Island Ecosystem LTER, Massachusetts, United States - Salt Marsh Sediment SW1601-170 ... | reverse complement strand
CAGAAATCGCTTGATTTGACCCTGAAACGCCGTTCTGGTGGCTGATTTCCAGCGAGCAAAGTCATCAAGGACTGTGGAAAGTGTCAAGGACTTTTTGGCTCCAAACAGGTCTAAAATGAACCATGCCAAATTTGTTCACTGTTTGGGCCGATACTCTCTTATCCGCCCATCTTGCCAGACGAGCAAGTCGGCGCACAGCGGATGGTCGCGCTGTGCTGCGTCGCGGCGCACCTGGCCAGCGATGGCAGCCACGTGGGCCGGGTCACGGTTGCTGAAGGCAATCAAGAAATCGCAATTGGGGATGCCGATCAACATCCGGCCAGGGATGCGCTTGGCCCACTTCGCCATCAGGTCCGGCAGCAGGACGCGCGTGGCCGCGTATCCGTCGTGCGTCTCGCACATGATCATGGTCTTGTCACGCAGCCCGTGCGTCTCATAGTCCCGGCTCGTCGTGCGTTTGCGCAGATTCTCCAGTGCGTATTCGTGGATCGCGTCAAACGTAGCCTCTGGCGAAGCCATCATTTGCGCCAACATGTCCACGTTCACGTAAGCGCGGTGGTTAGGAAAGTCAAACACATACGTGATGACCAACCCGGCGACGAAAGGACGGTGCGCCAGCGGTGAAACGTCTTGCCGCTGCACCTGTTTGAGCCATTGAGTATGGTTGAGCATGGGCAGCAGAGATTCGGCGGCCTGTTCTTCGGTGGGCGGTGGAGGGAACGGGGGCACGCTGCGGAGTGCGTTCAGATGGGCCTGCACGATTTCATCCAGGCGGTGGGGAGAGAGCTGGTAGGCCGAGTACGCCTTGTTCAAGTTGCAACGCACCGGATCGCCGTGCAGGACGACGTACAGGTCAAGTCCGTCCCGTTTTTCAACGGTAAAGCCGGCCTGCCGCGTGGTGTCCTCGACGTGCGCCGCGAAGGATTCCAGGTCAAGCGGTTTGGCCATGACGTCACCTCGGTAGTTTGCGCCCCATTTTATGCCTCATCAGGCGGGGTTTGCGCCCCTCCGCGAACCTCGTCCGAGCATCCGCAGCACATTTTCAAGTAACACCCGTGCCTGCTCCAATGCCTCACGGTCCACAGAGCAGATTTCAAACGCTTCCAGGCAGATGTGTACTGCTGTATGAGCAGTTTCCAAGGTGGTCAACCGATCAGCCGTACTTCTCCATACGATGTTCATCCAGCCACTGTTGAATTTCTGCATCGGACGGAGCAGGTTGGTCCGTCGCCAGGAGCCCCAGGGCCTTTTCCAGGGTCTTGTGCCTGGGTCGAGGGTGAGCCACTTCTGACGCCAGCGTGTTGATGACATCCTGCACCAGAGCGAAGCGTCTGTCTGGTGGCCATTGGCGAACAGTATTCAAGACTGTCTGATAACTAGTTGTTGCAAGAGTATCCATCTCTGTTCCTCCACCCTCTGACGTTCAATCAATGCCCATGACAACCCGGCTTGTGACTTTTCGCCAGCCACTACCATCCTCTTCAACTCGTACAACATCGATCCACCAACCTCCGCTTAATGGCGCTCTCCAGCAGGCTGCGGCTTATCCTGATCCTGTCGAAAGGACAGTCACCACCAGCGCCTCCCGGTCCTGGGGAACGCTGCCCGTCTTCAGGCGCGTCGGGCAGTCCCCCTACAGGGCATTTGCCCCAGACCATTGATTCATTGTTCATTGATTCATTGCTTCATTGATTCATTGCTTCATTGCCTCACCGATTATCCAATCGGAACCCGTGCCCCCGCACGGTGACGATGTAGGCGTGATCCGGGTCTACGGCCGAGATGCGGTCGCGCAAGCGGCGTACCAGCGCATCAATCGCCTGCTCGGAGACACCCATCGCCTCTTCCTCGGGCCACACAGTCGTCACGACCGCATCCCGCGAAACCACCCGTCCTTCGCGGTCGAGCAATAACTCCAACAGCCGGTACTGAGCCAACGAGAGCGGTGGGGTCAACTCGTGCCCCCCGATAAAGACCCTTCTGGCTGCCCGGTCAATGTGCAGTCCCCGGTTGGGACCGGTCAACTCCAACGGCAACGTCGCGTCGGCGCCCACGAAGCCCATCTTGACACGCAACGCGATCTGTATCTCGTCCCCATCCTTCAGACGGTACGGCTTACCGCGCACCTGCTGGCCATTGACGAAGGTGCCATTCTTGCTCCCCAGATCGCGCAGCAGATAGCCACTGTTGTCACACTCGACCTGGGCGTGGTGGCGCGAGACCGGCCGTTCCGGTAGCACAATGTCGCAATCCGACCCTCGCCCGATGATCACTCGATCCTGGTCTACGATCCATCGTTGTCCCTCCAGTTCTCCCTCGTAGACAATGAGCATTGGCATATCCTGGCGTATCATCACAACCCCCTTTACTTGACAGAATTGCCCTTCTAGCTTATGATGCAACATAATCGCCAACCGTACCGGAGAGAACAAGAGAAACCGTGGCCCGCCTGCTTGCACCTGGAACCGTCCTGCGCGGACGGTATAAAATCATCGCGCCTGTCGGCCAGGGAGGTATGGGCGCGGTATACCGCGCTGAGGACCTGCGCCTGGAAGGTCGCATCTGTGCGGTCAAGGAAGTCCGCCCGGATCCCGACGCCACGTCAGAAGAGCTGGCTCAGGCCCAGGAACAGTTCCGCCGCGAGGCCTTCACCCTGGCGCGGCTGGACCACCCCAACCTTCCCAAGGTCTCCGATACGTTCACCGAGCACCAGCGAGAGTACCTGGTGATGGATTTCGTCGGTGGGCAGGACCTGCGCCAATTGATGGAGGAAAAGCGCCTCCGAGGAGAGTTCATTGACGAGGAAAGCGTGCTCCAGTGGGCCGATCAGTTGTGCGATGCGTTGGAGTACCTCCACAGCCAGGACCCTCCCGTGCTCCACCGCGACATCAAGCCAGCCAACATCAAATTGACCCCTGGCGGGTTGATTAAGCTGGTGGACTTTGGGCTGGTCAAACTGCTGGCGGCGGACGACTCCCGCACCATCACAGTGCTGCAAGGCCGGGGCACCGTCGCCTATACTCCGTTGGAGCAGTATGGTGGGGATACCGGCCACACCGACGCCCGATCCGATATTTACTCGCTTGGCGCTACGCTCTACCATCTGTTGACCAACCAACCCCCAGCAGATGCCAAGCAGCGTTTCCTCAACCCCAACGCGCTCATGTTCCCACGAGCGATCAACCCACGTATCTCTCCCACCACAGAGCGTGCCATCCTGGCGGCCATCGCTATGCATCCCGATCCACGCCCACCGAACGTGGCATCGTTTCGCGAGACGTTACACGGTAGTTCACTCCCTCCATCTCTGATGCCCCTGATTCCCTCGCAAGGGGAGTGGCACCGGGCGGTGGTCGAAAACCGTGGGTTGCTGGCACTTGCCGGAGTGATGCTTGTCCTCACTGTATTGGTGACCCTCTTTAATTAGCCGTTAGCAGTGAGTAGTTAGCGAGTGCTCACTTGCAGGCTGGTGCAGACTGGCCACCTTTATGCAAGCCGTCTCCACTGGCTGGCAGTCCACGCGATGACCAACGGCACCACACTGCCAAGCAGCGCCGCCCATCCCGCAGCCCACGCGCCACCTCGCTCTCGCAGCCATGCGGCTCCCGGCAGACGTAGAGCGTAGGCCAGATACAGCACAAACCCGCCTATCAAACACCACAACGCAAGACGCAGCGCCCGGCTGACTGGCCCGTTGTCCAGGCGCACAACGTAGTACCCCGTGCCACTGACGATCAGGACACTGAGCAACGCCAGGGCCAGGTCCAACAGCCCAGCCCCATCGTCTACGGCGGGTGGTTCTTCCTCCTCTTCCACCGGACCAGGTGTGGGAATTGGTGTATCTTCGAGCACAGGTTCCGGCTCCGGCGTAGGTGTTGGCGTCGGTGCGGGGGTCGGCGTGGGCACCGGCGTGGGCGTCCAGATGGTGACCGGCTCACCCTCCGGAATTGTGATTTGCAGGCAGATTGTACGTGGAACAGGGTCCGCCTGGATGGAAATATCGAGTTGGCCCGTTCGATCCAGCGTAACCGTCGTTTCGGCCACGCCGCCGTGGGTTATCTCCACAACGGAACGTTCTAGCCCCTCTCGTGGATAGGTGAAGATAAACTGGACAGGGGTGCCATCGGGTACCGGATGGCCGTTGTGATCCACGATTTCTCCGGTGCGCAACTTTAATTCATCGCCGACCTCAGGTTGAGGAGGCTCTAGCGTTGGCTGGCCCTCTTCAGGCGGTTCTGGTGTCGGCTGACCCTCCTCAGGTAACTCACCGACGTCGTAGTAGAGAGCGAGGGTTTGCTCAGGATCAGGAGAAGTCTGGATCAACAGGTCATAATTGATACCGGTCACACTGACCGGCGGGGTTCCCGCCGGCGCAAACTCGCTGAACAGCGCCCGCACCAGGGCCTCAGTGAAAGGCTCTACCCGGCTGTAGGCCACGTAGTAGGCACTTAACTTGCTGATCTCGGTGGCGTCCAGGTAGTAGGGGGCATCATAAGCCAGCACGACCAGGTGTAGATTGCGCAATGCGTCGGCCCGCTCGGCAAGAAAGTGCCGCACAACTCCTGACTGGGGCGGATCGTTGGTCGGGTTGAGCATAGCGAAGATGATCCAGTCAGCATTCTGCAGTGCCGCTTCGATGGGGTGAGGTAGGGTTGGCGTGATGACCTCCCCAGCCACAGGGGTCGGCGTGGGAAGCGGAGGCGGCACGCTCAGGTACTCTTCCAGTTGGTCAAAGGTAAAGTTGGTCACCAGCGATGGATTGATCTGCCCCGTCGCATCGGGGCCATAGAGCCGCAAGATGGTGTCTCGCAGTGCGAAGGGGTCAATGTAAGGCACCAGCACACACGTGGCGCAGGGCTGCCCCTCCCGACCATCGGTGAAGATGACGATATTGTCCTCGAAGGTCGGAGGCGCGGGGACCAGGTCAGGCGAGGGAGGGGAAAGCAGTGTGATGGCGTCACGACCAATGGCTGATAGCGCTTCTCGACCAAGCCCAAACTGTTCGCCGGCTGTCTCCGCGTCCGGCTGGGTGGCGGCGAGTTCGAACGTGCCGCCATAGAGCGCAAGTTTCAGCCGCAATATGCGCGCGACAGCCGCGTCCACGGAGGCTTGGAACGACGGCTCACTGCCGTATTTCTCACAGAAGAAGGTGATCGTTGACTTGACGTTGGCGATCTGGTCTTCCCAATCGTCGCTAAGCGCAAATTGGGAGAGGAGCAGGAGATCGTTGCCGGCGAGGAACGCATCCTGTGCAATGCGGCGGCTGTTGAAACTCTCCTCGTTGGGATCGTAGAAGCGCTGCAGCGCGCGCACGCCCAGCTCGTCGGAGATGGTCACTCCCCCCTGCTCGCGCCAGCCGGCCAATTCCGGCAGCCCCAACAGCCGCTGGAGCACCTGGCTGTCCACGCTGACCGGGCGGGTGGTGACGAAACGACCGCCCTCCAGCCCCCGGAAGCAAATATGAGACACCACCACCCCGTCCGGGCGCGCCAGCGGGTCATCGGCCTGGGCCACAGCGAAGAAAGGAGCCAGGTCAATCTGCCGCAGTTTTTCCAGCGTGCATTGTACGGTGGAGACCTCTTCGTCGAGCGAGCGGTCGGAGGCACCCAGGCCGGGAAAGTGTTTCGCTATCACCCCCACCTGTCCCTCGGCCCCTTCGTGGACGCCCCGGATGTACGCCTGTCCCATCTGCCCCACCCAGAACGGCTCGCCCCCGAAGGTCCTCACACCCAGGTCGCCGGTACTTTCAGGACGAGGGTTTTCGAGCACATCCAGCGACGGCCCCAGCAGTATGTTGATGCCCAAAGCGTGCAGCTCCTGCCCCACAATCTGGCCTACGGCCTCAGTGTGGCTCGGGTTCCAGGTAGCCCCCAGCGCCATCTCAGAGGGGAGGGGCGTCGTCCCGCTGACGATGCCGGTGAAGGGCATGCCGTTGCCCTCGTGACTCACGGCGATAAAGAGAGGGATGAACGGACCCGGCGGGACCTCTTCCTCGTCAAGCGTCTCGGTCACCGGCTGTGTCGCCGCCCAGGCGGTCTCTTGAAGTTGACCGACCAGCGCGGCCACCTGCGCAGGCGTGTCGCCCTCGTTGACGATGTTGCCATTATCGGGCAGAAGTACTACCCCGCTGACGTGATAATCACGGATCAATTCCGTGATAATGGCGTCCTCGGTGACCTCGGCCCCAGGGAAGGTGACCAGGAAGAGTTGCCCGACCTTGGCCGCGCTGGACATGCGCTCCATCAGCCGTGCAACTTGGTCTTCCTCCTGCGCACGGGCTGTCCCGAGCAGTACAAGGGGTATCAATATGGTGACCACGAGGGCCAGCGTAAGTAGCCGTTTCAGTTGCTCAACCATTTCATCCAACTGGCTCTATTGTACCCGAAATGGGACAGAGCGCAATTGAAGCAGTCAGCCCCCCGGCGGTCATTACCGGCACGACCGCCATCACACTGACACCGCCCGGTGTCAGCGTCTCGGCGACGGTCAGTTCAAAACTGTTTTCCAATGCTCCCAGCTCAGACTACATATCTCTCGCCATCAATCCAGCGCAAGCCAACTGGAATGATCGCCCAGCGCGAAAAGGCGCAGTTCGGCGGCGGCTTCCCGCAGGGTGAGCATCCAGTCGTAATAGCGGGTGCGGCGGACGGCAGCGGTATTGCGGATGCGCCAGCGGTGGAAGCGGAGCGTGTAACGAGCCACGACGTACAGGGCCAGCAGCGTGCTGACCAGCAAGACCAGCGGCAACCACGGCCCAAACGAGACCAGCACCGCCGCCATGGCCACCAGCGTAATGCCGTTTTGCACCAGGCTGCCGGCGTTCTCCAGCAGGGCGACGGGGCGGTTAATCGCGTCCACACGGGCCCGGTGCAGGCGGTCGTAGTAGTCGGGCGTCTCGTAGAAGGCCAGGTCGAGGGCCACGGCCCGGGCGTGGATCAGGCCACTGATGTGGTCTTGCACCAGTTCGGATTGGGCGGTGCGCACCCACCCGGTCAGGCTGCGCAAGACTTCCATCAGCAGCAGGATGGCGGCCATCAGGGCCACCAGGAACAGCGTCGGGCGCAGGTTGGCCCAATCACCGGCGTCCAGCGCCGCCACCAGGCTATCCACCGCGGCCCGCGTCAGGTAAACCGTGGCGATGGGCAGCAGGCCCTGCGCCAGCAGCAGCCCGGCCCAGGCCACCGTCCAACGCCGCGCGGCGGTCCAGACCAATGAAAATGCCCTGGGCAGGTAAGGAAGTTGCGCCAGGGCATTGCTGAGCTTGGGAGGTAGAAGCTGGGGCACAATAGAGAACATTATACCACGCTTCATCCCCTTGTGCCATCTTGGGCATTTCCAAGAGAATAGGCCCCCACGACAAAGAGAGGCTATGGATTCCTGAGTGTAGGGTCATGATGACCCACGTTGCGCAAAACGTAGGCGTCTGTTTCAATCTCGAACGTCACGCGGATGTCCCTTCCAGCGCGCAGTTCCCACACACCATCAGTCCCCCGCACGCGCTTGACACGCAGTCCGGGGTGAGTGTGGTCGACCAGCAATTGGGCCAGTGTCTTTTTCACCTGCTCACGCTGCCGTGGCTCAAGTTTACGGTATGCCCGCCGAAAACGTGCGGTGCGGACCAGTTCCACACTATTCCTCCGCGTCCAAGTCGGCGATGAGGTCTGCTAACATCTTGAACCGCTTCACACGGCCCGCTCTCAGGTCTTCCTCCGCCTCGCGCTCACCCTCTTGCCAGGCTTCTGTCCAGAAGTAAGCCTGGCTCTTGTCTATGACTTGCTTTGGCAGGAGCACCAGCCTATCCTCCTCCAGCCGCGCTTCCAGATAATCGCCAATCTCAATACCTGCCTCGCGGCGCAGAGCAGCGGGTATCGTCACCTGTCCACCTCTTGTCACTTTGATCAGTTGCTCCATCTGACACCTCCATGAAGAAGTGTTTTCCTTTTTTACATTATACCACGAGATCATGTCAGATGCAATCCCGCTGACACAGCCTCACCACCACAGGCTATCCCCAAAAGTACGCTTCAAATACACGGTGGCGACGGGCAGCAACCCCTGCGCCAGCAGCAACACGGCCCAGGCCACCGTCCAACGCCGCACGGCGGTCCAGACCAAAACAAACGCCCTGGGCAGATAGGACAGTTGCACCAGGGCGTTACGGAACTTGGAAAGCAAGCGCAGATGGCTCACGTCTCAGCAACTGCGTGACTTACGGAAGTGACGCCCGGCTCCAAAGAGGGCCGGAGAAAGTCTTGGGCAATCAGATCGTTGATGAATCGGTCCAGGTCATGCGCCAGCACGTTTTCCTCGACGCCATCAAGCTACTACCAGTGTATCGGGCAGCCGCGAAAGCACACGTGGCTTGATTAGACGCGACCGCACCGGCGCCAGTTCACCAATGTCTACATAGACCATAGGTCGGTCAGGCTTGTCGTCGTTGCGCCGATAGGCTTGCACCCGTTCCAAATTGTGATAACTGAATTCAGGGTCATTCAGATCAATCAGTACGATAAGAGCCTCATCAGGGATACTGGTCACAAACTCAGGATGCGTCATGACGTAGTTGTTGAACTCGGTCAGCAACACATCGTATTTTGTGGCAAAAAGCTCATTTCTCTGTTATTGCTGCCTACTCCTCCTCTTCATCCTCCCACCCGATGATCCAGACGCACAGGCCGGCCAGGCCGATGGTGGCTACGATCAGGGCAGCCCATTGCCCCAGCAACAGGCCCACGCCGCGAGCGGACCAGATGAGGATAACCACCATGCCTATGGCTAATACCAGCCAGGCTGCCAGGCGCGGGTGCTGAATGACGAATTGCTTCAAAGAAGACATACCCACCTCCGATGAACCTTGCGTCTCGTCTGTCCAATCACAGCGGGCGGAGCACGCGCTTGTCACGTAACGGCTTCACCAATACTGTCTCGCCATCTGCCAGCCCGCCCTCGCGAGCGGCATCCCGCCACGCTTTCGGTAAATCGGCGACAAATTGAGACTCGTACCCGATCATTCTGTAGAACCTGACCAGAGCAGGGGGAGACGGGCACGGCATGAATAGTAGCGCTGCCTCACACTGTAACTCAGCCGCAGCCTCCTCCATCGCGGTGAGCAACGCTTGCCCAGCGGCAATGCGCTCGGAAACCGCCACAATTAGAAAGTCGGTTACCCTTACTACGAGGTTCTCGGCCTGCCAGCCGAGCATGCCAACCAGGTCATCATCCCGCTCGGCCAACAGAAAGCCTACATTGCCAAAGCGTTCGACGACCATCGGTTCGTCAACCTCCACTCGCCCCCGCAAGGCACGGTTGATAAACGCGGCGATTTGGGCTGCATCTCCCACTTTGGCCCGTCGCACTACAATTTCTTGCCGTTGCGTCATGCTCTTCATTCCTCCTTAATTATACTCCAAATATCCCTCTCTTCCAAGGTCAGCGCTTTCTGCCACCTTCCCTGGTCAACCACTCCCACGCTGTCTGTACCCGCGCACGCGTCCGCGAGAGTGAGCCGGAGGTGTCAATGACCACGTCAGCGCGAGCGATTTTCTCCTCCTGCGGCGGCTGCGCTCGCACGCGCTGCTCGGCCTCAGTCCGGCTTAAGCCCCGTCCACCTATAATGCGGTAGACCTGCTGCTCCGGCCGGCAGGTTGTCACCCATACGCTGTCGCAGGCATCGGCCATCCCTGCCTCGATCAATTTGATGGCCTCGACGATTACGATGTCGGCGGAGGTGGCACCGAGGCGGCGCTGGATCGCCTCAAGGGTAGCAGGATGGACGATGACCTCCAGTCGCGCCAACGCCGTGGGGTCGGCGAAGACCAGTGCGCCCAATCGCTTCCGGTCAATCTCACCATCGGCGGCCAGCACCTCCGGGCCGAAGGTTTCGACGACCGCTGCGTGGGCGGAGGTGCCGGCCCGCGTCACCTCGTGGGCCACCTCGTCCGCATCAATCGTCTCAGCGCCCAGTTCGGCCAACATCCCGGCGACGGTGGATTTGCCCGTGCCGATGTTACCCGTGAGACCGATGAGCAGTGGACGCGAGGCCCCCAGGACGGGGGCTGGGAGCACTGGAAAACAGTAAGGTGCTTGCGATTCCGCACGCGGCCCGCTGCCTCTGGCACAACAGAAGCGGCCGAACGGGGCGAAGCTGGTTAGCGCATTCATACCCCATTCGTCCAGGCAGAAAGCAGCGCCTCCAGGTCTGCCTCGACCTGGCTGTATTCGGCACCCAACCGGCGCACCCGCTCGACCGCCTTCTGCTCGCTGGCAAGGGTTAGTTGGTGCTCCAGTTGTGCCAGGCGCACCTCTAATTGATGGATCGTCTGTTCAAGTTCGGCCTGGCGGCGGGTCTGTCGCGCCGCCTCCCGTTCCGCAGCCTTGCGGGCCTCCCGCGCGCGTTCCCTCTCCGTTTTGACCCGCGTCTCCTGGGGCGACTGTCCTCGCTGTCGTCGCTGCACCTCCCAGCCGTGGTACTCCTCGTATCCCTCTTTGAATTCCCACAACTGCTCATCCTCAATCACCCAGACGCAAGTGGCCAACCTGCGGATCAGGTAACGATCGTGGGTCACGATCAGCAGCGTGCCTCCAAAGCTGGAAAGTACCTCTTGCAGCACCTCCTGAGATGGGATGTCAAGGTGGTTAGTCGGCTCATCGAGGAGCAGGACGTTAGCGCCCTGGAGGGCCAGGACAGCCAGCGAGACGCGGGCTTGCTCTCCGCCGGAGAGTTCACCTACGCGCTTGGTGACGTCGTCGCCGGAGAAACGATAACGGGCCAGCAGGTTCCGCGCCTGGCTGATCATCAGCTCGCCAGCGTCCAGGATGGTCTCGAGCACGGTTTTCTCGGGGTCGAGGCCCACATGCCCCTGGACGAAGTAACTCAGGTGTACACTCGCCCCAACGCGCACACGCCCGGCGAGCGGTGGAACCTCGCCCAGTATAGTGCGCACGAGCGTGGTCTTGCCAGAGCCATTCGGCCCCAGCAGCGCTACCCGCTGCCCTCGCCGCAGTTCGAACTCCTGGGCCGTAAAGAGAGGAACAGCCTGGTCGTAGCCCACGGTGAGGCCATAGAGACCTAACACCAGGTCGCCACTACGGGATACGTCGCCCAGGTCAAGGCTCATCGGGCGGTACACCCGCGGTCGCTCGTTCCGCGCCATCCGCGCCAGACGTTTCCGTCGTCCCTTCGCCTCACGGCTGCGCTGGCCGGCGATGTTGCGACGGATGAACTCCTCAGTACGGACAACAAACTGCCGCTGCCGGTCGTAATCAGCCTTTTGGAGGGCCAGGCGCTCGGCTTTCTGGGCCACGTAGGCACTGTAGTTGCCGCGATATCGCTCCAGCCGGCCCCACTCCAGTTCCCACACCCGCTCGACGACGGCGTCGAGGAAAGCCCTGTCGTGGGCTACGACGACCATAGCACCTTTCCACACCTGGAGGTAATTCTCCAGCCACTCGATGCCTGCCAGATCGAGATGGTTGGTCGGCTCGTCCAGCAGCAGCAGATCGGGCTCCTCCAACAGAAGGCGGGCCAGCAGTGCACGCGTTTTCTGCCCTCCGCTGAGTTGCGCCACGGGACGTCGGAAATCATCCTCGTCGAAACCCAGACCGGAAAGCACCTGAGCAATGCGCTGCTCGTATGTGTAGCCGCCAGCCAGTTCAAACGCTTCCATGGATAGAGCGTACCGCTGCAACGCCTCCTCACGAGTGACGAGGGCCGCCATAGCCGCCTCCAGGCGACGCAGTTCAGCAGCTTGAGCCTGCAGGTCGGCGAAGACTTCTAGCATTGCCTCCCACAGCATCCCAGTGCCGGAGAAGTCGGCCTGCTGAGGGAGATAGGCCATGCGCAGCCATTTAGCCCGATGGATAGCGCCGGTCGTGGGTTCTTCCAAGCCCACTATCAGGCGCAGCAGAGTCGTCTTGCCTGAACCATTGGGGCCGACAAGAGCGATCTTGGCCCCGTGGGGAATCTCGAAAGATGCATCCCCAAAGACGTCCTGAGGGCCGTATGACTTGGCCAGATTGCTGGCGGTCAGGATGGACATGAAAAAATGTGTTGCATGCTTTGGCTCTGACGGTATCGGCAGGTATTATACCATGAGCCTGGGGCGTGCCAACCTTGCCACCAAAGCCATTTCGTAGTACACTCCAGGTCAGCAGTTAGCAATGAGCGGTTGGCTCAGAAACCAACCGCCAACTGTCCACAGCCAGAAAAAAGGAGGAGCACAATGCCTACTAAATTGGGTGTCCACGTCCTGCGGGCTGCCGCGAATCTGGGTGATTACATCCAGGCTGGCCCGGCAGTGATCAAACTAGTGGGCGACTGGGGACTGGCGCAGAATATCCCGGAGGATATTCTGGTGATTGGCCGCAAGCATCAAGCAGACTATGACGCCCAACTCCAGAAAGCCAGCGGGAAGACGCCCCTCGAGGCGGCGCAGCAGTTCGTCCAGGACCAACTGGGAACGTACCAATCCAATCCCCGCATCACGTACTGGGAAGGACACAACGAGCCAATATGGAACACCGATGAGGAAATGGGCTGGTACGCCCAGCTCGAGGTGGAACGGATGCGGCTTATGGCCGACCTGGGGCTAAAGTGCGTGATTGGGAATTTCGCCACCGGTACGCCGGACCTGGCTCTCTGGCCTGCCTTCTTCCCGGCCCTTCGGGCTACCAGGCAGTATCAGGCCATCCTCGGCCTCCACGAGTACAGTTGTCCCTGGATGTGGTGGATGACGGGGAAGTACCAACTGGACCCCGACGCTGACCAAGGGGACGAGGGCTGGACAACACTGCGTTACCGTAAGGTCTACCGCCAGCACTTGATCCCCAAGGGGTTGGGTGACGTGCCACTGGTGATCACCGAGTGCGGCATTGATCCGCTGGTGAATCCCAAACCGCCGGGGGTGGAAACGGGTGGGACGTGGCGACAACTGGGCGGCTTCTGGGCCAGGCACGACAACGAGCCGAACAAAGCTGACTACTACTTCCGACAATTGGTCTGGTACGACAAGGAACTGCAAAAGGACGATTACGTCATCGGCGCAACCATCTTCACCTGGGGCAGTTTCGGCCGACCCTGGTCGGATTTCGACGTAGCCGGGACGGATGTGGCCCAGGAACTGATCATGCATACGCAGGCAGATCCGGCCAAGCCCTTTGTGTATGGCGAGCCCGGTGGCGAGGATGAGAAGCCCCGTGGACATCCCCGCGCTCAGTACAAGCGCACCTATGTGTTGCTCCCCCCCAACGCAGATGCCACCTGGACGCGTGCTGTGGTGGAGGGCGCGTGGGATGAGAAGCACTACACCATCGGCAGCAGCGCCGACGACGCGGGCATCGGTGACCTGGATGTGCGGTGCGTGATCGCGGTCAATCCGCAGAAGTGGCCCGGCCCTCTGAGTTTGGAGGATTTCTACAAGCAATACTATCCCGGTGTCGAGTACAAGCCCATCACGGCTGCAACGCCTGCGGAACTGGCAGAGAAGTTAGCCAGCAAGTAAAACGACACTACAGGCGGGGGTTGGTCGGCTTCATCTAAAGTCGTCAGAAAACGGGTTTCTTCAACTTTACCCAAAGTCCAATGACAAAGGAGACACAAGATGAAAACGCAGAGGTTCTTCAGACTGATTTCCGTCCTGGTTCTGCTAATGACGTTGAGCGGGACAGTGAGCGCCGTCACGCTGTTCGGCGCCAGTGCCCAGGGCGACGTTTACCCTGCCGCCACCGATGACGATCTGGTTTTCATTCACCATTCCTGTGGCAATAACTGGCTCAGCAATAGCCTGCACGATGCACTGCTCGCCAAGGACTACATTGACGAACGCAATGACATCTACTACGGCACCAGTATGGCACCCGACGCCGGACGGCCAGCCTCGCTGGGAGGCACACCGGGCGACAACACAAACATGAATCACTGGATCCTTTGGTTCAACGACTACCTTGACGGTGTGAAAAGCCACGGTAGTGCCGATGGCTTCAACAGAATCATCATGTTCAAGAGTTGCTACCCGATCAGTAACATCAGCAGCGATGGCACTGAGCCAGGAGATCCCTTCAGCAGTGCGCAAACCACTGCCAACTACAAAGCCGTCTATCGCCATCCAGACGGTCCGGGTCATACGTACCCCCGCAGTGGCTATACGTACAAGCCCCTGGAAGACATCTTTGCCGAGAATCCCGACACGCTGTTTATCCCCGTCACCGCTCCGCCCCGTCACTACGCCCCCTCCGATGCCACCAACGATGCCGAGGCCCATCGCGCTCGCGAGTTCAACAACTGGCTCAAGAACGACTGGCGGGCGGGCTACAACGCAGCCCACCCGGGATTAAACAACGTCGCCATCTTTGACTGGTTCGCCGTGTTGGCTTACCCCGATGACCACGCCGAACATCCGAACCGCCTTAAGGAAGAGTACGGCGGCACCAGTGGCGACTCGCATCCCAATAGCACGGCCAATGCCAACTCAACCCAGATTTTTGCCACCAAGCCGGACAATTTCATTGACAGCGTATGGAATGCTTTTATCAGTGGTGAGAGCACGTCGCAAAAGACCGCTTCAACGGAAACAGCGGTGCACGGCCAGACCATCACCTACACCGTCGTTATCCAGGACCTCGCTGCCCCCCTCACCGCCACCATCTACCTGAGCGACGAGGTGCCCACAGGTCTCTCCTACGTCCCCGGCACCCTCACTGCCACGGCAGGCACCGTCACAGATACCTACGCCCCTTCCCTGCACTGGTTCGGCGCCCTGACCTCCACCCCTGCCGTCACCGTCACCTACGCCGTCACCGTGAGCGCCACCGCGCCCCAGGTCATCACCAACAGCGCTGTC
>Ga0315546_1001466_pt1 | contig 14866 bp, 13 predicted proteins | sample SalMarSW160170MG_FD_203833 | JGI IMG/M metagenome (GOLD analysis project Ga0315546, IMG submission 203833) | Salt marsh sediment microbial communities from the Plum Island Ecosystem LTER, Massachusetts, United States - Salt Marsh Sediment SW1601-170 ... | reverse complement strand
GAGATTAGTGTTAATAGGTATCTTGAAGGGCGTTGTCTGCTTTATGTCCGACTTGATGCAGCATCTCTCCCTCCCTGTTACCCTAGACTTAATGGCTATCTCATACTATGGTGGTGATGGTCAGGTAGTCAAGATAACTAGAGACCTCGATAGTAGCATAACAGGGCAACATGTATTGATGGTTGAAGACATTGTAGATACTGGCATGACATTGAATTACATTCTCAGTCATCTCTCTGCTCACAATCCTGCTAGTCTTCGTGTTTGTACCCTGCTTGATAAGAGAGCACGTCGTTTGATAAATGTTCCTCTTGATTACGTAGGCTTTGAAGTTCCCGATGAGTTCGTAGTGGGTTATGGATTAGATTACAAGGGGGAATACCGTAATTTGCCCTTTATTGGCATCCTCCACCCCGAGCTAATCAAAGGCGAGGGGCTGCGATAACCAACCCCAACTTAGCTCCCTTCTTCCGTAGCGATACTTATAGCCCGTATAATAACAAGAGCAAAAAGGCTGGGGATAAAAAATTGCCCCAAGTAATCTCCCTTTCTTTGACTTTCCACCCACCTTCCTTTCTGCTTCCGCCTACCTTGCGCTGGGCTTTCTAATTCCCAACACCTTTCAGCTTCCACCTACTCGGTGGTCGGCTCCACACTCGCCAAATTCTTGTTCAATTACTCGGGGCATTATTATACTAACACACCTCCATAACTTTGTCAAGGGGCTGTGCTGGCTGACCACATAGGTAACACTGGGCTGTGCCTCTAGAGTCCTTCGCTCTTATATTGCTGGGCTAGTTCCTGATAGATTGAAGGGCTATTTTTTGACCACCATAGCTGCTCAGCGGTGACCGTTCTCTTAATTTTTCCAGGCACGCCGGTAACAAATGAATTGTCTGGAATTTTCATCTTTTCTGTAACTACACAACCAGCAGCAATTATTGAATTGTCGCCAATCTCAACATCGTGAAGGATGGTGGCATTCATGCCTATAATCACATTGTTTCCGATTCTACGGCCATTAGAAACAGCGCCGTGACCAATTATTACATTGTCCCCGATGGTGGCCTCCGCTGTAGGAGGTAAGTTTGGTGACCCCGAATGAATAACGCAGTTATCCTCAACAACGCTATTCCTGCCAATTTTTATCTTGCCAATATCTCCCCTGAGTACTGCTCCGGGCCACACGCTGGAGTTTTCACCAATCTCTACATCACCAACAATATAAGCTGCTTCATTGATAAAGGCTGAATCAGCTATCTTGGGTGTCTTGCCGTTAAAGCTTCTAATCATCTTTACCTCCCGGAATCATTTATGTTACTGGCTTATCCAGTAGTTAGTCAAACTAGATAGTACCACAATGCTGCTTGAGCTTAAAGACTGCAAAGCAGGAGATGCACAATTTGGCGAAGAGCCATCTTAATGTTGACGTGGTTAGCACTTATTGGTAACATCATTAACTGAGCCGTGCTAGGCGGGGAGCTAGCGGTGCCCTGTACCCGAAAACCGCTATAGCGGGGCTGAATTCCTGCTTGAGGTTTACGGCTGGTGAGATTTTGTTTTTGCTGAGCGGTGTTGATAGTCGGGTTCTATACAACTGGAGGCTATGAACCCCGTCAGATCCGGAAGGAAGCAGCGGTAAATAGCATTTCCAGTGTGATATAGAGTTGCCTGGCAGGAGCTAGCTGGTAAAGACAACTTTCCGGTTCAGGAATCGAGAGCAGGTGCACGGCTTACAGAAATTTTGGAGGCCATGGATGTGGCAATAAGGAAAGTGGGAAATGGCTTCTATCAATTGTTTAGACAAGGCTGACACTTTTGTACCGGCAAGCGCTTCGCCAATTTGGCGTCAAACCGAAAAAAAGGTTAGGGCAGCATTTCCTTATAGATGAAGCTGTATTAGAGCGTATTCTATCTGCTGTCGAACTCAGCCCCGGGGACATCGTAGTTGAGATAGGGCCGGGCCTGGGCATACTAACTGAGGGATTAGCCAAACGAGGAGCCAGGGTCATTGCTGTTGAGCTTGATTCCAAATTAGTTGCCCTACTGAAAAAACGACTGGCCACCTTTTCTGATGTCAAAATTATCCATGCTGATATACTTAAGGTTGCCCCCCGGCAACTTCTACAAAATAATTTAGCCGCCTCCGAACTTGCCCGAGGTTATAAAGTTATAGCTAATCTTCCTTATTACATTACTTCACCGGTATTGCGCCATTTTCTCGAGGCGCAGCCCCGACCATCCGAAATGGTAGTAATGGTACAGAAGGAAGTTGGTGAAGCTATTGCTGCCGCCCCTGGTAATATGAGCTTGATCAGTGTTAAGACTCAGTTTTATAGCAAGCCTGCTATTATATCCTATGTACCAGCGGCAAGTTTTTATCCCCCGCCGAAGGTAGATTCAGTTATTTTGCGCCTGGATGTTTACTCCCAGCCGCCTATCGAGGTATCCGATGTCGCTGGTTTTTTTGATATAGTTATGCATGGTTTCAGCTCTCCTCGTAAGCAGCTTCGCAATTCTCTGGCTCACTCTTTAGAGATGCCGCCCAACCAGGTTTCTATATTCCTGGAGAAGGCTGAAATAGACGGTAAACGGCGAGCTGAAACTCTTACCCTGGAGGAGTGGAGGGAGCTATGGAAAATCTTTACTCCCTACTTGTGTCATCCTGAGCGAAGCGAAGAATCTCGAGATTCTTCGGTCGCCACGCTCCCTGAGAATGACATCGGGGGTGAGTAATTAAAGGATTATAATGTTGACTGTTTATGCCCCGGCTAAAATAAACCTTGTCCTCGAAGTACTGGGCAAACATAATGATTATCACCGAATTTCCAGTATTGTTCAGTCAATAGACTTATGCGATGTCCTCAATTTTCAGTTAGACAAGGAGATAGGCTTTGAATGTGATGAGGCCAGTTTAAAGCGCGATAACCTGGTAACACAGGCGGCCACCCTGCTTAAGGAAAGAACAAAATATAGTCTGGGGGCACGAATCGAACTTCGCAAGCATATACCCTGGGGTGTGGGATTGGGGGGAGGCAGCAGCGACGCCGCTGCCTCCCTCTTAGCTCTAAATGAGCTCTGGGGATTGGGGTTGCCGCTTTCCGAGCTGGTCCATTTAGCATCTGAGCTGGGCTCGGATGTTCCCTTCTTTATCCATAAAGGCACGGCTCTGGTAGAGGAGAAGGGGGGAAAGGTAACCCCGCTGCCATCCTTGCCTTCAACCTGCTTTGTGTTACTGGTGCCGTCACTACCTAAAATCTCGGGCAAAACGAAGCAAATGTATAATAATTTGCGCGTTGCCGATTTCACCGAAGGCCAGTTTGTTCAGGCAGCCTTGTCATCTTTGAGGCAAGGGAAGGCGATTGACCCTGGTCTTATGTTCAATGTCTTCGAGAAGGTAGCCTTTGATTTCTTCCCCGGGCTGGACAAATATCGGAAGACCTTGAAAGAAGCCGGAGCCCCGGGAGTTTATCTTGCTGGCTCCGGACCATGTCTTTTTACTTTTTTCTCAGGGGAGAAGAAAGCTGGTGAGCTATTTTCACGCCTGAAAAAGCAAGGACTGGAGTGTTACCTGGCATCTTCCTTCCCAAATACAAATGTAGCCGCGGATCTTTAGCCCTGCAGGGCAGGTAATTTAGTGACAATGGAAAAGCTTAAGCAAAAGAGATGGCTTAAATTAGCGCTTTACTTTGTCATCCTCGTTGGTTTCAGTTTCGGGCTTTTCTATTTGTTTGAGTATCTGGGTTTACTGAAAGAAGAAATTGCCCCTACAGCTTATTTGGCTGTTTTTGGACTCAGCGTGCTAAATTCTGCCCTGATTGGGATTCCTGTGCCCTTTGCCCTGGTTATGATGATAAAGGTTGCATCAGAGGGAAACTTCATTCTTACGGTGCTTATAGGCAGTGTAGGAGGTACTCTGGGAGAACTGGCTGCCTATTACGCCGGCTACCTGGGAAAGAGGATTATACAGATTGAGACCGCACCGGGATATGAAAGGCTTGCAGGATGGATGAATAAACATGGCCCCTGGGGCATTTTCCTTATCTCTTTCCAGCCAATTTTGCCGGTTGACATAGCCGGGTTCCTGGCAGGAGTCGCTAAGCTACCGGTCTGGAGGTTTCTCCTGCCCTGCTTGTTAGGGAAATTTCCCAAGTACCTTTTGCTCTGCTATATCGGCGAGCCGGTTTTGGAGGTGCTCTGGCGTATTCTCCCGCCCTTGCCTTTCTAGTTTCAGTGATAAAGAGGACTTGTAACAGTTAGCCGTCTTGTTATTCTGGATGTCCCACGTATTGTCCCACGACCGGGTCTGGATATCCTGCTCCGGTCATTCTTGGGGAGGGTCAGTAGAGAGGGCTAGTTTTTTTTCATCTGCCCTGGTTCTGACCTCTCCATCCAATTTTGCCTTATGCAGTATCTGGAGAACCTTTCCCATCTCAGGCCCGGCGGAGATGCCCAGTCTTTTTAGTTCTTCCCCGTCGAGGGAAGTCTTTACATAGCGCAGTTTCGTGAGAAATAGTTGGAGATAGCGGTGTTTCATTGAAGGTTCTGATGCTATGGCATTTGCCTGTATCGCCGCAGGCTCATATTCCCGGAGCAAATAATAAATCTCACTGGGTTTCAGATAAGACTTGTCCAGGAGTGGAAGGCTGGTCTTGAGGCGGAGCGTATCGCGCATCGCTCGGGATAATTTTGCCGATATGTTAAGACGAGCGAGAAATTGCTCAACGCCCGTTTCGCTAAATGCATAAATAAGAAGACAGAAATAGAGCGAGGGCAATTGGGTGGGTTTCTTTAGCCGGCGCGCCTTGTCGAATTTCTCAGCTATCCAGCCATCACCTTTGAGGAAGGGGCTTATTGTTGGCAGCACTCCTAGCTCGCCAAGCCGCCTGACAGCAAATTCCGGCTGTTTTTCCTTAAAAATTAGTTCTAGCTCGTGCCTGATTCGGTCACCGCTTATTGTATTCAGCATAGGAATATCCCGTTTAAGTAGCTGGGCGGTCTGTGTTTCGAGCTCAAAACTCAGCCGTTGTTCATAGCGGACGGCCCGTAAAATTCTGGTGGCATCGTCGCTGAAGCTTTCGGGATGCAAAGTGCGAATGCGACAGTACTCCAGGTCCCTTTTACCTTGATGGGGGTCGACCAGCTCCCCATAATCATTTGCCGCCAGGGATATAGCCATAGCATTGATAGAGAAATCTCTGCGGATGAGGTCATCCTTGAGGGTGCCCGGAGTAACCGCAGGCAGTGCCCCCGGCTTGACATAGGTTTCCTGTCGTGCAGTCGCCAGGTCCAAGGTGAAATTCTCATATCTGAGCTTGGCGGTGCCAAAGCGGTGGTGGGCCAGCAAATTTGCCTGACTGGTTTCAGCCACTTGTTGAGCCAGTTTAACCGCATCGCCCTCGACTACCAGATCGAGGTCGAAACGGGGTCCTGAGCGAAGCGAAGGATCTCCTAAAAGCAAGTCTCGTACTACACCACCGACGAGATATACCCTTTGCCCCCGCTTAGCCGCCTGTCCGCTGATATCCTGGACTAGCTCCAGGAGTTGCCGGGGGAGATATTGCTCTATTTGCCGGGCTAAGTTCATTACATTAGTATTATATCAGCACTTCCCTTGCCGTCGTATAACGTAATTCCCATAACCATAGTTAAAATATATAATTAGAAAAACCGGAAGATGGAAGCCAAAAGCCAGGAAGGGCACAGGAAAAGACTGCGGGAAAGGTTCAATCAATCGGGGCTGGCAGGGTTCCTGGACTACGAAATTGTGGAACTGTTGCTGACACTGGGGACGCCTCGCAGTGATTGTAAGCCGCAGGCCAAAGAAGCCATAAAGAGGTTCAAGACCCTGAGAGGTGTTTTAGAAGCTCCTCCCGAGGAATTGCTGAAGATTAAAGGAATAGGCCCAACCCACGTCTTTGTCATCAAATTCATGCAGGATGTGGCCAGGGAGTTTCTTAAGGAACAGGTCCTCGACAAACCCTACTGCCGGTCCTCCAGGGAGGTCTTCGATTACCTGTACCATTCTATGCGAGACCTGAAGAAAGAAGTCTTCAAAGTCCTGTTCCTTGATTCCCAAAATCGAGTTGTGGAGATTGAAAACCTTTTTGAGGGCACATTGAATGCCAGTGCTATTTATCCTCGGGAAATTATCCAGGGCGCCGTTAAACATAATGCCGCGGCCTTAATCTTTATCCACAACCACCCATCTGGGAATCCTCAACCCAGCGATAACGATAAACAAATAACCCAGGACTTAGTGTTCGCCGGAAATATTATGCAGATTAAGGTCCTTGACCATATCATAATAGGCGAAAATCGCTACTTCAGCTTTGCCGATGCCGGCTTGATTGAAGAATACAACTCGGATTTCTTAAGCCTTAAAGAGGGGAAAAGAGCTTAAGCCAGAGCAGGATTTAACGACCTTAATAAGCTATCTGGGAATTTTAGCTTTCGACCACGGTTAAATGGGTGGTACTTGTTTTGGGAATGGAGCTAAAGAATTCTATTATTCTTCTATTCATAATGTTCAAGTTTCATTGTTAATGTAAGAGGGTCAACGCCCCGCACGGCCATTGTAATTTCTGCTTGGGGCACAACACCTTGCTCAGTTACCCAGAGTGTTATCTCCAGGTCCATCTCAGGTTGTGTTCCATTAACCACGAAACAATCCTCATAGGTGCCAGAGGGGACCACAACGTCCTCATTTCCGATGGCAATCATCTCCACGGTTACCTCCGGTATACCACCCAAATGGATCATGTAGGTGAACTGCTCTGAGTACCCTACATCAATGCCCCCCCAGCGTTCTGGTGGTAGTAAGAACGTCATCTCCCTGGTTACGTCAACGAAAATGGCTGCATCTATTGCCGTCGGAAATGGAAGAGAAGAGTCCTCGTAGCTCCCTCCCGAAGACTTGGATTGAGGCCCAACCTCTCCATCAAAACTTCCCCCGACTTCTCCGATGGTGATATCTATGTTGAACTCTCCTTCGAATTGATAAGCCCTATTGCCGACTGATGCGAATTGTAGCTCCCCTACTCTAGATTCTTGGAAATAATAACCGTAAGTTGCAGAATGGACTTTGGGCTCGGGCTCCGGCTTGAGAAAGGTATAGGCGGCAACGGCGGCAATAATGGCGAGACCAACCAAGATAATTATAACTATTGGATTTTTACTTTTCATTATAGTTCATCCCTGGGTAATCCCATGCTATAATAATCTTCCTTAGTGTAAAAAAATGATGTTAATAGTCAAGGAGGAGGAAAATGGCTGATTTCAAGCGGGGCATCAAAGCTGGTGTGGCTGCTGCAGCGGTCTACTTGATCATCTCCGTGATATTTGAAGTAACCGGTTTCTCCGATCAGTTTGGGTACATTACGATGGCAGCCGGACTCAGAACCTCACTCGAGTTAATGGATCCCTCATTCGTGATTACCTTGATCCTTGTCGATATAGTCCCCCGTGTACTCCGTGGAATCGTATTCGGGGCGGTTTTCGCCGCCCTGTACAATTTCCTGCCCGGCACCGCCAGCGTTGTGAAGGGGGTGGTGCTTTCATCGTTCCTCTGGATAGTCGCTGTAATTCAGGTTATTTACACAACCCCTGGATGGCCTTGGCATGCCGACGGCTTCTCGGGTTCCGGGACTTATTACAGTGGAATGATCAGCCTGTCATCGGTTGGCCTGGCATTGGCTGGCATTATATCCGCTCTGGTCTTTGGCGCACTGACCGGCTTCCTGTGGAATAGGTTTCGGGGGAAAGAATTGACGGAAGAAAGAAAGGGGAGGCCGGTATTGCTGGTCAGCTTCATCTTTGGGGTATTGATGTGGGTGCTCTCTGCCATAGGCTTCATCATAAGTGTGGTTATTGGTGGGGCTCCTTTAATAGAGGAGCCTGGGCCTTTCTGGTGGTATGGCGTACTTTTTGTGTCGGTTTTCTTTCTCGGACTCCCCGGCTGGGTTCTTGCCCGCGCTGCCTGGAGAAAGACGAAGAGGGGCGAATCCGGGCTTAAATGGGGTGTGGCTGGAGGGGTAATGATGGCAGTGACCGGTCACATGCTGCTTCCCGGGCTCCTCGCTATTATTGGCGGGGTGTTCAGCGGGCGCGAACCCGCCACCGAGCCCAGCACCGCCGCAATTGAGCAGCAACTATAAGCAAATTTGCTGAATGTATAGTGAGGTGAGATAAATGGCTGATTTCGACCGGGGGATTAAAGCTGGCGTAGTCACCGGGATCGTCTATCTAGTCATCGCTGGGATACTTGGGGCAGTAATTTACTACGATCTTTTACCTAACCCGCACTTTATACTCGGAATCGGACTCCCCCTGTTCACATGGAGGTCTTTAACCGATCCCGCATTCATGATTTACCTACTCATTCAATATGTAGGTCGCGGAATCGTATTCGGGGCCGTTTTCGCGGCCCTGTACAGTTTCCTCCCCGGTACTGCCGGCGTTAAGAAGGGAGTGGTTCTCTCGGTGTTCCTCTGCATAGCCGCTTTAGTTGGGGCTATCTACACAACCCCGGGTTGGCCCACGGAGGGCAACACAATTGATGGAATCTATTACATTGGAGTGCTTAACCTGTCGTCGCTCGGCCCGGCGTTGGCCGGCATTATATCCGCTCTGGTCTTTGGTACTCTGACGGGCTTCCTGTGGGACAGGTTCCGGGGGAAGGAATTGACGGAAGAGAGAAAGGGAAGGCCGGTATTACTGGTCAGCTTTATTATGGGGGGAGTAATCTGGGTATTACCTGCCGTGGCATTCCTTATAGGTGTGATTATTCGCGGGGCTCCCGCAATACAGCCTGGGTCTTTATGGTGGTTCGATATGCTTAATACGTCGGTTGTCTTTCTGGGACTCCCCGGTTGGGTTCTCGCCCGCGCTGCATGGAAAAAGACGAAAGTGGACAAATCCGGGTTTAAATTGGGTGTGGCTGGAGGCATAATTATGGCACTGACCGGTCTTATGCTGCTTCCCGGGCTCCTCGCCATTATTGGCGGGGTGTTCAGCAGGCGCAAATCCGTCAACGAGCGCAGCACTGCCGCAATTGAGCAGTAACGATAAGGAAATTTGTCGAACGTGTAGTGAGGTGAAATGATTGGCTGATTTCGGACGGGGAATCAAAGCCAGCGCGGCTGTTGCAGGGGTCTACCTAATCGTCTCCGTAATACTTGAGTTGACGGGTTTCTCCTTTCAGTTTCCGAGCATTACAACAGCAGCTAGACTCAGCATATCACTCGAGTTAACGGATCCCTTGCTTTTGATTGGCCCGATTTTTGGTCGCATAGTCCAGGGAGTTATATTCGGGGCTGTTTTCGCAGCCCTGTACGACTATCTGCCCGGCACTACCAGTGTTAGGAAGGCAGTTATTTTCTCGTCATTGCTTTGGGTACTTGGTGCAGTTGAACTTATTTATACAATACCCGGGTGGCCCACTTATGACGATCAGACTGTATGGTCGGCGAGCCTGACGGTGGCGGGCGTGAAGGTTACCCTGCCATCAATTAGCGCAGCATTGGGTGGGATCATATCCGCTCTGGTCTTTGGAGGGCTGACTGGCTTTCTGTGGGATAGGTTTCGGGCAACAGGGTTGACAGAAGCAAGGAAAGGTAGTGCGGTATTGCTGGTCAGCTTCGCTTTAGGAATATGGATGTGGGCATCCCCCGCAGTAGGTATTATCAGATATGTGGTTAATGAGGGGACTCTTCCAGTAGGACCTGGGCCTATGTGGTGGGCAGAAATACTTCATACGCTGGTTGCCTTTGTCGGACTCCCGGGATGGGTTCTTGCCCTTGTTGCCTGGAGGAAGACGAAAAGGGGCGAATCTGGGTTTAAATGGGGTGTGGCTGGAGGGGTAATTATGGCACTGACCGGTCACATGCTGCTTCCCGGCGCCCTTGCTATTGCTGGCGGAGTGTTCAGCGGGCGCAAACCCGTCAACGAGTCCAGCGCTGCCACAATTGGGCAATAACGATAAACAAATTTGCTGAATGTATAGTGAGGTGAGATAAATGGCTGATTTCGGACGGGGAATCAAAGCTGGTGTGGCCACAGGAGGCATCTACATAGTTATCTCCTTGATACTTGCAGCAATTGGCCACAGGTTTTGGTACCTCTCGGACTTTTTAGACACAGCTGGACTCGGAATCCCACTCGGGTTAACGGATCCCTCATCCGTGATTACCTTGATCCTTGTCTTTATAGTCCCCTATGTACTCCGAGGAATCGTATTTGGGGCGTTTTTCGCCGCCCTGTACAATTTCCTCCCCGGCACCGCCAGCGTTAAGAAGGGGGTGGTGCTCTCGGCGTTCCTCTGGGTAATCGCTGTAATTCAGGCTATTTACACAACCCCTGGATGGGCTTGGCATGCTGACGGCTTCTCGGGTTCCGGGACTTATTACAGTGGAATGATCAGCCTGTCATCGGTTAGCCTGGCATTGGCTGGCATTATATCCGCTCTGGTCTTTGGCGCACTGACCGGCTTGCTGTGGGATAGGTTTCGGGGGAAAGAATTGGCAGAAGAAAGAGAGGGGAGGCCGGTATTGCTGCTCAGCTTCATCTTTGGGGGATTGATGTAGGTGCCCTCTGCCATAGGCTTCATCATAGGTGTGGTTATTGGTGGGGCTCCTTTAATAGAGCCTGGGCCTTTCTGGTGGTATGGCGTGCTTTATGTATCGGTTGTCTTTCTCGGACTCCCCGGCTGGGTTCTCGCCCGCGCTGCCTGGAGAAAGACGAAGAGGGGCGAATCCGGGCTTAAATGGGGTGTAGCTGGAGGGGTAAAGATGGCACTGACCGGTCACATGCTGCTTCCCGGCGCCCTCGCTATTATTGGCGGGGTGTTCAGCGGGCGCAAACCTGTCAACGAGTCCGGCATTGCCGAAATTGGGCAATAACGGTAAACAAATTTGCCGATGCCGGGCTGATTGAGGAATATAACTCGGACTTCTTAAGCCTTAAAGAAGGAAAAATCTACCACCAGAAGAACTAGCACAAAAAGACAGGACTTACGACAAGCTTTCTAAAGCTTCCAGGATTTCATAGTTCTGGAGTTCAAGGGGGTTAGGGCGGGCGAGGCTTTCTCCGAAATGAAACTTACAATTCTCGGGTAATGGCCATTGTGTTATCCCTTCGGCGGTCTTATTATTCTCAGCAATTTTATAAGGTGGAACAAGTCCGATAATTTCCTGGTAGATATCTGATACTTCTGGATAATGCATCGGATAGCCCAACGAAGTTGCTAAATCTGAGATAATCTCCCAATTTTGCTTACCAGCCGGTGGAGAGATAGCACGATGCACATGCTGTATCCTCCGTTCACAGTTGGTGTAGGTACCATCACTTTCAGCAAAATTAGCCCCAGGAAGGACTACATCAGGGTAGGGCGGCTCTTTGGGAAACACAGTATCTATGAGCACGGAGAAAACCGGGAGTTCGAAGGTAGCGTTCTTCATTTCGCCGACAGCATCGCTGCCGATAACAAGGACACCATGGATGTCTCCTCTCTCCACTCCCTGGATGATTTCGATAGAATTTCTGCCCTTTGTAATAGGTACAGGTTCGCCCCAGAAGGCTTCGAATCTTTGCCTGGCAGCTTCATTGGTGACTGGCTTTTGCCCGGGAAGGTAGTCCGGGTTCACCCCCATATCAATCAGACCCTGAGCATTGCCCGCAGTGCGGAGTATGATTATACCGGCGCCATCTCGTCCCACATTACCGGTAATCAATGCCAGCTCACAGATCAGGGCTAATTCAGCGGGTGTAGCCGTATTGGCATCCACTATTATCACTGGATTTTGAGCGCGGATGTAAAGGTGTATCGCCTCGATAATTTTTGAAGGTCTTATCCAGGGTACATTGGCAATCTCTCCCAAAGAATGTCTTTTCATTGCTGAAGCGAAATCTTGGAAGCCGCTGGTTCGAGCGCTGATAAAGTCGTGGTTGACGAGGTCATAGGCTGTGATATAACCCACCATTGCCTGAAGCAAATCTACGCTTGTTCGGCGATTGACCTTTAGGGCAATCCTTGCCAGTGAATCTATCCTGGTGGGGTGGGGATTAAGCGTAATCAACTTGCTGCCCCTGCCGACTGCCTCCCTGACTTTCATTGCAATTACAGGATACTCTTCGGTAATATCGCAGCCGAAGACAAGGACAAGGTCGCTACTTAGAATGTCACTGTAAGAACAGGTGGAAGCATCACTGCCCAGACATTTCATCAGGCTATCATTCACCCCAGTAGTGGCCAGTGAACCTATATTATTGGTTCTCAAGGCAACTCGAGCCAGCTTTTGAACCAGGTAATTCTCCTCATTAGTCAGTTTGGGGGAGTATAAGACGGCTAACCCATCGCTGCCGATTTTGTCCCTGATTTGTTTCAGTCCCTTACCGGCTAAGGCTATAGCCTCCTGCCAGCTGGTTTCAAACAATCTACCATCTCGCTTAACCAAAGGCGTGCGGAGCCGCTTCAGGTTGTGCAGTGTCGTCGGGTAAAATTGGCCCTTCTGGCACAGGTTACCGTTATTCACCGGGCTACCCATCGGAGAGGTAATCTTTACTATCTTGTCTCCGAGAACATTCAGTTCCAGATTACAGCCAATCCCACAGTAGGGGCAGGTAGTTGGTACAGGTTTCAGCTCCCACGGACCCTGTTTGGGCAGCTGTGCCTTTGGAGTCAGCGCTCCCGTAGGACACGTTGAGATACACTGACCACAGGAATCACAGGCTGTTTCGCATAGCGGAATATCAAGAGCCGGACCTGCCATGGTATCAAAGCCTCGATTGTAAAAGCCTAAAGCGCTGATACCCTCAACCTCGTCGCATATTCTGACGCAACGACCGCACAATATACACTTGTTCGGGTCTCTTACAATATAAGGGTGTTCGTTCTCTCTTATACGCAAATGGTGCTTGCGGCCGCTGTATTTGGTATCGTCCACATCATACTCGGTAGCCAGTTCTCGTAGCTTGCATTCAAATACATCCTGGCAGCCACAGGCCAGACAGCGTTCACTTTCACTTCTGGCCATGTCTTCGGTAAACCCGAGCTCAATTTCAGCGAAGTTTCCTTTTCGTGCCTTCAGGTCGAGAGCAGGCATTTCTCCTCTGGGAACACGCTGCACATCAGCGTAGTCTTCGATGTCAATATCTTGCAACTCGCCTTTGCTGCAATTGTACTGTTTCCTGGGTGGTAAAATCGGCTGGCCATTAAGATACTGGATTATTGAAATTGCAACTCTTCGCCCAGCAGCTACTGCCTCAACTACCGTAGCTGGTCCTGAAGTGCAATCGCCGCCAGCGAATACCCCCTCCAGGGAAGTCTCCATTGTTTCTTCATTAACGCTAATATATCCCCGGCGGTTGAACTTTATCTGCCCATCCTGAACCCAGGAAGCTTCTATAGTCTGACCGATAGCGGCAATCACCGTATCTACATCCATGGTAAACTCCGAGCCGGCTATTGGTTCCGGTCTTCGCCTGCCTGAGCTATCCGGCTCCCCTAAAGCCATTTTGATGCACTCCATAGCATCAGCCTTACCATGGCGGGCAATGATTTTCACAGGTGCTGCCAGGAAGTGGAACTTTACTCTTTCCTGCTCAGCCTGCTCTATTTCCTCATTGTTAGCTGGCATCTCATCCCTTGACCTTCGGTAGACAATGTTTACCTCGCTGGCGCCCAGCCTCAGGGCAGTTCGGGAGGCATCAATGGCTGTATTTCCGCCACCGATAACTGCTACCTTTTGTCCCAGGCTTACCTTCTGCCCAAGGACCACATCTCTCAGAAATCCTATCCCGGAAAGGATACCCGGTAGGTCCTCTCCCTCTACCTTCATCTTCTGGCTTGCCTGAGCACCGAGGGCAAGGAAGATGGCTTCATAACCGTCACTCTTAAGACTATCAATGGTAAAGTCCTGACCCAAGCTGACATTGCAGCGAATTTCATGACAAAGGTCAGTGATACTGTCTATTTCCTTATCCAGGACGGCCTTGGGAAGGCGGTATTCAGGGATTCCATATCTCAGCATTCCGCCAAGCTCTGGACTCGCCTCGAGGATGGTTACCTCATGCCCCTCCAGAGCGAGATAATAAGCTGCTGAGAGGCCCGCCGGGCCTCCACCGATAATAGCTACCTTGTGTTCAGTATCTGGTTTGACCTCGGGGACATAGGGGGTTCCGTTATTCAGGTCATAGTCGGCGACGAATCTCTTTAAGGCATTTATAGCTACCGGACCCTCTAACAGGTTTCTCCGACACTTGGTTTCGCAGAAGCGAGGGCATACTCGCCCGATGACAACAGGTAAAGGGTTAGACTGTTTAATCAGCTTCAGCGCCTCCTGATACTCTCCATTAGCGATTAGCCCGATATAGCCCTGGATATCTATTCCGGCAGGGCAGGCTAATTTGCACGGGGCAACACAGTCACCATAGTGGTCGGAGAGGAGCAATTCCAGAGCCATCCGCCGACTTTTAACAAGCTCGTCGGTAATTGTCCTCACTACCATGCCTTCTGACAAAGGAGCGGCACAGGCGGGCATCGGCCCCCGCGCCCCTTCCACTTCCACTAAGCAGAGACGGCAGGCAGCGCTGGGTTTCAGACGCGGGTCATGGCATAAAGTGGGTATCTCAACTCCGTTCTGTTGAGCGGCTTCCAGGATAGTGTTTCCTGCTTCCGCTTCAACCTTTTCCCCGTTTAAGATAAATGATATTTTATCCATTACATCTCCTTAATGGACAGATATGGCATCGAGACGGCATACACTCATACACAGCCCACAACGGATGCACCTCTCATTGTCTATGAGGTAAGGCTTCTTTTTCTCCCCTGAAATAGCATCTGCAGGACAGTATTTGGCACACAACCCGC
>Ga0315546_1001458_pt1 | contig 14908 bp, 14 predicted proteins | sample SalMarSW160170MG_FD_203833 | JGI IMG/M metagenome (GOLD analysis project Ga0315546, IMG submission 203833) | Salt marsh sediment microbial communities from the Plum Island Ecosystem LTER, Massachusetts, United States - Salt Marsh Sediment SW1601-170 ... | reverse complement strand
TTCAAAGTAGGTTGATATAAAATGATAATTTGGACTATCTTTGATATAACTTACATCGCTAGAACCACTATCAACAACGTATATGTCAGGCTTGACCGTTTGATCTAAGATAGCGCTAATGTTTTCCTCAAAGAAAAGGTTACTATTATGAGTAACAATTATAACCGCAACTTTTCCCGGTAACCAGTTCACAATGCTGTATACCTTTCCATACTAAAATTAACGCCCACCAAAAAATCGGTGATAAGTGCACCTGATAAAATATCCCAAACATTGCAATCAATACTATTAATGCTGAATGCCGGGATTTGGCTGCAAAAGGATAAAAAAGTAAAAGTAAAAAGAGCATAAGACTTATCAGTCCCGACTCAGCAAGAAATGACATATAGATAGAATGAAAATTTGCATATTCCTCCGGAAAGATATCAAAAAGGACTTCTTGTGGTGCAAAGATGCCGACTCCTAGCAGTAAGTTCTTAATGCTATCAAACGCTACATCCACACCTCGTGAAAGCAGTATTAAGTGAGTCCCTCCTGATGTCCCCTCCCCAACAGAAGTAATTTCTTTTGCTATAGCTATGATATCAATCGAATATTGATTTAAAGAAAAGCCGTGTAAGAATATTAAAAAAATAACCATGAAAAAAGCTGATAGGAAAACAATTGATATTGTGGCTTTATAATTTATATGTTTCCTGTCTGTACACAGAATAAACAATATCATCAAGAAAAAAGATGCTCCTCCAGATTTTGACAAAGAAAAGATTGCACTAAAAATTAATAGAAATATGATTAATTTATAAAATAACGAGTTCTTCCCGTATTTGTATATTATGTAAAAAAAGACTCCGAGAAAAAAGGTCCCGTAATTTGGATCCCGCGCAAAACCGCAAAATCTAGTTGTAAGAGGTCCAATTGTTATTGGCGTTAGATCAAAGATAGGACCAAAATCTATGTATGTTAACAATCCTGTGTGTAAATAAATCCAGTTTGCTGTTAAAATAATATTAAACAACATAAAAATAAAAAATCCAATATATGCCCCTTTTAACAATATGCGCGGACACCACATTTTTGAAAAAACCACAAGCACTATTATCTGATACATTAACAAGACCATACGCTTCGCTGACATGGACACATCATTACTAAATAGTAGCGATAAAAGAAGGATACTAAGTATAGACCCCATCAGCAAATAAAATGTCCATCCATTCAAGTCGACTCGAAACTTAAGATTGGGACGATTGAAGAAGTTAATCATCAAAACAAACAGGAGGATCGGTGAAAGCAGTAGAAAAGGGGTCAGGATAAATGGTCCATCCCCTCTAAAAAAATCTATCCTGTCAATCCCCAGGACTGCAATGATCAATATGGAAAGAAAATTTAGCACGAGTTGCCTATATTCTTCCTTTTTTAAAAAAGATATGATGATAAAAAAACATGAAGGTTCTTCTTGGTATAAACGTAGCAAGATAGATCAGAAACATTTTTATACTATACCATTTATGGGGTGAAACATATTTTCTGATATCCCGGTCGTTTCCATAAATTAAACCTGCCTTTGCCTTGCTATAATTGATCCACCTGATCTCCATGTATTTGATAATATCTGGATTTAATTCCTCAAACCTTTGATCCATATTCTTGAATTTTTCTATTAGAATCGGGCATTCATTTAAAACTAATTTTGGTGATTGAATTGAAGCCATATTATTATGGAATCTATAAATTGCTGTCACTTCGTCCATATACGCTGCCTTGTGTCTATAAAGAATTCTCATGAAGACATCATATTCTTCCATCAAGGCAAGCTGCTCATCAAACAAATGGTCCAGTGAATAAAGAGATTTTTTAGTTAGGACAACAGTGGAGACAAACACATTGTAATTATATATAAAGTCTTTAAATATATGACCTTCAGGTTGTTCTCCTTTTAGTCCTATAATCAAGCGATTTCTGCTATACATTATCATCTTGTAATAATTTGTATAAATAAAATCTATATCAGGCTGGTTCTTAAAAACCTTCATTTGCTTTTCAAGTTTATGCGGTAGCCAGATATCATCATGATCTATAAAAGCTATATACTCACCATTGGATCTGTTTAAAGCCTCATTCCGTGAATATGCAAGCCCATGATTTTTCTGAAAATGATAAATAATTGGAAATCCTCTTTCTTTATATTGAAAGATTATTTGTTCCGTGTGATCTGTTGACCCATCATTTATTATTATTAGTTCCCAATCTTTATAGGTCTGATTGATAATACTATCCAAGGTTTCACGAAGATATTTTTCTGAATTATAACAACAGAGATTTATACTGACAGTGGCGGGCATAATAGATTATTCCCTCACAGGCCATACGAAGGTGTAGTCATCAAATTCAACTGGATGTTCATCTTGATCATCTATATGCCAGGCAGGAGATGGCATGTTCACGATATAGGCTTCTTCATCGCCTATGTTTTGCAAGGCTGCTGGCATACCTGCGGGTACTTGAATAGTAGCGAATTCGTAATCCTCACCGCTCAGATATTCTTCATATCCATTCTTCGTACGAACCAGAATTCTTGCATTCCCTCTAATACACGTAAATAGTCCCCAACGCTTCAGGTGCAGATGTGGCCCCTTAACTTCCCTAGGCGCAATTACGGTAAGATACACCTGACGAGGATGTTGAGCCTTATTAAGCACACCGTCGTGGACATTAAAGATCGGCACAAGCCATCCATTTGGTTGCCCTTCCTTATTTTTTGTTATAATTTTAGAATGTTTTTGAATAAATACCTTCATCGAAACACCTCCGCCTGTTATTTAAGTTTAAAAAAAGCCCTTACAGATTCAATCACTCTAGACATATCTTCATCTGTCATATCAAAGTATAAAGGCAGTGTCAGGATTTCTTTTCCGACCTTTTCAGTTACCGGCAAGGAAGTGGCAAAAGGTTTGAAGAATGGGTGAAGGTGGTTAGGAATATAGTGGATGCCGGAACCTACGCCTTTCTCTTTCAAAAAATCCATTAATTCTTCACGGCGGCAGTTGAGCACCCTGACGATATAAGTAAAAGGGGCTGTTTCTTCTATCTTCCATTTAAGAATTTTTAAGCCATCAATATTTTCAAAGGCAACATTATATTTTTTTACAATTTCCTTTTTTCTCGAGATAAAAGCCGGGGCTTTTTTGAATTGCACCAGGCCAATGGACGCATTAATATTGCTCATATGGTACCTATACCCCTGCGTCGTTACTTCATAAAACCAGGCACGCTCGTTCCTGTAACGATGCCAAGTGTCCTTGTCTATGCCAAGTATGCGCTTCCTACGAATTTGTTCAGCGATAGCATCATCATGGAGCACAACTGCCCCACCTTCTCCGCAGGTAACATTTTTTATTGGATCAAAGCTGAAACATGTTACATCACCAAAACTTCCGATCTTTTTTCCATTATAAGAACTACCGAAGGCATGGGCTGCATCTTCAACAACCAGTATATTATGCTTTTTACCTAATGCTAATAACTTATCCATATCACATGCATTGCCGCAGTAGTGCACAGGCATAATCGCCTTTGTCTTTGGCGTTATTTTTCTTGTCACATCTTCAACGTCAATATTTAATGTGTCAGGGTTAACCTCACAAAAGACTGGAATTGCTCTCAAGGCGGTAATTACCTGTATAGATGAACAGAAAGTAAGAGATGGTACGATGACTTCATCCCCTTCGGAGATACCAAAGGCATCCAGTGCAATATGTAATGCCGTCGTCCCGGTATTTACTGCAATAACATTCTTTGCGCCGAGATATTCTTTAATGGTATTTTCAAACTCAAATACCTTGGAACCAAGCCCTAGCCAGCCTGTACTAAAGACCTTTTTAATCTCTTCTATCTCTTCTGAGCCTACTGATGGACGTGATACTTGTATCATATCGTCAACTCCTGTAAAAAAATAAGCGCTTTTAAAAAGACCCCCTTATCTCCGATCTTTTGTCACACTCAATTTAATCTTTCTTTTGACCTATCATCACAATATGCCAATTAAACAGGTTAACATTGATTTTTAAAAAAACATGATCAAAAAACTCTAATATTTTCCAAAGACTTTCGCTATTGCTATAAATAATACGTTCCAAAGCTGTAAAAAGGCTAAAAGAATAAATATTAATAATCTTGAAATTCTTTCTAATAGAATCAAGCTGTTTTTTTGTTATCGGCCGCTCATCTTCTGTTCTTGATGGACCATTATAGGGAAAATATTTCCTCGCGAGGTCGGACAATATACTTGATACAGGCTCATATCCGACCAATACACCTTTTGGAGATAGTAAATTCGTCAAACACTTTATCCCTTCATTAAAATTTGGCAAATGATGTAAAACAGCACCGCAAAAAATTAAATCAAATTTTCTACTTCTTCTTTCTAAATCATCAATAGTGCCAACAAATCCTTCAACATTTTTTAATAGTCCGGCCTTCTGAGCTCTAAGTAATGTTAGATTTACCATTTCTTCTGAAATATCAAGTGCGGTCACAAATGCTTTTCGCTCTGCTAGAATTATTGTTGTTGCACCAGCGCCACATCCAAAATCTAACACCCTTTTATCTTGAAGATCATATCCACAAAGATGAAATGCTAAACCATGAATTTTACGCCACACTAATGGTATTTCTTTCATGCGACTCTCATAAGATAAGGACAAGGTTGAAATCGCGTATTTTTTTTCTTTCAAGGCTTGAGCATTATGAAATTCACGCTCTCTATCGATGATATCCTTCATAAATAAAACTCCCTAATCCAACTCATAAATGCAATATAATTAAAGTTATGCTGATTTATTTAGTGATGGTATAGAAGAATACATCATTGGGAGTTTTATATCCAAGAGATTTTCTTGGTCTGTTATTCAAGCGATTCATAGCCATCTGAAGGTGTTTATCTGTAATAGCATTAAAGTCTTACAATACATTTATGCATATAATATAAGATTAAATTAATTCTCTGTGAGAAATCGAGACCTTTGAATTTTTCATAAAATGCATAAACTATCTTAAAAAGGCAATTCTTATTAAAATTGTCATTCAACTTTCGATTATATCTTTTAAAATATAGTAAATACTCTTCAATGATTCATAAGATTTCATGCCCCATCCTTTTTTTAGAAAATCAGGATCAAAATCTTCATACCGAAATGAGGCATTTTCCAAAGCATCAAGAAAGCGATCACAAACAAAAGACATGGAATGATTCTGAGCATAGTATGCGTAACATTTATCGGAGATTTGAGAATAATTTTTCAATAAGGAATCGATGGCATTATCTAAAGTCTTGTTACTTTTCTCGTAATGATCTTTGGTTATTGCCTCTCCCAGGCTATATCCTGTCGATTTAAATAACCATCTAAATTTGTAATCTCCGCAAACAGGTCCATATGAAAAATCCAAAAGTATCGTAGGTATTCCAAGTTGAGCGCCTTCTAATGCAGATGTGCCCATCGCTGTGACGACATCAATATTCTTTTGTAAAAATTCCCTAAGAGATTCTCTTGATAACTCCTCAACCTTGATCTTTTTAAACCATTGATTGTCCAAGTTTAAATCCTGAATAATTTTCGCATCTTCACCATCATCGCCGATAATATACATAATAATTTGCGTATTTTCACTTGATGCATATTCAGCTAGTTTTTTGATTGTATAAATTAGGATGTTAGTTTTAAAATCTCCCAACCGCCCGATCCAACAAAAGGACAGGACATCATCATTCTTGCGTTTCAAGAGATGCTTTTCTTCGGATACAAAATCATCACATGGAACCGGAATGAATATCGGTTCATCTATTTTGACGCCGAGCCTGTCTGAGGTGATATCCAATGTTGTTTTATCCATGAAAAAAAGAGATTTTTTCATTGTCATAGAATCTATTAGGTTTAACATTTTACGCTTAAGGGAGATCTGAAAGGTGTTCATTATGAATTTATGAAGCATTGCGTTCTTGGCTTGGATATGAAGTAGCGGTTTAACATATAAATGGACCAGGTTAAAGGGGTAAAGGACCCAAAAAACGGTTCTTGTTTCTCCGCTTACTGATAATTCAGGATTTATATTAAAGGGATAACCTGCCTGCATAACTAGAATAGTATCCACCGGCACTTCAGTTATTGCTCCTTCCTCCAAATGAATATTATGAATAAGCGGATTTTTTTTTACATTCCTGCTCATATAACCATCAGGATAATCTATGATATAGCTATGAATGCCGTATTTCTCCGCAATATATTCCGAGAGCCTTAAAAAGAGGACTGAGACGCCGCCCACGCCTTTATATGGGAAAAAGAATGTAATGGAAGGGATGTTATTGAATTTTCTGTTTGTCATCATCAGTTGTGTTATTCATAGCAATAATCTCTTAAGCGGCTGTAGATCTGATCAATTTCATCCTGGTGAGGATAGCTTTTCCATAATCCAATATTCCTAGCTGAGACAGACGGATTAAAAAATAGCCTTTTTTTTGCATGCGTTTCTTCATTCTCACCTAAGAACCGATAAATTACCTTCAAGGTCTCTTCATAATCCATAACCAGTTTTTCAAAAGAGATCCTCAATACCCTGCCATTCCGGTCTTTATCGATATTCGTTTTTTTTCTCAGTATCTCAAATCGCTTTATAAAATATTCCACATTGAAGGCGCACGAGATCTTGCTATAGACGCTAGGATCATCATTATAGCCCTCTGAATAAGACAAAGATGTCAGATATATATCTCGTGGATCCCTGTCGACAACAATGCATCTTGCGTCTTTGAAATACCTTATAGCTCTCCATGGATTAAAAGGCTCGAAGGCATTATGCATGACAATTGTATGGATATCATCATCCTTTACCTGGATAGTAAGTATCTTCTCAAGATATGACCTTGTTTTTTCATAAAATTCATCACCGCTGACGATGAATAGATCAATCTCATTAAAGATGGGCTGATTGTGCAATCCACGGCCTTTAAGTATATCCAACAATAGGTTGATTAATTTCCTTAATCTCCTCTTTAATATCTCATGAAATGCTTCACACATCGCATAATAGGGCCAGCCGGCCCTTATCTTCAGATCAATCAGCGACTCTGCGTAGTCGATTGAATACTGATAGAATTTCTCCCCATACAATTTATAATAATTCCAGCTTATAAGTTCCTCTTCCTTGATGCTGAATAATTTCCTTTTGTGACCTGACATCTTTGTAATGAGTTTCTGGAATCTCTTGATGGCAATGTCGGAACGAATCGGAGACCAGTCGTCTATCAACGCCTTTTCAAGGTCCATGATGCCGTCCTGGATTCTTATCAAAGGGAATTCATCGCGATAATAAGGCACATAATAGCCCTTAAATTCCCGGATAAGATCGATTGCAGCAGCCTTTCCGGAAAACATATAACCGGAAATATCAAGAAATTTATATTCTTTGTTTCTCATCAGTATTTATTGCAGACGTCAACGATAGACTTCAAATCACTTTCTGTCATGGTAATATCAACAGGCAGGCTGAGGATGGTCTTATGAATCTCTTCTGTTATAGGGTACCGATATTGATTCCATTCACTGTATGCTTGTTGCTGGTGTGGGGGGATAGGATAATGTATAATTGTATCAATACGTTCTCTTTGAAGATATTCCTGGAAATTAGTCCGGTTTGGGGTACGTACTGCAAAAATATGCCAGACATGAGCTTTGAGGTTCTCAGCCTGTCGAGGCAAAATTATTTTTTTATTATTTATGCTTTTCAGATAAAACCGGGTAATACTGCGCCGCTTTTCATTTTCTTCATCAAGATACTTTAATTTTACTCGCAAAATAGCCGCATGAATTTCATCTAAGCGACTGTTAAAACCCTTATATATATTTTTATATTTCACGACAGAGCCGTAGTTTCTGAGCGCCCTAATTATTGATGCTATCTGATCGTCATTTGTCGTTACCGCACCTGCATCCCCTAATGCACCAAGATTCTTCCCGGGATAGAAACTGAAGCCACTGGCATCACCCAGATTTCCTGAACGTTTACCATCAAAGATTGCTCCGTGTGCCTGGGCAGAATCTTCTATTATTTTTAATCCGTGATTATCCGCAATAGCCTGTATCTTTTCTGTATATCCAATTTGTCCATACAGGTGGACGACTAGAATTGCCTTTGTTCTTACAGTTATTCTTTCTTCAATCTTATTTTCATCAATATTATAGGTTTCAATATTTGGCTCAACTAAAACCGGACTTAAATGATTCTCAGAGATGGCCAGAATTGATGCGATATAGGTATTGGCCGGTACCATTATTTCATCTCCTTCTGCAATCTGACCTAGTTCGATATACGCACGTAATATTAATCTTAATGCATCTAAACCGTTAGCAACGCCTATTGTATGTTTAACTCCACAATATTCACTGTATTCGCGTTCAAATTTTTCAACTTCATCGCCTAGTATATACCATCCTGAATCGACAACACGGGCCAATGCCGACAGTAGTTCTTCACGATATCGGTTGTTAATATTTTTAAGATTTAGAAAGGGAATCATACTTCTTTTCTTTTAGGAATTCGTCATAATTCCGGATGTAGTCACCTGCGTCATAGAGGTCTGACGCAAGAACAAGAAGCATTGCATCTAAGGTGTATTTATATTGTATACCCCAAATCATGGGGGGAATGTAGATACCAACCTGAGCTGAATCGAGAAGGAATTCTTCCCTATTAGATCCATCATCTACTACTAATGCAAGAGATCCTCTCACACAAATGAGGAATTGATGGAGCTTGCGGTGAGCATGTTCACCGCGGATCTCACGGCCTGGCACATCAAAAACGAGAAAAAACCGTTTGGGAATAAAAGGAAGGTATTGCCCATACTCTGCAAAAGATAGGTTACCCCGCATATCTTTAATCAGCGGCAGCCGGTAGACCTTTACTCCGGCAACGGTTGATTCTCCTTTTTGCCCCCAATCTGATTCTGGCCGGACAAGGTCCAGTGGTTTCCGGGTATCGGCTATATCTACGTAACCCTTGATAGTCGCTGGATTTCCGACGACAATAGCGTTGGCCGGTACATCGCGTGTGACTACAGAGCCCGCACCGACCATAGCATTACTACCAATTGTCACCCCGGCTAGAATTGTGGCATTAGCGCCTACTGAAGCAGCCTGTCTGATAAAAGTCTTTTCGTATTTCTCCAAGTAATGCTTGCTTCGGGGGAAAAGGTCGTTAGTGAAGGTTGCATTAGGTCCGATGAAGACATCATCTTCAATGATGATGCCGTCCCAAAGCTGAACTCCTGATTTAATTGTTACGCGATCACCAATTTTTACATTATTTTCAATAAATACATGATCACAGATGTTGCAATCTTCACCAATCTCCGCGCCGGGTAAAATATGAGCGAAAGCCCAGATACGGGTATCTTTGCCGATTTTTGTCGTCTCTACGATGGCATGCGGGTGTTGAAAATGCTTCATTGTCTTATTCCTTATAATTACTGTATCATGTAATCATGGTTGTGAAATACTCATGGAGAATAGTCCTGAACTGCTCATCTATGACTACGCTCTGCTTAACAAGATGACCCGGCCCCTCTGATAGGATACAGACAAGATCACTGCCAATGTTCTTCTTATCCTTTAATAAGAAGCTGATATAATGTTCCATGTCAAAGAGGCCCCAATCGTAAACAGGGAAATTCTTAATAAGCAGTCCGTGGGTCCGGTCAAACACTTCCTGCTGCATGATCCCGATCTTCATTGATAGGTAATTCGCTATATCCATGCCGATGGCGACACCTTGCCCATGCTTGATGACATAATCGGTAAGGGACTCCAGGGCATGGCCGAAGGTGTGTCCGTAATTAAACTTGTTTCGTTCCCCTTTGTCGAATTCGTCAATCTCAATGACACCTTTCTTAATCTGCAGGCTCTCACGTATATAGGGTAACAGAAGGTGACGATCAGCGAGAAGTTGCGGTCGTTCAGCGACGATCTTCTCGAAAAGCGGACTGGCGGTATAATAATAATAATGAAGCATCTCACCTATCCCTGACAGGATGTCCGCTTCAGACAGTGTCATAAGAAAGGCCGTATCGATATAGATTTCAACAGGCGGGTAGAAATTACCTACAAGATTTTTTTTATCCCCCAGGTTAATTGATGTCTTGCTGCCAATAGAGCTATCGGTCTGTGCCAAAAGCGTTGTCGGGAAAAAGATCCATTCGACGCCACGGTAAAGGATTGAAGCAGTAAAGGCCGTGATATCCTGGATAACCCCGCCGCCCACGGCAATAAGACGGCCGTTTTTCCTGAAATTCCGCTCAACGAGCGTCTCAATGATTTCCTTGCACTTGTCAACACTCTTATTACGCTCGTTGGCCTCGACAATGACCATCTGCTCGTTTGGCACTATGAGGTCGATTCGGTCACCATAGGTTTCATGAACGATAGCGTCGATGATAAAAAAGGAATCCTGATCAACACACTTCTGCATGGGTTTGACAAAATCATCAATGAAAATGACTCTATAGTCTCTAATCCGTGATTTTATAATCATTGGATCAGACATTGACGAACCCGCCATCAACGATGATATTCTGCCCGGTAATATAAGTATTCAGATCACTAACCATGAAGAGGACTACCTTGGAGATATCCTCGGGAACAGCGAGGCGTGCAAGGGGGACCTTTGAAGCCATCTCTTTCATACCTTCCGGCCCTAAAACCTTCTTAGTCAAGTCTGTAGATACAAATCCGGGAGAGACCGTGTTTACCAGAATATTGTATGCGGCCAAGTCCAGGGCGCTGGCAATAGTAAGTCCCCGTATACCGTATTTTGAAACAGAATAGGCAGCACGTTCTTCTTTACTCACTACACCAAAAACAGAACCAATATTAACGATTCGACCATAATTATGCTTTTTCATGATCTTACTGACAGCGCGTGTGATCAGGAAAGGAGCATCAAGGTTTACACGCATGATGTTATCCCAATCTTCTTCCAGTATCAAATCAACAGGATTGATTTTGTTTATTCCAGCATTATTTATACAAATGTCTATTTTATCGAAAGTTTCAATTTCTTGTAGAAATGATTTAATACTTTCAGATTTTGTAAAGTCTACGGCATACCAATGATGAGAGGGTTCCTTATCTTGCCCGGCTTTCTGCAGCCTGGTAATTTCCTCCTTATTCGTTCCTGTCAAAATCAATTCGGCCCCAAGTTCCCCCAGGTCATCTGCGATTTGTTTCCCGATCCCTCTTGTAGCCCCAGTAACAAGGACAATACGATCTTTAAAGTGAACATGCATTTCAGCCTCTCATTTCTGCAATTCCTGTAATAAATTGTTTACAGCCTTGCTTTCCATATATTGCCTGCATTCCATCGTGTAAGAACCTATATGCGGTGTAAGTACTACATTATTATAATTACAAAGCCGTCCATTATAAGGTTCAATACTATAGGTATCAAGCCAGGCACCCTCGACAATACCGTCATCAAGCGCTTTTATAAGTGCCTCCTCAGAAATAATATTACCCCGTGCCGCGTTAAGAATAAAGACTCCCTTTTTAGTTTTATTAAAGGCTTCATAGTCAAACATACATTCATCACCACTGGTATGAATGGTAATGATGTCAGCCTGGGGAAGGGCTTCTTCTAGCGTCATCAATGGGCAGGATAAATATTGCGATTTATCCAGGAATGGGTCAACCGCAATCAATTTCGCTTTAAAAGGTGCGAGCAACTCGGCAACACGTCTTCCAATGTGCCCGAAACCAATAATTGCTATAGTCTTACCTTCAATCTGAGCCCCAATCTTTCTTGTCCATTCCTTTTCATGCAAAACCTTATTTGATTGAGGGATGTAACGAAGCATACTAATAAGTGCACCGACAACCAGTTCTGCAACCGCGTTTGTCGGACCATCAGGAGTATTGAATACAGGAATATCCAACTCGGCCGCCGCCTTTAGATCCACATTGGTCATCCCCGCGCCAACTCTGGAAATACACTTAAGACTTGATTGTGTTAAGACTTCACGATCTAAAGGTTCCAAACCGGCAAGAATACCCGCTACATCATCTGCAAGGAGAGATATGATTTCCTGTTTTGTCATTTTTCTCTTATAGGGATTATCAATTACGGTGAAACCGGCTGCTTTTAGTCTCTCCAAAGGCGCACTATTTGATTCAGCGAATGAGGATGGGCCTATAAGTATCTTTGCTTTCATGTATATAAAGACTCCATAATAATTAGATTATTTTAATTTTATCTGGAACCAATGGGCTAAAATGTGGTTCAGTATCAAATGAGCATCTTCTACAGGGCCATACTCCCCGGATGCGGCATTGACATGAACAGCTACATCAGAAATTTCTTTCAGTTTTCCGCCTTCAAATCCTGTGAAGCTTATGACTTCTCCACCATTCTCTTTTACCCATTCAGCTGCAAGTACAACATTTGGAGAGTTGCCACTGGCAGATATAGCCAAAAATTTATCTCCTTGGCGGTAGTGGATTTTCAATTGATTTAAAAAAACATTTTCATATCCTACATCATTGGCTATGGCGGTTATCACTGATGTATTGTCAGTCAATGCGAGAACCTTGAAAGGTAAATCCGTCGCTGTTTTTTCTATAACATCAAAGCCAAGATCATTTGCCATACTCGTTGCTGTTGTAGCTGATCCGCCATTACCTGCAATAAAGATAGTATTTCCATTCAATCGTGCATCTTCAAAAGCCGCTACTAGAGCATTTATTGATGCAGAATCAATGGTATCCAGAACCTGTTTTAGATAACTAAAATAACCTTTTGCAAAATCTCCCGCACTCATCGATTCAAGTGCCATTTGATCAATATTATTCATTTTTTTACCTTTCTTCAGAAAATTATTATATGCGTATATTGAAAGCGTTCTTCCATTTCTTATCAGCGCAATAAATCCTGTAAACCATTTCCATAACTTTCAGAGCATCAGTACTATTTCCATTCTCAACACTTTTATCATTAAGAATTATGTCTGCAAACTCATTAATTTCATCACGCCACGAATTATCCTCCAGATAGGAATTTGTTATTTCATGGAATGATCCAACTGATGAATCATCATGGCGTGGGATTACTTTAAGTTTTTCTTCACCATAGCTTTTAGTTCCTGAAAGTATCCCTGTCAATTCAAGCAGAGCATCCCTCAAAGTTATTTCCAAACGGAATTTATGTTGCCATTGTGTAGCGGTTGAATGAATCATAGCTACACAGCCTTTTCCATTTCTCATAATGGCATAAGCATTGTCTTCAACATCATGATGCCAATAATCGTTTGAAATAAAGCTGCTTATCTCATCGAAATCACCCGCGAAATAGCGGACCATATCCAGCATGTGTATGCCCTGGTCAAGTAATATGCCGCCACCGGCATATCTTCTTTCCGAACGCCAACCTGTATCGAAAGGGATGATACTACTTTTCCCATAAACGCCGCGGATGTTGATTATTTCGCCATATTCCCCAGAATCAATTATCCTCTTCGCTTCCATTACAGATGCATGATACCTGTGATTAAAACCATATTTCAGCCTCAGTGCCGGATGGGCATTTTCAACAGCTATCACATCCTTGATATCCTTAACATCCCTGCCCGGAGGTTTCTCGCAGAAGACATGGAGATTATTTTCCAATCCGGCAATCGTGACCTTTGCCGCAAGATAGTTAGGAAGACTTACAAAAAGGATATCGAGTTGCTGTTTAAAGAGCTTTTCGTAATTATTAAAGTATGCCACACCATCCGGAAAAACATTATCTCCGGAAAACATTGTATCACTGACTGCTACGGTAATCAGGTGCGGATTCAGATCAATGAACGTCCTCCGTCTTTTCCCGACGACCCCATAACCGGCTATCCCAACCCTCAGCTTATCCACTTTTTAAATCCTTTGTGCTATGATCCTCATATGAGAACTGAAATTATAGTTGCTGATCCATGATTGCAACTCCTTCTTGGCTTGATCGGAACCGTACTTAGACACAATTCTGAAAAAACGACCGGGGTCAAGGCCTTCTTGTGAATATGAACCCTCAACTATGTCCCAATCAAGTTGCCCTGGCGTTGACACCTCGATTATCTTAAACCCCGTTTTTTCAAGCATAAGACTTATGGATCGCGGATTAAAAAAATTAAGATGATGCGGCGGGGTTACACTTTTTGATCTCTCCCATAAGAGCTGAATGTCGAATCCAAGTCCATTCAAGGTCGTGAGATACAGATAACCTTCCGGTTTAAGAAGTTCATAAATCTTTCTGACAAATACAAGAGGATCATGGAGGTGTTCAAACAGTTCAAAGGCGGTAAGCAAATCAAATTTGTGGGACTGTGGATTCACCTCTTCCACAGCTGATTCCAGCACACGTATACCTTTCTTTCTACAGATTGCTGCCATATCTATCGATGGTTCAATCGCGGTAACATCAACATCAGGCCATATTTTTTTTAACTCCTCAAGAAAAATGCCAAACCCCGATCCAATATCTCCTATAATACCTGTTCTTAATCGGGGGAATTTTTCTGTGATGTATTGAGCGCGCGGCTTAAATATCTTTTCCCGGCGAGTTTCAGCCATCGGCATGAAAAATTCTTCCACCCAAAATTTTGTCGATGGCGAATCGGTGTAAATCTGCATCAAATTTTCGTAGGTCGGCCTTGGATTTACAAAAAGGCTGTCGCACGATGTGCACTGAACGTACTGAAAACCTGTCTTTTGAAATCCTGGTTCATATTGATCGCTCCCGCAGGCTGGACAGGCAATAGGCTGAAACGTTGATTTATCGCGAAAGATCCTCTCCGCATCTATCTTTACCAATTCAAGATATCGGTTGAGGACAT
>Ga0315546_1001456_pt1 | contig 14913 bp, 21 predicted proteins | sample SalMarSW160170MG_FD_203833 | JGI IMG/M metagenome (GOLD analysis project Ga0315546, IMG submission 203833) | Salt marsh sediment microbial communities from the Plum Island Ecosystem LTER, Massachusetts, United States - Salt Marsh Sediment SW1601-170 ... | reverse complement strand
AAATTGCCTCTCTTTTTTATTGACATTTATACAATAAATAGTGTAATATATACTTGAAATTTAATAAAAAATGAATTAAAATATAATTATGAAGACATTATCTGTTCAGAACCCATTATCTTATCTCATATGTATAGGCATGAAAGATATTGAGAATCGTACATGGAAAACTAATTATCGTGGCAAATTATTAATTCATTCATGCGGAGATTTCAAAACATTTGAAATACAAAAACAAGATTTACCAAAATCAATATTAGATGAATGTAGGAATTATTATAAGATTGGAAAGACTAATAATGTTTATGTAAAAAAATTAATTGAATTTTATAATAATATTTTATTACCTTATTATAATTTAAAAACTTTAGAAGATTTTGAAAAATTAAGAAATAAAACAACGAAAAAAGAATTTAAACCGTTTTTTTTAAATATGGCTATTATAGGAGAAGTTGAGTTAGTAAATATAGTTATTGATAGCAATTCTCCATTTGCAGAAAAAGGACAATATCAATGGGTTTTAAAAAATGCAAAATTATATAAAAAACCTATTGAACAAGTAAAAGGTAAATTAAATCTTTGGAATTATGAAAGGAATTGATCATGGCAGAAGGTGGAGCAAGTGCGGGCAAGCAGTCTGTAATTAGACAAGCCAGGCGTGGTGGCGGAGCATTTACCTAAAAATGCTTTTTAATGAAATAAAGGAAATCTCAAAAAAAATAGCTTCATGTATAATCATGTTTTCATGTGGTAGAGATTCTATAGTTATGCTCGATCTCTTCCACAAATATTTTAAAAATAAAACAAAAATATTATATTTATATTTTTACCCCAACCTTTCAATACGAAATGAAATAATTAAATATTATGAAAATCAATATGAAATAAAAATAGAACAGTTCCCCCATTGGGATACATCATATTTATATCTAAAGAAAATTAAATTTAAACAAAAAGATATAGAAGACTATTTCAGATATAAATATAATATATCATATATAGCATATGGGTATAGACGCAGTGAATCAATTCAAAGATTTGGAATGTTAAATAATTCTAATATTAAGAATGGAATAGATTTAAAAAATAAAAAATGTTATCCTTTAATGAACTGGTCGAGAAAGCAAATAGAATATTATATAAAAAAAGAAAGATTAAAATTATCAGTAGATTATTATAGTGGTTATAGAGATATAAATGTATTTAAAGGTGATGCTTTACTTTGGCTGTATAATAATCATAAAGAAGATTATGAGAAAATAAAAATAGTTTATCCTGGAATAGAAGGTGAACTAATAAGAGCAAAAGATGGAATTGGAGCGATATAAATTAGAAATAATAAATAGAAAAAATATTAAAAATGCGCCCTATAATCCAAGAATAATAAAAGAAGAAAATAAAAAAGAGCTTAAAAAGTTTATTAAAAAATATGGCATTCTTTTTCCTGGTATTTTAATCAATAAACGTACTATGAATATTATTTCGGGGCATCAAAGAATTGCTGTTTTAGATAGCTTATTAAAAAAAGATGATTATGAGATAACGGTATCCTGTATAGACGTTGATAAAAAAGATGAAATAGAAATTAATATAAAACTTAATCAATCAAAATTACAAGGTGAATTTTTTGCTGATAAATTGGCTGAGATAAAGATTGAATTTCCTGAAATAGATTTACAAAAAGATTTAGCTTTTGATAAATTAGATTTAGAATTTATGTTTGCTGATGATAAATTTGAAAGTATAGAAGGATTATTGCCAGAAGAAACAAAAAAACAAATGTTTGATCTTGACCAATTAAGAGAACAAAAAAAAGAGTATAGAAAGCAATATAAAGAAGATTTGAAGAATGGAATAACAAGAGAAATTACAAATGATGATTATATGTTAACGTTTGTATTTAATAATAATTCTGAAAAGTGGAATATATTAAAAAAACTTGGAATAAAAAAAACAGAGAAGTATATTAAAGGTAATATATTAGAGGAATTATTACGTGAGGAAAGCAACTAAACCAGAAGTTGAACAAAGAATATTAGTAATTTATCAATTATGTTGTAAAGGATATTCTTTCACGGAGATTGTGCAATATTGTAAACAGAAATATGAAATAAAAAAAACACAAACATCTAAATATATAAAACGAGCTTATAAAAAAATATTAGAAAACAATAAAGGTGAAATAGAAAATAAAAGAGCAGAAGCCATAACAAGATATTTGAGCTGGTTAAAAAAAGCAGAAGAAAAAGGGAATATAACAGATGCTGTTAAAATACAATCAAGAATCGATAAAATAAATGGCTTAGAAGTAGAAAATATTAATTTACAACATTCGCTATCGAAAGAAGATTTAAAACAAATTGCAGACGCTTGGACAAAAGGAATTAGTAAAACCGAAGCCAACTGACAAACAGTTAATTGGCACTAAAATAATATTAAATAATATATATGAAGATATACTTTTTGATGGCGCGGCCAGAGCAGGAAAAACATTTAATATATTATTTAATCTTGTCTTATTGTCTTTAAAATATCCAGATTTAAGAATACTAATAGCACGGGAACGATTAAGCCATGCTATATCATCTCTGTGGTTACAAAGTTTAATTCCTATGGTTGATAAATATTTTCACGGACTTTATGAAGAAAACAAAACACAACATATTTTAAAGAATAAAATAAACGATAGTGAAATATGGCTTGGGGGACTCGATACAAAGGAGCGGGCAGAAAAGATATTTGGTCAAGAATACGGAATTATATTTTTAAATGAGGCTGTGCAATTAGGAGAAAAGACAGTTGCTAAAATACAAACACGATTAGCACAAAAAATAGTTAATTTAAAAAACTTTATGATTTTTGATTGCAATCCTCGTAGCCCAGCCCATTGGATATATCAAAAGTTTTATATAGATAAACCTAAAGATTCTATCCGGTTAACTTGGTATACTAAAGATAATTTAGAGAATATATCAGAAACACTTATAAATAGATTAGAGCAATTACCAGAGACAGAGCGCAGACGCTATCTATTAGGTGAATGGTGCGAAGTTGAAGGAGCTGTATATAATAATATACATGACAAAAATATTTCTAATTTAAATAAGGATTGGGGAAAATATGATGATATAGTAATTGGGATAGATTGGGGCTACCATACGCATGCGAGTATATGGGGAATAAAACAAGAAGAAAAATTACAAGCTTATTGTTTATATGATTTTGCATTAATCGGAAGCAAGACAAGTGATTTGATTATTGAAATGGATAAAATAGAATGGCTTAAAAGATATAAATGCTATTGTGACCATGAACTCGATAGAATAGATGAAATGTGCGATAAAGGATATATAGCTGTAAAGGCTTATAAAGAAGTCGGAGCGGGTGATAGCTCCGTAAATGAATATGATTTATATTTTGATAACAAGTGTAATGAGACATTTCAAAGCATGCTAAATTTAATGCATCAACAGGACAAAAACGAAAATTATATTGATGCACATGAAAAGGTAAACGATCATGGAGCAGATAGCGCAAGATACGCATTACATGGATGGCGTAAAGATAATGAGAAAGGAAAAGGACATTATTTTATTAAAAGATAATTATTGCATAAATAATTATAATGTGTTAAATTAAATTATGAATCCGATATTAAAAGAGATTAATTTAAAAAAAGCAAATCTACAATTTATGCAGCAAAAGCCAATCAAGAATTATTTTAAAATAAAAAAATCACAAAGAGATTTACAGGCATTAGAAGAGGCCGGGCGGGATATACTTAATACTGCGATTACTAATACATTAAGTACAGCCGGAGAAGTCGATAGAAATAATTATAGAACTTATGCAAAACAAGTGCAACAATTATATGATATGTATGAGGCTCGGACAGAATATGGAGCAGAATTGACAGGCGGTATTATAGATACGCTTGTTGCTTTTATTGCAGGCGAAGGAATAAGCTATACAGCAGATAAGCAAGTTGAAAAATATATACAAAACTTTATTGAAAAAAATAAATTAAATGGCAGCCGATTATTAAACATGATTGAAATAGGAGTATTAGAGGGAAAGAATCTTCTTATTCTTTCACCTGAATTAAAAGGCAAGGATAAAGATAAATATATTAAGCTAAGATCGTTTTCCTATAATATTAATAAATATAAAGTTGAACATAACGCAACTGATAAAGATGAAATAACAAAAATAACTTATCGGCCTAATAAGCAAGATAATGATAAAACTATTCCAGTTGATAAATCAGTATTTGTAAGAATAGGCGGGACTGAAAGGGATTTTAATGAAACTCCGAGTAAATTACACAGAGTTATAACACAGATAGAGAACTGTTCACGGGCTTATTATGACCTCCGCAAGAATACTCATGTGTTTGGAAAGTATATGCCTTACTGGAAAACATCTACACCGCAAGAGGCAAAATCAATAAATAATGATATACAGGATAGAAGCTGGCAGATAGGCTATGGTTATGCCGGTACAGGTGATTTTAGTTTAGTGGAGCCGAGTGGATCAGCCGGTAAAGCGATTTTAGACGATTTTCTGCTTGGGCTTAAATGTATCAGTACTACTACTGGAATACCTATTCATTGGCTTGCATGGCCGGAGCTTATGAGTAACAGAGCGACAGCGGATACGATGCTTGAAGTAGTAAGGGCTGCTACTGCTAAGGAACGCATGATTTGGGAAGAGGCTTTACACGAAGCAATAAAAAAATCTATGGTCTTAGCGGTTGATGAAGGAATAGCCGAGAATAGCATACTTAATAAAGAGTTTAAGATTACTCTTGATTTTGCTACTATCGCGCTTTTAGAACAGGTATCAAAGATTTGGATACCGCTTATGGATTCAAACATAGTGAGTATGGCGACTACACGGACTAAGATACCTGGCATAGATTCTGCCTATGAAAAAAAGCAAATACAAAAAGAAAAAGAAGAAAACATGAAAAATAGTCCATTTAATAATAATACTTTAGATAATACATTAAATAATATACAGGATGGTAATAATGGTTCCGATGAGAACACAGCAGTCAATAAACGGGCTGAAAGACCTGTGCCGGTGGCTAAATAGTCAATCTCCTACTAAAAACATGACTATGATTGAAATAGGCAGTTTTGCCGGAGACTCTACAGAGATATTTTGTCAATGGTTTGGGAATGTTATTGCTATTGATCCCTGGATTTCTAATATAGGTGATATGACGAATAAATGTAACATGGATTTAATTTATGAAAAATTTATTGCACGAATGGCTAAGTATACTAACTTAAAGATATTTAAAAACTTCTCTTATGAGATACATCATTTGTTTAAAGACAATACTTTTGATTTTGTTTATGTCGACGGATCACATCAATATTTTAACGTGTCAAAAGATATATTGATGTATAGGCATAAAGTTAAAAAAGACGGTTATTTCGGCGGCCATGATTACAGGACTAAATTTAAAGGAGTTGTAAGAGCGGTTAAAGAATCATTCGGGAAGCCGTTAAAGGTATTTAAAGATACTTCGTGGATTGTTAAACTTTAGTATTGAATATATTATGTATTTAATATATATTAGATTGAGAGGGGAACTATATGAATGATGAAAAATTAGAGCATGTAGATATTAGTCAATTAGTATCTACACACAATACAAAAATAATTCCAAATAATAAAGAAGTTACTCCAGAATATATTGATAAAAATTGGAATAAAGATAAAAAGGCTGGACGGCCTAAAAAAGAAGAATCAGATATTAAGGATACAGAGTCAGTGAGTGCCATATCCGAGTAATGAAAGGCTGCCTGATAATGTAAAAGTTTTACCAGAGGCAGCGCAAACTATATTTAGAAAAGCTTTTAATTCCGCTCTCAAACAATATAGGAATGAAGATCAGGCACGTAAAGTAGCATGGTCGACTGTAAAAAGAAAGTATATTAAAAAAGGCGATAAATGGATTTTAAAAGAAATTACACAATCATTTCTTAATTTAATATGTGAGCGTATACAATCTTTTAGTCAAAATGAACTTATCGATTTAATTCCTAAAGATACTTTGGCAGAAATTAAACAAAAAAATGATCATCCTTATTTTGCAGCTTATTCTATTTGTCACGAAGGAGAAAGCACACCTAAAATTATAGGTGAAGGATTTAAACCTATTCTTTGGACACGCCGGGCAGTACAATCACTAAAGCGATTTGTACTAAAAGGGATTAAGTTTTTCTTAGGCCATAATGATGATAATTCTACTAATAATAGACAATCAGTCGGTGAAGTTGTGGCGGATGCACAAAAAGAAATTAACGGGAAATTACATCATATTGTAGTCGGTTATTTTCCTAACAAACAAATAGTTGCCAATAAGGATATTTGTAGTCAGGAAGGTAACTGGAATCTATTTGAGATGGCTAAAAGATTAGTAGCTGATTCAGTTGATAAAATAACAGGAATTGCTTTAGGCAGTTCTGATAATAATAGTCCTGCTTTTGCAGAGGCTAAAAGATTAGGGATGGTACAGGCTTTTAATACACCTGGAGAGGGTGATAAAAATACTTCCGGAAAGGATGAAAAAATGGGAGAAGAAATAAAATCTTACCACGATTTGAAGAAATACATTACACAGTTTAATGTATTTCCTTCACAACTGTTTACGCTTGACGAAATCAAGAAAGACAGAGAATTTATAACTGTTTTTAATGAGGCTGAAATTCTTAAAAAACAGCTTGAGGAAAAGGATAAACAGATTGAGGACTTTGATAATAAACACAAGGAACTCGATAGACAATTGCAACTGTCTACTGCTAAAACAAGACTAAAAAACATGATGTCAAATTTTAAGGATAGCAAAGGAAATGTTACCGAAATCACGCCTAAACAACAGAAATATATTGAATTGAATTTTTCTGAAAGTTTAGATGATTTGACAGATGAAGGGTTAAGCAAATTTATTGCTAAAACTCTTGAAAGTGATTATAAAAAGAATGCTGAATTTTTTGGTACTTCTGGTAGTGTATCGGAAATAACAGATGAAGGTGGAACGATTGATAAAACAGACATGACTAAGAAAGACAATAACCCTCTTTTAGAAGAGGATTTAGACAATGATTAGTCATAAATAGAGGTTGATAAATGTTTTTATGGCGAGATAATATAATTTATGATGAATGTTTTGATACCATTCCTGCTACCGCTGTATTGAAAGGTACTCCTCAAGTTGTTGAAGATGTTTTTGGTTTTTGGCTTAAAGATCGAGAGACAGTCGGGGAGGAAGTAACTTTTGCATATAGATGCCGACAGGTTCTTGCAGACAAATTGCAGGGGACAGGTGAGGCTATAAGAGCAGGTATGAGATTATATGCCATTCCTACACAAGCTAATTTTGTAACTCCTAATAGACCTGCGGGTGTTGCCGGAGTTGCTTATAGGTTCTGTGGATGGGCTAAAGAAGACGCGGACGAAAATGCAGAACAAGTTTTAATGAATTTCGACGGTACACGTTGGGACGAGGTGGTGTAATATGAAAAATAAAATAACACTGGATGATAAATTATTTTTTGAAATGGTATGGAAAGCTTGCGAGCATAGAGATACAAACGCCGCCAATATGGTTAATGCTGCCATTACTGCTTTTGTAAAAAAGCCTGTTCAGGTAATGAAAAAGCAAATCCAGGCGGTTGGGGTTAGTACCGATTTTGCAAAACTTGTAAGCGATGCTTATAGTGTAATTGTAGAAGAGGATAACTTTGACTTGGGATATGAGAAAGTATTCAAAGATATGCCTTTAGGCGACCGTGAAGATTCATGGGATATTTACAATGTAGAAAATGGTTTAACTTTCCGCAAGATTCAGGAAGGTCAGAGACTTAGAATCGAAGGTTTGAAAGGTACTCTTGTTACTGCTCATGTTGATTACTTCGGAGGTGCTTTAGGTTGGACTGATAGAATGATTCGCTTTAGAAAAGTAGCAGCTATGGTTGATATAGCTGGTATCTTTAGAAATAATTTCTGGAGAAACAAGGCAGACAATCATTACGCACTTATTCGGGCGGCAGGTTTACTTAATCCATTATTGGCATGGCAAGGAGTTGCAGCCGATGGTCAGTTAAGACGAGATATACAGACTCTTAATAGAGCAGCTTTTAATTTAAGCAATCGACTTAAAGATAAAGGCTATGGGAATACTGCAACAGCACAGCTTGTATTGTATGCCAATCCTTTGGATAAAGCACGGATTAATGCAGCTATAAAAGCTACTACTAATCAGACATTAGGTGTAGGTATCGGAACTGTAGGGCAGCAATTAGACTGGAATATAACTGTTATATATACATATAATCAGTCAATCCAGGCAGGAACGCCTTTACTTGTATATCCGTATTACAGATTGCAAAAGGCAGATGCCATGCAGCCTACTACTTTTACTGCCCCAAAAGACCCATTAACGCTTAATGAAGTACAAGCGGTATGGGCTATATATGGTGCTGTGATAGCAGATACGGAACAAGTTGAAAGATTTACTTTAGGATAATTAAAAAGCGGACTTGAAATATAGTCCGCTAATTTAAGGAGATAATATGGCTAAAAAAGGAATTCCTAAAAAAGATGGATCAGGAAAAGGCAAACGAGCAAATAAGGGCCGCGGAGGATGTAAGACAACAAGAAAAACTGGTAGAGGTTATAACAAATAGTGGCATGTACAATAACTGTAGGTGTTAATTCATGGGTTACAATAGCAGACGCAGACGCTTATTTTGAAGCACGTTATAACACAACTGCTTGGGCAGGATTAACTAATGCAAATAAATGTACTTTGCTTAGACATTCATATGCATGGATACAACAGCAGAGACAATTTAATATTTCTGCAAATTCTGTCTTAGAAGTTGTAAACCAAGCACAATTTGAGGCTGCATGGTATATTTATAATTATTTTTCAAGCCACGAAAAAAGACGAGCATTATATACACAAGGAGTTAGGAATTTCAGAGTATCAGATTTTTCAGAAAAGCTTGAAATGCCGGAATTTCCTGCATGGATAGCTGATATGTTAGACGACTTCCTTACCAATATAGGAGGTCAATTTCCATATGTGCAAAGAGATTTTGAATGACAAAGATAACAAAGAAGAATGAAAGACGAGCAAAACAGCTTATTGAACGCTTAAATAATGTAGATAACGTACTTGATAACATAATAAAAGAGATAGCTACTACTACAGAAACTTCAAATATATATTGGTCAAGAATAAGCAAGCAAATTAGGGACGAATACGAAAAAGCACGGATTATAGCTGCTAATTGGACAAATGAAACAATACCTATAGCTTACCGCGAACAAATAAGAGTACAAATAGCAAAGATAAAAGCTAAAAATATTACAATTAAAAATAAAATTGATTATCGAACTTTTGTAAATAAAGATATAGTTAAACAATCTCTTGCATCTTTGATTTTGGAAACAAATTCTACTTATGCTACTGGATTTTTAAGTGGTCAAAAAACTATGTTAAGATTGGCAAGTTTAACTCAACAATTAAATATTGAAGAAAAAGAAATTGCAAATGCTATAGCTAAAGGGTATTTGGAAAAAGGAAGTGTTCAGGGATCGACTAAAGAATTACAAAGACAATTACTCAAAAAATCTTTAGATGGTAAATATATAACAATTATTAATAAAAATGGTAATCCTATGCAATTTAAAATAAGCTCATATTCTGAAATGGTTGCACGTACCAAATTAATGGAATCATCAAGCCAGGCAGTTGTTAATACAACTATCGGGATAGGTGGTGATTTAGTTCAAGTCAGTTCTCATAATACTACTACTCCAATATGTCAGGAATTTGAAGGCAAGATTTATAGTTTAACTGGTAATGATCGAGATTTCCCGACAGCAAGTATGTTACCGCCTTTTCATCCTAATTGCTTACACTCTATTACAACAGTATTTAGAGAAGCTTTAGAAATCCAAAAAACACTTGATGATTATATAGAATATTCACAAGGTGAAACAGAAATACATCCGACTCGTAAATCACATATACCAGTATCGCAGAGGAGCAAATGACTATAGTTAGAACTAAGGATTTTAAAATAAAAGATCGATATAAAAGACAATATAAAAATAAGGTTGTGCAATTAAAGAATAAAAAGGAGATAGTTAAAGTGCATAGTAAAGTATTAAAGAATAAAGTCATACATTTACGTGATGTGCCGAGGGAAATAGACGATACGTGGGACTGGTTCGTAAGAATGGGTTATATCGACGGTAATGAAATGCCTGTGATTGATTATAACAGTATCAATAATATGTTATTAGGAAAGCCTTTAGCTGTTATAGGGTCTGGATTTTCAGGACGCGGGCTTAACTGGAAAAACCTAAAGAATATTAAGACTTTAGGAATAAATCATATTATAGATATATATTCAAATCTTGATTTTCTTATATTTCAAGATCATAGGTTTTTAAGATTGAATAAATATCCATTACATGAGTTTAAGGGACGTATTTTTGTAGCTAATTCAAATCCGGCTTATAAGAAACGCATAATTAATAATATTTATCCTTTTATTCCTTTGGGATTACATCACGAACCGTCTAAGGTAATAGAAAAAGGATTGTATGCCCGGAAGAGTACCGGATTATGTGCTTTAAACTTAGCTTTAGTATTAGGTGCAAATCCTATTTATTTGATCGGATTAGATAATCCTAAAGATTGGGAGAAAACATTTATAAATTATAGTAATGGTACACATATACATAAAAATTACTTAGGTAGCGTGAATACTAAAAAAGCCTTAGATGGTTATACCGTAGTACTTAAATATTTTAAGAAGTTTATACCATACAAGCATAGAATAATAGATGTTTGTGAAAATGGAATTATGGATTGGTTTAAACAAATATCAATACAGGAGTTTAATAAAATAATAAAATGATAGTTTGTCATGTAACTACTATGCCAATCAATAAAATGGGATCAATAGCAAATTTAATCTTTAATAATTGTTATGGTAAACATATATGGTGTGATTTATATGCCATGCCGCCGAGTGCAGATATATATATACTTCACTGTTTCAAGAATCAATTACATTTTCCTAATTTTATATTATGGGAAAAGCCGAAAAGTAGTAAAGTCATTTCATTAATCCATAGTTCAGAGCCTTGTATGCCAGCTAAATGTAGTGATTTGGTGGTAACAATATCAAGAACTTGGCAAACAAGATTAAAAAACTTATATAATATAGATTCTGAAATGATTTATGGTGCAATTGATGTTGATAAGTATAAGGATGTGCAAATAGATTATACAAAAAAAGTGTTTGGAAAAATAACCAGACCAGAAATAGGAAAATATTATAAAGACTGGAATTATTTAATTAAGAACTTCTTAAATAAAAATAAAGATGCTGAATGCAGAATAATAAGTAATGGATATAAGAAATTAAATTATCTTAAACATGAAAGAATGAATTGGATTGAAGGAGTAGAAATAGACGATATAGAAACAAAGAAAAAAGAATTGTCGAGATTAAGTTTATACACAGAATGTCATAATGACGGAGGAACGGCATTTATTGATACTTTTTGCGTAGCTATGCTTGAGGGTATGGCTTGCGGTCTGCCTGTAGTGCTTTATAAAGGATTGCAGGAACCTATGGCCGAAGTTTTAGGAGAAGGTGGTATTATCTGTAATGATATAAGTGAATATATGTATGAACTTAATAGAATGTTAAATGATATAGAATTAAAGGAAGTCTGGGGATTAAAAGCAAAAGAGAGAGCAAAACATTTTAATAAGGAGCAATTGATTTATTCATGGAATCGATTATTAAAAAAAATATAGCAGCAATCAGTTGTGCAAGAATGGCAAGTAGTAGATTTTATGGTAAATGCCTTGCCAATCTTAATGGACAATCGTTAATACAATATACTATTGATTTTGCTAATAAATTACATATACCACTCTATATTTGGACGAGGGATTTTGATATAATGGAATATGTAAAAGATAAATGTCCTATTATTTATGAACCGTTGAGTTTATATGATACAAATAAAAATACAACTTATGATAAAATGAAATTTGCCAATCAAATTATAGGAGCAGATTATTTAATTCTTTTACAACCAACTCAACCAATAAGGGAAAAAGCAAAAATAATTAATTGGATAAATTGGTTTATAGATCATCCACAAGCTGGATATGGTTATTCTACATTAAGTAAATTAAATTATAATGATAATGGATTGTTTTATATTTATAGGAAAAGATTTTTAATAAAATATGCTGGAGATACTGTTATTTTTAAAGATAAAAAATGTTTTGATATAGATACAAGAGAAGATTTAAAAGCTTGTGAGAAATGGATGAAAAAAAATGAAAAGTAAAATTATACTTGAATTTGGATGTAATCATAACGGATCTGAAAAATTAGCAGCAGAGATGATTGACGAAGCGGCTAAACTTGGAATATGGGGTATTAAGTTCCAAAAACGAGATATTGAATCTTTAGAATATGGTGCTAAATATATACCACGTAATTTAGATAATTCTTTTGGTAAAAATTATTATGAACATAAGAAAGCTTTAGAATTAGACGTGAATCAAATTAAGAGATTAAAGAATTATGCAGAAAAAAATATGCTGAATACAGTAGTTACGGTATTTGATTTAATAAGTGCAAAGCAAATGGCTGATATAGGATTTGAATACATCAAATTGCCAAGCCAGTTTCTAAGTCATTATGCTTTAAATCGATATTTACTTGAATTAAGAGTACAACACGAACAATTAAAGTTTGTATGTTCAACTGGCATGCATACAATTGATGAAATAGAAAACTGGCAATATATAAAACAATTCGATATAGTAATGTATTGCAAATCTATTTATCCGGCAAAATTAGAAGATGTAAATTTTATGAATTTTAGAATACTAAAAAGCAGATTATCTAATTGTATTGGATATTCAAGCCACGACCTAAAAGGTTTTGCTATACCTTATGCTGTTTGTTTGGGTGCTGAATATATAGAAAGACATTACACGCTTGATAAAGAAATGAAAGGATCAGATCATAGTACGGTATCGAGTGACTTTGAAGAAATGAAAGAGATAATGGAAAATATAAAATATGTAGAAGAATTGCTTGGAGATGCAGATTTAACTGAGTTAAGTTCAAATGAAGAAAAACGAATTAGAAAAATATATAGGAGTTTTTAATGACTGATTTAGAAAAATATAGAAAATTATTAATAGAAACTAAAGTACAATATATAGAAAATGATTTTGGTGAAGGTAAAATAATAATTATACCATCTGATATATATGATGATAATAAAAATATAAAATACATAAATCATGGTAGTGTTGGGCTTGATATAAAACTTTTATTTGATGATAATGGGAAGATAATTAAATTAGGAGCATGGTTTTGATATCTCAAGGAATAATAGTAAGTATACAAGGATATCATCAAAAAACAATAGAAGAACTTGCCAAAGATGCAATAAACGCCGGATGTGTAGCCCTGCGAACAGATAAGCCTTTACATTTTCGACCTTATGATAAAAAAGTACCTATTATTGGATTAAATAAAATAAAAGTAATAAATCCAGAAATAACGCCTTATATAACATCAACAATCGAGGAAATAGAAAAAGTAAAAGAGTGGGCTGATTATATAGCAGTTGATTATAGATTGGTAAATAATAATTTAAAAGAAATAGGCGCATATAGTGAGGAACGCAAATTAAATATTATAGCAGATATAGGATGCATAGAGGATTATGAAAACATTAAAGAAAATAATTATTATTATACTTATATTGCTACGACCTTCAGTGTGTTTAAAATATTGTTTAAGCCTGATACAAAACTCATAAAATATTTAGTTGATAAAGGTGAAAAATATATTATTGCAGAAGGAAATTATACAACACGTAAAAGTGTAATAGATGTATATAATTTAGGCGTAAAAAATGTTTGTATAGGATCAGCAATAAGTAATGTATATAAATTAACAAGAAAGTTTACGACGGTGAGAAGATGATAGGAATACAACAATTTGTTATAGATATTGATGATACTATTTTATGGTCAGAAAAAAAGATGTGTCCGAAATGTGGTAATTTTGAATATAAACTTATAAAAATAGATAAAGAAGAAATAAAACGAATAAACAAGCTCTATAAAAAAGGCCACAGGATAATATTGCATACAGCGAGAAATTGGGCTTGTTATCCATTAACTATAAGACAATTAAAAGAAATAAAAATAAAATACCATGAGTTGATAATGGGTAAACCGCCAGGTATAGTAATAGATAAAGACGCTGAAAAAAGCGTAATTAATTTTTTATAAAATGATAATGAATTATTTAATATTATTATTAGCATTTTTATGTGAATTTATGGATTCCAGTTTAGGTATGGGTTATGGCACAACATTAACGCCTTTATTAATGCTATTAGGATATGATGCAATAGAAATAGTGCCATGTATTTTAATATCGGAATTATGTACTGGAATATTATCATCAATATTACATCATAGGGCTGGAAATGTTAATTTGAAATTAAATAGTAGTAGTTTAAAAATTGGTATTTTTATAGGTATAATATCTATTATAGGATGTAGTATTGCTGGATTAATTGTAATATCAATATCAAAACAAATAATAAATATTATTATAGGTATAATAGTTTTTATTATGGGAATAATAATATTATTAACATTAAATAAAAGAATAAAATTCTCTTGGTATAAAATAGGAATTATAGGAATAATAGCAAGTTTTAATAAGTTAATATCAGGTGGTGGTTATGGACCTATTGTAATGAGTGGTCAATTATTTTCTGGAATAAAAACTAAATCTGCCATAGGTATAACAAGCA
>Ga0315546_1001451_pt1 | contig 14953 bp, 13 predicted proteins | sample SalMarSW160170MG_FD_203833 | JGI IMG/M metagenome (GOLD analysis project Ga0315546, IMG submission 203833) | Salt marsh sediment microbial communities from the Plum Island Ecosystem LTER, Massachusetts, United States - Salt Marsh Sediment SW1601-170 ... | reverse complement strand
CGATCGCCATCCCGTCGGTGATCGTGGTAGCGGAAACGTCGAGCGTGCCGCGGAAGATCCCCGGGAAGCCGATCGAGTTGTTGATCTGGTTCGGGAAGTCGGAGCGACCGGTTCCGACGATGCGAACGCCGGCCTCCTTCGCCTCCCACGGCCAGATCTCCGGAATGGGATTGGCCATGATGAACGCGATCGCGTCGTCGTTCATCGCCGAGAGCCACTCCTTCCGGATCGTGCCCGGGCCGGGCTTCGACGCGGCGATCAGGACGTCGGCTCCCGCGATCGCCTCGGCCGTCCCGCCGGTCCGTCGGTCGGCGTTCGTCTCAACCGCGTACTGCCACTTGTACGGGTTGGTCTCCTTGTCGGCCTCGAGGTCTTCGCGGCCGGGATGGAGGATGCCCTTGGAGTCGACGAGGACGACGTTCCCCGCGGGCACGCCGGCGCTGAGCAGGACGCGGACGAGCGCGACGTTCGCCGCCCCGGCGCCGACGACGGCGTAGGTGACCTCGTCCATTTTCTTTCCGACCAGCTTGAGGGCGTTGAGCACGCCGGCGAGGGTGATCGACGCCGTCCCCTGCTGGTCGTCGTGCCACACCGGGATGTCGAGCTCCGCGCGAAGCCGGTCGAGGATCTCGAAGCACTTCGGGTTGGAGACGTCCTCGAGGTTGATCCCGCCGAAGCCGGGGGCGATCCACTTGACCGCCTGGATGATCTCCTCGGTGTCCTGCGTGTCGAGCACGATCGGGTAGGCTCCGACGCCGCCGAGGTACTTGAACAACAGCGACTTGCCCTCCATGACCGGCAGGCCGGCCAGCGGGCCGATGTTCCCGAGCCCGAGGACGCGCGAGCCGTCGGAGACGACGGCGACCGCGTTCGCCTTGTTCGTGTACTCGAAGACCTTGACCGGGTCATCGTGGATCTCCTTGCACGGCGCGGCGACGCCCGGTGTGTACCAGATGCCGAAGTCATCGAAGCTGGTGACCGCGCACTTCAGCGTCGTCTCGACCTTCCCGCGGTAGAACGCGTGCATCTCGGGCGCCTTCTTCCCCGGGAGCTTGGCGCGCTCCAGCCGCTCCTCCACCGTCGGGTCCTTCTCTTCCCCCATGCTGAGTCCGCCTCCTTGCCTCGTCCCTCCGGGCCCCGCGTTCGTCACCCCCTCGATGCGAGCGAGGATCGCCTTCAAGTTCTCGGCGATCGTCGGCTCGAGATCCCGGTACAGGTTCCCTCCCTCGCTGTCCATCGTGACCAGAAGCGGACCGAAGTCCCGCACGGCGAAGATCCACACCGCCTCCGGCATCCCGAGTTCCTCGAGCCAGTGAACGGCCTCGACGCGCTCGATTCGCCGCGCCGCCAACGCGCCCGCCCCTCCGGTGTACTGCGCGTACGCGGCGCCGATCCGCTCCAGCGCCTTCTGCGTCTCGTCCCCCATCCCGCCCTTTCCGATGACGATCCGCGGCCGGAACGCCTCGAGGAATCGCTCTTCGAACATCTCCATCCGGGCGCTCGTCGTCGGCCCGGCGGCGATGGCTTTCCATCCGCCGTTCGACTTCCGGACCACGGGCCCGCAGTGGAAGAGTGCCATCTCGCTCGGATCGAACGGAAGGGCTACCCCCCGCTCGTGCGCATCGAGCATCCGACGGTGCGCCTCGTCGCGGGCGGTGAACAGCTTCCCGGCCAGGTAGAGGATGTCGCCGACGCGAAGCTCGCGGGCCGTCGTCTCGTCGATCGGCAGGGTCAGTTCTCGCTTCATCGTTCCACCTCGATCGTCCCGTCGGGCGCCAGCCGGACGCGAGCCCGCCGGTCGGCCCAGCACTGGATCAGGATCCCGAGCGGGAGGGACGCCGGATGACGATGGGCGACCTCGACGTGCACGGCAAGGGACGTCGTCGCCCCGCCGACGCCCATCGGTCCGACGCCGGTCCGATTGACCAGCTCGAGCAACTCGCGTTCGAACGTCGCGAAGGCCGGCTCGGGATGCGCCGATCCGATCTCCCTCAGGATCGCCTTCTTCCCGAGGTGGAGCGCGATGTCGGCGCCGCCGCCGATCCCGACGCCGACGATCGTCGGCGGGCACGGCTTCCCGCCGCAAGAGACGACGTGCTCGACGACGGCCTTCTGAATCCCCTTTAGCCCGACGCCCGGGGGAAGCATCTTCAGCGCGCTCGCGTTCTCGCTTCCGCCGCCCTTCGGCAGCGCCGTGATTCGGATCTCGTCGCCTTCGACGATCTCCCAGTGGACGAACGGCATGAACCGGCCGGTGTTGTCGCCGGGGTTCGCACCGGTGAACGGGTCGACGGTGTTCGGTCGCAGCGGGATCGCGTCCGTCGCTTCGACGACGGCCCGTTCGATCCAACCCTTCACCCGCCCGAGGAACGGGCTGTCCGTCCCCGCTTCGACGAAGAACGTCGGGGTTCCGGTGTCCTGACAGATCGGGACGGTCTCGCTTCGGGCGATCCGAACGTTCTCCAGGATCGCGTCGAGCTGCGCCGCGGCGAGGCTCGACGTCTCACGCTCGCGGGCTCGGCGAAGCGCGCGCTCGACGTCCGCCGGGAGCTGGGTTACCGCCCGCCGGAGCGCTTCGACCAGCGTCTCGTGAATCGATCGTTCGTCCATCGGGTCCCTCCCCTGGGACCGCTCGCCCTTGCCGTCGGCGAGCCCGGGAGCTCTCTGCCCCGACTCGATCCTACGCGAGGAGGTCGGCCTCGACCAGACCGGTCATCACGGATCGTCCTCGAACGTCCGTCGGGAGCGGACACGGAAACGGCCAAGGGCAGCCAATTGAAAACGGATGGCGGGTTGGGTAGTGTTCGAGCCGACGCGGGGACCCGGATGGAGGGACGATGAAAGCGATTCTTGTGATTGCGGACGGCCTCGGGGGGCGCCCGACGGACGCGAACGGGAAGACCTGCCTCGAAGCGGCGCGCACGCCGGTTCTGGACGGCTTGGCGCGGCGCGGCGCGCTTGGCTTGGTGGACCCGATCGGGCCGGGGATCCGGCCGGGGAGCGACACGGCGCACCTGTCGCTGCTCGGCTACGATCCGTACGAGATCTACACCGGACGAGGGGTCTTCGAATGTCTCGGGATCGGGATGGACGTGCAAGCCGGCGACGTCTGCTTTCGGGCGAACTTCGCCACCGCGGAGAAGCGAGGCTCGGAGTTCATCGTCGCCGACCGCCGAGCCGGCCGCATCGAGGCGGGGCAGAAGGAACTCGCCGATGCCTTGAACGGGATCCGTCTGGAGAGCGTGCCCGGTGTCTCGTTGGCGTTCCGCGCCAGCACGCAGCATCGGGGGGCGCTCCTCCTCCGCGGGGAGGACCTCTCGCGGTACGTGACCGAGAACGACCCGCACGAGACCGGTCGACCGGCCGCTCGGTTCGAGCCGACGCCGGGTCACGAGGACGGTCCGGCGTGCCGGACCGCCGAGGCGTTGGCGGAGTTCGTCGGGCGAAGTTACGACGTGCTGAAGGATCATCCGGTGAACCGCCGACGCCTTGAGGAGGGGAAGCCGCCGGCCAATTACGTGCTGGCGCGGGGCGCCGCCGACTGCCCGAACATCCCGTCCGTCGAGTCGATCTACGGCGTTCGGGGCGCGGTGATCGCCGGAGGCGCCTTGTACCGCGGTGTGGCCCTCGCCTGCGGGTTGACCTCGATCGACGTGCCCGGCGCGACCGGCGGGGTCGACACCGACCTCGGCGCGAAGGCGGCGGCCGCCGTCCGGGCGCTCGAGTCGTTCGACTTCGTCTTCGTGCACGTGAAGGGAACGGACAACGCGGGGCACGATCAGGACGCCGCGGCCAAGACGGGGTTCATCGAGCGGATCGACGCGGAGCTGATCGCTCCCTTGGCCGAGACGCTGGATGGGGCCGGGACGCACCTCGCGTTCACCGGCGATCACACGACGCCGATCGACTACGGGGACCACACCGTCGAGCCGGTCCCCATCCTGTACGCCGGTCCGAACGTGCGGACCGACGACGCCACGTCGTTCGGCGAGCGGGAGGCCGGGCGGGGCGGGCTCGGGCGCTTCTCCGGGCGTGTGCTGCCGATCCTGCTGGGCTACAACAACTGGGCGCCGAAGTTCGGCTCGTAGTCGAGCGATCCCGGAGCGCCTCGGCTGCCCCGCGGACGCGATGACGGGACGGGGATCCGCGGGATAGAATCGGGCATCGATGCGGCGAGAGGGATCCGAGGGCAGACACCGAAGAGAGGGGCGAGCTGTCGGACGAGGACGCGTCCTCCCCGGTGGCTCTTCGCATTCCTCGGTAGGGCCGAGCGAGGAACCGGGAGGCGTCGATGAAGATCGATGAGTTGAAGCGGACCCGCGAGCGGGCTTCCGAGGAGATGAAGCGCAACAGCGAGGCCGTCCGCTTCGAGATCCGCGTCGCGATGGGAACGAGCGGGATCGCGGCGGGATCGCGGGACGTGCTGGAGGCGTTCCGCGAGCAGACGGCCGCGCACGGGCTGACGGACGTCGCGGTCACGCAGACGGGGGAACGCGGCTGGGCGTCTTGCGAGCCGGTCGCCGAGGTTCGGGAGCGCGGCAAGGGCCCGGTCTTCTACAGCTGCCTGACCCCGGACAAGGTCCGCCGGATCGTCGAGAGCCACCTCATCGGGGGGACCCCGGTCGCCGAGTACCGGATCCATCCGGCCGGATAGACGGGAAGACGGAGGCGTAAGGAGTGGGCGTGGACAAGCTGACGTTGACCGTGGACGGGCGGTCGCTCGCTGCGTCGCCCGGGGAGACGATTCTCCAGGTGGCGGAGCGGAACGGGATCCGGATCCCGACGCTCTGTCACCTCGACGGACTGCCGGACGTCGGCGCGTGCCGTCTGTGCACGGTTGAGGTGGCCGGCCAGTTGGTGACGGCCTGCACGACCGAGGTCGCCGACGGCATGGACGTCAGGACCCAGACCGATGAGGTCAAGGCGTACCGGAGGCAGATTCTGGAGTTTTTGTTTGCGGAAGGGAATCACGTCTGCTCGTTTTGCGTGTCGAGCGGGGGATGCGAGCTGCAGGATCTCGCCTGCGAGCTCGCAATGCACTCGGTCAACGTGCCGTATTCTTATCCGCGCAATCGGGTGGACGCGACCCATCCGAAGTTCCTGATCGATCGAGACCGATGCGTCCTGTGCGGACGCTGCGTGCGCGTCTGCGCTGAAGTCGAGGGAGCCCACACGTGGGCGTTCGCCGAGCGAGGGATGGCCGCCCGGGTCATCACCGACCTGGACGTCGACTGGGGCGACGCCGAGTCGTGCACCAGCTGCGGCAAGTGCGTCGAGGTCTGTCCGACCGGCGCGATCGTGCGGAAGGGCGCATCGAACGCCGAGATGCGGAAGGACCCCGAATCGGTGGCGAGGCTCGTCGAGGGGAGGGCGGATGCGTAAGCTGAAGGTCGCGACGCTCTGGTTCAGCGGCTGCTCCGGATGCCACATGTCGCTCCTCGACATCGACGAGATGTTGATCGATCTGCTCGATCGGATTCGGTTCTTCAACAGCCCGTTGACCGACTTGAAGAGCTTCCCGGAAGACGGCGTCGACGTCACGCTGATCGAGGGCGCGGTCGCCAACGAGGAGCACCTGCACCTGGTTAAGGAAGCGCGCGAGAAGTCGAAGATCGTCATCGCCCTCGGCGACTGCGCGGTGACCGGCAACGTCCCGGCGCTTCGCAACGGGATGTCGCCGGACCGAATGATCGAGGCGATCTACGGCCCCGAGGCGACGACGAACGGGGCGTTGCCCTACGAGGTCGTGCCCCGTCTGCTCGATCGGGTTCGACCGGTGCACGAGGTGATCCCGGTGGACCACTTCCTGCACGGATGCCCGCCGCCGCCCGACCTCATCGCCAAGGCGATCCTGGCCCTTCTCGACGGGGAGACACCCGAGCTCGTCGGCGAAGATCTGAAGTTCGGTTAGGAGACGGAGATGGAGAGACAGATACGCATCGAGCCGGTCACGCGGATCGAAGGCCACGCCAAGATCACCGTCTTCCTCGACGGCGCGGGGGACGTGCGCGACGCGCAGTTCCACGTGACCGAGCTGCGCGGCTTCGAGAAGTTCTGCGAGGGCCGAACGCTGTGGGAGATGCCCGGACTGACCGCTCGGATCTGCGGAATCTGTCCGGTCAGCCACATTCTGGCGTCGGCCAAGGCGTGCGACGAGATCCTCGCGGTCCGGATACCGGAGACGGCCGTCCTCCTCCGTCGGCTGATGAACCTGGGCCAGATCGTCCAATCGCACGCGCTCAGCTTCTTCTACCTGTCGGCTCCGGACTTCCTCCTCGGCTGGGACGCCGATCCGGCGACGCGGAACGTCGTCGGCCTCGTCGCGGAGCATCCGGAGCTCGCCCGCAAGGGGATCCGGCTCCGCGCCTTCGGACAGGAGATCATCGATCGGCTCGGAGGGAAGCGGATCCATCCGGCCTGGGCCGTTCCCGGCGGGGTGAATCGGTCCCTCTCCGCGGAGGATCGCCGGTGGTTCCTCGACAACCTGCCGGAGGCGATGGACACGATCCGGGGGACGCTCGACCTGTTCAAGGCGTCGTTCGACTGCGAGGCGCGGGGCGTCCTCGGGGAGTTCACCAGCATGTACATGGGACTCGTCGGGTCGGACGGGACGTGGGAGCACTACGACGGGCGAATTCGGATCGTCGATCAGGACGGATCGATCGTGGTCGAGGGCCACGATCCGTCCCGGTACTTCGACATTATCGTCGAGGCGAGCGCGCCGTGGACGTACTTGAAGTTCCCGCACTACGAGCCGATGGGCTTCCCCGACGGGATGTATCGGGTCGGGCCGCTCGGGCGCGTCAACGTCTGTGAGGCGTTCGGCACGCCGGAGGCCGACGCCGGGCTGGAGGCGTTTCGGGCCGAGGCCAGCCGGTGCTCCGGCAAGGTCTTCGACTACCACTACGCGCGGTTGCTCGAGATCCTCGCATCCCTCGAAAGGATCGGGGTCCTGCTCGACGACGAGCGGATCCTCTCCCCCCGGGTGCGGGCCGAGGCGGGGGTCAACCGGCTCGAGGGGGTCGGGATCCACGAGGCGCCCCGCGGCACGTTGATCCATCACTACCAGGTCGATGACGACGGGCTCATCGAGAAGGCGAACTTCATCGTGTCGACCGGCCACAACAACCTGGCGATGAACCGCGCGGTCGCCGAGATCGCCAAGATGTACATCCACAAGGGGGACGTCACCGAGGGGATGCTCAACCGGATCGAGGGCGGCATTCGGGCGTACGATCCGTGCCTCTCCTGCTCGGTGCACGCGGTCGGGCAGATGCCGATCGTGCTGGACGTCGTGGACGCGGACGGCGGGCTCGCGCAGACGGTCACGAAGGAATAGCCGCATGGCGGACGTCATCATCGGGATCGGGAACGACAGCCGGGGCGACGACGGGATCGGCCCGCGCGTCGCCGAGGCGGTGCCTGCGCGTTTGGGACTGGAGACGCTGGCGGTTCATCAGCTGGTCCCGGAACTGGCCGAAAGGCTGCGGACGGCGGACCGGGTGCTGTTCATCGATGCGCGGATTGACGGGACGTCGATCCGACTCGATCGGATCGGACCGGAAGCGCATCGAGGGGTCGGTCACAGCTGCTCCCCGGAGTCGCTGCTCGGTTGGACGCAGCTGGCCTACGGGACCGTCCCTGAGGCGTGGCTGCTCAGCGTTCCGGGCCGCTCGTTCGGGATGGGAGAAGGGCTGAGCGCGAGCGCGGAAGCGAGGATCCCCGACGCCATGGGTCGGATCGAAACGTGGCTCGATGGGCGTGGGACGCCGGACCCCACGGACGGCGAGGAGGTAGCGTGAAGCGATGGCTCGAACGGTACCCGGCGAGCCGGGAGCACATACTCGATATGCTGCATGATCTCCAGGACGCCGAGCCGAGGAACTACCTGAGGCCGGAGGCCCTCCGGGCGGTGGCCGAGTACCTGTCGATGCCGTTGTCGGACGTGGTGAGCACGGCGACGTTCTACTCGATGTACAGCCTCGAGCCGCGGGGGCGGCACATCATCCGGCTGTGCGAGTCGCCGCCTTGCCAGCTGATGGGGGCCGAGTCGCTGCTCGACGCGCTGACCGACTACCTCCGTGTCGAGGTCGGGCGGACGACCGAAGACGGCGCGTTCACGGTCGAGACGACGAGCTGTCTCGGCGTCTGCGGGGTCGCTCCGGCGATGATGATCGATGCCGAGGTGCACGGGAACCTGACCAAGGAGCGGATGATCGAGGCGATCGAAGCGGTGAGGAGGAGCGATGACTAGCGGAGCGAGATCCCCGCGGATCGTGCTTCAGAACAACGGGGTCATCGATCCTTACAGCCTGGATCAGGCGATCGCTGTCGGAGCGTACGAAGCGATGGCGAAGATCGTCGGGGAGAAGATCTCCCCCGCCGCGGTGATCGACATCGTGAAGGCGTCGAAGCTACGCGGCCGCGGGGGAGCGGGGTTCCCGACCGGACTGAAGTGGTCGTTCACCGCCGCCGGCGACCCGGTGTACATCGTCTGCAACGCCGACGAGGGCGAACCGGGGACGTTCAAAGACCGGCTGATCCTGGAGGGCGATCCGCATCGCCTGATCGAGGGGATCATGATCGCCGGGTACGCCGTCGGCGCCCGCCGGGGATACGTCTACATCCGCGGCGAGTACGCCTTATCGATCGAGCGGATGCAGCATGCGATCGAGGCGGCACGGGCCGCGGGGCTGCTCGGGGAGGACATCTTCGACTCCGACTTCTCGTTCGACATCGAGATCAAGCGAGGCGCCGGGGCGTACGTCTGCGGCGAGGAGACGGCGCTGATCGAATCGATCGAAGGGAAGCGGGGGTATCCTCGCCTGAAGCCGCCGTATCCGGGCACGGTCGGTCTGTGGTCGAAACCGACGGTCGTCAACAACGTCGAGACGTTGGCGAACGTGCCGCCGATCCTCCTGAACGGCGCCGACTGGTTCCGCTCGTTCGGGACCGAAGCGTGCCCGGGGACCAAGGTGTACACCATCCTCGGCCACGTCGAGAAGCCCGGTCTTGCGGAAGCGGAGATGGGAACGACGCTGCAAACGATCATCGACGAACACGGCGGCGGGGTGAAGGACGCCAAGCGGTTCAAGGGAGCGCTGATCGGAGGCGCCGCCGGGGCGTTCGTGTGCTCCGACTGTCTCGACAAGCCGATGGACTTCGACGGGTTGCAGGAGATCTCGGCCGTGCTCGGCTCCGGGGCGATTCTCGTCCTCAGCGAAGACGCGTCGATCGTCGACATGCTGGACGGGATCCTGACCTTCTTCCAACACGAGTCCTGCGGCCAGTGCGCGCCGGGGCGCGCCGGGACCCCGGCGCTCGGACGGATCCTGAAGCGCATCCGTTCGGGAGAAGGGCGAGCGGGGGACCTCGAGCAGATGCTTCGCGTCGCCAGGACGATCAACGCCACGGCGCTCTGCCCGTTGGATCAATCCGTGCTCCTGCCCGTCGAGAGCGCGCTCAAGCACTTCCGTGGGGAGTTCGAGGCGCTGATCTCCGGGTAGGTCGGGGACCCCGAGCCGCCGTCCGAACCGGGCGGCGAGCGAGCCGATCCCGACGTTCGGGGCCGCGTTTCGACCGGCGATGCCGTCGGCTGCTTGAACCGTTTCGACGGCGTCGGTACAAAGGGAGCGGGGAAACGGCAGAAGGAGGCGCGATGGCGCGGAAGATCGAACGGCAGCCGTCCAGAACGCTGGCCGAGTTCCGGCTGCTTCCCGGCCTCACGACGGAGCAGACGGCGATCGAGCGCGTGTCGCTCGCGACGCCGTTGGCGCGCCGCCCGGACGGAGACGGAGCGGTGATGCTCAAGGCGCCGGTCGTCGCGGCGGCGATGCAGTCGGTCTCCGGAGCGAGGATGGGGATCGAGCTGGCCCGGCTGGGAGGGGTCGCGTTCATCTACGGGTCCCAGCCGATCGAGGACCAGGCGGCGATGGTCCGGCGGGTCAAGTCCCACAAGGCGGGATTCGTCGAGCCGAGGACGATCCGTCCGGACGCCCCGCTGCGTGAAGTCGACGCACTCCGCAAGGAGGCCGGCTTCTCCACGTTTCCCGTGGTCTCCGAGGACGGCCGGCTCCTCGGCCTGATCACCCGGCGCGACTACGACGTCCGGGCGCACGGGGACCTTCCGGTGCGCGACCGGATGATCCCCCGAGACCAGCTCGACGTCGGCGTCGGCATCGCCGACCTCGAGGAGGCGAACGCGATCCTGATCGAGGGCCACCGTTCGGTCCTGCCGATCGTCGACGAGGGCGATCGGCTTCTGTCGCTCGTCTTCCGCAAGGACATCGAGGATCACCTCGACAACCCCGATCAGGTCGTCGACGGCCGGAAGCGGCTCGTCGCCGTGGCGGCGATCAACACGCGCGACTACGAGGAGCGGGTGCCGGCGCTGGTCGATTCCGGCGTCGACGTCGTCGGGATCGACTCCTCCGATGGGCACACCTGCTACCAGCAACGGACGATTGAGTGGGTGCGCCGCGAGGTTCCGACGCTTCCGGTAATCGGCGGAAACGTGATCACCGGCGAGGGGTTCGACTTCCTCGTCGAGGCCGGCGCCGGCGCGGTGAAGGTCGGGATGGGCGGCGGCTCGATCTGCATCACGCAGGAGCAGAAGGGGACCGGCCGCGGGCTGGCGACGGCGGTGATGAAGGTCGCCGAGGCGCGAGCGCGGTACCGTGAGAGGACCGGGATCCACGTTCCGGTCATCGCCGACGGGGGGATCCTGCACGCGAAGGACGTCGTCGTGGCCCTCGCCCTCGGCGCCGACGCGGTGATGATGGGGCGCTACTTCGCCCGGATGGACGAGTCGCCGACCGAGAAGATCCGGATCGGCGGAAGGGTGATGAAGCCGTACTGGGGTGAGGGATCGGCGCGCGCGCGCGCCTGGAGTCCGGCGCGATACGATCAAGCCGGCTTCCTCGAGGGCGTCGAGGGGGTCGTCGAATACGCCGGGAAGCTGAAGGACAACCTGCCCGAGCTGACGAGCAAGATCCGTGCGGCGATGGCCTCTTGCGGCTGCGCGTCGATCGCCGAGCTGCACGAGGAGGCCGAGCTGGAGCTCGTCTCGGCCCTCTCGATCCGCGAGGGGAAGGTCCACGACGTCGTCCAGTTCGGGTGGGGCGAGGGCGATTCCCTGTCCAACTGGAGCGCGTAGGAGGCGAGCGATGATGCAGCGTGAGATCTCCCCGCTGGACGGGCGGTACCGCGAGCGGCTGGCGGAGCTGCCTGCGTACTTCTCCGAGTTCGCGCTGATGAAGGCCCGGTGCGAGGTGGAGCTGGCCTACCTCGAGGCGCTCGACCGGACCGGCCTGTTCCCGGCGCTGTCCGACGACGAACGGAAACGGGTCGAAGAAGCGCGGAGCTCGTTCTCCGACGCCGACTTCGAGCGGATCGTCGAGATCGATCGCGAGATCGACCACGACGTCAAGGCGTGCGAGCTCTTCCTCCGGGAGAGGCTCCGGCTGGCCCACCCGAACCGGATCCACTTCGGCCTCACCTCGGCCGACGTCAACAACCTCGCCTACGGCCTCCTGCTGGCGCGCTTCCGCGACGAGCAGCAGCTCCCGTTGCTGCGAAGGTTGATCGAGCGTCTCGCCGACCTGGCGGAGGCGTGGAGGGACGCCGTCTTCCCGGCCCGGACCCACGGGCAGCCGGCGTCGCCGACGACGCTCGGCAAGGAGTTCGCCGTCTTCCTCTCGCGCCTGCTCCGCCAAGCCGGGCAGCTCGAGGCGCACCGGTTCCGCGGCAAGCTGACCGGGGCGACCGGGACGTACGCTTCGTTCGTCGCCGCGTTTCCGGACCACAACTGGCGGGCCTTCTCGGACGCGTTCGTCGAGCGGCTCGGCTTGGAGCCGAACCGGTGCACGACGCAGATCGAGGATCACGACGCGCTGGCCGAGTACTTCGCGATCGTTTCACGGATCAACAACGTCGTCTCCGATCTCGATCGGGACCTGTGGGAGTACATCTCCCGCGGTGACATCGTCGAGAAACCGGTCGAGAGGGAGGTCGGCTCGTCGACGATGCCGCACAAGGTGAACCCGATCCGGTTCGAGAACAGCGAGGGGAACGTCGCGATTTCCAACGCACTGTTGCACGCCCTTTCCGACAAGCTGACCCGATCGAGAATGCAGCGCGACCTCTCGGACACGACGGTGAAGCGGAACATCGGCGTGGCGTTGGCGCACGGCCATCTCGCGATCGGCGAGACGCTTCGGGGGCTCGATCGGATCGATGTCGACCGGGACGCCCTCCGGGCGAAGGTCGATGCCTCTCCCGAGGTTCTCGCCGAGGCGATCCAGACCGTCCTCCGGGTCGAGGGCGTCGAGGATCCGTACGAGCTGCTTCGCGGGCTGACGCGAGGGAAAGGGCTCACGCTCGATCGGCTTCGTTCCTTCGTCGACGGGCTGCCCGTCGACGGGGACGTCAAGGATCGCTTGCGCGATCTCCGCCCGACGGACTACGTTGGACTGGCGTCGCGGATCTGCGATCGGGTCGTCGAGAGTGCCCGCCGCTGGCTCGAAGGGTAGCCGGTTCCCCCGCGCCGCGGCGATCGCTGCCTCTCTTCTTTCCGGTTGTCGGCCGTTTCGATTCGCGGTACTCTGAATCGGCAGATCGCCGCACGCGAGGAGGCTCATGTTCTGGAGGAAGCACAAGGAGATCGAGGCCCTCGTCCTCGAGCATCTCGGGCACGTCGACGCGACGCTACAGGTGTTCTCGCGGTCGCTGGACGCCTACCTTCGCGAGGGGGACGTCGAGACCGCCGACCGGTACGCATTGGAGACGCACCTGGCCGAGGGGCGCGCCGACGACGCGCGTCGCCGGATCGAGACGCAGCTTCTTTCGGGCTCCCTCCTCCCGACGTCGAGGCGGGACATCCTTCAGATCATCGAGCAGGTCGATCGGTTGGCCAACGCCGCCGAGGAGATCCTCGACTATCTCCTGCTTCAGCGTGTCGAGGTGCCGGACGGAATCATGCCGGAGATCACGGAGATCGGCGTGCAAACGAACAACACGTTCGACGAAGTCAAGAAGGCGGTCACCAGCCTCTTTCAGGACGTCGATCAGGCTCTCGAGCACACGAAGGCGATCGAGCAGCTGGAGGGGGAGGTCGACCACTTGGAGCGCCGGGCCGTGAAGCGCCTGTTCGCGCTCGACATCGAGCTCGCCCGAAAGCTTCAGATCTCCGGGTTCATTCAGCGGCTGGTGCGGCTCTCGGATCGCGCCGAGGACCTCTCGGATCTGATCGAGCTGATCGTCGCCGCGCGCCGCGTCTGAGTTCGCCGTGTCCTAGGCCAGGATCTCGCCCCGCAGCACGGTGACGGCTCGGCCGGAAAGCAAGACGCGATCCCGGTCGACGCGGCAGTACACGACCCCGCCGCGGGGCGACGCCTGATACCCGACGACCTCGTCTCGCCCCAGCTTGGCGCCCCAATAAGGGGCCAGGGCGCAGTGGGCCGAGCCGGTCACCGGGTCCTCGTCGACCCCGGCGCCCGGCGCGAAGAACCGGGAGACGAAGTCATGCTCGGCGTCGTCGCTTCGCGCGGTGATCATCACACCGCGGACGCCGAGGCGCTTCAGCGCGCGGAAGTCCGGCCCCACATTTCGAATGCTGTCCGCGTCATCCACCTCGACGAGGTAGTCGGACCGCGTCCGTCCGACGTAGCTCGCCGCGATGCCGAGGGCGTCGAGCAGGCCCGGCGGTGGATCGACCGGATCCGGCGGATTCGCCGGGAAGTCGAGCGTGATCCGGTCGCCGTCGCGGACGGCGGTCAGCAGGCCGGAGGCGGTGTGGAAGCGAGCCTCGGCGTCCGCGGCGAGGGCTCCGTTCTCCCACAGGACGTGCGCCGCGGCGAGCGTCGCGTGGCCGCACAGCTCGACCTCGACCGCAGGAGTGAACCAGCGAAGATCGTAGGCTCCGTCGGATCGTGGCACCGGGAACGCCGTTTCAGACAGGTTCATCTCCGCCGCCACCTGCTGCATCCACAGATCGTCGGCGGCTTCCTCGAGCAGGCAGACGCCGGCCGGATTCCCCTTGAACGGCTCGCTGGTGAACGCATCGACTTGATAGATCGGGATGCCCATCGCCGCTCCTTTCCGAGGTCGGACCGCTTGTTGAAGGCCGGCGAGATTCTACTGCGTCCACCTCGGAATCGGGAGCCGATCGACGGCTCGCGCGGAAACCCCGAAACGAACGTGACACGCGTCACATACGCTGCGCACCGGTGGGCGTTGCGTGTGTGATGAAGGACACACTCCGCGTAACCCGCGGTCCCCTCTACTCGAAGGTGACGGGCATAACATCCAATTCGGAATGGCTCGCAGAGCCGTTCCCACCCGGCTGATCGCTGGGGGGCTAGCTGTCTGCGGCCTTCGGGCCGAAAGGAAGTGGTGCGATTGATCGATCGACTCCGGGTGGCGGGAAGATGGGGGAGGATTCTGTCGATTGTCGCTGCCTTCGCGCTTCTTCCGGTGGTCGGGCTCGCTGACGATCCGTGCACGAAGCGGCCGGACCTCTGGCTCCCGCCGGACGGGACGCCCGGCCTGGCCAACGGCGGGATCTCCGTGCAGGAGACGACGGGAGACGTCTGCCAGGGCGGCGAGGTCACAATCACCGTGACGATCGACAACCTGAGCTGCGGCAACGCGGTTCCGTTCGACGTCACGGTCACCTACGACGGGACGACGAAGCTGATCGGCACGCAGCGCGTCGAAGGCGGGCTGCCCGGCTGCGAGTACATCGTCCTGACGTTCGTCTGGGACACAACGGGCGTGCCGGCGGGGGAGTACGACATCGTCGCCTGCGCCGACACCGGGCACGAGGTCACCGAGCTGAACGAGACCAACAACTGCCTGACGATGGAGACCGATCTCTGGATCCGCCCGAACGAGCCGCTGATCGAGGTCGAGAAATCGGCGGTCGACACCGACGGGGGTGCCATCTACCCGGGAA
>Ga0315546_1001450_pt1 | contig 14960 bp, 17 predicted proteins | sample SalMarSW160170MG_FD_203833 | JGI IMG/M metagenome (GOLD analysis project Ga0315546, IMG submission 203833) | Salt marsh sediment microbial communities from the Plum Island Ecosystem LTER, Massachusetts, United States - Salt Marsh Sediment SW1601-170 ... | reverse complement strand
CCTAGGAATTGAAGATTATAAAGTAGTTCATGCGAGCGTGGCGGAAATGGCAGACGCGCAAGGCTTAGGACCTTGTGTCCTTTGGGACGTGGAGGTTCGACTCCTCTCGCTCGCATTTTTAATCATTCTGTAAATTGCAAGGAGGCAATTTAATGATTGATAATTACTTTAATCTAACGGAAAGAAAGACAAATCTCAAGGTCGAATTCATAGCAGGTCTGACAACATTTCTAACGATGGCGTATATTATCTTTCTTAATCCACACATTCTAAGTCCGACCGGAATGGACAAAAATGCCCTGATTATTGTTACCTGCATAATATCAGGTTTGGCTACCATAATCACAGGTTTATTTGCCAATGCTCCAATTGCGATGGCGCCGGGAATTGGGCTAAATAACTTTTTTGCACTTCTGGTTACATCTGGCAAAATGAATTGGCAGACCGCTTTAGGTGTAGTGTTTCTATCGGGATTACTCTTTCTACTGTTGACTTTACTTGGCTTGAGGAAAAGGCTTGTCGAGGCAATACCAACTGGTTTGGTTTCAGCCATATCGGTTGGAATAGGCTTGTTTATTGCCTTTCTCGGCTTGGGCAACCTTGGTTTGATTTCCAGAGATGAACAGACGTTATTCGCCTTTGGTGCTATGGGTTGGACCGTTATGATAGGTCTGGTTGGCCTGGCGATTATGATTGTGCTCGAAATATTAAAGATCACAGGTTCTTTATTGATAGGTATTGCTCTCGCAACGGTTTTAGCAGCTATCTTTGGATATGTAGATATGCCTGATAAGCTTGTTTCTTTTAACTGGGAATTAGCGCCGATTGCTTTTAAGCTTGATATTGTAGGAGCACTGAAATGGAGTCTGTTCGGCAGCATTTTTACTCTGATGTTTATCGATATGTTCGATAGTATTGGAACACTCGTAGCGTGCTGTGACAAGGCAGGTTTGAGGGACAAGAACAACCAAATAAAGGGACTTGACAGATTATTGGGAATTGACGCGATAGCAACGATGATTGGTGCGGTGATAGGAACATCGACTACGACGTCTTTTATTGAATCGGGAGCGGGCATAGAGCAGGGCGGGCGAACCGGTCTTACATCGTTGGTAACGGGAGGGCTGTTTGTTTTATCAATGTTCTTTTTGCCGATCATAGCAGTAGTGCCAGCCTATGCTACCGCGCCGGCCCTGATTATGGTGGGCCTTTTTATGCTCAAAGAGATTAAGAAAATTAATTTCAAGAAGGCGGATGAAGTTATACCGGCTTTGATAATAATGATTATGATCGCGGTAAGCTATCGCATAAGCACGGGTTTGTCGCTTGGTTTTGTAGCATTTACTTTTATTAAGGTTGTCTCAGGAAAGCTCAGAGAGGTAAAGCCGGCTATGTGGATTATTGCAGCTTTGTCTTTAATATTTTTGGTTTTAGACCGGCTACCGGCTTTTATCAATTATTTAAAAGCTTTGGCTTGATTTCAGGATTAAAATGGTGATAATTTTAGCTAAAGGTTTTTGAAGGCTGTATATTTTTTTAATACCGATATGTCGAGCAATACATAACCATACTGAAACTGTGCGGAGAATACACGTGGTGGAGAAGGAAGACCTGATTAGTGCCGTTCTAAAGAAGGTCAAATTGATCGATGGCCGGAAGAAGCTGACATGTGCGGAGGCTTTCGAGCTGGCAAGGCAGTTCAAGGTGGGAATCATTGAGATTGGCCGAATCTGTAATCAGAACAGCATAAAAATCCATAGATGTCAGCTTGGCTGTTTTCCATAATGATAGAAAGAATATACATGTGAAGAAGTTAAAAGCAAAATTAAAGCTCTGGTTAAGTTCCAAAGATATTGAAGGTGTATTTGGCGACGGCAAATGGCGGCTGCTTAAGGCTATCGATAGCGAAGGTTCTTTGAAGGATGCGAGTGAGTATCTGCATATGAGCTACCGCAAGGCGTGGGGCGACTTAAAAAAGGCGCAGGATTTTCTCAAAATTGCTCTTGTCGAAAAGAAACGTGGAGGTGTCAACGGCGGTGAAACCATCTTAACCAAGCAGGGCAAAAGGTTGGTCGAGGCTTATACGAAATTTCGCGGTGACATCGAAAAGGCGTTGGAAAAGGCTTATCAAAAGCATTTAAAGGAACTTTGGAAATGCCAAAAACGCTGAAAAATATTGGGTGGCAGCCTCAATCCGGCTTCGAAAGATCCAGCTCCAGACGGATTAGACAGATTGGGGATGGTTTGGTGTTAGGCTTTAGCTTGGTAGAGCTTTTAGTTGTTATCTCTATTACATCATTACTGCTCGGTATTTTGCTGCCGGCTTTAAGCCGGTCGAGAGCAGTAGCCAAAGAGGCGGTCTGTCAGAATCGGCTTCGACAATGGGGTTTAGCGTTTGAAGCTTATTCATCAGAAAATAATGGCTTTTACCCGCATATTGACGGCAGAGACAGAACAGAAATTAATCCTCAATCACCGGAAGAAATCGCAGATTATTATTATGGCTGGGTGGACGTTTTGCCATCTTTTATGAATTTAAAGCCATGGCGTGATTATGAACTATATGGAAAGCCAGGCAATGATACCATCTTTCAATGCCCTTCAGCAAAAATTCTAAAAGACGCAAACTACAATTATCCATATGAACGGGTCGGATACTTTTCTTATGCGATGAATTCATGCCTTGGGCTTGACGAAAACTGCTGGCCGCCCTACCACCCATATATAGACCCGACAGGAGGGACAAATAATATGCCAAGTTTTTTGAATATCGCTCTGATAAGGCATCCCTCAAGAGTAATTCTGCTATATGACCAGCTTCTTGACCCCAGGCTGGGTTACAACGGCAATAGGCTCAATCGTTCGGCGGGCAGATACTGCGGTGCTTATCCAAGAGAATTCAGCGCCCGTCATAGAAAAAGCAAAAACGGTCTGGGCGGCTCGATACTATTTTGTGACTGCCACGTTGAATGGAAGAAAAGCGTTTGGAAAGAAGATTGGCCGGACGACTTGGAAGTTCCGCCGAGAAATGATGTAAATTGGTTTCCATATCCATGACCTTTAACAGTTTTGCAAAGGAGAGAAAAATGAAGAAATCAGTTTTTTCAATGATGGTTTTAACATTGGAAGTATTCACACAAATTGTTGTTGGTGTTGATTACAGTATATATGACCTTCAGTATCAATCTGACCCGGAAGATTTAAACAGCCCTCATGTCGGCGAAGATGTAAATTGTATCGGCGGAATAGTTATACACAAGTTCCCCGGCGGTAAACCCAAGGTTACGCTTTACGACCCTGCTTATCCAGATGGCTGGGGAGGCATAGCAATCAAAGACTTTACAGAGGCCAAGGAGTTTTATAATGCTGTAAATGTCGGCGACTGGGTATCGCTAACACATACGACTGTTGAAGAATTTAATGGAAATACTCAATTAATGTTTGAAAGCAAATCCGGCTTTGTGGTTGAAAGTACCGGGAATGATTTGCCGGAACCCATTTTAATTGAGCCGAATGATATTACAGCACCTATTTATCAAACCAATCCGGAGGGATGGCTTGTTGAAAACCATAATACTGAGAAATATGAGGCAATGCTTGTGAGAGTAGAGAGTATAATAGTAACAGAAAAAGATTTAGGTAAGGCCGAGGACAACTACAGCCTTGAGAGTTTTGAGAATGCAGGCCCAAATGACCTCTGTTGGGCTTCTGACTATATGAATGAAGAGGTTGAGGAGGATGACTATCACCGATTTGTCAGCCTCGGCAGCCATTTCTGCAGTGTTACAGGTATAATCGAGCAATACGATGGATATAAAAACTATTATGAATGGGATTATTATCAATTGCTGACAACCTATACCGGGGATTTGAAACGCTACACCCCTGCTGATATCAATGGTGATTGTATGGTGGATTTTTCGGATTTTGCTATACTCTGCGAATATTGGCTCTGGGGCACGGAGTAATAGAATGTCGCTTTTGCAAGGCTTTTATCTTTTATCATAGGAGATGAGCGAAATGAAGAAAGAGTACGTTTTAGGAGTTTTGTTTTTTAGCGGGCTGTGGGGCATTTCCGAAGCGGTTCTTGGTGATGCTTTGTATCGGGCTGATGTGCCTTATGCATCGGTTTCATTGACTGTCATTGGCTTTATTATACTGACTTTCGCCTGTGTTAATTTGCCGCAAAAAGGTACAGCGACACTTATTGCAGTCTGTGCGATGTTGTACAAGTTTCTAAATGAGCCGTTTTTTGCATGTCACCTTCTGGGAATCTTATTGATGGGCGCCTGTTACGATTTGCTCTTTAACGTATTGAAGATAAAAAAAGGTTTTTTCTCATCGGCTTTGGTTACCTATCTTAGTTATGCTTCTTTTGCCTTGTTGATTACTTATTGTTTCAGGTACGGGTCTTGGCCGCAGGCTGGTTTTGCCAAGTTGCTAAGGCACATCGGAATCAGCGGCAGTATGGCTGCTTTGGGATGTGCGGTTTTGCTGCCGTTAAGTTTTCATCTGGCACAAAGGTGCAAGGCGAATTTTGTGGCACCTTTTAAGATACAATTGCGATTAGTCACCGGCGGCGTATCAGCTCTTACCGTGGGTTTGTGGGTCTTCAGTATAATGATGTATTTCATAAGGTAGGTTACGACCTAAACATGGGGCCAACCAAACTGATTTTATGGACGGGTGAAAAACACAGCGGTAAAACTACGAATGCTTTTAAACTTGTTGAGTCTGTCTGCAATGAGGGATTTACCGTAGCAGGTTTATTGGCGCCTTCGATATATGAAAATGGCCGATTGGCTGGATTCGATGCCTTAGACCTGCGAAGTAGAAATCGGGTACCTTTAGTAAGATGCAGGGAAAAAGAAAGTGAAAAACCAATATATTTAGCCCCCCAATTTATTGGGGGGTTAATTTTTGGTCACGCGTCACTAAGTCGCACTGCCACCAAAACTGCCGACCTTATTATTGTTGATGAGTTTGGACCACTCGAACTGGGCGAACGTGGCTGGCGAAAAGATATAGATTCACTATTGGCATCGAGCAATGCGATAATACTGCTTGTTGTTCGTCGGGAGCTGGTTAGGTTAGTTAAACAATTGTATAAAGATGTCCCTTGTATGGAGCTTACAGCCGGTGAGCCGGATTCAGTTGGACGGATTGTTGCTCTGCTTAAGGGTAGCCGAGTGCCAGACCATCCCCAAGCTGCGCTTGAGGATGCCACCCTTCAAGATTGATGTGAAATGGTTAAGATTGATGGCATGTTGATGATTGGCTCAGCGGGAGCGAACGTAGGCAAGACCGAGCTGGCCTGCGAGCTTCTCAGGAAATTCGGCAAAAGTACTAACATCATTGGAATAAAGGTCACTGCGATAAAGGAAAAAGATGGTCGTTGTCCTCGTGGGGGATTGGGCTGTGGTGTTTGCTCATCGCTGGAGGGAGATTTCTGTATCACGGAAGAGACAAATACAAAGTCCCAAAAAGATACAGCCCGGCTATTGGCAGCCGGCGCCAGACGGGTCTTCTGGCTGCGTGTTCTTAAAACGCACCTAAAAGAATGTATAACTGCTTTAATAAATATAATTGGGCCTGATGCAATTTCGATTTGCGAGTCAAACTCGCTGCGTCACGTGGTCGAGCCTGGGCTATTTCTCGTAGTAAGAGGCCGTAATTCGAAAATATGGAAGAGTTCCGCAGGAGATGCAAAAAAATATGCAGATAGAATTGTGGTTTCCAACGGCAGCAGCTTTGATCTTAACATCGACCGGATAAAACTGGCTGATGGCAAATGGCTATTGCAGGAAAAGGCGACTGCGATAATTATGGCAGGGGGCAGTAGCAGCCGAATGGGCACTGATAAAAGTATATTGCCGTTGGAAGGAAAGCCCATGATAGAGAGAATCTGCGAGCAGCTTCACGGCACATTCAGCCAGATACTCATAAGTGCCGGCGATACAGATAAATTTGCTTTTCTCGGCCATCAAGTTGTCGCGGACAAAATGCAGTCGCAGGGACCTTTGATGGGTATAGCTTCAGCCTTAGAGACCTCAGCTAATGAAATAAATTTTGTAATGGCCTGTGACATCCCATACATAAATCTTTCTTTTGTTAGGAAAATGCTTGCCGAAGCAATAGATGTGGATATGGTTATTCCAGTTGGAAGTGATGGAAAGTATGAACCACTGTTTGCTGTGTACTGCAAAAGTGCGCTTGCTGCGATAAACGAAGTTTTAGCGTCAGGCAGGCGCAAAATTAGTGATGTTTTCAGCCTATGCAGGATTAAATATATCGAGCTTGGCGATGCAGATTGGCTTGTGAACATCAACACAATGGCTGAATACGGAAAATATCGGAAAAAAATGTGATGGCACATAAAGGTTTATGGGAACAGTTCATTAAACTCGATGGTCACGAAACTGCACACAGAGCTATGTGCCGATTCATTAGTGACCAGAATCGTTATATTATTAATCTTTTGAACACCGAGTTTGTGGTTGATCTGCCGAATAGAGAGATATTTTCTATCCAGGCTCGATCAAAGCAAAAGCCGGCTGATTTTCTACAGCAGCTTTGCCTTCTAACGTATCTGATAAACGCTAAGGATATGCCGCTCGCTAATAAGCTTGTCCGAGGAGAGGCTCTGCCGGGCGGCCAGTTCTTCTTTAGGGGTGTGCACAGTGTTCCTACCGAAAAATTGGAAAAAGCCTTTGGAGAGCACCCCGAAGCATTACACAGGATTGTTAAACAATTTGACGCTAAACCATGTGAATTCGGTGATGCTTCGATTCAGCTTTTTGTATTGCCTCGCATACCACTAACTGTGGTTATTTGGAAGGGCGATGAAGAGTTTGAACCACGAGCATCAGTACTATTTGACCAAACTGCCGCTGCCCAACTACCGTTGGATGCCTTGTTAGCGGCTGTTAGTCTGACTGTTGATGCATTAGTAAAGATTACAGAGTAGATAATATAACTTCTACGTTCGCGAACTTGTCTTATAAGTTTGCGTATAAAGGTTTTAGGCTGGTCAATAAAAAACAAAATTTATAGAGTATTTGTTGACGGTGTTAAGTAAAAACATTAAGATAATACGTCTGCAAGTTTGCTTGATTCTATCGTGTTTAATTTAGGGACTTTATACGGCTAAGATAGTAAGCTGTTACTATATCTATAATGCTGGGGCTCAAAATAGCTATAGGCGGTAAAGGGGGTGTAGGCAAGACCACGTTTTGCGCTGGATTATCGCAGCTATTTGCTGAAAGTGGATTTGATGTTCTGGCTATTGATGCTGATCCAAATGCTAATCTTGCATCGGCTTTTGGCATTCCTTCCGAGCAGAATCCTATCCCGCTTATCAAGATGAAAGATTTGATCGCGGAGCGAACCGGTACCGGCAGGGATGCTGTAGGGACATATTTCAGATTGAATCCTAAAGTCAGCGATTTGCCTGACAAGCACTGGCTTAATGTTAATGGATTAAAACTGCTGGTCTTAGGAGCTATTACCCAAGGCGGCGGCGGTTGTGCCTGCCCTGAGGGAGCATTTTTGAAAGCATTGCTTACATATACGATACTACAACGGCAGGAGCTGGTTTTAATTGATTTGGCTGCTGGCGTTGAATTCTTAGGCAGGGCAAGCGTTCAGGGTATAGATGCGCTGGTAGTAGTGGTTGAACCAGGCGGTAGAAGTATAGAAACAGCTAATAATATGGCAAAAATGGCCGTTGATTTAGGGATTAAAAACGTTGCAGCCGTCGGCAATAAAATTACTGATGCCGCTGAAATCGAGATAATAAAATCTCAACTGAAGAATATTACTCTGCTGGGAACTGTCTCATATAGCCGATCTGTGCAGCAAGCAGATCTCAAGCGTACTCCGGTGATTAAAGCTGGTGAAGAATTTATGCAGCAATTAAGGGAAGTAAAGGGTGCTCTAATTGATTTGATTTCAGTGAGCATAGCGACTAAAGATCCCGCCTAAAAGGTGGGATTTGTTCTATGGAGAATAATATGGGTAAAGCCATAATGGTGATCGTCGAGAAATGTTTGGCGTGTAAAAGTTGCGAAATAGCATGTGCGGTGGCACATTCTGAGTCAAAGGTTATAGAAAAAGCAATAACGGAGGCGTCAAAACCCCGGAAAAGAGTGACAGTAGAGGCAGTGGGTGAAAACTCAGTACCCATGCAGTGCAGGCATTGCGAGGATGCACCATGTATTGCGATCTGTCCGACAGCTGCGATACATAGAATTCACGCTGATGGGCCGATATTGATTGATCAGGAAAAGTGTATCGGCTGCAAGTATTGCCTTATGGTTTGTCCCTTCGGTGTTATCGATGTTTCCAATGACGGTAAGGTTATGATCAAGTGTGACCTCTGCTTTGAGCGAGCCAAGATGGGTGAAGAACCAGCCTGTGTTGAAGCTTGTCCTACCAAGGCGATTGTTTTAGTCGATGAAAAAGACCTGGCGACAGGCAGGCGAAAGCGAGCTGCCGAGGAGCTGGTGACATCATCTGAGCAAGGTAGAAAAAGAAAGAAGCGATAAGAGAACATTAAGATGATTACTGTAACTGTATGTGTTGGCAGCTCGTGCCACATCAAGGGTGCACGTGATTTAATAAACAGTTTCCATGATTTTCTGTCCAGAGAGAATCTTGGGGATAAAGTAGAGTTGAAAGGTTCTTTTTGTATGGAGCGATGCGGTGAGGGTATCAATTGGAAGATCAACGAAGAGATTTTAACCAGCCCTAATGTAGAGGAAGGCACAGAAGTATTCCAAAAAAAAATTATGGAGCTTCTAAAGGAAGAAGCACCTGATGGTCCTTTTTTAACAAAAACGCCGCAATAAATTGCGTAAAGAGAATCCTAAGTGAAACTGGGAGTTAAATATTTAGCCCCACGTTTTACGTGGGGTTTTTTCAGAGGAAATTTGCTATGGAGCTTCCCAAACCCGCTACCGGTGGAGCGCACACTAGCGCCATATTACAGCACACTCCAAACGGAGTTCTCCTGGTGGATAAAGAAACGTGTATACGTTTTGTTAATCCAGCTTTTCGCACAATGTTTCGCTGTACCGACGACAAGCTTATGGGCCGACCGGCCAAAGAGTTTGTACACTCTGACTGTTTCGAGCGTGCCATCGCCGCGGGTGGAAGGCTGTTGGTCAAAGAACGTATCCCTGAGCATGAGGTCAGTTTCCGAGTGGGTATTTTCCCTATCGAGGGCGAGGACCTTTACTGCGGCATCTTCATTGATATATCAGAAGAAGAAAAGGCCAGAAAGGATTTTCTTGATCTGAAGGCGCAGACCCTCAAACGCGCACAGGAGGTAATCTCACGACAAATGCAGACGGCACAGGAAATAGCAAGGCTTCTGGGTGAGACAACAGCGGAGACTAAAGTGCTTCTTATGAAACTTATATCCCTCTATCAGGAAGAAGAATAGTAATGAAGTTATTTTACGAGTGGGGCACAAAACAGCTCCAGAAACATGGTGAAGAGCTTTGCGGTGACAATGTGGCAGTTGCCCGTCACGCAGATTATGTCACGCTTGCCCTTGCTGATGGGTTGGGAAGCGGAGTTAAGGCCAATATTCTGTCTATCCTGACTACACGGATTGTTATGCACCTGATGGAGAACGAGCTGCCGCTAAGCGAAGTTGTAGAGACGTTGGGTAAAACATTGCCGGTATGTGACGTCCGAAAGCTTGCATATAGTACATTTGCGATTGGACAGTTTTTCCGCGATGGACGGGCGCGAGTAGTGGAGTTTGACACGCCGCTGGCTATCCTTTTACGGCAGCGAAAATCCGTACCTGTGCCCTTCGAGGAGCGGCAGGTCGAGGGAAAGACAATTCGCGAATCAGAATTACAACTTAAAATAGGCGACTGGATTATTTTTGTTTCTGATGGTGTGGTAAATGCCGGCATAGGGGGCCGCTACCCTCTTGGATGGGGCTTGGACAAAATAGCCCGGTTTCTCGAAGAACACAGTCATCCGGATCTTTCTGCACAGGAGCTTGCCGAAAAATTGGGCCAGGCTGTTGAGGATTTATATTGTAACGAGCCGGGGGATGATGTCAGCATAGCAGTAATAAAAGCCCGCCACAAGCTCGTGGCCACTATCTTGACGGGGCCTCCTGCAGATAGGAACACCGACGAGGCAGTGGTTACCATGTTCAAACAACATCCTGGCCTTTTGGCGGTTTGTGGAGGAACTACTGCAAAAATTGTTGCCCGTTATTTATGCGGTAACTTACTGGAGGTTGACCTTGCTACGATGAAACCTGATGTTCCTCCATTGGCCAGAATGGAAGGTATTGATCTGACAACTGAGGGAATTCTTACTCTTACCAGGACTAATGATCTGCTCCAGTCGGGTGCCGACAAGGAAAAAGTAAAGTTCAATACAGATGGTGCCTCAGCGTTAGTCCGCATGTGTTTGGATGTTGATCATATTCATTTCATTGTGGGCCTGAGCGTTAATCCTGCCCATCAAAATCCGGACCTGCCTCGACAACTGGGTATGAAGCTGGCTGTAGTGCGGGAAATTGCCGATGAGCTTCGCGATAGAGGTAAGGAAGTGACTATTGAGACAGTTTAGAAGAAGATTAAAGATTAAAATGCAAAATGCAAAGTTAAAGAAGTCATCCCGACTTGTCGGGATTCCACAATTTTGATTTTTTATTTTTGATATTTAATTTAGTTTTATGGCAGATGAAGATAAGCTTATAGAACAAATAATCAGCCGCTACGATGGGGATGCCGGGATGCTCATACCCATGATGCAGGACCTGCAGTCAGAATGTGGCTATCTTCCGCCGGACCATCTGCGCTCTCTGGCTAAGCAGCTTGAGGTGCCGCTAAGTCGTCTGTTTGCTGTAGCGACATTCTATGCGTCGTTTCGACTCGCGCCGAAAGGTGCTCACGATGTGACGCTGTGCATGGGTACGGTCTGTTTTCTCAAAGGTGCTGGGGCTATCTCTGAGGCTATCTGCAAGGAATTCCGGGTTGAGCCGGGCGGCACAACTCGTGACCGCCTGTTTACATTCCAGGCTGTTAATTGTATAGGAGCTTGCGCAGTAGCGCCGGTAATGTTGGTAGATGGCAAATACTATGACGGTGTCACTCCAGCAGCGGCTCTCGAAATTCTTTATGGACTTGCAAAGGATAAGACAACTGTTGAGAAGGAGTGAAATATGACATTACTTGGCCACAGCCGTCTTGGCAGCATAGCTGAGCTGGAGCGTATGCCAGAGGAGCTGCTGAGCTTGCGTCCCGCCTCAGCAAAGTCAGTACATGTCTGTACTGGCCCAGGCTGTGCGGTGAAAGGAGCGGTCAGGTTATACGAGCTTTTCTGCATGGCTGTGAAGAATGCTGGTGCGGATGTGGAAATCCAGGCCAAAGGCGTTGGCTGTCACGGACTGTGTGAGTATGGTCCAATTGTTCTCGTCCAGCCTGGTGACATTTTCTATCAGCGGGTCGAAGAGCCTGATGTCGCTGAGATCTTTAGAGAAACAATATTAGGCGGGCGGCTGGTCGATCGCCTTCTTTACCAAAATCCTTCGACAGGCCAGAAGGCAGATACTGTGGATGAAATACCTTTCTACAAGGTCCAGCAGCGTATTGCATTAGCCCACAACGGCTTAATCGATCCAACTAAAATCACTGACTACATAGCGCAGGGAGGATATAGTGCTCTTGCAAAGGTTTTATCTTTGATGACGCCCGAAGAAGTTATTTCGGAAGTGGAAATAGCCGGATTGAGGGGCCGTGGTGGTGGGGGATTTCCAACCGCACGAAAATGGCGCTCCTGCCGCCAGGCTGAGGCTTCGCCAAAGTATGTTATCTGCAATGGCGATGAGGGTGACCCCGGGGCTTTCATGGACCGTGCGATAATGGAAGGAAATCCTCATTCTGTTATAGAGGGCATACTCATCGGGGCATACGCCATCGGGTCGGAGCAGGGGTACATCTACGTCCGAAATGAATATCCGCTTTCGGTGGAACGCCTGAAAGAGGCGATTGAGCAAGCCAGGGAATTAGGGCTTCTCGGAGAGAACATTCTGGGTACTTCGTTTTCTTTTAATATCCGGATTAACCGCGGTGGCGGGGCGTTTGTCTGCGGTGAGTCCACCGCGCTGATGGCATCACTGGAAGGCCGTCCCGGTGAACCCAGGGCTAAATATGTCCATACTGTGGAAAGCGGGCTTTGGGAAAAGCCTACCAACCTGAACAACGTAGAAACGTGGGCCAATGTTCCCCATATCATAAACCGAGGCGGCAAATGGTTTGCCGGTATCGGGACGGAAAAGTCCAAAGGAACCAAGGTGTTCAGCCTGGTCGGAAAGATAAGAAATAGCGGCCTTGTCGAGGTTCCTATGGGGATATCACTTAGACGTATTATTGACGAAATTGGTGGTGGCGTGCCAGACGGCAAACGGTTTAAGGCAGTGCAGACTGGAGGCCCATCCGGTGGCTGCATACCTGCTGAGCACCTCGATGCACGCGTGGACTTTGACGAGCTGACAAAGCTTGGTTCCATGATGGGCTCCGGCGGGATGATAGTAATGGACGAGGATACCTGCATGGTCAACGTCGCGAAGTACTTTACCAATTTTCTCCAGAATGAATCCTGCGGTAAATGTACTACCTGCCGGGAGGCCTTGGCCCAGATGATGTACATTCTTGATCGCATAACCAAAGGCCAGGGCGAGGTTGGCGATGTTGAAGAGCTTGGAAATCTGGCGGTGCTTTTGGAAGGAACGGCATTGTGTGCTCTGGGTAAAACAGCCGCAAATCCTGTTATGTCAACAATACGCTATTTCCGTGATGAATACGATGCGCATATTTTAGATAAGCGCTGCCCGGCAAAAGAATGTCGAGGCTTGTTCCGTTACGAGATTGATCCGGAGGCCTGCAAGGCCTGTGGTATTTGTCTGAAGAGCTGCCCGGCAGACGCGATTACCGGCGAAAAGAAGGTTCCGCATGTTATTGACCAGGACAAGTGTACGCTCTGTGGTATCTGTTGGGAAAAATGTCCCTTCACCGCAGTATTAAAGGTTTAAGAAAGGTCAAGTGGAAATGCCTAAAGTTTTAAGTGCCTAAAGTGCCTAAAATTATGGATTTTAACTTTAGCTCACTTTAGGCACTTTAGGTCACTTTAACTAATGAAAGGTCATCGGTGCCTATAGTAACTATAGACGGATGTAAGGTTGAGGTTGAAAAAGACGCGACGATTCTCGACGCTGCTAAAAAGGCGGGCATCTGGATACCTACGCTTTGTTACCACGAGGCTATTTCGTGCGATGCATCGTGTAGGCTCTGCATGGTGGAGCTGGACCGAGGTGAATGGAGGCAATTAGTGACAGCCTGTAATTATCCGGTACGCCGGGATATTGTCGTGTATGTTGAAAGCGACCGGGCCAAACAGGCCCGGCAGGGTGTAATGGAGCTTTTACTCGCAAGGGCGCCGGACAGCCAGGAGCTAAAGGCTTTAGCCGAGCGTATGGGTGTTATGAAAACGCATTACCCAACGGTCACAGAGAGTCAGCGAAATTGCATTTTATGTGGATTATGCGTTCACGTATGTGAGCAGATAATTGGGCGGTCGGCAATTAGTTTTGCCGGACGTGGAGTGGAACGGACAGTAGCAGCACCGTTTAGACAGCCCTCAGAAGATTGCATCGGCTGTGGAGCGTGTGCCGCAGTTTGTCCAGTGGGGACCATAAAAATAAGGATTCATCAGGATACGCAGGAAGTAGAGATATCGCCGTTTAAGTCGCGTGTAAAACTGCTTGTCTGTCAGGAATGTGGAACGCCCATTGTTAGTACACAGGTTAGCGAACAAGTGCTGAGCAAGGGAAAGGCTAATTGGGAAGAATTACGTGAGCTTTTGCAGCTTTGTCCGAAATGCAGGCGGTCACAGACTGCTATACGGATTAAGACTGCAATAGTTCCTTTGAAAGATTAAAAATCAATATCCAAACAGAGCAAAGAAATTTTGCATTTTAATATTTAATTTTATTTTCGAGGTGTTGTTTATGGACCCGAAAAAACGTAGTAACGACAAAGCATCCCAGCAAATGATGAAACATATAGCAGATAATGGATTCGAAAGTGCCTGGGATAGACTTGAGAAACAAGAACCTCAATGCGGTTTCGGCAAGCTTGGGATATGCTGCAGAAATTGTTCAATGGGCCCCTGCCGAATTGACCCATTTGAGGAAGGTCCGCAGGCAGGTGTGTGTGGCGCCACCGCTGATACTATTGCGGCTAGGAACCTGCTGCGGATGATTGCCGCGGGAGCCGCTGCGCATTCCGATCACGGCAGGGACATCGCGCATACGTTCAAAATGGCGATTGAGAGCGAAAATTGCGATTATACGATCAAGGATGAGCTGAAGTTGAGAGAAGTCGCGGCCAGATTCGGAATCGCTGTTGAAGGCAGGGATACGAAAGAAATCGGAAGCGACCTGGCTGACGCCGTGCTGGCTGAATTCGGAAAGTCGGACGGAACACTCGTTGGCGCCGCGGCTTATGCGCCACCGGCCAGGCAGAAAGTCTGGGAGCAGTTTGGCGTAACGCCTCGTGCGGTGGACCGTGAAATTGTTGAGATTATGCACCGGACACATATAGGTGTAGGTTCAGATTACAAAAATCTCATGAAGCAGGGTATTCGAGCGTCTTTGTCCGACGGATGGGGCGGCTCGCTTATCGCCACGGAGCTTTCGGATATCCTGTTTGGCAGTCCCTGGCCCATCCGGTTTGGGGCCAATCTCGGCGTTCTCGAAGCCAAGAAGGTCAATATCATTGTGCACGGCCACGAACCGACTTTGTCGGATATAGTCGTAGCGGTCTCGCAGGAACCTGAAATGGTGAAAATGGCCAAGGAAAAAGGTGCCGACGGTATTAATCTTGCCGGTATATGCTGCACAGCTAATGAGATATTGATGCGTCACG
>Ga0315546_1001447_pt1 | contig 14969 bp, 14 predicted proteins | sample SalMarSW160170MG_FD_203833 | JGI IMG/M metagenome (GOLD analysis project Ga0315546, IMG submission 203833) | Salt marsh sediment microbial communities from the Plum Island Ecosystem LTER, Massachusetts, United States - Salt Marsh Sediment SW1601-170 ... | reverse complement strand
ATAGACTGGCCTCGATCGCGCGATTCCGGGCGGGCCTATGCAAAGTTGCTCTAAGGAGGGATAGCAGTGAGTGCAGAATCTGTGCCGAAAGGAATCCTACTCGTGGCGATAGCCTTGCTCGTCCCATTGACGGCCGGAGTGGTGGCACAAGGCGAGGTCTACGCGTTCATCCTGGTGGGAGACGGCAATTTCGACGTGCTTGGGCAGAATCCGGAGCGAGGTGCCTTCTACAGCGCAGCGAGCAGGATTGACAATGCGTTCAAGAGCGGGTGGAGCATCGAGCCGCCGAACATCGCGTTCGTGCAGGCTTGGGAGAACTCAGCGACCGATCTCTATGTGCGGCTCTCTTCGCTCACATCCGGGCTTAACGCCGACGACGTGTTCATCTTCTACTACGTGGGCCACGGATCGAGAACCGCCATGATGCCGTGGGGCGAAGGTGAAGACAAGGCACTCCTGGGATACGACTACTTCCGGCAAGTGCCAGGAACGAAAGTTCTCATCCTAGATAGCTGCTACGCTGGCGTGGCCAGCGGAGAAGTAGGCGCGGATACGTGGGTCGTTGCCTCGTGCGGGGAGGATGAGACACGTAAGGGGAGTGTCTACGAGTCGCCTTTCAGCGTTGCACTCGCTACAGCGATAAGCGGCGGAGCAACGGGAGTGCGGGCGGCGTTCGAGAATGCTGAGCACGTGTGGTGGTACGGTCAAGTCTCGAAGCTGGGTCAGACTCCTCATCTCTGGTCGCCTGCGGACGTAGGACGTGACGACGACCTCGATATCGCTGAAGCAGCTGCGCCGCCGGCTCCAGCGATCACATCGCTAGCCGTCTCTGGCAGCATAACGGGCGTTACGGGCGTCTCAGCAAGCGGAGTCGCGGCCGGGAGTGCTTCCTGCAACGTGACCCTCGAACTTGATTCAGTGTCCGGGGAGTATCGGGCAAGCTGTGACTACAGTGTTCAAGCCGATCCAGCGCGCGGGCGAGGGAGCGCACACGTCTCGATTCGAATCGTCGTTCCGATCCTCCCGCCGCTCGGGTCGATCGAGCTTCATGCTTCGATGGACGCCGAAGGTGCTGTGCAGTATGGGGTGTTCCCAAACGCACAAAGCGACTACGCCCCCGGGACGATGCAGGGCGATATCGTGATCGGCGGCGTACGCGCGAGCTTCACAGGATCAGGCCAAATGCAAGGTCACACCAGCGGGACCTCCGCCCAAGACGTCGAAGTGACGCTCTGGTTCGACATGGAGGCAGACCTGTAGGCCATGCCTGCAGACTCACTGCGGGGTCGGGGCGATTCGATCCGGCCGAAGTGCGATTAGTGCAGAGGGCATCTGGTGCTCGGATTCGACCGCGTGAGCCGCAGTTGCAATGCGAGTTCACTCGAAACGCTCGGTCTGTCGAGTGCCAGCAGTAGGCGTGGAATCCGGAAGTCCAGACGAGAACTGCGTTATAGCTGTTGGTTGGGAGATGGAGGATGGCCGCTGGAGCCGCTGTTCGATTCTCCAGCGGCTTGGGAGTTCGCTGATGCGAACTCCTATCCTCGATTTGGGGGTTCTCACCCCACACTCAAACCACAAGCTCCAGAAGCGCTTCGGCCTCTGGAGCTTGTGGTTGGGAGATGGAGGATGGCAACGGAAGTGGCTCGTCGGTTCTTCCGTTGCTTGGGAGTTCGCATTCGCGAACTCCTATCCTCGACTTGGGGCTTCTCACCACCTCGTCCCAAAACAGAACCCTGAGGAGAACTCGCCCCTCAGGGTTCTGTTTTGGGAGAGGAGGATTCGAACCCCCACTAACAGGGCCAGAGCCTGTCGTCCTGCCATTAGACGATCTCCCAAGGTTCGATCCATGGTAAGAGAGCGGCCTGAGGGAATCAAGAATCGTTGGTCCGTCCCGTCCGAGGGCGCTACAATCGCTTCATGAACGAGACGGTTCGCGCTCCGATCGTCGCCGGCGCTTTCTACCCCGGGAACCCCGATGTGCTCCGCGCGACGGTCGAATCCTTCTTCCAAGAGGACGCCCCGCGGCCGGATCGGAAGCTCGGCTCGTCGGTCGGGCTGATCGCGCCGCACGCCGGCTACCCGTACTCGGGCGCGGTCGCGGCGGCGGGGTACGAGCGGGTCGCGACGCGCGGCCGCCCGGAGGCGGCCGTCCTTATGGGAGCGAACCACACCGGGATCGGGATGCCGCTTTCCCTCTCGGCCTGCACGGCCTGGGAGACCCCACTCGGGCAGTCCCCGGTCGACGCCGGGCTGGTCGCGCGACTGGCCGAGTCCGGGATCCCGCTGTCCGATGCGGCGTTCGGGCGGGAGCACTCGGTCGAAGTGCAGCTTCCGTTCCTCCAGTCGATCTGGGGAACCGATCTTCCGATTGTCCCGCTGTGCGTGGCGTCGATGCCGCTCTCCGATGCCGAGGAGACCGCGGAGACGATCGCGAGCGCGATCGACGGCCGATCGATGCTCGTCGTGGCGAGCTCCGACTTCACGCACTACGAGCCGGACGCGGCGGCGCGGGAGCTCGATCGCTCGGCGCTCGAACCGATCCGAGCGCTCGACGGAGAGGGATTCGATCGGATCTACCGCGAGCGAAGGCTGTCGATCTGCGGCGCCGGGGCGATCCTGACGCTGCTCGGGATCTGCCGGCGGCTCGGCCTGACGAAGGGCGAGCTCGTGCGATACGCGACGTCGGGAGACGTGACGGGCGATCGAGGCGCCGTCGTCGGCTACGCGTCGGTCCTGTTCACCGGGGAGGGATCATGACCCGAAGCATGACGGGGTTCGGGACGGCGACCGTCGAGGACAACGGCTGGCGGATCGAGGTGACGATCCGGACGCTCAACCATCGGTACCTGTCGGTGCGGATCCGCTCGTTCAACGATCACCCGAACCTTCTCCCTCGGATCGAAGAGCGGGTGAAGACGGTCTTCGCCCGAGGAGAGATCGGCGTCTGGATCGCAGTGGAGCGACCGGCCGCGGACGGCCCCGAATGCCGGTTCGACCGCCGTCTCGCCCAAGACGTCCTCGAAGAGCTGCGGTCGCTGAGCGAGGAGCTTCATCTCTCCGCGTCCTTGACGCTGGAGGACGTGACGAGGGCGGGCGGGCTCCAGCCGATCCAGATCGAGGACGAGCAGCTGTGGCCCGTGCTCGAGCGGGCGCTCGATGCGGCGATGGAGAGCGCGAACGCGAGCCGCGACGTCGAGGGCCAGCGCCTGAGCGAGGCTCTGGCGACGCATCTCGATCAGCTGGGCGCGTCCCTCGCCGAGGTCCGGGCGCGGGTTCCGGAGATCCTCGCGGCCCACCGCGTCAGTCTGAACGACCGGGCCAAGCAGCTCGAGCTGAAGGTCGATCCCGCTCGGCTCGAGGCGGAGATCGCTCTCCTCGCGGAGCGGCTCGACGTGCAGGAGGAGATCGTTCGGCTCGAGGCGCACCTGTCGCGGGCGCGAGAGGCCCTCCGGAGCACCGATCCGATCGGCAAGGAGCTCGACTTCCTCAGCCAGGAGATGCTCCGCGAGGTGAACACGCTCGGCGCCAAGGTGCGGGACGTCGAGGCCGGGGCGCACGCCGTCGACATGAAGCTGGCGGTCGAGCGGTTCAGGGAGCAGGTCCAGAATGTCGAGTGACGTCACGGCGCGGCGGAAGGGGATCGGCCACGGCTTGGCGTTCGTCGTCTCCGGGCCGTCCGGGGCCGGGAAGAACTCGGTGATCAACCGCGCGATGGAGGGGATCCCCGGCCTGACATACTCCGTTTCGTACACGACGCGCCCCCGGAGGGCGCACGAAACCGACGGCGTCGACTACCTGTTCGTCAGCCGAGACGAGTTCGCCCGTCGGATCGAGCGCGGCGACTTCGCCGAGCACGTCACGTACCTCGGCGACCTCTACGGGACGTCGAGGTCGCAGATCGACGACGTGGTCGCTCGCGGTCTCGACGTGATCCTCAACATCGACGTCGAGGGGGCGAAGCTCGTCCGCCGGGCCGGCCTCGGGGAGCACACGGTCGTCTACGTCTTCCTCGTCCCCTCGTCGCTGGCACGTCTCGAGGAGAGGCTGAGGGCGCGGGGGACCGAGAACGACGCGGAGATCGCCGCCCGGCTGGAGGTCGCGGCGCGCGAGATGGAGGCGATCGACGCCTTCGACTACCTGGTCATCAACGACGATCTGGAGGCCGCCGTCGCCGAGCTCCGCGCGATCGTCGCCGCCGAACGGCTCCGGATCGCATAGGAAAGACGGCGAAGCTCCGTCCGGCTTCGCCGTCCGTTCAAATCTCGGGGATGGGTCGACAATCGGGTCGGCGTGCTACTTCTTCGCGACCCCTCTTCCGGTGACCTTGAGCTTCTTCTCGACCTGCCGCTTCAGTTCCTTCCCGGGCCGGAACAGGGGCACGACCTTGGCCGCCACCTGGATCGGACGCTTCGTCTGCGGGTTGATCCGACTGCTCGCCTTCCGTGCGCGCACGGCGAACTTGCCGAACCCGACGAGCTTCACTTCCTCGCCCTGAAGCAGCGTCTCCTGGATGAGATCGAGGACGGAATCGAGGTGCCTCCGCGCCTCCTTCTTCGTCAGGCCGGTCCTGTCCGACAGGCGGTCGATGAATTCGCCTTTGTTCATTCCTGCACCCTCCTTGCGGTGTGGTATCCCTCTTCTATTCGGTCTCGTCGTCGAGCGTGGCTTCTCCCAGGAGGTCTCGCATGCTCAACGACTCGTGCCCGGCTTCATCGAGGAACCGTCGATCGACCCGCTCTTTGCCGCGTCCGCGATCCCTTCGCTTCCGGCCGCGCCCGGACGGGTCGCGCTCTCGGTCCTCGAGCGACATCGGCGGAATCTCGGGCGGCCCGAACAGGTTGCGCATCGTGAGCCGGACCTGGCGCTTCTCCTCGTTGATCCCGATGATCCGCGCCTGGACCTTGTCGCCGATGGCGAGCACGTCCGCCGGCGTCGCGATCCGCTCCTCGCTGATCTCCGACACGTGGATGAGACCGTCCACGTCGTCGGTGATCCGAAGGAACGCGCCGAAGTCCTTGATCTCGGTGATCTCCCCTTCGACGATCTCGTCGATCGCGTGCTGGTCGAGGAACTGCCGCCACGGGTTGTCCTTCAGCTCGCGGATCGAGAGCGAGATCCGCCGCTCCTGCGGATCGGCGTTCAGGATCTTGACCTCGATCTCGTCGCCCTCGGCGAGCACGTCGCGCGGATGGTTGACGTGTCCCCAGTCGATCTCCGAGACGTGGACCAGCCCCTCGACGCCGTCCTCGAGCTTGACGAACGCGCCGAAGTCGGTCAGCTTCGTGACCGTGCCCTGGACCACCTGGCCCCGCGGGTACTTCGATTCGACGTCCTCCCACGGATCGCGCTGGGTTCGGCGGAGCGAGAGGCTGATCCTCCGCGCCGCGTCGTCGCAGTTCAGCACCAGGACGGTGACCTCGTCGCCCTCGCTGACCACGTCCTTCGGGCTCTCCGGATGCCCCCAGGACAGCTCGGACACGTGGACGAGCCCCTCGACGTCCTGTTCGAGCTCGACGAACGCGCCGAAGTCGGTGACGGAGACGACGGTCCCGGTCACCTGGGCTCCGACCGGGTATCGATCGGAGATCCCCTCCCACGGATTCGGCCGCAGGCGCTTGATCGACAGAGAGACCTTCCCCTTCTCCCGGTCGAAGTCGATCACCTTGACCCGGACTCCGTCGCCGACCTTGTACTCCGCCGGCGGGACGGGGAGGTCCTTCCACGCGATCTCGGACCGGTGGACTAGTCCTTCGAACCCCCCGATGTCCACGAACAGGCCGAAGTCGACGATGCTGCGGATCGTTCCGTCGATCTCCTGGCCCTTCTCGAGCGAATCGAACAGGGCCATCCGGCGCTCCCGCTCCTGTTCCTTGATGTACGACTTGTGGGAGACGACCAGGTTCTTGTCGCGCCGCGAGAGCTCGAGGATCTTCAGCTGGATCCGCTGCCCGCGGAGCTCGTCGATCGAGCTGGGCAGATCGCCTCCCAAGTGAGATCCCGGCAGAAACGCCCGAATCCCGTCGAGGTTCACGTGATAGCCGGCGCTCTTGACCTCGTTGACGACCTCGCCCTCGACCGCTTCACCGGCCCGATACGCCGCTTCGAGCACGTCGATCCGCTTTTCGTATTCCGCTTGCTTCTCGGATGCGTAGACGGTCCCCTTCTCTTCGTCGATGTACGTGACGAGGACCTCGATCTCCTCTCCCTCCTCGATCTTGCCGTCGTCCCGGAACGGAGAGAGCTCGGTCGCCGGAAGGATCCCCTCCGACTTGTAGCCGATGTCGACGAGGATCTCGGTCTCGTTGACTTGGACCACCGTGCCGGAGATCACGTCTCCGCGGCTGTACATCTTGACGTCGCTTTCCGAGAAAGCGTCTTCCATCTTAATTCGCTGTTCCATGCTCCAGTGCCACCTACCGTTACGCCACCCCGGCCTCCAAACTCCGGGCTCGCGGAATGTCTGCAATCGTAAGAGTTCCCTTATCCTCGTTCATTCCTCACGCGTTATCAACTCGCTCCATCAGGCGATCGCTGAGCAGTCGGTACCGCTCCGCTCGCGGCGCCTCCGCATCGATTCCGTCCGAGAGATCGTCGACGGAGAAGGGTCGGCCGATCGACACCGTCACGCGCGGGAAGCCGAACGGATACCTCGGCGGATACGGCCCCTTCGCTTGGATGTTGACCGGAAGGATCTCTTTTCCGGCGACCGATGCGAAGTGGATCGCCCCGGCCTTCGCATCGACGCGCTTCCGCGTCGTCCCCTCCGGAAAGATCCCGATCAAGCGTTCCCGCTTGATGGCGGCCAGCATCTTCCGGAAGTCGGACTTGGAGAAGTTCTCGCGGTCGATGATCGTCGCGAAGGTTCGGATCACGCCTTGAAGCAAGACGTTCCCCTTCATCAGCCCCTTTCGGGCGATGAAGTGGACGCGGTTCCAGCCGCCCACCGCGATCGTGAAGATCGGGACGTCCCAATAGCTACGATGCCGCGCGACGACGATGTACTCTCCGTTCCGGTCGATGTTTGCCCTCCCCTTGACCCGAAGGCGGAACAGGGGCTTCGTCACAAGGTAGAAGAGGAAGGCAAGAAGCCCATAGCTGCAGTCTTTGATTCCGGTCCTCAGCTGCCCTGACAACGTCGTCCCAACCGCTCCCTGACCAAGTTTGATGCCGCGGAAATGACCTCTGCAAGGGTCTTTCGATCGGTGTCGATTATAGTCGCATCCCTTGCGGGTTTCAAGGGCGCCACCTCCCGGCCCGCGTCCCGATCGTCCCGTCGGGTCAGCTCCTGCAGGGTCCCGCGGTAGTCGTCGATGTCGCGCTGCTTCATCCGACGCTTCGCGCGGACCTCCGCCGCGGCGCGGAGGAAGAGCTTGACGTCGGCATCGGGGAGGACGACGGTCCCGATGTCGCGACCCTCCATGACGACGTCGTGCTGCGCGGCGATCTCGCGCTGTAGCTTGACGAGATGCGCCCGGACCTCGGGGATCGTCGCGACCCGCGAGGATTTCTGATCGTACTCCGGCGTGTGGAGCAGGTCGGTGACGTCTTCCCCGTTCAACAGGAATCGCTCGGAATCGGTCACCTCGATGGCGATCGCGTCGAGCGGGACTCCCCGATCGAACGCCAGGGCCACGGCCCGGTACATCTTCCCGGTCTCCACGAAGCGGCAGCCGAACGCCTCGGCGAGCGCCCGCCCGACGGAGGTCTTCCCGACGGCGGCCGGCCCGTCGATCGCGATCTTCAAGGCGCCTCCAGGGTGCGATGCCCGACGTCCGTCGGTCGGCAGACGAACACGTCGGCGGCGTCGAATCGGCTTTCCAGAACTGCGGCGGCCCGCTCGGCGAGGGCCCGCTCGGCGAAGGCGGAGTAGAACGACGACCCGCTTCCGCTCATCCCGTGGTATCCGGCTCCGAGTGACCGCATGGCGTCATGATACGGGACGATCTCGGGGTGAACATCCAGGGCGGGGCGGAGCAGGTCGTTCTCCCCCGGCTTCGGCTCGCTCGCCCGCGGCGGCCCCGTCGCCGCGGAGAGCTCGTCCCATCGCGCGTAGATCGCCGCGGTGGCGCAGTGAATCGGGGGAACGAGAACGACGAAGTGCTCCGCGGTCGGCCTCGGCAAGCGCTGGACGCGCTCGCCGCGTCCGCCGATTCGGGCCCGCCCGCCGTGAAGGAAGAGCGGTACGTCGGATCCGATCTCGGCCCCGATTGCACAGAGAACGTCGAACGGCAACTCGGGCGAGAGCAAGCGATCGAGCGCGCGAAGGACCGCCGCCGCGTCGGAGGAGCCGCCTCCCAGTCCCGCTCCGATGGGGATCCGCTTCTCGACGCGGATTTGGACCCCGCGATCGCGCTCCTTGCGCCGGAGGAGCGCGACGGCGGCCCGCTCGACGAGGTCGGGCCCCTCGAGGGCGAGGTCGTTCTCGACGAGGACGCCCGTGGCCGCGAGGTCGATCGTCAGGCGATCGGCGAGGTCGATCGTCTGCACCTCGGAGTCGATCTCGTGATAGCCGTCCGTCCGGCGGCCGAGGACGCGCAGGGAGAGGTTGAGCTTGGCGTAGGCGGCGACACGGACGCTCATCGCGGATGAACGATCCTTCCGTTGTGCATCACGGCGCGGACCGGTTCCTCGCCGAGGCACGAAAGGAGGTCACGGTAATCCGGGACGTCGAGGATCAGGAGGTCGGCTCGCTTTCCGGCCTCGATGGTTCCGATCTCCGCCGCGGACTCGAGCCCGTACGCGTTGTGCAACGTCATCGCGGCGATCGCCCGCTCGAGCGACATCCCCAGGCCGGTGACGGCCAGCGCGAGAACGAGCCACATCGATCCGGCCGACACGGGCTCCGCGCCGGCGTCGGTGCCGAGACCGAAGCGGAGGTCCGCGTCGAGCAGCCATCGCGGGCCTCGGCACGCCCCTCTTCGGATCATCCCTTCGGCCGGGAGAAGGAGCGGGATCAACCCGACGCGTTTCCATTCCTCCGGGTCCTGTCCGGTGAGGTCGCCGGCGTGCCCGACGGCGGTGATGCCGAGTTCGGAGGCGACGGAACCGAGCCCGCCGATGCTCCCCCCGGTCGCGTGGAGTTTCAGGTGGAGGCCCGCGGCGCGCGCGGCCCGCAGGATTGTCCGTGCCTCCGCGAGGGTGTACGCGCCGTCGCCGCATTCCACGTCGCAGAATCGGGCCAATCGTCGGCGGCGCACGCCCGGGATGGCGTCCCCGATCAGTTCGGCCATCTGCTCGGCGTGGGACACCTCGTGCGGCGGGGCCGGCCCGAACAGGGTCGGGACGATTTCGGGCAGTCGGTCGTCGCTCACGCGCTCGAGGGCCGAGAGCTCGTCCAGCTCTTGCAGCCCCGCGCACTTGACCTCTACGGTGGTGACGCCGCTGCGGAGCGCGCGACGGAGCCGACCGTGGACGCGCTGCCGTGCACGGTCTCGCCGATCGCCTTCCGAGGCGGGATCGGCGCGCGGGGCGAAGTGGGTGTGCGGATCGATCAGCCCCGGGAGGACGACCCCGCCGCGCGCGTCGATCTCGGTGTCGACGGACTCCCGGCGATTCCCTTTGCCGATGGCGGTGATCCGGCCGTCCCGAATGCGGATCTCGGTCCGCGATCGGACGTCGAGCGGAGACGCGGTCCCGATGGACGGCTGGGTAGGGACGGGCGAGACGAGTTGCCCAACGTTGGTAATCCGTGTGTTCATCGACGTCCAAGCCGGAGTATAGTGCTCGCAGATCTGCTTTACAACGGAACTTGTGGCCGATACACTGATTCGAAGAAACCAGAGGAGAGTGGGAGACACGGCGCGGAAGCGAACGGGGCGAAACGCGTGACCGAGGAGAAACGGAACAAGGTAGGGATCGTCGCCGTCGTCGGGCAGACGAATGTCGGGAAATCGACGTTCCTCAACGCCGTGCTCGGACGGAAGGTCGTCATCACGTCCGAGAAACCCCAGACGACGCGGAATCGAATCCGCTGCATCCTGAACACGGATCGGGCGCAGATCGTCTTCGTCGACACGCCCGGCCTCCATCGACCGCGGACTCGGCTCGGCCGCCACATCCTGCGCGAGGCCCACAGGGCGCTCCGCGGGATCGATGCGATGCTCTACATCGTGGAACCGTGGGGGAGGGTCATCACCGCGGATCGGGAGGCGTTCGGCCGGTGGGGAGACCCGGATTTCCCGATCCTTCTCCTCGTGAACAAGATGGACCTGGCCAGAGGGAACCAACTCGAGGAGACGCTTCTGGCGTACGAAGCGACGAACCGTTTCGCCGAGCTGATTCCGATCTCGGCGACGAAGGGCATCGGTCTCGACGACGTCGTCGAGACCCTCACCGACTATCTACCCACCGGAGTTCCGCTGTTCCCGGACAACGCCGAGAGGGCGCAGGACGAGACGTTCTTGATCAGTGAGTTGATCCGCGAGAAGGTGGTCCGCCTGACCTACCAGGAGGTTCCCCACTCGATCGCCGTGCGGATCAAGTGGTTTCGCGAGCGAGACGACGGCCTCGTGGAGATCGGAGCGGAGATCCTGGCCGACCGGCCGTCTCAGAAAAGGATCATCGTCGGGAAGGGTGGCGGGTTGATCAAGAGGATCGGCACGCTCGCGCGGACGGAGATCGAAGCGATTCTCGGGAGCCGCGTGTTCCTCGACCTGATCGTGAAGGTCGACGCGCACTGGACGAAAGACGAGGGCCGAATCCGGCAGTTGACAAGTCAGACGTGAAAGCGGGGCCATGGCCGAAGAGGGTATGACAAGACTCCTTCTGATCTGCGACGATCCGGCAAGGCCGGACGCGCTTCGCGTTCTCGCCGCCGGCGCTTCGTGCACCCTGAAGGTGCAGACAACGGAAGTCCGGCCCGCTGAAGGGGAGACGCCGGATCTCGTCCTCTTCGTCGTTCGGGCCGGCAGCGATGACGAGCTGAGCCTCCTCAGCGGTTGGGCGAGGCGCCATCCCCAATGCGACGTTCTCGCCCTGATCGAAGGCGGCGACGCCGTCACCGGAGCGCGGGCGATCGCCGCGGGCGCAACGAACTGGGCTCCACTGGAGACGGACGCGGAGGGCCTCCGCGAGATCGTCGAGCAAGCGGTCAGTCGGCGGCGGCGGACCGCTTGGGCCGACGGGGAGATTCGGAGGTATCGGGACCTGCTGGAGACGGCACCGATCGGCGTGTTCGAGCTCCGGAAGGGGATCCTCTCGTACGTCAACGAGCACCTTCTTCAGCGCCTCGGCTACGAGCGCGACGAGGTCATCGGTCAGCCGATCGAGAAGCTGGACATCGCGACGCCGCAGGAGCGTTTCCGATTGCTCGAGGCGATCGAGGAGCGCCACCGAGGGATCGAGTCCCCCGAGCCGAACGTCTACCGCTTGACGACGAAGTCGGGGGGGACCTACGTCGCCGAAATCCGCTCGCGAGTCATCGAAACGCCCGACGGGCCGGTCCTGGAGGGCACCGTGCGGGACATCACGATGGAGACCCGCCTGGCCCAGATGCATCGGGTCGTGATCGAGCTCGGCGAGGTCATCCTGGGGGAGTCGGACATCGATCGGATCCTTCAACTCGTGCTCGACACGATCACCGAGTACAGCGGGTTTCGCCGCGCGGTCCTCTCGCTTTACGATCTGTCGATTCCGGTCCCGTTCGAGGGGGGGGTCTACAAGACGCTCACCGCGGGACTGTCCCCGGAAGAGCGTGAGGCCCTCCTCGCCCAGCCGCCGATCCCGGTCGACGAGCGGAAGCAGGTCTTCTCCGATCGATACCGGCTCGGGCCGGCCTACTACATCCCCCACGACGACACGCCGTGGTCGGTCGAGCGTGGAATCACGGGGAGCGTGTCGGTCGAGGGCTGGCACGCCGACGACTTCCTGTTCATCCCGCTTTGTGGGACGTCGGGGATCATCGGAAGCGTCTCCGTCGACGACCCGGTCGACCGGATCGCGCCGACGATCGCATCGATCGAGCCGGTCGCCACGCTGGCCAACCTCGCGGCCCTCGCCGTCGAGCGGGTGTTCAAGATGCGGCAGCTGGAGAAGCAGAAGGAGCAGTTGCACGGTCTGTCCGAGTTCGGCGCCCGGCTTGCGAGGGTGAACGACGTGCGCACGCTCTGCGAACTCGCTGCGGAGCGCGTCCAGCAGGACATGGATTACGGTATCTGTTCGATCTGGATCGCGGACGGGAGGAGGCTCGTGCAGGAGGCGGTCGCGGCGAAGGACCTCTTCCCCGAGGACGAGATCTCGTTGAAGGGAACCCGGATGCACGTCGACGGACCGGGGATCACGCGGTGCGCGTTCCGGGACGCGCAGCCCGTGATCGTTCCCAACGTGATCGACGACGAACGCTACACCGGGTCGCGAGACGTGATCCGTTCCTTCGTGGCGGTCCCGATCATCGGGCGCAAGGGGCCGCTGGGCGTTATCGACGTGGCGAGCGAACGGCTCGCGGCCTTCGGGGCGCAGGACCTCGAGGTGTTGTCGGCCCTCGCCAGCCAGATCGCGATCGCGATCTCCGCGCTCCGGCGGCGCGATTCGCTGACGCGCATCTACTCGTTCGGGCAACGGCTGGCGACGGCTGCGACGCCGGATCAGGCGACGACGAGCACGCTCGATTTCCTCGTGGAGCAGTTCGACTTCGAGCTGAGCGCGATCCTGCTTGCGGAGGACGACGGCTCGCTGGTCGTTACCGGCCTGCGCGGGCCGTACCGTAACGGCGGAATCATGGTCGGATCGGCGATCACGGTGGGCAGCGGGATCATCGGCTGGGTGGCGGAGCACCATCGGCCGTTGCTCGTGCCGAGCGTGAAAGACGACCCGAGGTACTTCGAGGCGTTCTCCGGGACCCGGTCGGAGCTGGCGGTGCCGATCCTGTTCAGTGGGAATCTCCTCGGCATCGTCAACGTCGAAAGCCAGCAACAAGGCTTCTTCGACGACGAGGACCGCCAGCTGCTCGAGGTCGTCGCGAATCACCTCGCGATCGCCCTGTCCAACCTCGCTGCACAGGACATCCTCCGGGAACAGGCGATCCGCGATCCGCTGACCGGGCTGTTCAACCGACACTACTTCAACTCGATCATCGCGTCCGAGCTGAGTCGCACCGACCGCTACGAACGGCCGATGTCCCTGATGATGATCGACATCGACGGGTTCCGTGCCGTGAACAACGAGTACGGACACCTCCGGGGGGACGAGGTCCTCCGGGAGATCGCCCGCATGTTGGAACGAAGCGTCCGTGGCGCCGATCGCGTCATCCGATACGGCGGCGACGAGTTCCTCGTGCTCATGCCGGAGACCGACGGGAGGGGGGACGTGGCCGCGATCGCCGACCGCCTCCGGGAGCGAATACGGGAAATCCCCGATCTGACCGGGATCGAGGGATACACGATCGACCTGAGCATCGGTCTGTATACGCGGGTACCGCACGAGGGACACTCGCTCGAGGCGATTCTCGAGGAGGTCGATCGGAGGATGTACGCCGACAAGCGGGCCAAGCGACTCGATGACGATCGTAATTGACCGGTTGAACCGCCTCGAAGAGCTGCGCGCCTGCGTCGACGTCCAGCGAGCGATCCTCGGCGATCGCGCGCGGTCGGTTTGGACCGTTCCCGCCCTCACCGCCGTCTGCCAGAGCGGCGGGCTCGTCCTCGGAGCGAGAGACACCGAGGGCGGTGGGGGCTCGCTCTGCGGCGCGCTCGTCGACCTCGTCGCCGATGTCGACGGATATCCGGCGCGTCACACGGTGTTTCGAGGCGTTCTGGAACCGGCCCGGAACCGCGGTGTCGGGTACGAACTCCGAGCGGCGGAGCGGGCGGTTTGTCAACAGGATGGCGTCGATCTGGTCTTCTGGGCGCTCGACCCGCTCCGAAGCGACGAGGCGCATCTGGCGTTCGGCAAGCTCGGTGCGATGGCCGCCGGCTACCGGCGCGACCTCTACGGCGAGGTTCACGACACCGCCAACCTCGGCCTCGCGACCGATCGCCTGCGGGTGGAGTGGTGGATCGATTCTCCGCGCGTCCGGTCGATCCTCGATCGCGGGAATCCACCGCCTCACTTCCGCCTCGGGATCCACGAAATGGACGTGATCACCGAGACGAGGCTTCAGCAGGGCGGGTTTCGAACGCTGAGCGGGCACGACGAAGCCCCACGCGCCGAACACATCCTCGCGGAGATCCCCGTCGACCTCGATCGGATTCGACGCGCCGACCCGGCGGCGGCGCGTCAGTGGCGCCTCCGGAGCCGCGCGGTGTTCGAGCTCCTCTTCGAGCGGGGGTACGTGGGCACCGGGTTCGTCCACGAGGGCGGACGGAGTTTTCATCTATTCCGAAAGGCGGACCGGAGGAGCGTGTTGAGGGATACTTGAGGCAACCGACAAGGGAGGCGGCATGAAACGAGCGGAACTGGCAAAGCGGATCGATCACACCCTCCTCGGGCCGACGGCGACCAAGGAGGCCGTCCGACGGCTTTGCGAGGAAGCGGTCGAGTACGGCGTGGCCTCGGCCTGCGTCAATCCGTGTCACGTCGAACTGGTCCGTGACTGCCTGAAGGACTCGGGCGTCAAGACGTGCGCGGTCATCGGCTTCCCCCACGGGATGAGCACGAGCGAGACGAAGGCGTTCGAGGCGCAGAAGGCGATCGCTTCCGGCGCCGATGAACTGGACATGGTCATCAACGTCGGAGCCCTCGAGGAGGGCGACTACGCCGTCGTGACGGAGGACATCCGCGCGGTCTGCCTCGCGGCGGAGAAGGCGCCGCGCCCGGTCCACGTGAAAGTAATCCTGGAGACGGCCTTGCTGACCGAGGAGGAGAAGGTGGCGGGGGCCATTCTGGCCAAGGCGGCCGGGGCGGACTACGTGAAGACCTCGACCGGGTTCGGGCCGGGAGGCGCCACCGTCGAGGACGTGGCGCTCCTCCGGGCGACCGTCGGAAAGGAGATGGGCGTCAAGGCGGCCGGCGGGATCCGCGACGCCGAGACGGCG
>Ga0315546_1001441_pt1 | contig 15000 bp, 15 predicted proteins | sample SalMarSW160170MG_FD_203833 | JGI IMG/M metagenome (GOLD analysis project Ga0315546, IMG submission 203833) | Salt marsh sediment microbial communities from the Plum Island Ecosystem LTER, Massachusetts, United States - Salt Marsh Sediment SW1601-170 ... | reverse complement strand
ACCGGATTACGGAAGTCGATAAGTCCGTAAATGCCACACATTAATCGCGCCCTCGCAACAAATCGGATAAACCAGAGAAGCGGTGTTCCCATGTATAATTGCCGGTTGCACGCAGATACCCGGCGTTTGCGATAGCTTCCCGTTCAGCATCATGCCGCAGATAATGGCGAGCCTTTTCAACGCATTTTCCAATGAAACCATTGGTGACAATTTCGCTACCCGGATCATACAAGGCATGCACAAAAGGGATGAAAAATGTCAGGTCACTGACTTTTGGAAAGTACTGCTTGATGACTCGGCAGCAGTACGATAGAGCTTCTCGTATTCAGGGCCAAGACGTGACCAAGACAACTCATTCCGTACTAGTTGAGATGCTTCCGCGCCTAGTGAATGCCGCCTTGGGGGATCCTCAAGCAATGCCAGAACCTCATTGGCAAGCGATGACATCGAATCGACAATCACGCAATGCTGGCCATTCTTAACATATTCCCGAATACCCTCGAATGCTACGGTCGTTCCAACAACTGCCGCGCCACAAGAGAGTGCATCGAGCGCACGCGTTTTGATGCCGGTACCAGCCTTATCGGGAAGAACAATCACTGCAGCTGCGCGAATCAATGCGTCCAGATCATCCACCCACGTTGATCCTGTGACGTTTGCCGTCAATTTGCCGATTCGGGGCAATAAGATATCGGTTTCTCTTCCCTGAATCCTGAATTTTGCCGACGGATAACGTCTTGCTATTACAGGAATGGCGGCATGAATAAACTCTTCGATCCCGGCAGCCACACCAGGGACATTCGCTCCGCCCAAAACCAGAACAAGATTGCTGTCTGTCACTTGCGTACCAACTCCCGATATATCCGGTTTGGCATCGACTTCAGCAACTCCGAACGGAATGAACACCACGTCTGCAGCGGGAACATTCAAGCGCAAGAAATCTGCATCTATCTTCGACACAACGTGGATCTTGGTGAACTTAGGATAATTACAGCGTTCATATCGCCTGAGCAGGGCAGCTCCAACCATCAGTCTCATGCGGACCAGCCAGCTGCTGGCGTTCGCCGCCATCCGCATATAAAACAATGACGTAGCATCATTCGGTGAATGTACCGAAGGAATCCCAACAACAAGATGCTGCGCCATATTGACAATATCATAGTGCACCACATCGTACGGGCAACGTGCAACCGCTGCCTTCAGGTTCTGCGAGAAAGCCGGGTTCTGAAATCGTGCCAAAGAAACAGGCTTTCCAGACAGTAAGGCAATTCCAGCCTTGACCCATCGTAGAAAACCAGTAGTTGCCGGTACTGCACCCAGCCAATTGACAGCTGGCAACTCTCGCCGCAATGCCGTCAGATCCGGCTTATCATCGGATGAAAAAGCGATGACATCGCAACGATGCCGCGAAGACAAATAGCGCAATAGATGGAAGACCTTCCAGCGCATTCCATCTGAAACGGGGTACGGCAAGTCTTGCAGCAAAAAAAGGATCTTCAACTGGGAATTCACAATATTAGTTCGATTCGCCGACAACCTTCCACGCCCGCAAGGCCCGCACGGTCAATTCTAGGATCGCCACCGTGACAGCCATCACCATCACCATTTTCAGCATCGAATCCACGGTTCCTTCCGAAAAAGCAACAAAAAGCAACATCAATAAGAAAACACGTATAATCACAGAAACATATAAGGCACAACCGAGGGCCAACGGCCAGACAAATCGAACAAACAAGGCAAGCACCGCTCCACCAACAACAATCCCTGAAATGCCAAGCAACAGATACCACCATCCGAAATAGCCGGGCGCATTGAGATGGAAATGACTTGAGGGGGTCAAGAACACATCATTGGTCAGGTACCCCGCTATTCCATTAGGAGATTGCAAAACTTCCAGCCAACGCTCGCCCACAGGTGATGCCCGGTGCCCGAGGATCGCCATCAAGATATCAACACCCGGCAGACGATAAATGATCCAAGTAATCCCACTGGTAAGTAAATCGATAAGGTGAAATTCTTTACTTAATGCAATACTCCCGATCGATTCCCATACGCCTTGGCCGGCAAGGCGGTAAGTGCGAAATACATGGAAGAACGGCAATACCACCAAGATAGGAATGCTTGCTGCTGCTGCCAGGATAACATGTATCATGCGAATCGCAATGCCCGAAGCGACCAGCAGGAATGCCAAATACAGGATAGGAGCCAACAATGCCGACTTGCTTGAACGAATCAGCAGATCTGCAACGCCATTGAGAATCAACAAACCAACTGCCGCAAACAGCAAAACACGAAGACCCCGACGATATGCGAAATAGCTCGTCAATAACAGCAGACCCCGGAGAGAGTAATTTTGCAGATAAAACACAATGCCACGCAAACGGAAAGGTAATACAGTCTGGTTCCCAGCCCCCATCAGCCCGATATCGTAACGATGCGAAAGCCATACGGACATCACACTCAATAAGACCCCCACCACAAGCATGACAACAATGTGCTTCCCGTCTGGAACATCGGCGTCAGGTAACTGGGCGAGAACAACAGGGGTGGAACGGGGCGGCATTAAATCTAGGGTGGCCGCAAAGGTCACCATCCCGATTGACGTAAGCGATAGCGCTTCAATGGCCAATAAACTGCGGTCATAATCACCTAAGGACATCCTAGGAACCATTCCCAGGATAACAGGGCTTTCAGGGGAAACGACAATCAAAAAAAGTTTGACGCAATAGGATGACAAAAATACCAATATGACCAACCAAAGTGCTGCATTTTCCAAATGGGTCGGCGCCGAATGGTGGCACGCCATGGCGATGGCAAACCCTATTAAAGTCAGATATACAACATAGACAACCGATTGGCTAGCCATATAGCCAAAGGTAAAGGCATAACCTGCCAGCAGCACCGTTGTGGCCAGCCCCACAAGCCAAAAGGATTTCTTCATGAACAATTGCCCGCCATTTCAGCGTCTACGAGCAAACTAATTATCTCTTCAAATGATGTACGTGCATGCCACCCCAGTTGATTTGCCGCCTTAGCCGGGTTCCCCTTGGAAAAATCCACATCAATGGGCCGTAGGAATTGCGGACTAACAATCACATGGTTCCGCCAATCCAGACCAAACCTTTCAAATGCTAGTGACAGAAAATCACTGAGCTTGTGCGACTGCCCGGAAGCGATCACGTAATCTTCCGGCACATCCTGCTGCAGCATTCGCCACATGGCCTCAACATAGTCTGGAGCCCATCCCCAGTCACGACTAATCTCAAGATTGCCCAGTTCCAGGATTTCTTCTTTCCCCTGTGCAATTCGACAAGCGCCACGAACAATCTTACGCGTAACAAAATTATACGGCCGCAGGGGTGACTCATGATTGAACATGATGCCGGAGCTCGCGTGAATATCGTACGCCGAACGATAATTGGATACTTGCCAATAGGCGGCTGCCTTCGCGATGGCATAGGGGCTTCGCGGTTTAAAAAGCGTTTGCTCATCGGCACCGGCTTCATCGGTATTGCCAAAGCACTCACTTGAACAGGCATTAAAAAGACGGACATTTAAAGGCAACACCCGGAATGCTTCAAGAATGTTCAATGTTCCGACACTAATGCTTTCAAGCGCTTCGATTGGTTGGTTAAACGAAAGGCTAACTGAGGTCTGCCCGGCCAAATTATAGATTTCATTGGGCACGGAAGCGTTAATGAACTCTAAAACATTTTTCGGATCCATCAGCGATAGCGAAACAATATGAACCTGGTTTCGGATTCCCAAAACGTTAAGGTTGCCCAATCGGCTTTCGTCTAAACTTCGCGAGGTACCCACGACCTCATACCCCTTACCCAGCAGCAATTGGGCAAGATACGCGCCATCCTGACCTCCAATTCCAAATATGAGTGCTCGCACTTTAAAGCTCCTTGGCCCGCCGAATCAAACAGGTTAGAAATGAACAATATCAACCTTGCGATTAACGACGAGCTCGAAATGAATTAATCACAAACGTCGCCATTTTTGGAAATCTCCCCGACAGGAAGTGCAATGCATGGCCAAGTGCATCTGCGCCCCCTTTCCCGACTGCAACGATGCAAAAGATGACAAAGGCTGTCAACATCCTAGCCCCAACTGGCTTGAGCCCCGCAAAGGCAGGGTTTATTATTACCATTCTGCCGGCCCGTAGCCCAAGGGCCGTAAATGGAAAGCAAGAAGCCCAACAACCCGGCTCAGTACGTTGCGCAAGAACCCTGGTCGAGGCCGAAGCTCCTCCCAACCGCCGGTGAATTGTGACGGTCGGGATATATTTGGTTCGACCCTTAGCTACCGCCTGCGCAACCAATAGCCAGTCGCCTCCGAACCCCTTGGGAAACTCGATACCTTCAAAGGTCGGTTTTCGATACACCCCATAGAACATACCGTTATCTTTGACTGACAAGAAATAGGAAAGTAAACGGACCATTGGCGATGCTGATGCAAATTCTTTACCGCTACTTGAGAATACACAGACTCCATCTTTGTAGTAAACGGCTTTTCCATGCACTAACACAACGTCAGGGTTGGCGTCGAGTACCTTAATGCATTCTTCCAAGTAATTGTGGTCAATCCAATCATCGTCTGCCATCCACATGAAGTAATCACTATCCGCGTGCTGAAGGACTGACAAAAAATTCTCAATGGCACCAATGTTTCTTGGATGATGCAGTACAGTGACATTCTCGTACCGACAGACCAAGTTATTGCAGAACTGCTGGGTACCGTCAGTAGAGCAGTTATCCGCAATCAGTACGCGTAGTGGCCGATACGTCTGACCAAGTGCACTTTCAACCGAATTGCGCAAGATCGCCGACCGGTTATAGGTTGGAATTCCAACAGTGACAGAGCACGTATGACTCAAATCTTGATCCAATCATCGGGAATCAAGCCATCGAATCCCCAATACATTTTCCCCGTCCGCATCTCAAAACCAGGCGCGATTACCATTTTCTCAGGATACTCCCCCAACCAGGCCCCCCACCAACTGAAGGTGCTGTTGGCGATGATGAAATGTCGGCACTGAGACATCAACCAGAGATCGGCGTAGGCGTTTTCGTCACCATGGTTGTGCGACACCAGGGTGATACGCTGCACCGGCAACGGAATACGGAAAGACACTGCATCAGGACGATCGGAAAATAGAAAATAATGGGCGCCTGGCGCCAGCTTCTCCATCAGCTTCACCGCTCGAGGGTAATAGTCACCGGGGGCGTTGTTGACACCAGTCTCATCCGGCGCGTCGAAGAATCGCACATGTACCGCTACCGCTACACTGTCCCGTATCATAGACGCTATCTTCATGTTGGCATCATCGGCTGGGGGCCGGATCTTCAGGTCGGCGCGAATCGTGGCTTCCACATCCTTGAAATAGCCCTCGCTTTGCCAATAGCCCTCAAGGTACATCGTGCCATGCGGATTGACCGCCAGCAAACGCGGATCAAAATCGATTCTTTCCTGCTGAATGTAGTTTCGTTCTTCAAACCGGAGGCGTCTGTTGTAGGAACGTATAAGGAAACGCCGAACGCGGGAAAAGGGCTCCAGTCGCTCGACCGCCGTCGCTTTACGACAGGGGATACTGAAATGGTCGAGCCTGTACCGGCGCTGGTACGGAAAATCGCGTACAAAGCCACTGATATCATCAATAACCAGTTCCGCATTATTCACCAACGCCAGGCGACGGGCTGCGGCATAGCAGAAGAGCTGATTGCCGATACCACCGAAAACACGAGAGATGATTTTGGTTGAGTTCATGAAGAAATAGCTGATGTCAACGAAATACAAAATTATGCGTCTCCAGTTGGTGTTGACCTGACGCAACTTTGCCTATGATTTCCATGGTCATTTCCTGGGACATCCCATCCGCCGTATAAGCCCTGTATCCTAAGCTGAAAAACATCTCGAATGTCTGTGCAAACTCAGGATTTATAACTATCCCCGCCGGCTGGTGCTCGGTTGCAATAATCTCTATCATCCAGATCGGCCGCGGTTCATTTACCAAGGTTTGTGCTGCCCCTGCAGCATCATACACTCCGCCCCTTCAATATCCATTGGAATCAGCGGCTGGTTGCCGAGATCACCTTTTATTCTGGCGATTGCCTTATTCATTTCTAAAGAGAAAATTGTGAGTCCCAAGCACGGAGGTGTCACCCTTCTGAGCGGCTTCGACCTGGGCCATGGTTACCCTGTACAGTTTCTCGCCGACCGCATAGGCCTGGTAACCGGCGTCATGCATACGTTTAAAGGTGTCATACAGATGGGGGTTGATGGTGGTACCCTCCGGTTGATGCTCTGTAACCGTTATTTCCATGAGCCATATCGGTTTTGGATCGTTGGCAAGCACGCCCGCCGCACCATCAAGCATTGCTTTCTCTGCTCCTTCAATATCGACAAGCACAAGTACTCTTTCCCCTCGCAGACGAGAACCAAGGACGATATCCATTGTGGATGCCGGTACTAGTGTTGCATAACTCTCAGGTATTCCTGCCCATCCTTTAACCAAGGACGCGCCCGTATCGCCTCCATAAATTTCAAAAATTCCTACCTTATCGGATAAGGCTATGGGAAATATCTCAGCCTCCGACCAGCCGTTGATCCGAACATTTTTACATAGATAACGAACATTTCGCTGAATCGGCTCAAAAGCGATCACCCTCCTGCCCATGCTCAAGGCATGGCAGCAATAATAGCCGATATTTGCGCCAACATTGACCAGAACATCGACATCACTGAGGATGTTCCTGACCAGCACTGTCTCGACTGGCTCAAAGTCACCCTGTGCCATGGTTTCATTCCCTGCGAATTTGAAACCCCAGGATGTGGTAAGCGGCTCCTTCATGCTGGAAAGCTGATCCCTCATTTCTCGATAAAACATGGCTGCGCGAGGCATTCTGTCGGCGATTTTTCTCAGTCTTTTCAATTATATTTCCGGCGATTACGCTTGATAAACTTGAAAATTCCTAGGGTATAGCGAATCGATGTAAGCTTATCGAACGGCGCCTCATCGGCCTGGAATTCCGTTATCGTACCGTCAGCTTGAACCGCAGTGAATTGCGATAAAGAAAGTGCATGCGACTCGGCTATTTTTAGAATATCATTTGGATTAAAAACACGGTTTGCGTTGAATTCGACACGGGCCACACCGACCGGCACAGATAGATAAAACATACCACCGGCCTTCAGAAGTCTTGCCATATTGGCAATACCCTTCTCATGCCCTAACGGATCGAGCGGGTCACCGTATCTGCCTAGTCCGAAATGTTCGAGAGCATGTAAGCAGCTCAAAGAATCGCAATATTCATCAAGATGATCAACGGGGTTCATGAGGTCGGCCTTTCTGAATGTCACCCCGGGAATCGTTACCTCAACAGGCCGTACGTCGAATATTTCAATATCCCTGAAACTGGCCACGTGAGCCACGAATCCATCGATCCGCGAGCCTACATCAACGTGCCGTTCCGGTTTAGCCTCATGAATCCAACTGGCAACGAGCAAGTCCTGCCAAAAATATTCGTTTCGTACGGCGCCCCCTTCGTCGTACCAGTCCTGAAAGCAGGGACGCAGTACCATAGGACCCTTATAGTCGCCACGAAAGCGCCGCATATCCCTTAAAAACCTTACCAGCCCTCTCAAAGAACGAAAGGCCGCTCTCGGATCAATGCCGAATTGTGAATTTAAAATCCAGTAAAGGCGAAGAATTGATGATTTCATTGTCAATATTTTACGATCAAGAGCAATCTTTTGCTGAATTGTGCTGCAGGCCTTATCATCCTTGTTCCTGTGCAAGCTTCCCTGCGCCTGATGAAGCTCCAATGAATCTTGTTAAATGATACACGTCATTCACGCCTGCCTCTGCTGCGTCTTTCCAATCCTGCATTTTTTTGTTTTTTCGTTTCAGCAGCATCTTAGATGTTTTCTCTCTAATCCATCGCCACTTGAAAAGAGTCAACATGGTTGCTGTTATGTACTTGTCATTAGCAGGAAATCTATTGTTGGCAAGCCGCTGCAATTGTTGCAGCGCATTTTGACAATGCGCAGGAGTGGCAAGGGCTTCCAGAATCGATGGTACCGACAATTTCAACCAAGAAACATCCAGGTTTTCTTTTAGGTGAGGGAAAAGTTCTCCTATCATTTCAAAATACTCAAAAAGCTGTATGTGCATATTCCCTACGTAATACTTGGGGGCTAAATATTCAGGCAAGTCCGCAATAAACTTCTTTCCTTCTTCGTTATTGAGGGAAAAATTAATACCGTTGCTCCTGGCCCCTTGTCCACCGAAGGTTAAGCAGCCGTCAAAACGGGCATAGCTATCCAATATAACTGCAAGCAGCAAATCGGAGTAAATATCCGGTGCCACGCGCTTGAAAATATATCCCTGGGACGTGCGTATGCGACCAAGCACCGCGCGTTTGACAAATCCGTGATACAGAAACGGTAATCGACCGTACCATTCACGAAATTCCATAACGCGGCGAAGTATCGGTTTCGTTTGTACGATTTCCAGGGTCGAGGTTCCCTCTTTTACATTGTATCTATTCTTGCATGAAGGTTCGGGATAATCAGGCCAAAAATACTGCCCAGGGTAATGGGTGACACAGTCAATGTCCGTGTTTTGTTGAAAAATTACATTGAGAAGACGCCACACTCCGGGCATCAAGGCATCGTCATCACCGATGATGGTCAATATATCGCCTGTCGCGTGAGAAACTGCGAATTCCCAGTGGGCAGCCATGGGAAGCAAGTGTTCTGTTTCTATGTATCTGATACGCGAATCGCCGAAGGCTGCAACAACATCCCGCACTGAAGCAGCGCCTCCATTGTTGGAAACAAGAACCTGAAAACTGGGATAGTTTTGATCCAAGCAACTTTGAATCGCCCATTTCAGGTATGGTTCTCTTCCCTCTAACGTCGGAATAATTATCTCAAATTGAACATATTTCATTAGTTATTTCCAATTAAACCAAATATATTAATTCACCATAAAGAAACCTTCAGAAAATTTTTAGCCCCATGAATCATCAATAAAACTCGATGGCGGATACTGTTTGCAAGCACGACTGATACGGTGATGGCTGCCCCCCCGGAAACAAGCAGGAAAGCGAACCAGCGCAGTCGATCCTGGTAGCCTGCCGGTTGCATATACTGCACTACCATCATGACAGCGAGCGCGCCGCTCGTTGGCATTAGGACATCAGCGACATACCAACGCCATTTTTCCTTAGCCACAAGGCGGCGGTGCATAAACTGTATTGAGATAAGAATATAGCCCGCGTTAAGCACAACCCATATCCAGGCAGCTCCCACGGCACCGTAGCGCGGGACGATCCAGAAGATAGCCGGAATCAGTATTCCCACGGCCATGGCATTCGTCTTGATGGCTAGACTGGTCCAGCTGTGAGCGATTTGCAGCATGTAAGGAATGACCATCTGGCTGTTCAGAAAATTCCCTACTACAAGTACTGAAAGGATTGGAGCAGTATTCTCTGCAAGGCCGGCATCTCCCGACCACATAAAAACAACCCCTTCGGCATAGAACATCAGGAGCATTGCCAAAGGAGCCGTCAAAACGGCTACAAGTTGCGCCGCTTGGTGGTAAACCGCCACCAACCCCAGGCTATCCTCCCGAGCTGCAAACTCAACCAATCTGGGATAAACAGCCTGAGCTACGGGACCGGTAACTGTTGAAAGTATCCCGACGACAGCCGCTGCTAAGGCATAATACCCAAAAAATTCAAGAGAAAGAAGACGCGACAGCAACACCTTGTCCACCTGCGTAAGGAGCAGGGCAAGCAGGGTGGTTCCTGCCATACCTCCTGCAAACACCCAGACCCCGGCTAGGGCCTTGCGGGAAAATCGAGGGCGCACCGGCGGTCGGGGAAGCTCTCGGTGGACCCTTGTGGCGTACATGAACACCGTTAGCAGAGATATGAGACCTTGCCAGATGAAAAAGGCTTCGATGGTGGGAGAGATCCATGCGAGTATCGCTACAACGCCACCGTTTCGCAAAGTAGCCAGTATCGCATATATACTATTATACCATACCTGCTGTTGCAGTCCGAAAAGCGATCCGCGATAGATTCCCTCACAGAAACGAAGGGCAACCACAAATGCCATTATGGCGATGGCATGTGCAACTACCTCGATGGGAAGCTGTTCTGCTTTCAGCCAGTCATTTGCCAAATAGCCGGAGCCCGCCCATACGCTCAGGGCGATAAAGACAGCTAGGGTGAAGCAAATAACTTCGAGACTTCGCAACAGGTCGTTGATCGACTGCGGGCTGTGGGATCCGGCGGTAAAACGGGCCATCTCCCGATTGAGGGTCGGAGTGATGCCCATATCTAAAAGAGAGAGCCACGCTTGAATGACCACAAACAGGCCGATCAGGCCGTACGCCTCCATTCCGAGGTATCGGATATAGAGGGGAACAAAAGCCAGCCCCATCAGTACCGACCACCCCTGGCCCAGCCAGTTGGCGATGATGTTGCGTTTCAACGTGGACGGTGAGTGGAGCCCTTTGTGAGACTGCAAAGAGACTCCTGTCAAACTCGCCTCAAATACCCATCAGGAGCAACTGTGATGAGGAGCTTGTTTTCGATCATCTTGTCTACCTTGAAATGGAGCGGAGCGCCGTCCGAGGCTGTTCGGCCTTTTTCCTGTAATCGGCGGAGGTATTCATGGACAGCGGTTTTGGGGTTGTTGCCGGGGCCCCAGGGACGGTCGGGAAAGACGTCGGCGGGCATGTCTTCGATGATGGTATCAAAGACCACGCAATAGCTGCCGGGCGTGACCAGTGGTGCATAGGCTTCCAGTTCTGCCAGCACATGGTCATGGGTGTGCATGGAGTCGAGGCAGACCAGGATGCGTTTGTAATCTTTCGCAATGGAGTAAGCCTGTTCAATCACCTCAGGCGAGATGGATGATCCTTCAATCATCCGGATGCGGCTGAACATGGGGTGAGCCTCGATGGCTGCCTGGTTGTGGGGCCGGATTTCGATGTCGATGCCCAACGCCTTTCTTTTGGACTGCCTAGGATCGACCCCTGCCTCCCCAGCTTCGATACTTTCGACCATGTCCAGCAGTGCCAGCATGGAGGCACTGAAGATAATCGATCCGCCGTGGGCAATTCCGGTTTCGATGATCAGATCAGGCTTTACCTGCCAGATGATCTCCTGCATGGCAATGATGTCTTGAGGGTATTGTATGATAGGGCGAGATAGCCATTCGTAATTGTAGGAGTATTTTACAGATATGGTATGGAGAAAAAATTCCCGGGCGCTTTCTCTTAGCTGGATATTGTTTCTGTTTTCGGTCAATCTATCGCTGACTTCGTCTTTAAAGCTCATCGTTATCCACCGTATAGTACTGAAAACGTTGACCGGCATACTCCTTTATTTCAGCAAGGTAATTAGAATTCATGACAAAAATGAAATCCCCCCTGTCCATCATTCCTAAGGCCGTTTCCGGGGCCAACACTAAAAGTCCAGTTGCAGGGAGGAATTTCCCTTGTTTGGCGGGGTTGATGTCTATTACAAAATCAGGCAGGAATCCCCGATAAGACAAAAAAAGGGGGAACAGAACGCCTTTCGATGCTCCCCCCCAAACAGCTGCCCTGCGGTTCCCCTTGCCTTTTAGAATATCTACTGCTTTTGATATCCCCCTCTGGAAATCGCTTGGGAAGGAAAAGCAATCCATATCATTTCTCTTTGGGCGCTTAAGACTGGCCAAGTCCGCTACAATGTAAATGTACTGGCCGCCAAAGAGCTGCCCCTTCCTCAAAACTGTCCCGAACATAGCATTAAGATCAGCCAGACGGAAATAGTTGACGTGTTCATAATAGACGTCGAACCATGCTCTTTTGTCAGCTATCCATTCAAGGCACGGAACTTCGATATAAATAATTCCACGGTTTTGATTTGACTCAGCAATGGAAATAAGAAAGTTCAAGGGGTCAGGGATGTGTTCAAGGGTATGGCGCAAAACAAGGCCTTCTGCTCTCATGCCCGGCATAGAAGAGAACTCGGACTTGATGACATGGGGAGAATCGCCCTCGTAGGCCGGGTCAACCCCGACAACGGAAAATCCCTTGCCTCGGAGAAATTCGAGAAACCACCCTTTACCGCAACCGATTTCGACAATCGCTTTGCCGTTAAAAAAAGGATAAACGATTTCAACTACCTCCTCAAGGTGGTGTTGGAATACCCGAGAGTAGGCCTGCTCATTTTGGTAGCTCTGGTCGTATACCAAAAGGCTCGGATCGTAATCAGCATTATAAACGAGACCTGTTTGTTCATCTTGAATCAACCTGACGGAACCCCTCGGACAGGCTTTCGCCATCTCAGAATTTTCGAACATCCTATTCTGTTGAACAGGAAGGTCCTCGACCTGGTATAAAGGCGTATCTTGCATGTTATTTCATCAAGTTTGTTAGGCGTGTCGCGTCACCCCAGAATGCCATGGGCTCATAATCGGGATACGGGTAATGGCCTAAATTTAGATGGATCTTCCATCCATATTCGTGCATCCATTGTTCCACCAGTCTCCTCACGGAGATTGGCTTACCGGCGCAAATGTTGACCAAACCTGCCGGCATCTTGCAAGCCGCTAAGCTAACAATGTAGTGTGCAACCTGTTCCACAGACAAATAATCCCTCAGTTGCTCCCCCCCGGACATATTGAATCCCTCATCACCTCGTTTTACTGCTGCCTTCAGTTGCGAATATAATGAACCTGCTGGTTGGCCTTCTCCGTACATATAGAAAAGGCGGCACCAAGTCAGATCAAAGGCCTTTCTCCTTTGAAGATATTCTAATTGCCTTCTTAAAATGTCCTTGGCAAAACCATAGGGCGTGACCGGCAACGCAGGAAGATCCTCAGAAAGCGATCCACTTTGCATACCGTACTCAAAACACGTTCCGGTAACAAGTAGAGAGGGGAGGCCGGCCTCTACGAGGGCTTTAAGAAAGGCATAGTGACGAGGAACCTCCTGTTCAAAGTGATGAAGGGAGCCGTAGTTCGGCAAGCCATCCCAAGCCAGATGAATAACCACCTCGGGGCTACCCAGTATTAAATAAGCATCCTCTGGGGCTTTGGAAATATCCATTTCCACTCCCTTGGTTACTCCCTTGAGTCCATCTAACTTCTTGATATCCCTTGCTATCGCTATGACCTCATATCCGTCGTCATATAGTTGAGAAACAACATGCCGGCCGATAAACCCCGTCGCCCCAGTGACCAGAGCCCTTTTCATGAGAATATCTCCAAGTACGGTACCGCTATTACGAATCGCCCGCCCCAATCACGGATCAGTCTTTGCTGTCCCATCACCTCATCGGCGATGTTCCAGGGCAGAATAAGGACCCAGTCTGGACGATGCTTAACCAAAGCAGAAGGCGGAAGAATGGGGATATGACTGCCGGGCATGAATTTTCCCTGTTTTGAAGCGGCGGCATCACACACCAATGGAATGAGGTCAGGTTTGACCCCAGCGTAGTTGAGCAGGGTGTTGCCCTTGGCAGCGGCACCGTAAGCGACAACGGTTTTGCCAATGCGCTTTTGCTCAAGAAGAAAGGCGAGCAGATCGTTCTTTACCTTATTCGCCCGGCCCTGGAATTCCAGATAAAAGGACACTTGTCGAAGCCCCCGCGTTTCCTCTTCATCGATGACGGCCTTAACCCGGCTGGTCCCGGTTCTTGGATCATCTGAGTGACATCCATAGACCCGGAGGCTGCCGCCATGGGTCGGCAATTCCTCCACATCAAGTACGCGTAGGTCGGCTTGTTTAAAAAGACGCCTTACCGTGTAAAGAGAAAGATAAGAAAAATGTTCGTGATACACCGTATCAAACTGGGTTTGTTCGATGAGCCGCATGAGATGAGGAAATTCCAGTGTGATGGTCCCTCCGGGTTTGAGGGCGGCTTTCAAGCCCGCAGTAAAATCGTTGATGTCGGGCACGTGGGCATAGACGTTGTTGCCGATGATAAGGTCTGCCTGTTTCCCCTCCGATGCGAGTTGCTCTGCAAGAGCTTTCCCAAAAAATTGCCTCAACACCGGTATTCCGAGCTGTTCGGCTGCATCTGCGGTGCTGTCTGTGGGTTCAATTCCCAAACAGGGGATACCCTCTTTAACAAAGTTTTTGAGGAGATACCCATCATTTGAGGCTATTTCAACGACCAGGCTGGACGTGTTTAGACCCAATCGCTTCTGAATCATCCGGCAGTATTGGGCCGCATGTTGCAACCAGCTTTGAGATACAGACGAAAAATAGGCATAATCTTCTGTGAATAACTCATCTGCACGGGCAAAATCCTGGGTCTGGACCAGCCAGCAATGATCGCAGACATAAAGTTTGAGCGGGAAATAAAGCTCCGGTCTTTGAAGGTCCCTCGGGCTGAGATAGGCATTCGACGGGGGCGCAGAGCCCAGGTCCAGAAAAACATGTTGCAGAGGTCTGTTGCAGTGGCGGCAGCGCATTTAAAAACACACGCTTAGTTGTGATAAGCGGGGCAGGTTGCGATCCTTGGCGGAAATCGTTACAGCCGGCAATGGCCAGTCGATGCCCAGAGACGCATCGTCGAACCTCACGCCCCCCTCATATTTCGGGTCGTAAAACTCTGTGTGGAGATAAAGAAGTTCGGCGTTTGCCGCCAACGTCTGAAAGCCATGGGCAAAGCCTTCAGGAATGTACATCATCTTCATGTTATCCGAAGACAACATCTCCCCGTGCCACCTGCCGAATGTAGGCGACAACTTCCTGAGATCTACGATCACATCAAATACCACCCCAGCGAGGCATTTCACCAGCTTGATCTCCGCCTTGGGCGGATATTGAAAATGCATGCCGCGTATAGTGCCCTTTTCAAAGGTGACAGAGTGATTGATCTGCAGGATTGATTTGGTATGGCCGATCTCTCTGATTTCCTGCTGACAGAAAATCCGTGCAAACAGGCCGCGATCGTCTTTAAAGGGCTCGGGCTCAATCAAGTA
>Ga0315546_1001440_pt1 | contig 15007 bp, 10 predicted proteins | sample SalMarSW160170MG_FD_203833 | JGI IMG/M metagenome (GOLD analysis project Ga0315546, IMG submission 203833) | Salt marsh sediment microbial communities from the Plum Island Ecosystem LTER, Massachusetts, United States - Salt Marsh Sediment SW1601-170 ... | reverse complement strand
ATAGAGGAAAATAACCCAAACTCCAGCGTCGCTTCGCTCCGACGTCCCCGACTTCACGTGGCGGAATCCCTCGGACTGGGGTGGCGGAATGCTTCGGAATCACATGGCGATTTCACCGGAATAGGCACTTTCATGCTGAATCTTCAAACTCCATTTATTATAGCATAATAAAATACTACCAGAAAGGTGTAGCCTTTTTTAGGCTGGTAGTAAGGCAAAGGCTTGAAAAAATTCAATTCAAAATATGATGTGCTGTTTTTGAAAAATTCGTTTATTGAATACTTTGATCTACCCTGCATTTTGCCCAACACGTTGTTTCTCATGTTAACTTATAAGCTGATTCCTGAGAAGTAACTCTTGTTTTATAAGCAAGAATATGGTAGAATAAATCATGTATAAGAAAACAGCTCCCCAACAAAAGTTATTCGGTGTAGACACTCAGTTAGGGGCCCTGAAAAGCCGCTGCAAGGCTTTCTCTCCTCTATTCTTGCTCGTCTGAAAACTTTCCATGCCGACATGATCAAGATCTCATTGTTTCTAAGAATACCGCGTTCTCTCCAGTCTTGATAATGGGATCGTTTCAAAAAAGGGCACTTATTTCTCAGGAATCTAATCTGATTTACGTTCCCACGTCCCAAGATTTATCCGTTATTGAACCGAAGATCGTCGAAGCCGAGAAGGTCTTGAATAGCTTGATTTGATCGTTGCAAACTAAGTAACCTTCAGTCTTCAGTCTAACAAGCTGAATAATTATAGAAAAACATTTAATACGGATATTGAAAAATCATCTAATCCATATCCAGTCTTGATAAATTGGGATAATACTTAGTTATAAAGGGGGTGGAATAAATATTATTCAAAAAAAATGCTTGACATATATATTTTTGTATGAAAAACATTAAAACCTAATTTATTTGTCGCTGACCTTCTGGAGATTAATCATGGGAGCAAGTTTCCAGGAGTTTCATTTCAAGCCTTCATCAGAGGTAAAAGCCCCTCTCTGATCGAAGGCTTTTATTTTGGCCGGAGGCCAATTGGATAGAAATGGTCAAGGGTCTGCGCTGAATTAAATCCTTAAGGCTTGCCCCCCCTGCCCCGTAGCTCGTAAGATGGTACCGGGGTGAAATTTATGATAGTAACAGCAAAGCGTATTTCATTTGGGCCTGCTCTGTTAAATTTGCAGTTATTTAACCGGGGCTAGACATATTACTCAGCACATGACCCCGACGCTTCCTCTCGGCCATGAGCCCCTCGGCCTTGAGCCCCTCGGCCTTGAGCTCTGGGCCGAAAGGCTCGATGCCGAATGGCGCTTCAGGGTTATACATGAAAGAAACTTGCTCGAGTTTCTTAGGAGGGTGCTAAGCAAGATCGTTAAGTTCATAAAAAACTCTGCTTTTTCACCATAGCAGCGAAAAATTTTATGGAAAATAAAATGACAGGAGGTAAAGCCTATGATCTCTAATAAAAGGAAAAATATCCTTGGGACCTGCTTAATCCTGATTAGCACTTTAACCACGCTCTTTTTCTTGTGTCAGATTCAGATGGCTGGAAAAGCCATGGCCGCTGAATTGGAGCTGGATGGCCAGATGGGTGGTATTGGTAGCGAGGTAACATTCACGCTTTCGGTGAATAATGCCCCCAATGAGGTTGCCTCCTTAGGGGTTGACATAGGTTTTAATTCAAACGTGCTTGAATATAGCGGTGCTGATTTTTCTGGCACGATGATGGAGGGTTGGAGCTTCAAACAGGTAAGTAATCCTGAACCTGGGATTTTGCGTCTTGGTGGTTTTACAGTTGGTGGAGAAATTGTCGCCGGAAGCAGTGGGGTTTTGGTGAAATTAACCTTTACTGTCATTGGTGACCAGGACTGCCAGTTGCCCCTGAGTAACTTGAAAGACGATATTGCCGGCTGGACCACGAAGGACGGGTCCTTTACCTATATGGAATTCGCCATTGAGCCATCCTCGGTAACAGTATGCGCAGGGGCTTCCGTCATATTCAAAGCAGTGCCTGAAGATGCGGGAATCCCACCCTTCACCTGGTTTGCGAATGGCGTAGAGGTTCAAACAGGGGACTCCCGTACGTTTGAATACATATTCATGGAGGCTGGAGAGTATACGATTAGCGTGGAAGATTCATCCATCCCAGCCCTCATGGCCCAGGCCACGGCCACCATTCTGGAAGAAGATGATTCTGGAGCCCTGGATATAATCGCCGGTAGGGGTGCTGCCGGAGCCACGGTGTCAATTGGTATCCGGATTCAGGAGGCACCTAATGAGGTGGCAGCACTCGGTTTTGAGGTGACCTATGATCCTGAAGTCCTAACATACGCAGAGGAATGGGCTGCCGGTGATTTGGTGCAGGAATTTGACTTCTTTGATGTCAACCTGGTAGAGCCAGGACGGCTTCGTATCGGAGGGTTTGAAGCAGGAGAGGATGAGATAGCTCCCGGCGCCAATGGTACTGCGGTTGAATTGACCTTTGAGGTTGCAGAAACAGAAGATTGCATCTGTTCGTTTTTGGACCTCCAAGAGCTTAAGGATGATATTGCTGCGTGGAGCACTTCCGGGGCCTATTTTTTAGCAAACTGCGTCTGTGACGGTGATGTCAACGATGATGGTGAAATTACACCTATGGATGCACTTTGTGCCTTTGAGAAGTACCTCGTTATATGTCCAACCACCTGTGAAATTCCGTGTGAACAGGTCTGCTGCGACGTCACTCGAGATGGAGAATGTACCCCTGCTGATGCACTATGCATTTTTCTAAAGTATATGGAACTTCCCTCTTGCTTGGATTAAGAGAATGCCTGAGTGTCCATATCTTTGAATATGTAGGGAGGGTATAAAATGACTGAAAAAAACAAATTTCGGAAATTTTTTCCTCTTTTGTTAATACTGACGCTTGTATGCATACTAGGAGCCAGCAAGAGCATTGCGGCCACCCTAGAGGTTGATGATCAGTCTGCACCAATTGGAGACCTAGTATCATTTACGATCTCAGCTAATAATGCTCCTAATGAGGTTAAGTGCTTAGGAGTGGATATTGGCTATAACCCAAATGTCCTTGAATACATTGAGGCTGACTTTTCTGGGACCCTGTTGGAGGATTTCGCCCAGAAAATGGTGAGTAATCCCTCAATTGGTCTGCTGCGCCTGGGTGCATTCGATCCTGTTGGTTTCCCCGAAGGGAGAAGTGGCGCGCTGGTCAAATTAGAATTTACAGTCATCGGTGAACAGGACTGCGAGTTGCCCCTGAGCAATTTGAAAGATCATATTGCCGAGTGGTCCACAAAGGATGGGTCCTTTATCTATTTTGGCATTGATCCTGATGCAGCTACTTTGTTATTGGGCGAAACGCAAGTCTTTAAGGCGGTAGGCGGGCTGGCACCCTTCACCTGGTCCATTGTTGACGATGACGGCACCAAAGGATCACTGGATCAAACTGAGGGAGAGCAGGTCACCTATACGGCACCAGACCTGGTCCCCGCTGGTCCGGTCACTATCCAGGTTGAGGACAGCGCCGATCAGAGGGTTACAGCCATCGTAACCGTAGAAGCCGCGGATTTACAACTGGATGATCAGAAAGGGAAAATGGGCGCCGATGTCACATTTACCCTGTCGATAAATGAGGCCCCAAACGAGGTGGCAGCATTTGGGATGGAGATAACATATAACCCAAATGTGCTTAAATACAAAAGCTGTGATCGTACCGATACCTTGGTTGCTAATTTTGATTATGCAGAACTGAGTAACCCCACGGCAGGCCGGCTAATATTTGGAGGATTTGAGGCAGGGGAAGATGATATTCCCTCCGGCGCAAGTGGTGCGATGGTGAAATTGACCTTCACTGTCATTAACGGTGCTGACGATACCTTAATCCTTAGCGAATTGAAAGATCACATTGCCGACTGGTCCACCAAAGATGGGTTCTTCACCTACCTTCCTGTACGCATTGATCCAGAGCGTTTCTTTGTGCAGGTTGGCGCTACTGAAAAATTCCGAGCCGACGGCGGGCTGGCACCCTTCACCTGGTCCATTGTTGACGATGACGGCACCAAAGGATCACTGGATCAAACTGAGGGAGAGCAGGTCACCTATACGGCACCAGAGCTGGTCCCCGCTGGTCCCGTCACTATCCAGGTTATAGACGACTTCGGTGATGAGGCCACCGCCACCGTAAATGTCTACGACTACCTTGCCGTTGATCCGCCTACGGCTTCTGTAAAGGTGAACGACACGGAGGACTTTCAAGCGGTCGGCGGCCTGGCACCCTTCACCTGGTCCATTGTTGACGATGACGGCACCAAGGGAACCCTGGATCCCACTGAGGGAGAGCAGGTCACCTATACGGCCCCGGCTGAGGCACCTACGGGCGGGCTTGCCGTGACCATCCAGGTTGGGGACAGCGCCGGTCACACGGCAGAGGCTACCGTGAATTTCTATGAAAAGCTTGGTATTTATCCGACTTCGGCCACCGTGAATGTGGGTGAAACGGTAGTGTTTGCAGCCCGCGGCGGCCTGGCACCTTTTACCTGGTCAATCATAGGCGATGAGGGAAGCCTTTCAGCCACTGCCGGAGAGCAGGTCTCCTGCACGGTACCGGCTGAGGCTGCTGGGCATACCGTGACCATAAGGGTTGAGGACGATGCCGGACAGGCCGCTCAAGCGACCGTTACCGTTCAAGAACCACATGAAGGAGGTGGAGGCGGTGGCGGTGGTGGTGGCTGCTTTATAGCCACTGCGGCTTTTAGACCACCCGTTGAAGGGCATGTGGAGATTCTACTGCAGTTCAGAGATGTGTTTCTGCTGCCGACCACACTGAGACGTACGTTTGTGGGTGCTTACTACGGGTACTTACCGCCTGTAGCGGATTGCATAGCCGGACATGACACCTTGCGGGCGACGGTGCGTATCGCTTTGATGCCTATGGTGGGGGTGAGCTATGTGGCCCTTCACACAACGACAGCAGAGAAACTGGCGATCCTTTTTGGTCTGATTGTACTCATGCTGGCTACGGTGAGAATTCTGTCGAGGAGGAGGCGTAGAGTCACGACTGGCTAATCGAAGAGCCATTTGAGAGAAATCTGCTTTCCGCTCTGACCCCGCTTCGCAAAGAGGAGGGTTGGGGTGGGAATAAATTGAGGAGGATTTTGCTCATGTACACTAAAAACAATATATTCTGCTTTTTCATTAGCTTGTGCATATTGGTGCTTGTCACATTTTCCATGGGCATCAAGGCCACCGCTGCCTCACTTATTTTGGAGGATCAATCGGGCGAAGAAGGAAATACGGTTACCTTTACTGTTTCCATCGATAATGCCCCAAATAATGTGGCAGCGCTTGGATTCCATGTTCAATATGACCCCAGTGTTCTGAGCTATAAGGGATATTCTGCTGGCTCCTTGACCAGCAGTTTTGACTTTTTTGGTGCGAACAATGCATCGCCCGGCACAGTGAGGGTTGGTGGTTTTGTGGCGGGTTCGGGTAAGATTGACGAGGGCGAGAGTGGCACAGCGGTCTCCCTGGCCTTCGATGTAGTTGGGCATGAGGACTGCGAGGTCAGGCTTGCTCAATTAAAAGACGACATTAAAAGCTGGAACACAGAACCTGGATATTTTTCCGGAGACCCTGCGGTTGAGGAAGAACTAGCAGACAATCCAACATCCCCTCCTGTTGAGGAGGAACCAGCTAGCCCAGTACCTCCTCCTGACTCACTTATTGCTGAAGAAGTTGCAAGCAACCCGTCAACTGCTCCTGCTATCCCTTCTTTGGGGCATGAATCCTATGGTAATCCAAGTTTCTCTTCTGCTGGTCCTTCCATGGAGCGGGAACAAGGTGATAACGAAGCACCTCCTTCCAGTGGCGCTCATATAAGGGGCTCTTTTTACAATAATCGTTATAGGAGAGATATCTTTCACCCCCAAGCAGATCAGCCAACGAGTAAAGAGACAAGCAAATCTGTAAGGGCACAGCCCAACATCCATAGAAGAGCAGAAGCAGGCAAATCCCATCAGAGTACTAGAGTTGCAAAGCCTACCGATAATCAAGAGGCTTTGATGCTCGCCAGAGCTATGCCAAAAGTAAATCAGACGGCTGCGTACCTGAACACGCTTCCTGACAGGAGCCATTCACAAGCCCAATTTAGAGCTTATCTAGGAGAGATCTCTGATAGCAAGGAGGTACAGAATGATGGGTTGCGGCTGTTGATTGCAATGATGATCCTGTTTGGCTCTATGTATTATCTTGCAATAGGCTCATCAATTCTATTCGTAGGCTATCTTTTCTGGGAACTTATCAAAATAGGAAGGAGGCAGCTTGTTGGCAAATAGGCATCTTAAAAAGAGGCGCCGGTGGGGCGGCATTCTTTTCTCTATTGGCCTCGTGTTGATTCTTGGATCCATGGGTTGGAGCAAGACCGGAGATCTTACAAAACAGGGCGTGATTGTCTACACCAGTAATACTTCAGGTTTTACCGAATCCTCCGGGTGAGGTCGAAACAGGCTTGGTGGTCTATCAAGGCGGGCGGATTTTTTAAATGAAGAGAGAAAAAGAGCTCAGGAGAGGTTCTTGCTTCTGGATGCCGGAAACCTTTTCATCACTAAATCCAAGAGCAGATGCGATCAAAAAGAATCGGAAAACGCAGACAAGATTCTAACATCTTATCAAAGCATGGCCTATGACGCAATCAACCTGAGCCAGGAGGATCTGGTCTTCGGCACCTCCTTTTTACTGCAAAAGACAAGGGCCTTAAAATTACCCTTTATATCCTCTGACCTGGTGTCCAAGGAAACAGGAAAACCAATATTTAGTCCTTTTACTATTAAGAACGTAGGTCGAATCAATGTGGGGATCTTTGGCCTCATGGAAGAGTTGCCGGTCCAGAAAACAGACAGCACATACGTTGTCAAGGACCCATATTTAGCGGCCCACGAAATGATAAGCTCTCTAAAAGGTAAAGCCGATCTGATTATTGCCCTTTCCAGCCTTTCCAAGAAAGAGAATCTCAAATTGCTTGAAGACCTTTCGGACATAGATTTTATCATCAGTACTGATAAGCGCACGCATGCCCCTATCAGGGTGAAAAATGGGTACATCTTATCTTCAGGGGATAAAGGAAAGTATCTGGGCCGGCTGGATGTGAGGCTAAGTTCGCTGGATAGACCCCTTGGGCTACAAGATACGGGTAGTAAAAGACGGTTGAAGTCAAATTTGATTTGGCTAGAGCAAAGGATTGTCAGGCTCGAGAAGAAAAATGATGACATCTCAAAGTCAGACGATGCCCAAATCAAAGAAAGATTTGACAGAGAAGTTGAGCGTCTGAAAGAGCAGAAGGAGCAATACTGCCAAAAACTGGCTGAATTGGATAAGGCCTCGAATTATTTTGCAAATGCAACCATACCCTTGGCCGCTGGAGGACCAGAAAAGGCTTCCAAGATATTGTCGTCACACCGCGGCAAGGGTAAGACAGGGGTCAAAAGAACACCTCCTATCATGAGCCCGGGACCGCATATAAGAATCAATACATTATTTAACGATAAAGAACAGAAGGTGACCTTTGTACTGCTGATAGATAAAGCCCCCAATCAGGTCAGGGCCTTAGGATTCGATCTGGTTTATGATCCAAGGGTATTGAAATATTCTACATACGTAAAGGGCGAACTTGTAAAGAAATTCGATATGTTTGATGCCAGTAAGATCAAGGAAGGGCAACTGCGAGTGGGTGGCTTTGAGGCACGGGACGATTTGATAGTGGCTGGAAAAAGTGGAGAACTGGTTAGACTGGATTTTCAGCGCGCTGGAAAAGGGGATATAGCCGTGCAATTGATAGGGCTTAAGGATGATATCTCGGCATGGAGTGTGGAAAAGATTCAATGAAGAGAGGAGCAAAATTACGATCAAGGAAAAACGGGGTCCCTTAGGAGGCTTCCCAAACTAATCGGGGCGAGGGAGTTCTGAACATTAAGGGTAAGTGAAAGGAGGAAAAAAATGCGGGGTAGAAAAATTAAATTTGTGACATGGATTTTAAGTTTTTTGCTGAGCATGGTTTTTGCGGCAGAAGTGCATGCAAAACTCAGTGCTCAGGACATTCAAAATCTGCGGGCAGAGCTTGAGGCCAAAGGCGCAGCTTTTACAGTTGGGACTAACTCCGCAACAGAACGTGATTTGAATGACTTATGCGGATTGGTTCCCCCTGAAAATTGGTGGGTAAATGCACCATTTAAGGAGATTAAAGCCAAAGTAGCACTCCCGTCCTCTTGGAACTGGTGCGACCAGGGGAAATGTACGCCGGTAAGAGATCAGGGGAATTGCGGTAGCTGTTGGGCCTTTGGCACTGTGGGCCCTCTGGAAAGCAACATTTTGATTGAAGATAATTTAGAGGAGGATTTGTCAGAACAATACCTGGTTTCATGCAATACTGATGGATGGAGCTGCGATGGAGGATTCTGGGCCCATGATTATCACGAATGGAAATTCAGCCTCCCGGAGACCGAAGCCGGCGCGGTTCCAGAGGCGGAATTTCCTTATGTGGCTGCGGATGTCCCATGTGGTGGCCCTTACTCACACCCCTGGAAGATAAATGATTGGAGCTATATTGACCCTGTGCATGGTATTCCCTCTGTGAATGCTATCAAACAGGCAATCATGGATTACGGTCCTGTGTCAGCAGCAGTATATGTGGGACCATACTTTCACAGTTACACCGGAGGTATATTTAACATTGATGAGCCTGGCGACCCCAACCATGCTGTTGTGCTGGTGGGCTGGGACGACAATCAAGGCACTAATGGCGTCTGGTTTCTGAGAAATTCGTGGGGACCGGACTGGGGTGAGGATGGCTACATGCGCATCGAATACGGCATATCGCAGGTTGGGTATTCAGCAAATTTTATTAATTATTCGATACCTGGAAACCCAGAGATCGATGTCTCCCCCACCAGCCTTGAGATCACGTTGCCCCCCGGCACAACCGATGAGCTTACTCTCAACATAGCCAATGTGGGTGATGCTGATCTGGTGGTGTCCAATATCTGTGATGAGGCGGTGGAAGTTGCCAAGTCTAAATTAGATTTTTCGGCTTTAAGTGGACCAAAGCTTCCCAGTTTTAGTGAGACCCGTGAAGCCCTTGGGGTGAAACCCAGTTTCGAGGCTCAGGGGGACGTGATCAAGCAGTGTCCCAGTCCCGCCATGTCAGTCATGGGCCTCCACTATGCCCAGGGCGTTCTCTATCTCGTCAGCGAAGATGATACAGGAAATATCTACAAACTGGATGAGAACTGTAATGTCACTGGCACCCTGCCCGGTCCTTCACCTGATATGAATGGGATCACCTTTGACGGGCAGTATCTCTGGGTAACTGACTACCATGGCCAAGATGGAGTAAGTGACATGTTTTACAAGATAGATCCCAATACTGGAGCAGTTATCGATTCCTATGATCTTATGCCCCAGGGGACTGACGGCATTCTGGGGATTGCCTGGGATGGTGATAATCTGTGGGTGTCATCGGTATGGAACTCGACGATATTCAAACTCGATACCAACGGCAACATCATAGATTCGTTTGGGGTCTCTTGGGCAAACACCGGCCTGGATTGGGATGGTCAGTATCTGATCAGTTCTGACGATGCCGGTGGGGTGATCTACCGAGTGAGCAAAGATGGCACGGTGGTGGATTCTATGCCCGCTCCTGGTGGCGTCGGAGGTTTTGGAGTTACCTGTGGTGGTACCCCTGGTCAGTTGTGGCATTCCAACTATGGGGCTGATACCCTCTACCTAGTGGAATGCGACTGGTGCGGAGGCGCCGATTGCGCCTGCGATCCAGATGCCCCCTGGATTTCTGACATAGGCCCTACAAGTGGCACTGTGAATCCTGGTGGAAGCATGGGGGTGACGATCTTATTTGATACCTCTGATATGGATGGGGGAGATTATTACGGCAACATCAAGATTGCCAGCAACGATCCGGATGAATGCTGTGTGGTGCTGCCGGTGATACTGCATGTTGGCTGTCCACCACCAGGATGTGATGAGGACGCCTCCGGTGCGTTGGATATTGGAGGTAGTGCCGGTACTACAGGTGGCACGACGGCAATCCCGGTTCGGATTCAGGATGCGCCCAATACAGTTGGCTCCCTTGGCTTTGAGGTCACCTTTAATCCCTGTGTTCTTGAGTTTGGCGATTTTGCCAGTGGCTCACTGATAGAGGACTTTGACTTCTTTGATTGCGTCATCCCGGCAGGTGAGAATAGCATTGTTCGGTGTGGCGGTTTCAAGTCCACCGGTGGCATTGCAGAAGGTGCCAGCGGTGACGTGGCTTATCTAAATTTTGGTGTCATTGAATGCGAGCAGGGTTCTAACTACACTCTAGATTTGCAGGAGTTGAAAGACGACGTGGCAGGTTGGTCTACCTCTCTCGGTTGTTTCCAGTGTGGCTGCAGTTGCGATGTAAATGGAGACGGGGAGATCACCCCCAAGGATGCCCTGTGTGCCTTCCAGACGTATCTGGGGATCTGCCCTACTGCATGCGGACCATGTGAAGAGATCTGCTGTGACGTGAATGGGAACGGTGAGTGTACACCACAGGATGCCCTTGAGATTTTCAGGGAGTATCTGGGAATTTACCCAAATGCCTGCTCGCCGGAATAGAGGGAACAGTTTGATAAATGAGAACCTGTTTGCCTCCAACTTTGGCGGGGGCAAACAGGTGATGTCTCAGTTATGATATTGGATGTACATGTAGCACTATTTGGCTCCGCCTTGTGGAGGTTAGCGGTTAGGAGAATATCTAAATCAGTTATAATATCTATCATATTTGTGATCTTCCTATTAGCTCTGACATGTAGCTTATCGGTAGGCATGCCTTTAAGATTGAGCGAAAATGATGCCGATATCAATGTTGAAATGCATATTGGAGATACCCTTGAAGTTACCCTGAAAGGCAATCCAACCACCGGGTATATGTGGGAAGTGGCCTCTGTGGACTCTTCCATCCTGAGGCAAGTAGGTAAAACGGAATTCAAACCTGACACTAAACTTTTAGGGGCCGGTGGTAAGATAATCATGCGCTTTAAGGCTGTTGGAGCGGGTCGCACAACCTTACTGCTGGTTTATAATCGAAGCTTTGAGAAAAACATACCACCGTGTAAAACTTATAAGGTAATCATTGAAGTTGAGCGATAGCAGTAATGGCTGCAAAGGAGGCAAGGCATTATGAACGAAAGGAGAGAGAAGATCTTTATATCCATTTTGTGTCTGATTTTCTCGATACTTATTTCTCCTGTCCTGGCTAACGACCAGGCCCCGCTTTCTAAATCGGTTGCCTTTCAGATTGTGCTTAACGATATTCTGGGTGGGAGCATGGAAGGTAAGTGGGTCTATGCGGCGAAAGAAGCAGTCAAGCCCGAGACGGAAATAAAGGCATTCAATAAGATTGTCAAATCGCCATCCTTTGATGGCTGGTTTTTTTTCATTGATGATCATCCCTGGGCTAACTGGGAACACTCATGCCGCTATGTTTTTGTAAATACTATAACAGGCGAATATCAGATTATTCCATCCTCTATGCCTCCTGATAATATCCACAGGATGGAGCGGCTTACCTCTGTTGGACCGGTAGGGGTTAAAAAAAAAGCAAAGGCATTCAGCCGGAAGTTTATCCTTGAAAAAAACATCTCTTCCTGTTCATCCCCTGAGAACCTCTACGCGATCATCATCAGCGGGGGTTATAATCCCTATAATAACTGGGTAAGGTACTGGAATGACTGTGCGGCAATATACTCTGCCCTCACCCAGGTCTATGGTTACCCTGATGATCATATCTACGTGATCATGTCTGACGGGACCGATCCCGGCCTGGACAGGCATCACTACGACGACACGTATGATTCTTCTCCCTTGGATCTAGACGAGGATGGGGATGATGACATCCAATATTCTGCCACCAAGGCGAACATAGCCAACGTCTTTAACGCCTTGCAGGCGATTCTGGACCCTGAGGATTCCCTCTTTATCTACACCACCGATCATGGTTCACAGGAAGCCGGCCAGGACGCTTTGTTGCTATTATGGGAAGAAAGCATCAAGGACGATGAGTTTGCCATTGAAGTAAATAAGATTAACTGTGGCGAGATAATGGTGGTGATGGAGCAGTGCCATAGTGGTGGGTTTGTGGATGATCTTTCAGCGCAAGGGCGGGTCATTGCTACCGCTTGTGCTTATGATGAGAGCTCGTGGGCCATGCCCCCTGATTATTTATATGATGAATTTGTATATTACTGGACAGAGGCTGTACGGGGTGAAACCCCTGACCACACGCCTGTGGATGCTGATGCAGATGGAGACGGCAATGTATCCATGGAAGAGGCATTCACTTACGCCAGGGATCATGACACCGCCGAGGAAGAACCCCAATACGATTCCATTCCACCAGAGCTAGGCGCCGAAGTTTCACTCTGTGGGGATGTGCTAGCTACATGTGAGGAAGATGACTCTGGTGATCTGGACATTATGGGTAATACCGGTGGTCTGGGTGGCACGGTGGCCATCCCGGTTCGGATTCAAGGCGCGCCCAATGAGGTTGAATCGCTTGGTTTTGAGGTCACCTTTAATCACTGTGTGCTGGAGTATACCGGTTTTACCAGGGGTCCGTTGGTGGAGAATTTCGATTACTTTGAGGCGTTCAACCCTGAAACCGGGATCGTCAGGGTTGGTGGGTTTGAAGCCGGAGAGGATACCATTCCTACAGGTGCTAATGGTGATGTGATTTACTTGAACTTTAATGTCATTGAATGTGAACAGGGTTCTAAGTACACCTTAGATTTGCAGAAGCTCAAGGACGACATAGCGGGTTGGTCTGCTTCCCTCGGCTGTTTCCAGTGTGGCTGTAGCTGTGATGTCAATGGAGACGGAGAGGTAACCCCCAAGGATGCCCTGTGCGCCTTCCAGACCTATCTGGGGATCTGCCCTACGGACTGCGGAGAGTGTGAAGATATCTGCTGTGATGTGAATATGGACAATGACTGCACGCCGGCCGATGCCCTTGAGATCTTCAAGGAGTATCTGGGACTCCCTAGTGTCTGCTCGCAATAGGCAGTGGATTAGTTGATTGATGCTAGCCCCGTCTTTGGGGCTAATCTTTACCAACAAGGCACTACTCCTTGATGGCCTGCAGCCTAGAGACCGGATGTAAGGTGGGGGCGATGTTGGTGAAGGTTCGTTATGAGATGTGGAAGAATAGTGGCTTAGGGCGGGGCTTCCTATCAAAAAAAGGACTTATCGGATGACTGCTTTAAGCAAACAATCGAATGATTCCAGTATTACCGCTCCTCTCACTGAATTGATCAAGAAGATATCCGAAGACGAGTAGCGAACCCTCTTGAAAGAGTTGGAGGAAAGGCTATTAAAGAGAAAAGGGAACATTATAGGAAACCCTTCTTTATGGTTGTAGATTACTCTGCTGAGGATCGTGTCTACAAGGATTACATCAAAAGACATAAGCGCCGGCGGAGTGTTTATCGAAACCCGTATGCCCTTCCGTGTCGGACAGGAGGCCTTACCATCTTTTCCGCTCTCCAACTATCAGAAATATATCAAGATTAGCGGCGAATTGGTCAGGATCACCCCCCATGGAATCGGCGTGAAATTCAAGATGGCTAACGACGACCAGGAGACGATGATTAAATCCCTTTTGCAGATGATTTAGGCCTTTATTGGCTCAGATTCCTCACTTTTCCAATTACCGCCTCTGTGAGCAAGACTTTTATAGAACTCTACTGTACTTGCGATCCAGCCATGGAGAGCTTTGACGTCAGTCATAATAGAGTCTGTAGTGCAGGCCTACCTCCAGCAATTGAGTACAGTCTCTGAAAGAGACAAGTATTTGTGCATACTTGCTGTAGCTGCTCCGCACCGGTGGCCTTCTCTCATTGCCAACCATGACAGCGTGCCCTTATGGTGATGTTGACGAGGAAATTACTCCAAAAGATGCACTTTGCAAATTTGTACGTTGTCTAAAAGGATGTATTCCTTGCATCCTAGAATGCAGCGGTGTTAGTGACTAATCCAGCAAGGGGAGGCACACACCTCACCCCCCTTGCAAGACGTAAAACAAATGAGGGCAAAAGCCAAACTCATATCTATTTTTTGCCTGTCAAGATCCGGTTTATATTGGCTAGTGTCGCTCTATCCCAGGACAATGATATAGAGCTCAGTGCAGTGTGTAGCGGGAAAGGTTAGAAAGTATTCTTTATCATTATCAGCAGTACCCCAAATGATGAAGAAGCCTTTGGTTTTGATGTAATAGGGTGCAAAGATATCCTAAATTACTAAGCTATACCCTTGATGCTAAAGGATCGGTGGTAAATCTGCAATTTGAAATAGTTGGTGAAAGCGATTGTTGTTTAGATATTGAAAATATGGTAGATGACATATAAATTTGGGGGGTCAAAGGTGCTCAGTTTATTCATTCCTTTTTTATTAAGGGAGAATGTATAAAGGTAAAGAATGTCTCTCTTTTTGTCGAAGGTGAAGTAGCTATACTGCTACTTATTAACAATGCTCCCGATGATATAGACGCATTCGGCTTTTATGTGCTTTTTGATAAAAATGAATAGCAAAGAAGAAAGTGTGTTTGAAGGGTGTGTTTTTTAATAAATAGATTAGCAATAGGGGGAGATTTGAAATGAAAGCAAAGTCGCTTATTCCATTAACGATGTTGTTCTTTGTAGGTTTAATACTGCCTGACCTGGTACACGCGCGGGCAAACCTTGCCATGAATGACCAGCGTGGTAACAAAGGTGATACTATTACCTTTACTTTATCAGTCAACGGAGCACCAAATGAGGTGGCTGCCTTTGGTTTTGATGTAAATTTTAATCCCAGAATCTTGACAAAGTCGTAAAAAGTCTTTTCACCTGTCATTGCGAGGAGCAGAGCGACGAAACAATCTCGTAAATTCAAGTACTTGCATTGAAGGAGATTGCTTCGCTTCGCTCGCAATGACACCG
>Ga0315546_1001438_pt1 | contig 15021 bp, 14 predicted proteins | sample SalMarSW160170MG_FD_203833 | JGI IMG/M metagenome (GOLD analysis project Ga0315546, IMG submission 203833) | Salt marsh sediment microbial communities from the Plum Island Ecosystem LTER, Massachusetts, United States - Salt Marsh Sediment SW1601-170 ... | reverse complement strand
AAAATCAATCGCCGACAATTTTGAGATCTCGCCGAGGACCGCCCGCCGCAATATTGAATTCATGCGTGACCGGCTCATGGCGCCCCTGGAATACAACCCCTGCAGGAAGGGGTACAGGTACACGGATGAAACCTTTTCTCTGCCCCCGCTTCCGGTCTCCCAGGAAGAGCTGATCTCCATACTTATTGCCAGGGACCTTCTATCCGGCAGCGCCCAAGGCATGATCAGCCGGACAATTCAGTCCTTCGGCAGGAAACTGTTTGCCGCCATGGATAAAAGCGCCTTTAGCGAGAAGAGATTTAAAAACACATTTTCGGCAGTCTGGAACGGTCATTCGCCTGCCCAGGCCCATATCTTCCGGACCGTTTTGGAATCCCTTTTAAGAAACAGACTCCTTAAGTGCGTTTATGTCTCTCCGGTAACAGGCCGGACAACAGAGCGCAGGATAGAGCCCCATCACCTCCAGCACTATATGGGGAGTTGGGTCCTGATAGGATACTGCCGGCTGAGAAGAGACTGGCGCAAATTCTTCCTGTCCCGCATGTCGGATCCCTTACTGACCGGTGATACCTTTGAATCCCGGTCAAAGGAGGAATGGGAGCCTATGCTCCAGTCCACCTTCGGGATATTCCAGGGCGGGGAGGAAGTGCCGGTTACACTTAGGTTTAATCCTTTTCGCGCCCGGTGGATAAGGGAACAGATGTGGCATCCCGCTCAGACCCTGAAAGAACTCCCTGACGGCGGAGTGGAGCTTTCATTCCCTGTCGTGGATTTCCGGGAAGTCAAGCTCAAGATCCTACAGTTCGGCACGGATGTGGAGGTTATGGAGCCAAAGGAATTGCGGGAAGAAGTAAAAGAAGAAATAAGAAAAATGACCGAAATCTACAAATCCGGGTGATTTTCTTTGATATAGGACACTACCTGACCACGGTTTAGTGGTAAAATAAAGAATAGCCTGTTAAAAGGAGACGGTCGAACTAATTGTACGCATATCTCCTGTGCTTGATGGTGAGGATATAGAGGATATGATTCGTGAGATCGATTTCATATACGATTCTATAGCTCCCGACCCTGAGAGAGAACTCTCCCTTGTGGTTTCCAACAAGGGGCTTGCCTTCATAGGGACTGCTTTCAAGAGATCCCATCTTCTTGATTATTCGATTGAAAAGCCTTCTGTCGGAACGGTAAAGTGTGTCAATATCATCAGCGGCTTCTTTGGAAAGCTCTATGGAATACCGCTTCACTTGAGCCCGTACCCACGCCTGATGTCCTTGAGAGAAACGGTTTGCCCCGAGCGCACTTGTTTCTTTGCCCGTGCTATCGCCTCCCGCTCCTCCTTCCGGGAAAGAATGTCGATGGTTTCAAGCAGCCCCTCATATTCATCACTGCTCAACAGCACAGCCTTGCTGACACCGTTCCTGGTGATGGCAAACCGGTCATATTTTTCGTCCGCATCTTTAATGATTGCCGAAAGGCTTTTCTTGGCTTCGGCCAGGGAAATTGTCTTGGTCATGCGGCAACTCCTTTCTCATATGATATTGACCATAATTATAGTCTATCGACCGAGGAAATGCAAATATAAATCTGGATATTATAACTTTTCATCCTATCGAGCCCGCTGGATAATGGACCAGAAGTGGCACATCCTTTGATGAATTGAAGTGACTCACTGACGGCGGATTTCAGGGAAGTCAAGCTCAAGATCCTACAGTTCGGCACGGATGTGGAGGTTATGGAGCCAAAGGAATTGCGGGAAGAAGTAAAAGACGAAATAAAAAAGATGACCAGAATCTACAAATCCGGGTGATTTTTTAGATATAGGACACTACCTGACCCACATGGCATGTTATAATTGATTTGCCAATGGCATGAGAAATGCAGAGGTTACTCCCCAAAGAAAAAGACGAACTGGTCACAAACTGTGACCGGTTCCATTCTCTAAAACATTCCTCAGTCATGCCCAGGGCGTTTACAGAACAGGGGGTCGCCATGCTCTCCTCGGTCCTTAACAGCCAAAGGGCGATTGAAGTGAATATACTGATAATGAGGGCTACGCCCCGCTTCCTGATATTAGAGGCGGAGTATTCTTTTTTTCAAAAGCTGAATAGTTTGCATTGCATTTATAGCGTATAATGTCATTCCGGAAAGCCCGGCGGGCTTATCCGGAATCCAGGAAACATGGTTCCAATACATATATTCAAGCTTTCAGAAAACATTGCTTAACAACCTGTTCAAATAAAAATCATGTACAAACAATTTTACGCCCACAGCAAGGAAGGAAAACCCCCATCGGAATGGCCGCCCCTTGACGGGCATCTAAAAAATGTCGCTGAAATGGCAAGAGAATTTGCCGATATTTTCGGCACCGAGGATTAGAGTTATCTGGCAGGGTTATTGCGTGATTTGGGGAAATACTTCATCAGATAATGGAATTTGAACAAAAGGAAAGGTCTTTATTCCCCATCAAGGAGCATTCAAATGAGCTCAAACAATGCTATGATACCTTCCGAAAGGATTGAGAAAGCAATACTTTTGATCCGGGGCGAGAAGGTATTGCTCGATAGGGATCTGGCACGCCTCTATGGAGTTTCTACTAGTGTGATGAATAAAGCTGTAACTCGAAACATTGACCGTTTCCCATCTGATTTCATGTTGCAACTCACAAAAGAGGAGTTTTCGAACTTGAAATTCCATTTTGGAATATCAAAATGGGGAGGAACTCGCAAACTGCCGAGGGCCTTTACAGAGCAAGGCGTGGCAATGCTTTCAAGTGTACTAAAAAGCAAACGCGCGGTCCGGGTCAATATTGAAATAATGCGGGCGTTCGTTAAATTGCGCCGAATGTTGACTTCAAATGCAGAACTTGGTCGTAAGCTAGATGAGCTTGAAAAGAAATATGACAAACAATTCGCCATCATTTTTGAAGCAATAAGACAATTGATGATAACGGAAACTAAGCCAAAGAAAAGGATCGGTTTTGAGGTTAAAGAACCGAAGAGACCCTATGGCAAAAGGACAAAACCATAGTGCCTGACCATTACGCCCACAGCAAGGAAGGAAAACCCCCATCCGAATGGCAGTTGATTGAGGAGCATTTAAAAAATGTTGCCGAAATGGCAAGAGAATTTGCCGATTCCTTCGGGGCAGGCGATTGGGGTTATCTGGCGGGCCTGTGGCATGATCTGGGAAAATATCAACTAAAATTTCAAGATAAAATTTTAACATAGGACACCATTTGACCCACATGGGATGTTATAATAGTTCGGTATCAAACTTCATGAATTATTTTCTTCAATTCTGCTGCTGATTAATAGACTGTTTATTAACAGGATAATAGATGAGTGATTCATTTCCAGATTATTTCAAATATTGGGGCAAGGCCGACCCTAATTATCATGGTGAGCCGAAGTGGCATCGGTTAGTTTACCACTGTCTGGATGTAGCAGCGGTGGGCAATCAATTATGGGTTTTAAATGTGGATAATGGATAAGGCATTGGCATACCTCTGGGCTAAAACAGCCAAAAACGGAGAAGCAGGATGGCACCCTCTCATCCTCCACATGCTTGATGTTGCTGCCAGTGTGGATGCCGTCTTAGATCGTGAACCTGAATCCACTCGTACGCGAATGGCCGCAATCCTGGGCATGAAATGGGAAGATGCATGGCCGTGGCTTTTGTTCGTGGTTGCCTGTCATGATCTGGGGAAGGCTTGTCCTGGTTTTCAGTGTAAATGGCCGGATTTCCTCTCCAATACTGGCCTGCCTCTGCCTCGAAGCCCGAATGTCCAGATAAACCATGCTTTCGTGAGCCAGATCGCTCTGTGGGAAGTGTTACAGGAAAAAGGTTGGCCTACTGAATTGGCGGAACTGACGGCCGATGCCGTTGGGTGTCACCACGGGGAACGGGCTTCTCCCATTACCCTTCGAGACTTGGAGGGGGATCTACGTGCCCTTGGCCGTGGCGACTGGGTGCAAGCTCGAAGAAGTCTTGCTGGTGCTATAGGCCAAGTCCTCGAACCGGATAAACCTCCTACAAAACTCAACCTTTCAGGTCCTGACTTCATGCTTTTGTCCGGGCTCACGAGTTTTACTGACTGGATCGGCTCCAATGAAGACTTTTTTCCCTTCGGAACCCCAAGAGACTGCGAAAATCTGTTTGGATGGTTTCAAAAACGTAGATCCGATGCGAATGTTGCTCTGGATGCGATTGGATGGCAGTACCGGATAGCACTTTCCCAGAAGCAAAAGTCCTTTGAAGATGTTTTCGCCCTCTCTCCTCGCCCTTTACAGCAGGCTGTTGTCGATAGTCTAGCCAATTTGAAAAAGCCATCCATCCTGTTGCTAGAGGCCCCTATGGGTGAGGGTAAGACCGAGGCAGCCTTCTTTGCCCATTTGGAAATGCAACGCCGCTTCGGGCATCGTGGCTTGTATGTAGCTCTGCCGACTAAGGCGACTGGTAATGCCATGTTCAAGCGAACCCTCAAGTTCTTACAGGATCAGGGGAGAGATCGAAAACTCGATCTGCAATTACTGCACGGTGGGGCAGGCCTTAATGACACCTATCAGAATCTGCGAATCTCGGGCATCCACGATCCGGAAAGGGGCGGAGAAATTCGCGCCGGAGAATGGTTTACGCACAAAAAAAGGGCGCTCCTCTCGGAATATGGTGTGGGAACAGTAGATCAGGCTATCCTTCCGATTTTGCCCGTGCGTCATAATTTCGTACGTCTGTGGGGTCTTGCGAACCGCGTAGTGGTTTTTGACGAGATCCATGCATACGATGCCTACACAGGGACGCTCCTGATCCAACTGTTACGCTGGCTCCTGGCATTAGGATCATCAGTGGTTCTTCTCTCAGCGACATTGTCGCCCTCTGTTAGACGCAGATTGGCAGAAGCGGTGAAGGCTGACCTGCCTGAACAAGAGGTGAAATACCCCCGCCTTTCCGTCTTTTCTCCCGGCGAAAATCCGGTTCAAAAGCATTTTAAAACGGACCCGGCTCGGCGCAAGACCGTGAAGCTCCTTAAGATTCAAGCAGATCTACCAGGCATACGTTCTGCAATGGAGGATCACCTCGCAAAAGGTGGAATGGGGCTGGTGCTTGTCAATACTGTGCAACGGGCACAAGAACTTTACCGACTCTTCCCAGAGGGCAATCGTCTGGAGAGGGAAGGACATCGTGTAGGAAAGAAACTCATCAATGGAACGGAAGTTTTTCTCTTCCACGCACGGTTTCCGGCTGAAGGACGACAACAACGAGAAGATCAGGTGCTGGAGACCTTCGGTCAAGGTGGAAAGAGAGAGGGCAGGAAAATTCTCATTGCCACTCAGGTAGTGGAGCAGAGCCTTGATCTGGATTTCGACCTGATTATCACCGACCTGGCACCCATTGATCTTGTGCTTCAAAGGGCAGGTCGTTTGTGGCGGCACGAGCGGGGTATTAAAGACCGGGCAAATATTCCAGAACCAATCCTTATTATTGCGGGCCTTGCGGAAGAAGAACCTCCATCATTTGATGGACCTTTATGGTGGGGCAAGGTCTACCGTGAGGATATTTTACTGCGGACCTGGATTCTGCTTAGGGGAGAACAAAGATATAGCTTGAACCTGCCGGAAGAGATCGACGGACTTGTAAGGAACGTATATGAAGAGGAAGTGAAAGTCCCGGATTTACTCCTAGAGAGAATGGAAGAAGCTTTATTTGAAGGCGAGGGGGAGGCACTGAGTAAAAGCATACAAGCAAACCAGGCGATCATTGGCCTTCCCGATGACGCGTCTTGGAATGATCCTGCGAGGTTTATCCTTTACGACGAGGATGAATCCGGCTTCCATAGGACGCTTATGGCTCAAACCAGGCTTGGTGAGGACTCGGTTGTAGCTGTCCCGCTGTTTCAGGAAGATGGATTTCATCCAGAAACAACACCTGATTTCATCAGGGCCAAACAATGGTTCCTGCGGGCTATGAATCTATCACGTAAAGGGGTGGTTATGAAATTAAAGTCCCTGGGAGTACCGGAAGGCTGGAAAAAATCGCCCCTGTTACGCAACTGCTTCCCTTTGATGATCGACACGGAGGGATGCTGGATGGAGGACCAGACAGTGTTTTTGGATGACGATCTTGGATTGGTGTACGAATCAAAGGAGGTAAAATGAGCCGATTCAATTTAATTGACGAAAAATGGATTCCGGTGCGATATTCTGACGGATCCCGAGACGAACTTGGCATCCGCGACACTCTGCTGCAGTCCAGGGAAATCGCGGGCATCGAGGATTCATCGCCGCTTGTCACGGCTGCTCTGCATCGCTTTTTGCTTGCTCTTCTATATCGTGCCTTGGAAGGCCCAACCGACATCCAGCAGGCAAAGGCCTTATTTAGAGACGGGCTGCCGGACGAAAAAATTTCATCCTACCTGGAGAAATGGCGTGAAAGGTTCTGGTTGATCGATGAGAAATATCCATTTGCACAGAATCCAAATATCCCAAAAGACCGAATCGAGCCATGGACTAAGCTGACAGCTGAATACAATGCAACATCTAATAAGGTTCTCTTTGACCACACAGACACGAGGAACGCGGGTGCTAAAGAGTTGAAACTGTGTTCCAGATGGTTGCTCGCTACAATGAGCTTTTCGATATCCGGGGGCAGGGGTTATTATCCATCGCCATCACCGAATGCGATGATGTGTATACCGTTGGGTCGAAACCTTCATGAAACGCTTTGTTACAATCTGGTTCCATATCCGAATCGAGATGTAATGAGAGAAGATTCAGCTTTGTGGGAACATGAGCCAAAAGAACTTCCTCTTGATATCCCAAAAGTCAATCCACACGGATATGCAGACCTCTATACATGGCAACCTCGTTTGATTCTTCTTCATAAAATGCTTTCGGGTGGAGTAGAAGAGTTGAGGTTTATTGCCGGGCAGGGTTGCGAAAATCCATCCAATATCTCTGATCCAATGCAACCTTACAAGATAGACAAAACCCATGGAAAATTACCCATCCAATTCAGAGAAAACCGAGGAACATGGCGGGACTTTGACTCCCTGCTTCCTGATAGCAGTGATTTGGCTCCTGCTACTCTACAGAATGCGCTCCGACTGTCAGGGAACATTGTGGCCTCTTTGCCAGACTCGGTTCTCGTACTTGGTATGAGATACACTCCTCCAAATGCAAATGTAGACTTTTGGCGTATGGAGTACTTCGCCTTACCTCAAGCTTTGGCTGGGAATCGCTATATCCGCACTGAGATAAGACAACTCCTCATTTATGCAGAAGATGCCCAGCAGTCCCTCTGGCAGGCTTGCCGCTCCTTTGCACAAAACATTTTGAGCAGAGGGGGTAGGAATCCTGATAAAAAAGACATCACCTCTTTCATTGAACAGATGCCGGTGATTTCATGGTATTGGTCCACTTTAGAAGCCCGATTTCACGAAATCCTGAACATATATACCCCTAACCAAGACTTTGAAGTCATCCGCTGCCAGTGGCTTAAATACGTCCGGGACACCTTGCGGACCGCCTGGGAACAGCATAGCGACTCAGTCTCCTCGGGCGATGCATGGTCTATTCGTGCCCTCATGAAAGCCGAGGGGTCGGTGTGGCGGAAATTGAAGGAACTGAACGAGGAGATCAAAAAACTCGAACCAAAGGAGGAAGAACCATGAGCAGCTTTTTTGAATGGCTGGAAGACCTGAACGAAAAGGACACAAAGGTTAGAGCAGTATTGAGACGCAGCCTTGCCTTTGATCCGGGGGTGTTTGTACCTGCCTACCCCTATGTTGAGCCTTTTATAAGGGATGAAGAAAACTCTTGGAGGAGAGAAATGTTCTATCTTGTTGCAGGTCTATGGGCCGCACACTGGAGAGAAGGACGAACTGGAGAGCCGATGCAATTGGGACGGGCTTGTGCGTTTCACCAGACACAAAGCAAATCCGCAAGCACGGAACGCCGATTCATTAACCTGCTGGATGCAGATTCCGAACAACTTCCTAACCGGTTACGCCAGATGATCTCTCTTCTCAGAGAGCAGAATCTCGACTTCGAGGATCTGTTGAAAGGACTTCTGTATTGGAACGATGAACTGAAGCGCACCCAGAACGCCTGGGCCCGCGACTTCTACCGTAATATTCAAACTTCATACCCCGAAGGAGGTCAAAAATGAAAACTCTGATTGAAATTCATGTCTTACAGAACTTTGCCCCATCGAATCTGAACCGTGATGATACAGGGGCGCCAAAAGATGCCCTTTTCGGTGGAACTCGGCGTGCCCGTGTGTCCAGCCAGTGCCTGAAACGGTCTGTGCGGGAGTACTTTAAGATGAAGATTAAGGAAAAGGATCTGAATCCTGAAGAAATCGGTCGGCGATCAAAGCGATTATTGGACGAAGTCGTAAAGCTCTTGGTCAATGGGGGGCGTAATATGGAGGATGCGAGAAGACTATCTCGCCTTGCAATATTAGCAGGCTCTGGAACCTGGGTAGCGCCAAAAGAAAATGATAGCGAGGAGGGAGAGAAAAGCGAGACTCTCATGTTCCTCGGGACGCGAGAGATTGAATCCATTGCAGATATCATTAATGAAAGATGGTCAGAAGAGAACTGGAATGCTATCGAGAAAGCACTCGAAAAAAAATCTACGAAGGAGAAGAAGAAGGAAGCAGCGAAGAAAGCATCAAAGGAATTAAAGGAGTCGTTCACTCAAATTCTAAACGGTGGCAAAGCATTAGATGTGGCACTCTTTGGACGCATGTTGGCCGATATGCCTGAGAAGAACCAGTTCGCCGCCTGTCAGGTCGCCCATGCCATTTCGACCCATGCAGTAGAGCGGGAATTTGATTTCTATACAGCCGTTGATGATCTGAAACCCGAGGACACGGCAGGTGCCGACATGATGGGCACGGTGGAGTTTAATTCGGCCTGTTTCTATCGCTATGCCGTTGTGGAGTTGGAGAAGCTCATGGAAAATCTTCAGAAAGACACTGACCTGGCTACCAAAGGGCTTCGAGCTTTTTTGGAGGGTTTCGTGGTAGCTGAACCAACCGGCAAACAAAACACCTTTGCAGCCCATAATCCGCCGGAGTTCGTGGCTGTGACAATACGACGCAACGCCGCACCTCGCAATCTTGCCAATGCTTTTGAGACAGCCGTGCGAGTGAGAAAGGGTGAATCGCTGACTAAAAAATCGGTAGAGGAACTTGTCAAAAAAGCCAAGGCCCTGAAAACGGCATTCGGTGGTGAGGAGCAGACCTTTGTGCTGAGTATTCCTGATATTGATATCAATGGATTTGGCATTAAGGTTGATTCTCTGAATAATCTTCTTTCTAAAACGATGAAGGCAATTGCACAATAAAAGGAGTGACCTATGCCCACTTTATTGCTTCGCTTGGTTGGGCCCATGCAGTCGTGGGGAATAACCAGTCGCTTTGACCAACGTGATACCGGGAAGGAACCCAGCAAGTCCGGTGTCATCGGAATTCTGGCTGCGGCCCAGGGCATCAACCGTGAAAACTGGACGGACCTTGAACCACTCACTCGCCTCGTCATGGCAGTTCGACACGATCGTCCCGGAGTGCCTAAACGAGACTTCCAGACAGCGGGAGGCGCTGTAACCGACACCATCATAAGAGCAGATGGGAGTCCTTCCAAGGACGGCGTCGTTTCTCAACGCTTTTACCTCGCCGATGCCGCTTTCCTTGTGGGTTTAGAATGTGATGAACAAGCCTTACTTGAACAAGTTCATTCCGCGTTACAGAACCCTGCCTGGCCCCTGGCCCTGGGTCGGAAATCCTATGCACCTTCCGAAGCGATATGGATCGAGGACGGACTCCAAGATTCTCCTTTACGAGTCGTCTTGGAAAGGTGGCCATGGATAGCATCTCTACGGAAATGGGAAGACCTCCCAGATAAGCTATTGATCTCTTTTGAATCCGAAGATGGATCGGGTGTGCTGAAAATGGATCAGCCATTATCATCATTTGCAGAGAGGCGGTTCGGCGCGCGGTTTGTGTCCTCGGAATGGATTCCCTTCCCACAGGAGGTTCCCCATGTTTCTACATAGAATTCATCTTAATCCACGCTGTAGGGAGGCAAGACGTGACCTTGCTGATCCTTACCAGCTTCATTCCTCCTTGTGTCGGGCCTTTAGTGATCCAGCCATCAAATGTGCTGAAGGTGAATTTTTGTGGAGGCTTGAGCCGGAAAGAGATCATGCAGGATACCCATGTATCCTTATACAGAGTCGATCAATCCCTGACTGGACTAGCATAGGTGTTAAAGGGTGGTTGGCCAAGGTTGATCCACCCATTGATCTCAAGAGTAGCCTTAGGTTCGATTCACTCGAAGTCGGTCACCGTTTTCGTTTCAGACTACGCGCCAATCCATGTGTAACCCGTGCTGGAAAGCGCCTGGGATTGCTAAAGCTAAAAGAGCAGGAAAAATGGATTGAACGAAAAGGAAGACAACATGGCTTTTCGCTGTCGAGACGCACTTCCTTCGGCCTCTCTGAGTCGCCGCAAAGGCAAATCAATGTGCGGGTTTCCCAGGAGCAGATGCTTCGAGGCATCAGGCATTCCGGTAATGTCATACGGGTATTCTCGGTACTCTACGATGGGATTCTGACGGTGATTGATCCGGATAATTTCAAGGATGCCCTACAAACCGGCATCGGTCATGGCAAGACTATGGGGCTGGGGCTTCTATCGGTAGCGCCGATATCATAAGGAATTTCTTGCATTGGCCCTGCCAAGGCCTTCGGTTGCGGGCTTATGCTGGTGAAGCGAATTTGAGGATGTAGAATTAATAGGGGTAATTTTTAAAAATATGGATCATCTCCATATTAGTTGATAGAAATTAAGGACACCAAGTAACGTTATTTAAATTAAGCTTGTCATTTGCACTACATAGGAAATTTAGATCACTGGATGGATGCACAGACTAATTAGTTTTGTTGCAGCATCTATTTGCTTCAAACCTCTTTGTCATACCCCGGTTTATCCGGGGTATCCAGGAATCAACTCCTTTAGCTTTTCCATGACCCTGGATTACCCGGACAAGCCGGGTAATGACGTTTGGGGCCGAGGAATGACTTTTTGGAGTTGGGTAATTACATTTTGGCGCCTTCTGCCAAGGCATTAGAGGCAAAGTATTTAGCTGAATACACGTTATCGTCTCAACTAATTTGGAGATGATCCAAAAATATAAAAGAGATCGGAAAAGGTTTAAGGAATTAAAACCTGTGAAATCAGGTTGAATTGTGGTCGAGATGATGTAAGTTATTGAAATTACATCATTTGGCAAAAATGGCAATATTGCCTTTTTTACCAAATAGCGATTATTTTAGCCTTTTGTTCCAATTTTGTTTCTCGATTAATAGTCATTTAGAAGAAATGCCAACATTGGCATTTCTTCTAAATAGCACACAGGGTCTTGGTTGCGGGAGGCGAATTTGAGGATGGAGAGGTGATAGGGAGAATTTAATATGGAGACAGGGATAGCCGTTTTCAGTGGTAAGGAAATCAGGAAAACAATTCATAATAATGAGTGGTGGTTTTCCATCGTGGATGTAGGGGCTGCTCTGACTGATTCTGCTGATCCAGGAGCATACTGGAGAAAGCTGAAACAAAGACTAAATAAAGAGGGAAGTGAAGTCGTGACATTTTGTCACGGGTTGAAATTAATGGCCCCTGACGGGAAGATGAGAAATACCAATTGTGCCAACACCGAAGGCATTTTCCGCATCATCCAGTCAATTCCATCCCCCAAGGCCGAGCCGTTCAAACGGTGGCTAGCCAAGGTGGGATATGAGCGGGTGCATAAGATAAAAAACCTCAACTTATTGAAATTACATCATTTGGGTAAAATGGCAATATTGGCATTTTCACCAAATAGCGATCATTTTAAGCTTTTTATACCATTACTAGGTCCCAATTAGGAGAAAAGCTAATATTGGCATTTCTCCTAAATGGCTCAATCTGAATTTTTTGTCGTGCAAGAGGGCATGATGGATAACCAAGAAGATAAACAAGCCAATAAGGCACCTGGACTCATCCCTCCTCATGGGGGCTATCGCGAGCTGCAATCCTACCAGATGGCAGAGATTGTCTATGACGCTACGGTGGTGTTTTGCGACAGGTTTATTTCGAAGCGGTCACGCACACATGATCAGATGGTGCAGGCAGCCCGGAGCGGCAAACAGAATATCGCCGAAGGCTGCATGGCCTCCGGCACCTCCAAGAAGACCGAACTTAAGCTTATCGGCGTTGCTAGGGCCAGCCTGGAGGAGCTTCTACTGGATTTTCAGGACTTTTTGCGCCAAAAAGGATTACCTCTCTGGAAAAAAGACAATCCCAAGGCCAAACAAGTAAGGGGACTTTGTTACAGGAAGGATAAGTCCTATTCGACTTATAAGCCCTGTATTAAAGACTCTTCTCCTGAGACTGCTGCCAACACTATAATCTGCGTCATTCACCAGACTAATTATCTGCTTGACCAACAGTTAAGGGCCTTGGAAAAGGAGTTTCTAAAAGAGGGCGGATTTACTGAGAGGCTTTATCGTGAACGTTCGCGGGCACGCAACAGGAGCAAAAACAAACGAGATGGAAAAGAGTTTATTAAGGAGCCCTGATCATGAGCCAGGCTGATTTTGTACCTTTAAAACCCATCCCTATTAAGGATCGGATCTCAATGATCTTTGTCTATTATGGCCGCATTGACGTGAAGGATGGGGCCTTTGTAGTGGTGGATGAGGCAAATGGGGAGAGGAAGCACATCCCTGTCGGTTCAGTAGCTTCGATTATGCTTGAGCCAGGAACTCGTATCAGTCATGCTGCCGTTAAACTTGCAGCCATAACCGGCACCTTGCTTATCTGGGTTGGTGAAGCGGGAGTCCGGCTTTATTCTTCAGGTCAACCAGGAGGTGCAAGGTCTGACAAATTGCTCTATCAGGCGAAACTGGCTCTGGATGAAAATCTCCGCCTCAAGGTGGTAAAAAAGATGTTTGAGATACGTTTTGGGGAAAAACCTCCTGAACGCCGAAGTGTGGACCAATTGAGAGGCATCGAGGGAATAAGGGTCAAGAAGCTCTATGAATTGATGGCCAAGCAGTATGGTGTAAAATGGCGCGGCAGGCGTTATGATCCAAGGGACTGGTCGGCCGGTGATGTTGCTAATAAATGTGTGAGTTCTGCAACTTCCTGTATTTATGGTGTAACCGAAGCTGCAATATTAGCAGCAGGTTATGCCCCGGCAGTTGGTTTCTTGCATAGCGGTAAGCCCCTCTCTTTTGTTTATGACATCGCTGATATATTCAAGTTCGAAACCGTTGTTCCGGTGGCCTTTAGGATCGCCGCAAAAAATCCGGCACAGCCGGATCGTGCAGTGCGTATTGCTTGTCGTGATATTTTTCGGGAAACCAGGCTCCTTAAAAAGATTATCCCCACAATTGAAGAGATTCTTGCTGCGGGCGGCATTGAACCGCCGCCACCACCAAAAGATGCCCAGCCTCCTGCTATTCCAGAGCCGGAAAAACTGGGTGATTTGGGGCACAGGAGTAAATGACATGAGTATGCTGGTTGTTATAACTGAAAATGTCCCGCCGAGGCTGCGTGGCAGGCTGGCAGTATGGTTATTAGAAATCCGTGCCGGTGTTTATGTAGGTGATGTTTCAAGACGTGTCAGGGAGATGATCTGGGAGCAGGTGAACATGCTGGCGGAGACTGGTAATGTAGCCATGTCCTGGGCGACAAATACAGAATCCGGTTTCGATTTTCAAACGGTCGGCGAAAATCGCCGAGTCCCCATCGACTATGACGGTCTCCGGCTTGTTTCTTTCATGCCGGTAGAATTGGATGAAGGAGATGAGGAAAATGCTCTTTGACAACTTAATATTGAATAGTAGAGGAATGGAAAATTTCGGTAAAAAATTAGCTTCCGGATATTCTAAATAAATTCAAAGAGATCCAGGAAGTGAGTTCCCCACAGGCGTGGGGATGAACCGGCCGGACAATACCGATATATAGGCAAAGAGAAGAGTTCCCCACAGGCGTGGGGATGAACCGGTTAGGGAAAGGCTGAAGGGGTTTAGACTGTAGAGTTCCCCACAGGCGTGGGGATGAACCGGCCTTAGAGCCTCATCTCTTAAAGAGACGGCGGAGTTCCCCACAGGCGTGGGGATGAACCGAAATACTGGTAGGAGGCAATCATGCTGCGATCGAGTTCCCCACAGGCGTGGGGATGAACCGGAGATGATCGAGCTGGCAGCCTATTTCGGCAAGAGTTCCCCACAGGCGTGGGGATGAACCGTTGATGTTACGGGCTTAGGGTCTACTTTTGATGAGTTCCCCACAGGCGTGGGGATGAACCGGTCTATGGTGATGCTAAGGTCTATGGTAATGCGAGTTCCCCACAGGCGTGGGGATGAACCGGATTCTTAGGCTCTACTATCTTCCAAGCTTGTGAGTTCCCCACAGGCGTGGGGATGAACCGGTTGCTAGAGAAAGGCGATAAAGGAAATGGATGAGTTCCCCACAGGCGTGGGGATGAACCGGGCTGTTGCCATTTGTTGATCTATGGATAGCCGAGTTCCCCACAGGCGTGGGGATGAACCGCATACTAGAAGTATAAACGTCAATTTTGCATTGAGTTCCCCACAGGCGTGGGGATGAACCGGTCTATGGTTATGTTAAGGTCTCTGGTAATGCGAGTTCCCCACAGGCGTGGGGATGAACCGGATATTAGCCTTGGTAATGGCCACCGGGGTTCGAGTTCCCCACAGGCGTGGGGATGAACCGGTTCCCTGGGTTCCTTTCTTGATCACTTTAATGAGTTCCCCACAGGCGTGGGGATGAACCGCTCATATTTGAAGCCATGATAGCTCTGCATAAGAGTTCCCCACAGGCGTGGGGATGAACCGGGAGATTGAAGGAAGAGGGTTAGAATTATTTAGAGTTCCCCACAGGCGTGGGGATGAACCGTTAATTCCATAAAGGCGAGGGGGAACGTGATCGAGTTCCCCACAGGCGTGGGGA
>Ga0315546_1001436_pt1 | contig 15040 bp, 10 predicted proteins | sample SalMarSW160170MG_FD_203833 | JGI IMG/M metagenome (GOLD analysis project Ga0315546, IMG submission 203833) | Salt marsh sediment microbial communities from the Plum Island Ecosystem LTER, Massachusetts, United States - Salt Marsh Sediment SW1601-170 ... | reverse complement strand
AAGATTGAGGGTGCGGAAGTGGTTGTCGTTGGCAGAAGCAACATCGTGGGCAAACCTATTGCCAATATCCTACTCCAGAAGAGGGACGGGGCTAATGCCACCGTCACCATTTGTCATACCAGGACCCGCGATATGGCTTTTCATACCAGGAGGGCTGATATATTGATTGTGGCTGCGGGGAAGCCCAAAGCTATCACCGCCGATATGGTCAAGGAAGGAGTGGTGGTAATTGATGTTGGCGTGAACGAAATCGGCAAGACCGCTGAAGGCAAGAGAATCCTCTGCGGAGATGTTGATTTTGACGCTGTCAAGGAGAAGGCTAAAGCTATCACCCCGGTCCCTGGTGGGGTAGGACCTATGACCATAACCATGCTGATGATGAATACCGTCCGGGCGGCAAAATTAGCCGCTGGCATAGCCTAGGAGGTAATGAAGAGATGGCACGCAAGGTTAGTAAAAAGAAGGCACCGGTCAAGAAGGAAGTAGAGGTGTTGGGAGAGACCTTTGAGAAGGGTAGACCCGAGGGGGAGGAGCTGGGGAGGTGGAGACAGAAACTGGAGAGCCGAGAGGAGAAGCTCAAATACCTGAAAACTGGTGAGCGATACTGGTTTGACAATGACTGGTATGGCAGTGAGAAGAGGAAGAATCCAGCCTGACCGCCGTACAAGACTTTGGCAGGCGGGCTTGAGTAAGGAGGGATAAGAATGGCGTTTGAAATCCCTAAGACAGCGTATAGCGGCAAGATTAGGGAGATAAAGCTGGGCAGTGGTGACAAAGCGGTAACCGTTGGCGGGGAGACCTGCTATCCGTTTTATCTCTTTGAGGGGGAGATGCCTCATCTGCCCCGGATAGCCATGGAGGTGTGGGACATGCCGCCCCAGGAGTGGGCTGAGGCTGCTCTGGAGCCGTTTAAGGGGGTAACCGATGACCCGGTAGCTTGGGCAAAGAAATGTGTTGCCGATTACGGGGCGGAGATGATTTGCCTGCAGCTGGTTAGCACCGACCCCAACGGTCTTGACCGTGGGGCTGATGAAGCCGCCGAGGTGGTCAAGAAGGTGGCTGATGCCATTGACGTCCCCTTAATCGTCTGGGGAACGGCTAATCATGACAAAGATACCGAGGTTCTGAGGAAGGTGACTGAGGTCTGTCAGGGTAGAAACCTGATTATCGGACCGGTTGAAGAGGGTGACCACAAGAAAATTGGCGCCGCCGCTATCGGCTACCAACACACGGTGGGGGCGTCAACGCCTATAGACATAAACCTGGCTAAACAGCTTAATATTCTGCTGGGTAACCTGGGCGTCTCTGACGAGCTGATTGTAATGGACCCTACTACCAGTTGCATCGGCTACGGTATTGAGTATTGCTACTCAGTAATGGAGAGAATGAGAATGGCGGGACTGACCCAGCAGGATGAAAAGCTACAGTTTCCTCTCATCTGTAATATATCCAGAGAGGCGTGGAAGACCAAGGAAGTACATCTTGCCGATGATGAGCTTAATATGGGGGATGCCAGGAAGCGGGGAATCCTGTTGGAAGCGATGTCAGCCATGGTGCTGATTCTGGCGGGGGGGGATGTGATGGTTATGAGGCATCCAGAGGCAATAAAGTTGGTTCGGGAGATGACAGCTGAACTAGCGGCTTCCTGAAATAATTAGACATTAGGAAGGGGTGACTAGAGGATGGCAGAAGAAAAAGAAACCAAGAGCATTGACCAAGCCAGTATTGAGCTGATAGAAAAGGCAGCCAAAGACGGAGTTAATACCGTTTTTGACAGAGCTGAAGCAATGAAGCCCTGTCCTATAGGTGCAGTAGGTAGTTGCTGCAAGCACTGTGGTATGGGACCCTGCCGGGTGCCATTGCCTAAGGGGAAAGAGGAAACACCAGAGGAGAAAAAGAAGAGAAGGGGAATTTGTGGGGCTACCGCTGAGACCATCGCCGCCCGTAATTTTATCAGAATGGTAGCTGGCGGGGCAGCGGCCCACTCTGACCACGGTCGGGGGGTGGCTGAGCTTTTCCTGGCGGTGGCTAAAGGAGAGGCACCAGGCTACGAGATAAGAGACGAGCAGAAGCTATTGCAGGTAGCCCTGGATTGGGGCATTGAGATTGGAGACCGCAGTAACAGTGAAATAGCCATCGATATCGGTGAAAAGGCGCTGGCTGAGTTTGGTAAGCAGGAAGGTGAGCTTATAACCTTAAGGAAGGCACCATTAAAGCGCCAGGAGCTGTGGCGGCGGGAGGGGGTTGCCCCACGGGGCATAGATAGAGAAATTGTGGAGATAATGCACCGGACCCATATTGGAGTGGATCAGGATTATAAAAACCTGCTCAAACAGGGGGTCAGGGCATCAATAGGTGATGGCTGGGGAGGTAGTATGATTGCTACCGAGCTCCAGGACATCCTTTTTGGCACTCCGGCACCTGTTCTGGGCAAGGCAGACCTGGGAGTGCTCGAAGAGGATAAGGTAAATCTCATCATTCATGGTCATGAGCCGTTACTCTCCGAGATGATTGTTGCCGTGGCTCAGGAGCCGGAGATGATAAAACTAGCCGAGTCTAAAGGGGCTAGCGGGATAAACCTGGCTGGCATGTGCTGCACCGCCAACGAGATATTGATGCGCCACGGGGTGCCTATCGCCGGGAATTTCCTGCAGCAGGAACTGGCCATAGTAACCGGAGCTGTGGATGCCATGGTGGTGGACGTACAGTGCATTATGCAATCCATACAAACTGTGGCTGAGTGCTACCATACCAAGATTATCACTACCTCAACCAAAGCTAAAATCCCTGGCGCAATTCATATTGAGTTTGATGAACACGATGCCATGAAGTCAGCACGGGAAATAGTTAAGACAGCTATTGAGAACTTCCCCAATCGGAAGGGGAATATTTATGTCCCTGACCAGCAAACTGACCAAATTGCCGGTTTCAGCCATGAGACCATCAACTACCTGCTGGGTGGTCTCTTCCGTGCTTCCTACCGGCCGTTAAACGACAATATTATCAATGGCCGAATAAGGGGGGTGGCTGGGGTTGTCGGCTGTAATAACGCCCGGGTCAAGCACAATGAAGCCCATATCACTATGGTTAAGGAGCTAATAAAGAATGATGTCCTCGTGATTACCACTGGTTGTAATGCCATCGCCTGTGCCGAAGCCGGTCTAATGGTTCCTGAAGCTGCCTTAGAGTATGCCGGTGAAGGCTTGGCTTCGGTGTGCGAAGCCGTTGGTATTCCTCCGGTACTGCACATGGGCTCCTGTGTTGATAACAGCCGCATCCTGATAGCAGCTACCGCTATGGTTAAGGACGGCGGCCTGGGCGATGACATCAGCGACCTGCCCGTCGCCGGGGCGGCACCGGAGTGGATGAGCGAGAAAGCCATATCCATCGGTCAATATTTTGTTGGCTCAGGAGTATTTACCGTATTCGGTGTTACCTGGCCCACCACCGGCAGCAAAGAGGTGACCGACTTCCTCTTCAAGGACTTTGAGGACATATACGGCGGGATGTGGGCTTTTGAGCCTGACCCGATTAAAGCCGCCCAGCTTATGATTGCCCACATTGACAAGAAGCGTAAGGCTCTGGGCATTGATAAGGCTAGAGAGAGGATACTCTACGATATGGAAATGAGGCGAGAGCTGGTATAGGCTTAAGCATAAGAACCAGGAGATAGGGGGTTAAGCGATATGTCTAAGATTATTGCATCAGCAGCGATTAGAGGTGCCTACAAAATTATAGGCCAGGCTGAGAAGAAGTGGCAGGAGGCAATGGACAAGTGGGGAGCCAAAGAACCGGTAGGTTTCCCCAATACTGCCTATTATCTGCCGGTAATTTATGGAATCTTGGGAGTCAAGGTGGAAAAACTGGGCGATATGGAGCCGGTACTGAAGAGGTGTAAATCACTGCTCCCGCCTCCGGTGAGGGAGAACCACCCCTTGCCCTATCTGGCGCCAGCCCTTGATGCTGGCATGGCTACCTTCTTCGCTGAGGAGTTAATAGAAGCTATAAGGTATCTGGAGCAGCCTGACTTTTATACCAAGCAGGAAGACCCTACCGACAGTAATATCTGGCTGGGCGCAGCCGACGATATCATCCTGAGAAAGAGGGGAATCGAGTTTGTTGATGGCACTGCCCCTGGCTTTGCTGCCATTGTCGGTGCTGCTCCCACCGCTGAGGTGGCAGAGAAGATTGCCCGTGAACTTCAGGGGGTCAACCAGTATGTCTTTATGTGCGCTGAGCATAATGGCAAGAGGTTTGCCGAGCAACTGGTGGAGGCTGGGGTACAGATTGGCTGGCCAACCCGCCTGGTTTCCTTTGGTCCCGATATTACCTCTGCCGTTTTCGCTATGGGCTTTGCCACCAGAGTAGCCCTGTCCTTCGGCGGCGTTCAGCCTGGCGATTACCGCAAAGTCCTTATCTATAATAAAGACCGTACCTTCGCCTTTGTTATGCCTATGGGCTACGTTACCGAGGAGTGGTATGCCAATGCCGCTGGGGCGGTCAACTGGGGGTTCCCCACTATTGCCGATACCCCCATACCCGAGATTTTACCCACCGGAGTTTGCACCTATGAGCATGTGGTCTCCAATGTTCCCCACGATAAAATGGTATCCAAAGCCATAGAAGTAAGGGGACTGAAGGTTGCCGTGGCTGAGGTGCCGGTTCCGGTGGCATTTGGCCCTGCTTTTGAGGGCGAGCGGGTGCGGAAGGGAGAGTGGTATCTGGAGTGCGGCGGCAATTATACCCCAATGGTTGAATGGGTTACCACTAAGCGGATGGACGAGGTGGAGGATGGAAAGGTTGAGGTCGTCGGCCCTGAGATAACCGATGTTCCTGAGGAGTCCCGGTTGCCTTTAGCCATAGCGGTTGAGGTGGCTGGAAGAGAGATGGAAGAGGACTATGAACCTATCCTGGAGCGTCAGATTCACCACTCCATAAACTATGCTCAGGGGATATGGCATATAGGGCAGAGGGATATTGCCTGGCTGCGAATTACTAAAGCAGCTTTCAACAAGGGCTTTAGGCTACACCACATTGGTGCTCTCTATCATGCCAAGATGCATCAGGATTTTGGTCGGATATTTGATAAAATACAGGTAACACTCTATACCGAGGAGGACAAGGTAAACGAGATTGTGGAAAAGGCGAGAGCTGTGTATGGGTCTAGAGACGCCCGAATTGAAGGTATGACTGATGAAACTATTGATACCTACTACTCATGCACCCTGTGTCAATCCTTTGCCCCAAACCATGTTTGTGTCATTACCCCGGAGAAAACCGGACTTTGTGGCTCCTATAACTGGATGGACTGCAAAGCGGCTTATGAGATTAACCCCACCGGACCTAATCAGCCGGTGGAAAAGGGTGAAATCATTGATGCCAAGCTGGGGCAGTGGAAAGGGGTAAATGATTTTATCTACAAAGCTTCTCGTGGGAATCTAGACCATTATAATATGTACAGCATAGTATATGACCCCTGGACTACCTGTGGTTGCTGTGAGTGCGTTGCTGCTGTTCTTCCCCTGTGCAACGGGATAATGACGGTAAATCGGGAGTATGCCGGAGAAACGCCTTGCGGGATGAAATTCACCACGCTGGCTGGGACTGTTGGTGGCGGCATAAGTACCCCCGGATTCATTGGTCATGGCAAATACAATATCTGTCAGAGGAAGTTCATCGCAGCCGATGGTGGAATAAAGAGGATGGTCTGGATGCCCAAGATGCTGAAAGAGGAGATCGCCGACCGGCTTAAGGCGAGGGCTGAAGAGATTGGCATCCCCAACCTGCCTGATATGATTGCTGATGAGACGGTGGGCACCACCGAGGAAGAGATTCTACCCTTCCTCCAAGAGAAGGGACACCCAGCCCTTGAAATGGAATCACTACTGGGCTAGGAAGAATTTAAACGGTATTCTGGCGATAACGGATAATATACCGCTTTACTGCGGATAGAACAACAGGCGGGGAAAGGAGTGCGCAAAATATGCCGCTTACTGGGATACAGATATTTAAGTTACTGCCTAAGACCAACTGTAAGGAGTGCGGAGAGCCTACCTGTCTTGCTTTTGCCATGAAGTTAGCCGCTGGGAAGGCGGAACTAACTGCCTGTCCCTATGTCTCCGAAGAGGCGAAGGCTGAACTATCTGAGGCAGCCGCTCCTCCCATCATATCGGTTACCATTGGCGCTGGCGACAGAGCATTGAAGGTCGGCGGCGAGACGGTTATGTTTCGCCATGAAAAAAGGTTTGAGAATAAACCCGGTTTTGCCCTCCTCATCAGCGACAGCATGGGTGACGCCGAGATTGACCGCAGGCTGGAGAGGTTTAAACTTCAATATGAGAGGATAGGTCTTATCCTTCGTCCTGATTTGATAGCGGTAAAGGATGACTCGGGAAATAAGGCGAAATTTGAAGCCTTGACCAGTAAAGTAAAGCAAAATAGCGACGGTGGCATTATCCTGATGAGCACCAACCCTGATATCCTAGCTGCTGGCTTGAAGGTCTGCGCCGACCGCAAACCATTGCTCTATGCCGCTACCGAGGAGAACTGGGAACAGGTGGCGGAATTAGCCAAGGCGAATTCCTGCCCCCTGGCGGTAAAAGCTCCTAGCGTGGAGAAGCTTGCCGAACTGACCACTAAGCTGACCGAAGCCGGCATTAAGGAGATGGTCATTGATTCCGGCTCGCGCAGCCTGCGCCAGGCATTTGAGGACCAGGTAATCATCAGGAGCGCTGCCCTGGCCAAGAAATTCCGCCCTCTGGGCTTCCCCACCATCGTTTTCCCCGGCGAGATGACCGATGACCCGATGAAGGAGGCGGTGATTGCCTCCATTTTTGTGGCTAAGTATGGCGGAATTATCGTTCTCTCCGACTTTCAGGGAGAAAGCCTGTTCCCCTTGCTGGTGGAAAGGCTGAATATCTATACTGACCCACAGCGACCGCTGGCAACCAAGGAAGGAATCTACGAGATTGGCAAGCCTGATGAGAACTCCCCGGTGCTCATTACCTCCAACTTTTCCCTCACCTACTTCATTGTCTCTGGCGAAATAGAGAACAGCCGGATTCCCAGCTATCTCCTGGTTAAGGACACCGAGGGGCTTTCGGTCATGACTGCCTGGGCAGCGGGAAAGTTTGTCTCCGATGCTATTGCCCCCTTCGTTAAGAAGTGCGGCATTGAGGATATGGTTAAACACCGCAAATTGATAATCCCTGGATATGCTGCTGCCGAAAGCGGTGGCTTGGAAGAGGATTGCGCCCCTTGGGAGATTCTGGTTGGTCCCAGGGAGGGGGCTCATATCCCGGCTTATCTTAAATCGTGGAAACCATAAAGGGGGAAAGATGGTCCTCATCGGCGAAAATCTGAATATAATATCAAAAACTATTGGCCCGGCGCTTAAGGAGAGAAATCCCAAGCCTATCCAGGAACTAGCTCAGGCTGAGGCTAAGGCTGGTATTGATTATATTGACCTTAACATCGGTCCCGCCAGAAAGCGGGGGGATGAGTTGATGGAATGGGTGGTGAAGACAGTGCAGGAAGTTACCGATAAGCCGCTGTCTTTGGATACCACCAATCCGGTGGCTTTGGAAGCCGGGCTGAAGGTATGTAAGGGAAAGGCGTTGATTAATTCTATTTCCCCGGCCAGGATGGATGAGGAAGTACCGCTAGTTAAGAAATATGATGCTGAAATGATTGGGCTGCTCTGGGGTAGGGAGGGGATGCCCCGAGACGCCGCTGAGAGAGGCGTTATAGCCGTTGAACTTATGTATAAAGCTAATGAGATGGGTGTCCCCACTGAGAATATCTGGTTCGACCCTATAGCTACCCCGGTGGTCAATATCGAGTCGAATCAGTCCAAACCCTGCCTGGAGTTTATGAGCATGCTCCAAGATATTGCCCCTGGGTGTAAGTCTACCGTAGGTCTGTCTAATGTCTCTAATGGTGCCCCTACTCATCTCAGACATTATCTTAATCGGGCTTATCTGATGATGCTTATGAAGTACGGACTGTATTCGGCAATAGTTGACGCCTTTGACTCCGAGCTAATAAGCATCGCCCGGGGCGAGAGGCCAGAAATGGTGGCTCTGGTGCATCGGGTGATGGATGGCGATAAACCTGACCTTTCCTCCTTGACTGAGGAAGAGGTGAAGTATGTGAAAACGGTCAGGGTTATTACTGGCGAAGCCCTCTATTCTCATTCCTGGCTTGAGATATAGTAATGTCCTTAGTAGTTGCTCTATCTCAGTGTTAGATTCAACCAGTCCTAGCATCGAGAATATGCTGACTAGGGGAGAGGTAAATGAGCTTGCAGTCCCTCTTTGAGGCGGGGAAATTTGTGGTGACGGCAGAGGTTGGTCCGCTTAAGGGAACTGATACCACTGAGATAGAGGAAGTGGCTGAGCTTTTGCGGGGGAAGGTAGATGCTGCCAATGTTACTGACCAGCAAAGCTCGGTGGTAAGATTAGGCTCGCTGGTAGTCTGCCATTTGCTGAAAGAAAAGGGGCTTGACCCTGTATTTCAGATAACCTGCCGGGACAGAAACCGATTGGCGCTACAATCTGACTTATTGAGCGCTTATGTCCTGGGGATTGAAAATGTCCTGGCTATCACCGGCGATTTACCGGTGCTTGGTGACCACCCTCAAGCCAAGCCGGTCTACGATTTAGACTCAGTGCAGCTCCTCTGGGCAATAAAGAGATTGAACGAAGGTTTTGATATGGTTGGCAATGAGCTTAAGGGGAAGCCCAATTTTTTCCCCGGGGCAGTGGTCAACCCGGGGGCAGATACCCAGGCTGCACTTGAGCTGCAGCTTATAAAAATGGAGAAAAAGATTGAGGTTGGAGCCAGGTTTTTTCAAACCCAGGCTATCTACGACCCAGATGCCTTCGCCAAATTTATGAAAAGGGCAGAGGGATTTGGCGTTCCCGTCTTAGCCGGAATAATACCCCTGAAATCCGCTGGTATGGCCCGATTTATGAATAAGAATGTGGCTGGCGTTTTTGTGCCTGAAGAACTGATTGAAAAAATGGCTGCCGCTGAGGATAAAGCCCAGGTGGGAATAGAAATTGCTGCCGATTTAGTCAGGCAGTTGAAGGATATATGCCAAGGCGTGCATGTTATGGCTATTGGTTGGGAGAAAAAAGTGCCCGCCGTGCTGGATGCTGCCGGACTTTAAGGGCAGCTGACCAAGAGGCACTGGTTAATCTGGTTGCAGAATGAACAATAGTTCGTTGTCGTTGCCCGATCAAAGGAATTATGAACATGGTTATAAGCTTGCATATGAACTTGCCGGCGAAAAGCTGGCCAAGGCCGACGGTATTGAGCAACAATGCCTCAAAAGCGGTGCTAGATACCTGGAAATAGATTCTCAGCAATTAATCATCGTTGAATATTTAAACCAATCGTATCAAATCACCCTCCCCGATGTTGAGATTTCGTTGGTGGATAGCGGGGAAGAGGTTCCGATAAGGGATAAGATTCTGATTCTTCACTATTTAACTCAGGCAAAGGGAAGCCCTCTCGTCAACGAGGTTATCGCCTATAAGCAACTGCCGGGAGGAAGCAACTACTTTCCTACCTTCTATAAAAGGGCGATAAAGCCGCTTGTTGACCATTTTGGCGAGCAGCCTCACCGGCTGATGGACGCCGCTAAAGAATTGGGTGGCTATAAAGCTGATTATGGTGACGCGGCGGTAACGATTAACGCCTTCAGCCGGGTGCCGATAACTTTGGTCATGTGGCGGGGCGATGAGGAGTTTCCCCCTGAAGGTAACATACTATTCGATGCCACTATCTCTGATTACCTATCTACCGAAGACATAAACGTGCTCTGTGAGATAATCGCCTGGAAGTTAGTCAAATTTTTGAAGGAAGGGAGTAACCACTCCAGTGACAGTTGATATCGCCAAAGAAGTGGATGAAATCACATCACGATATAGCCGAGAGAGCGGTAACCTTATTCCCGTACTTCAGGAAGCTCAGGAGAAGTTTGGCTACCTGCCTGAAGAGGTGATGCAGAGGTTCGCCAGGTTTCTGAGGTTGCCAGAGAGCACTGTTTATGGAGTGAGCACCTTCTATGCCCAGTTTAAACTTACTCCCACTGGTAAGAGGCTGGTTAAGGTATGTCGGGGAACTGCCTGCCATGTGCGGGGAGGGGCACGCATCCTGCGGGAGGTGGAGAAACGGTTGGGTATCAAGCCTGGAGAGACTACCAGCGACCTGGAGTATAGTTTGGAAACAATTGCTTGCTTTGGCTCGTGTGCCTTAGCCCCGGTTATGGTGATTGATAAGAATGTCTACGGGCGGATGACCACTACCAAGGTAGGTCAAATCCTGGCTGAGACTAAATAGCAGCTATTATGGGGTATGATAGTGACTTTTGATAAGATTAGAAGTCAGGCAAGAGTGGGGTGGGAAGCCCTAGAGCGGAGCGATAAACCTCGCATACTCGTCGGGGCAGCAACCTGCGGTCGTGCGGCGGGCGCCATGGCGGTGCTGGAGGCTATCAATTCTGAACTGGCGCGGCGTAAAATCAAGGCTATAGTCACCCAGGTTGGTTGCATCGGGCTTTGTTACACCGAGCCCCTGGTCAATATTATCAAGCCAGGTCGCCCCCATATCTACTATGGTGATGTTACGCCTGAGCTTGCCGTTCAGCTTATCGAGGACTATCTGGTCAAGGATAACCCTCGCCCTGACCTGGCTTTGGGCACGGTGGGCGGAGACGGTATTGAGGGTATTCCCAAGCTCTTCGAACTGCCGATGCTTAAACCTCAGGTGCGTGTAGCCCTGCGCAACTGTGGGATTATCGACCCTGAGAACATCAACCACTATATTGCCAGGGATGGCTATAGCGGCCTGGTCAGGGCGCTGGGAATGAAGCCAGAAGAGGTGATTGAAGAGATAAAGAAGTCGGGTTTGCGCGGGCGTGGTGGCGCTGGCTTCCCCACCGGTCTGAAGTGGGAGTTCTGTCGCAAGTCCCCGGGCACGGTAAAGTATGTGATTTGTAATGCTGATGAGGGCGACCCCGGTGCTTTTATGGATAGGTCTCTTCTGGAGGGTGACCCTCACGCTGTTCTGGAGGGGATACTCATTGGGGCTTACGCCATAGGGGCAAGCGAAGGCTATATCTATATCCGGGCTGAGTATCCGCTTGCCATCGAACGTCTGAAACTTGCCCTCAGCCAGATGGAAGACTACGGATTATTGGGCGATAACATCCTGGGTTCCGATTTCAGTTTTCATCTGAAGATTAAGCAGGGGGCGGGGGCTTTTGTCTGTGGCGAGGAGACAGCGCTGATGGCATCTATTGAGGGCAAAAGGGGCATGCCCCGCTCCCGTCCTCCATTCCCGGCTCAATCCGGGCTCTGGGGCAAACCGACCAATATCAATAATGTGGAGTCCTGGGGTAATGTGTCGGCAATCTTGCAGAAAAGCGCTGAGTGGTATGCTGGCTATGGTTCGGAGAAGAGCAAGGGAACCAAGACCTTTGCCCTGGCCGGCAAGATAGTGCGTACCGGGCTGATAGAGGTACCGATGGGTATCCCCTTGCAGGAGATTATCTATGGCATCGGCGGTGGCATCCCCGATGGTAAGCGCTTTAAGGCAGTCCAGACTGGCGGTCCCTCCGGCGGCTGCCTGCCGGCAAGCCTGTTAAACCTGCCTGTTGACTATGAGTCGCTGACTCAGGTAGGCTCTATTATGGGCTCGGGGGGTATGGTGGTAATGGACGAGGATACCTGTATGGTTGATGTCGCCCGTTACTTCCTTTCCTTTACCCAGGCCGAGTCATGTGGTAAGTGCGTTCCCTGCCGTCTGGGGACAAAGCAGATGCTGGGTATTCTTGAGGATATCACCAACGGTAAGGGCAAGCTGGAGGACATTGACCTGCTGCTAAATCTGGGCAAGCAGATTAACGCCGGCTCGCTTTGTGCTTTAGGGCAGACAGCACCCAACCCCGTCCTTACCACCATTCGCTACTTTCGTGATGAATACGAGGAGCATATCAAGAGGCACCACTGCCGGGCGGCGGTGTGTGAAGGGTTAGTTAGCGCCCCCTGTAGCCATACCTGTCCCGCCGGAGTGGATGCCCCCCGCTATATCCGCTTTATCGGTGAGGGCAAGCCTGCCGAGGCGGTAGCCGTAGTCAGGGAGAAGATTCCCTTCCCCTCGGTCTGTGGTTATGTTTGCGTCCATCCCTGCGAGGCTAGGTGCCGGCGGGGTCTGCTCGATGAGGCTATCGGCATCCGGGTGCTCAAGCGGTTTGCCACCGAGCATGATACTGGACTATGGAAACAAAACTCCAGGGTTGCCCCTGCCACCGGTAAAAGTGTAGCTGTTGTCGGCTCTGGACCGGCGGGACTTACCGCTGCCTATTATCTGGCTAAGCTGGGTCATTCAGTAACCGTCTTTGAAGCCTTGTCTGAGCCCGGCGGCATGATGCGAGTTGGTATTCCCGACTATCGTTTGCCCAAGGATATACTCAGGGCTGAAATAGGGGAGATAGAGGGTGTTGGAGTTGACATAAAGACAAATACGCCAGTGGATTCGCCGGATGAGTTACTCAAACAGGGTTATAATGCCATCTTCCTGGCTACTGGAGCCCACCAGGGCGTTAAAATAGGGGTTAAGGGGGAAGACAGCCCCAGGGTGATGGAGTGCGTATCCTTCTTGCTGGACGTGAGTCTGGGCAGGGAGGTGGAAGTGGGGGAGAAGGTGGCGGTTATTGGTGGCGGTAATGCGGCTATAGATTCGGCACGGACGGCACTTCGGATTGGTGCTGAGCAGGTGACCATCGTCTACCGCCGGACTCAAGCTGAGATGCCAGCCAGCGCTGAGGAGATTGACGGGGCTATTGCCGAGGGGGTGGAGATTCGCTTTCTGGCGACGCCGTCAAGAATAATCAGCAAGAATGGCAAGTTGGAGCTGGAGTGTGTTGAAATGAGGTTGGGCGAGGTAGATGCCAGCGGCAGGCCTCGACCTGAGCCAATCGAAGGCAGCCAGTTCATCATGAGTTTTGACACTATTATCGCCGCTATCGGCCAGCGTCCGGAGATTCCCGGTCGATTTAAGCTATCTCTGGGTCGGGGGAATACCATTGAGGTTGACCCTGATACCCTGGCTACCAGCAAAGAGGGTGTTTTTGCCGGTGGCGATGTCGTAAGCGGGCCGGCCTCGGTGATTGAAGCTATCGCCGCCGGAAGGCAAGCTGCAGTCTCTATAGATAGATATCTGGGTGGCAGGGGTGAGATTGACGAGACGCTGGCGCCACCTGAAGGGGTGATGGCTCCACTTGAGGAAGCTGAAGAGGAGCCGCGAATTGAGGTGCCCGCTCTACCAGTGGCTGAACGGCTCAAGGGTTTTGACCAGGTAGAGCTGGGCTTAAGTGATAAAATGGCGATTAAAGAGGCGAAACGATGCCTGAGGTGCGACCTTGAGGAGCGAGAGTAGTAATTTGGACACGATTAAGCTAACCATTGATGGTCAGGAAGTTAAGGCCAGGCAGGGGATGACCGTGCTAGAGGCAGCCCAGTCGGCTGATATCTATATCCCCACCCTCTGCGCCGACCCTGACCTGGAGCCGTATGGGGCTTGCCGCCTTTGTGTTGTGGAAATTGAGAAGATGCGCGGCTTGCCCACTGCCTGTACTACCCCGGCCACCGATGGTATGGTGGTGCACACCAATACGCCAGCAGTTAACGATGTGCGCCGTACCACTATCGGCTTGCTCCTGTCTGACCACCCCAGCGAATGCCTGATATGCGATAGAAGGGAGCGATGCGGACCTTTTGATATCTGCCTGCGTAATGTGGCGGTAACCGAGCGTTGTGTAACCTGCCCCAAGAATGAGCACTGTGAGCTGCAGGAAGTCGTTGACTACCTGGGCATTACCGAAATACCCTTCCGCAGGACGACAAAGTCGTTGCCGGTTGATGATAGTAACCCCTTCTTCTACCGTGACCTGAATAAGTGCATTCTTTGCGGGAAGTGCGTGCGGGTATGTGATGAGGTTCTCGGGGTGGGGGCTGTCGCCTTAACCTATCGTGGCTACGCCAGCTTGGTTGCCACCTTTGGCGATAAGCCGATACTGGATTCAAATTGTGTGTCATGCGGGGAGTGCGTCGCTCACTGCCCGGTGGCGGCTCTTATGCCTAAAAAAGATGAGCTTCCCACAGAGGAAGTGGCCACCACCTGCGTCTATTGTGGGGTTGGCTGTGGCATATATCTGGGCACTTGCGACGGGCAGATAGTGAGCGTTAGGGGCAGGAGAGACGGCACGGCTAATAACGGTTTCCTCTGCGTTAAAGGCAGGTATGGCTTTGACTTTGTTCATCATCCGGATAGGCTAAAATACCCGCTTATCAAGAAGAAGGGAAAGTTTGTTAAGGCAAGCTGGGATGAGGCTTTAGACCTTGTTGCCAGCAAGCTTAAGAGTTATAAATCAGACGAGGTAGCGGTAGTCTCCTCGGCTAAGTGCACCAACGAGGATAACTATGTTGCCCAGAAGTTTGCCCGTGCCGTGCTGGGCACCAACAATGTCGACCACTGCGCCCGTCTGTGCCATGCCCCTACTGTCGCCGGGCTGGTGCAGAGCTTCGGCAGCGGGGCAATGACCAACTCTATCAATGAGCTCAGAGATGCCGGCTGTATCTTTGCCATCGGTACCAACACCACCGAAGCCCATCCCATAATCGCTCTGGAGATAAAGCGGGCGGTGGACAAAGGGGCAAAGCTAATTGTAGCCAATCCCCGTGAGATTGACCTAGTGCGCTGGTCTTACCTCTGGCTTCAGCATCGGCCGGGCAGCGATGTCGCCTTGCTCATGGGGATGATGAGGGTCATCGTGGACGAGGGGCTTATTGACCAAGCCTTTATTGATGAGCGCTGCGAGAACTTTGATGCTTTCAAGAAGTCGCTCAAGGGCTTTGACCTTGATTTTGTGGAGCGGACCACCGGCGTGCCTAAAGATAAGATTGCCGAGGCGGCTAGAATATATGCCACCAATAGACCATCCGCTATTCTCTATGCCATGGGCATCACCCAG
>Ga0315546_1001432_pt1 | contig 15053 bp, 15 predicted proteins | sample SalMarSW160170MG_FD_203833 | JGI IMG/M metagenome (GOLD analysis project Ga0315546, IMG submission 203833) | Salt marsh sediment microbial communities from the Plum Island Ecosystem LTER, Massachusetts, United States - Salt Marsh Sediment SW1601-170 ... | reverse complement strand
ATCTTTGATTTGAAGAAATCCTAAATCCCAAGTACCAAATCCCAAACAATATCAAAGCCCAAAATATCAATGACCAAAACAGTTTAGAGTTTTGTCCCGATGAATCGGGACTCATAATGACAAAAATCGAAGGGCTCGCAATGACACCCTCTGTCATTGCGAGGAGTGTAGCGACGAAGCAATCCCGGTGGGGCTGGTGAGAATGGAGATTGCCACGCCCCGACAAGTCGGGGCTCGCAATGACAAAAGGGCGGGGACGAGCCCCAGCCCCAACAAGTCTGGCTAGTACTATATCACTATTACGGATGGGCGATTGACACCAAGGAGGATTAGACTATACTAGTAGTATACGCAATATCTAGTGTAATGGGAGGTGAAGCGATGAAAGCTGCCGTGAAGAGATTATTAAGAGATGAAGATGGGCGAGCAATGATGCTGTGTCTGCTTGTCCTCGTTACCGGTGGGCTTATCGTGACCCCACTGCTGGGCTTGATGACCACCGGGCTTGCCGCCGGCCAGGTCTATGAGAAGAAGACGCATGAGCTTTATGCCGCCGATGCCGGGGTGGAGGATGCTATTTGGAAGATACAGCGAGGAGACGTGCCGGTTTGCCCTGGAAATCCGACCTGGTCTTACAGTATATCCGATGTTAACGGCAAAAGCGTGGAGGTTACCATAGAATGGGTGGACGGTCTAACTTATCGCGTCGAATCAACAGCTACTGGCGATGGTAGCGAGACCGAAATAGAGGCCTATGTCGCCGGTACCATTTTGTATCATGATTTTTCGGGCATAACGGATCACGTCATTACCTGCCAGGGTGAAATTGAACTCTCACCAAATACGGAGGTCAACCCTTCAGAAGGAGAGCATGCCCCGGTAGAGAATTATGAACTTGATTGGCCAACACCACAGGAACTTGAGGGGTTCTACTGGGAGGATGTCAAAGACGAGACACCGTACGGTTCAGGCACTATAGACCTTGACGGCAATAACATGGAGTTAGGGCCGCTATATAGAGACGGCACACTGGAAATCCTCAACTCAAGTAACACTCACGCTACTTTAACCCTTACTGGAACTATTTACATTACCGGTGACACACTAATCGGCAAGACTGGCAAAGACATGACCCTTTACTTAAATGAGCATACCATCTTTGTTGCCAGTGATTCTAGTGACCCCCAAAAAGCACTTTGGATAGGAGGTAAGTGTACCATCATCGGTCCCGGTGCTGTTACAGCTGTAGGAGACATCTCTTTTCAACCAAATGTAGAAGTAGGTATGACCGACCCCATATTTGTAATGTCGGTTGTGGGCACAACCAATGTACAGCCCGGAGGTGATTTCTATGGTTCTATAGCTGGTAGTGTCGAGGTGGATTTACAACCCGGCACAAGCATAAATTATCCCGAAGAGGGTTTTGGAACCCTTCTTAACTTCCCCGATAGTCTTGAAGCTGGGCAACTTTACAGCATTGCTTCGTGGGAGGTTAACCCGCAATAGGAGTCGTTAGCGAGGTTGAGCTTAAGAAGGGAGGCGGCATATAAGATGCCGCCCAAAAATATTGAAAAAGGCAACCATTTCCGGGAGACCCCTAGACAGGCTTACTGGATGATGGTATATTACTGAAGAAGCGGAGTAGCTCGTGAAACTAAGCAGGACTTGCCACGTAGGCTTTTGCGAAATTGCCCCTCTTAAGATAAGAGGGGAAAGGCCTGCCCGCTTGCCTTCGCTGACCTGCCCGCCGTACAGCTATGGCAGGCGGGAGCTTTGGCGCAAGCAGGCCAAGGCTCGGCTCGCCTGCCGAAGTCTTACGGCGAGCAGGCAGGCGGGGGAGTTATGAAGATAACCCCCTTTATCCCCCTTACTTTAAGGGGGACATTTAAAGGGAGAGCCCTTAGTTTAAGGGGGAGATTTAAGGAGAGACCCCTTGCGTGTTAAAAGGGGATGTTGAAGGAGATACGAGGAAGCGGAGTAGTTTATGAAGCTAAGGAAGAAGGTCTGGCTGATTGTAGGAATCGGCATTCTCGCTATTGCCCTCGGCAGCCTGTTCACGGTTTACCTCCAGCAGGTTAGAGAGCAGGAGGAGTTGAATGATAAGCTGTTGGCGGCTCAAACTCTCTTGCCCACGCTTATTACTCAAAAGGAAGACCTGAGAAACCAACTGTCTCAGGCCGAATCGTCGCTTGATACGAGCCAGGCACAATTTCCTCAGGCAGTGGAGAGTATTGAATACGGTGAGCACATATTTGAGATTGCTGACAGGTGTAACCTGACGTTAGCTTCCCTCACCTTTCCGAAACCGACTAACAAAAAAGAAGGGCCTGTTACGTATTCGGTCGTCTCTCTCTCATTACCTGTCAGGGGTGCACTGAAGGACATATTTGAGTTCATCGACATCATAAGGACTGATGCCAGGTTTGCCAGCACCCAGGTGAAGTCGGTAGATCTGAATGTCGCGGGTGGAAGCGCAACAATCTCCGTGGACATCTACGGCTATAAAAGGTAAATAAGCATGGCGAAGAAAGTTACCACCCTATTTATTAGAGATACCCACATCAACCTGCTGGTAATGAAGGGCGGACAGGTAGAAAAGTGGGCTAGCTTACCACTGGAGCCAGGTCTGGTTAGCCAGGGGCTCATTGTTGATGAAGCCCAGGTAGCCGACAAGGTCAAACAGATATTTAAAGAGACGGGAGCAAAGGCAAGCAAGGTTATCACCGCTTTAAGCGGACATGATTCTCTGTATCGTATCATAACCCTGCCCGAGCTGCCTGAAGCTATACTTCCTGAGGCGGTAAGGCGTGAGGCCAAGAGAACGATACCAACACCTTTAGAAGAGGTCTACTTTTCATACCAGCGCCTTCCCGCCCCGAAGGGAGAAAGTCGTATTTTCCTAGTCACCTTCCCCCGCAATCTGGTTGATGCTCTGGTCAGAACGTTACGGCAGGCCGGTGTTAAACCATATAGTCTGGACTTAGCTCCTTTAGCCCTGTGCCGGATCCCGAATGAGCCCCGAGCAATCATTGTCAATGCCCGGTTAGACCACCTGGATGTTATGGTTATAGCAGACAGGCTCCCCCAGGTCATCCGCAGGTTATCCCTGCCCACCGAGGCTGAATCTTTAGAAGAGGAAAAACTGACGCTTATCGCTGAAGAGTTCAACAGGACTGTTGCCTTCTATAATTCCAGCCATGTAGAAAAGCCTTTAGATTCAACTGTGCCTGTGTTTGTCTGCGGCGACCTGGCAGAAGCACCGGAGACCTGGCAGTCTGTGGTTGGCGGGGCAGGCTATTCGGTGTCACCATTGCCATCGCCTGTGGAACCGCCCGAGGGCCTCAACCCCAATGAATTCATGGTCAATATCGGGCTGGCTCTCAAGGAACTGCTGCCAGAAAAGGCAGAAGCCGACTTTTCATTAGTGAATTTTAATGCCCTGCCTGAGGTCTACATGCGCCCGCCTTTCTCTATAGTACGAGTCCTTGTCCCCGTTGGTATCGTCGTTGGTATCGGCCTCGTCGTCTTCTTGGGAATTCTTGTCCTCCAGAATCGCGCCGCTATCGAGGCATTACGTCCCCAGGTGACAGTTGCCCAGAGCCGCGTTACCCAAGAGCAGCTGTCAATAACGCAATTGGAAGCGGATGTCAAGTCAGCAAAAGCTACTGCCGATGTGCTTCATGATACACTTGTCACTATGGAGCGGGGGCGCGCAGTGATTCTCGCAGATTTGCGCGAAATTCATAGACTCGCGGCAGGGGAGGTAACCTTAAAAACCGTTAAGCATGTGGGCAGCTCAGTAACAGTTAATGGAAACGCTCCAGATGTGGATGATATTTTCAGTTATGCCCGAGATTTGAGAAATTCAAGAGATTCAGCAAACGACCTCAGATTCTCGAGCGTCTGGATTTCCTCTATCACCGACGGTGGCAAGGCGTTTAGTTTTGCGTTAACAAAATAAAGTTATTTATAAAAGGATAAATCCCAAGCACCAAATCCCAAACAATGACAAATGACAAAGCTCAAATGCCAAATAAAGCCCAAGATTCAAATGACAAAAAGAAGTACGATCTTGAAGAACGAACTGCCCAATTCGGTGAAGCAATTATTGAACTTGCAAAAACTTTCCCTAAAGACCCTGTCAATGGTCCACTTATCAGTCAAATAGTAAGATCAGGAACCAGTATCGGGGCAAACTACATGGAAGCAGACGGAGCAGAATCCAAGAAAGATTTCCAACATAAGATCTCTATCTGCAAAAAAGAGTCAAAGGAGACGAAGCATTGGCTCAGAATGGTTGCCAAGGCAAATCCCAGTAGGCGAGATGAGTGCCAAAAGCTATTGAGGGAAGCCCAAGAGCTTAGTTTGATATTTTCTTCTATTCTTTTGCCTAAGAAGTAGTTTTGGCATTTAACCTGCCCGCTTGCCTTCGCTGAAGCTTTGGCGCAAGCAGGCCAGGGCTCGGCTCGCCTGCCGAAGTCTTACGGCGAGCAGGCAGGCGGGGCATTTGGATTTCACCAAATTTTTCCAAAATTTTCCCCTCTTAAGATAAGAGGGGTAAGGGGAGTTATAGAAATAACCCCCGTTATCCCCCTTACTTTAAGGGGGAAATTTGAGGAGAGAATCCTTATTTTAAGGGGCCATATTGAAAGAGAGACCCCTAATCTTTGAATTGAAGAAATCCTAAATCCCAAGTACCAAATGCCACACAATATAGAAATTCAAAAATCAAAGGCCAAAAATCAAAATTACAGTTCAAAACGCAAAACTTAGAAATGCTTATACCTCTGCTTGCATCTTTGCTTTTTGCATTTTAATTTTTTATTTATCGTTGCTCTGTCATTTTGCACTTTTATTTTTGCCTTTTGCATTTTGAAAGGATTTGGAGCGGAGCGCCTTCCGCAGGGACGAGCCCCATAAGCCAGCTAGGACTTTATCACTATTACTAACGGGGTATTGACAATAAGGATGAAGGAGGCTTACACTATATTGTAAATATACTTAAATATACTATAGATCACCGCCAAAATTGTGTCGGGATTTAGGTAGTTGACTATATAAGGGAAAAGATATGGATGTTTTTTCATTGCTCCGGACAGGTAACTCAAGGCGGGCTAGCGATTTGCATATGGTTGTTGGCAGCCCGGCAACGTTCCGCATCGACGGCTCCCTGGAAGCAGCAGACGGTGTAGCTTCACTAACTGCTGAGGATATCAACGAAGCTTTTCTCCAGCTAACCACGCCTCAGGAGAGGGAACAATTCCACCGCCATCTGGAGCTTGATTTTGGCTATACATTACCGGATGTCGGTCGTCTGCGATGCAATGCTGCTCAACAGCGCGGGTCTATCAGCCTTGCCGTGCGACTGCTGCCACCGAAAATCCCCACCATAGATGAGCTGGAGCTGCCCGCGATATGTAAGGAGCTTGCCACGAAGCACCGAGGCCTGGTAGTAGTTACTGGACCTACCGGCAGCGGTAAAACTACCACCATGGCAGCTATGATTCATCACTTAAATACTCATGAGACTCGCCATGTGGTTACAATTGAAGACCCCATAGAATATGTTTTCCCCAGCATTAAATGTGCTATGACCCAGCGTCAGTTGGGCACTGATACCCTATCATTTGCTAATGCCCTAAAGCATATCTTAAGGCAGGACCCCGATGTGATTCTGGTCGGGGAGATGAGAGATCCGGATACCGCCGACGCTGTCCTTACCGTAGCTGAGACCGGGCACTTTATATTGACTACCGGTCATGCCCCCAGCGCTACTCAGGCAATGGAGAGAATAATAGACCTGTTCCCACCTCATCAGCGACACCTGGCTCAGACACGGCTGGCTTCTCTACTTATTGGTGCGTTGTGTCAGACGCTTGTGCCCCGGGCTGATGGCTCAGGGAGAATAGCCGCCGTAGAAATTATGCTCGGCAATCCGGCAGCGAAGAACCTCATTCGGGAAGGTAAACTCTACCAGTTGCCCAATGTAATCCGTACCCACCGGGACATAGGCATGATTTCGCTTGACGAATCCCTGGTCAGCCTCTATCTTAAGGGAACCATCACTGGTGAAACCGTGCTCGATTTCTGCAACGACCGTCAGGAAGTGGAAAAGCTCATCGGCAAGGTAAGAGCATAGTCAACCGCATACGACCTCGCTTCGCTCAGACACAGCCCAAAAGGAATCAGCAGTCAGCTTTCAGCCCGGATACTGAGGACGATTTTTATTGCCCCTCCACCGAGATTGCTTCGGCACTATCGTGCCTCGCAACGACAGGGGGTGTTATTGCGAGCGCAGCGTGGCAATCCCCTGTCTTCACCACGAGATTGCTTCCGTTGACTTCGTCAGCATCGTAATGACAAGAAGGGTGTGTCATTGCGAGCGAAGCGCGGCAATCCCCTGTCTTCACCACAAGATTCCTTCGGTTGACTTCCCCCGCCTCGCAATGACAAGAAGGGTGTGTCATTGCGAGCGAAGCGTGGCAATCCCCTGTCTTCACCACAAGATTCCTTCGGTTCACTTCGTCAGCCTCGCAATGACAAGAAGGACGGTTGTCATTGCGAGCGAAGCGCGGCAATCCCCTGTCCTCACTACGAGATTGCTTCGGATGACTTCCCCCGCCTCGCAATGACAAGAAGGACGGTTTTCATTGCGAGCGCAGCGTGGCAATCCCCTGTCTTCACCACAAGATTGCTTCGGTTAACTTCGTCAGCTTCGCAATGACAAGGAGGGTGTGTCATTGCGAGCGAAGCGTGGCAATCTCATAGTTCATCATACAGGTCATGCCATTCTCTGTTTATACTATTAATTAACTGGATCTTCTTTTCCCTGGAGCCAGCCTTTATCTGCTTCTCCCTCAAAATGGCATTTTCTATATCCTCAAAAACCTCGTAATATACGAGTTTAACGATGTTGTATTTTCCGGTGAATCCGTCAGCCAGCTTTTCCTTGTGCTCGTAGACTCTTCTCATTAAATCATTGGTGACACCTACGTAAAGCACGGCGTTCCTGCTGTTGGTCATTATGTAAACATAGTATTGCTTACTCACCACCTCTATTGTACCAGAGATTGCTTCGGCACTATCGTGCCTCGCAATGACAGGGAGGGTTCACACCAAGATTGCGGAGCCTGTTCCGAAGCGTAAGCGAGGAATCTCGCTCCTCGCAATGACAGGGTAGGGATCCCCACGAGATTGCTTCGGCACTATCGTGCCTCGCAATGACAGGGTAGGGGTGTCATTGCGAGCCCCGACTTGTCGGGGCGTGGCAATCTCCAGTTTTGGTCATTTATATTTCGTGCTTTGATAGTGTTTGGGATTCAGGATTTCCCCCCGGGCTTGGGATTTCCCATCCAGGAAGAGAGGGACTTATTACGGCGAGAGCCCGGCGGCTAATAGCCGCCGGGCTCTGTTTCAGCCTTCAAGCTAAGCCTCATTGCTTAGCTTAGCAAAAAGGGCCTCTGTCCAACATTACGGACAATACCACGAACCAGGAGTAGTTGTATTGAAATCGCAGCCGTTCCACTTGCTGTTCGCTATGAGCACTGCACTTTGTATGGTGGAATTGGTAGCAGTATATACCGCTTGGAGCAGACCAGAGTTCAGAATGTACTGCTCTGGACCAGTTGCCGTGGCAGGTCCAACATCGCCATTGAAAACTGACAGGCTGTTCTCTACCATATGGGCTATAATGCCAGTCTGAACCTGGTGCGCCTCAATATTGGCTGCCTCTTCCTTTCCCCGGCCCATGAAGCCTCCGATATTTAGGGCGACCACCGCGGCTATGATGCCCAGGATGGCAATCACCACCAGCAGCTCAATCAGGGTGAAGCCCTTCTCTCCACGATGCATGCACTTAAATATGGGATATTTTGTCTTTAGCATTTTTACCTCCTTTCTTTGATTTTTTTTGGAGTTTAGCTCCGGTCTTTTGATTCATAAGTATATTATAGTATAACTCCTATCACCTCCTTCTTTTAATTCTTCTGGATTTAGCTCCGGTATTCCATTGTCATATATATAGTCGCTAAGAAAGAGAAAAACCCTCGCTTTTCCAGTATAGTATATATAGTATAGTGCAGTCCTCCTTGCCGTCAATCGCCCTTTAGTAATAGGAATACAGTACTAGTCCACCATCCTCTTTCCCCCAAATCCTAAATTCCAAGTACTAAATACTAAACAAATTCTAATTTTCAAATTCAAAACGCCTGGGTAATTTGGATTTTGGTAATTTGATATTGTTTAGGATTTAGAAATTAGGATTTAGAGTTTCCCCTTCAGGGCTCAGGATTTAGAGTTTCCTTATCCAGGTGGCTCCAGTTGCCCGACCTCAAAGACCCCTATTCCCTGACGCTCAGCAAACTGCCTGGCTTCCCTGGTGAGTCTGGGAACAGCAATAAGGACCTTGTCCAGAATACCGGCATCATAAGCCCTGTCGTCGAAGTCAAATACCCTATCCAGTCCCATCGGCTTCTCATCCACCTCGATGCCGATATCAATACGATGAGTAATGATGCCCTCATCTTTGGTAGCCAGTATGTCTATGTTATGGACAGCGCCAGACCGGCCTTTGACTTCAGCGTTTTCCTTTACTGTGTAGCCCTGTTTCTCCAGGTATTGTATAAGCTGCGATTTGGACTTAAATTCAAAGGGCTCCTTCACTATTTCCCAGCCTGGCTGGGGACCACCAGTCAGCACTATCTCCAGGTCCTTGGGTTCAAGCACCTTTATCCTATGGTAGCTGGCAAATTTCGCCGCCTCTTCGCCTAACGCAGGGATGATAATCATTACTTTATCGTGAATGCCGCTATCGTAGGCTTTGACATCAAAATCCAATATCCTGTCCAGTCCTATCTTATCCCTGGCAATCTCAACCCCAATAGCGACATCATGGGTAATGACGCCGTCATCCCTGGTAGCCAGTATATCTATGTAATGGTCTGCCCCCGACCTTCCCTTCACTCTGGCATTTTCCGTTACTTTGTAGCCGTGCCGCCTCAAGAATTCCAGGAACTGCACTTTAGGCCGGAGTTCAAATTCCAACCAGTTTCTCTTCGTTTCATCAAGGCGATACGCGTAGACATTTACCTCGCCAATCTGATCCTCATCGGCAAGCGAGGAACATTTCAGGCAGCGCCACTTTATCAGCGGCACGTTAAATACCTCGCCGCAATCATGGCACTTGCGCAGCACTCCCCGACTCTGGTAGTCGTCGCCCATAGTTCGTAGCTCCAGTTTACACCTGGGGCATATATATCTACCCCCGGTTGCAAATTCGTCTTCAACGCCGACATACCCGCAGGCCGAGTGCTCGAGGATTCTGCCCCGGACAATATCTCCCGAGCTGCATTTAGGGCAGTGGGTGCTTGGTCTTAAATTTATCGACTGGCACCGGGAACAACGGAGGAGCCTATCAAAGAAGCTCCTTTTCAATATATCCTTATCAGTCAGGTATTCCACAACCCCTACTGCTTCCTGGCCTTTGACATTTGCTGCTTGCTCAACGATTGGATAGACGAAGCCCAGTTCAGTGGTGAAATCAAGTTGGGGTTTAATATCAACGATCTTCGCCGCCAGCATTGCCGCCACCAATTTCATCGCCCTCTCATCTTCCTCGATGCCTCTTACGGCTCGGGGGGCTTCTGTTGCTTCCACCGGTTTATCGACTTTTGCCATGCCTTGCCTCCGTTCACATACTTAGGAAAGTATAATTCGCAATATCGCAGAAGTCAATGACAGAAAAGTACTATCTTAGCGAACCCTTCGCTCTTCCTGTCATTCTGAGCCCCGGCTTGTCGGGGCGAAGAATCTCACCTCCGCTCAGGCCTGTCCTGAGCGAGGTCGAAGGAGTAAACTCCGCGTGGCAATCCCTAAGGCTAAATCCTAAATTCTAATTTCTAAACTCTAAACAAATCCAAATATGAAAACTCAAAATCCTAAACGTTTTGAGCATTCGTATTTTGGGCTTTGATATTGTTTAGTATTTCGTGCTTGGGATTTAGAGTTTCCCCTTCAGGGATTGCTTCGTCCCGATAAATCGGGACTCGCAATGACAAAAGGGGTTGACTGCATCAGCCTCGCAATGACAGAATGAGGAGGTCATTGCTCTAAACAAATCCTTCCAAAATGCAAAAGGCAAAGGTTAAAAGTTTTGCATTTTGGGCTGTCATTTTGATTTTTGACCTTTGCTTTTTGAATTTCTATGGGGTTAGTTCACTGCCGAGGGAGGGACTCGAACCCACACTCCTCTGCAGGAAGCGGATTTTAAGTCCCACATCTGCGTTGAAATTGCTTAACAAAATGACGGCCTCCGAACTTGCGGAATTAAGCAATTTTAGTAAATCCTACATCAGCCAGGTTAGGCATAAAAAGCGGCCACCATCAAAAAAGCTGCTTGAGGAGCTGCAAAGGCTTAACCGGAGAGCTAATGGAAAGGAAGCCGAAGTTGAGAGGGCGATCTATCTTTTCCTGGAATCCCGGCAGCAGGGTCTATCCCCCGGGACCATAAATGGATTTTATGCGAAATACTTATCCAAAGCCGTGCCCATTCTTGGATTGATACCTACCCCTAAGCAGATAAATCGTTTCCTTAGCTCGCTATCCTGTTCCCCGGGTGGGAAACATGCCTATTTTAGAGCACTCAGGGCGTTTTACAACTGGATATATAGTCCAAGGTCAGGATTTGATATGAAAGGCAAGGAGAATCCTATAGTTTGGGTGGATGCACCCAAAGTGCCCAAGCTGATATTGCCTAGCTTCAATAAGGAACAAACCGAGCTGCTCATTACCAGGGCCAGGGATCTGAGGGATAAAACAATCATTGCCTTGTTTGTAGAATCGGGATTGAGGCTTTCAGAACTGAGTAACATCAGGCTGCATGATATAGACTGGCAAGCTCATACGATTAAGGTCATGGGCAAGGGAAGCAAGGAAGGGTATGCCCCCTTTGGCCCTCTGTCGGAGCAATACTTAAAGACCTGGCTACAAGAATACAGACCAAAAGCCATTAAACCAATATGGGGGCTGAAGGCCAGAGGCATTCAGCACATGCTTGCATCTTTAGCTGAAGAAACAGGCTTACCTTGCAATCCCCACACGTTCAGACGGACTTTTGCCTGTCTATTAAGGAAAGCTGGCGTGGACACCATGACCATCAAGGACCTAGGCAGGTGGGAGTCTTTGGAGATGGTACAGAGATACACTAGGTCTGTTACCTTCAACGATAGCTTGAGATTTTATAAGGCGCCGCTAAGCTAGAGATACAGATACAGAAATCCATAACACTTTAGCTTTGTCGGTGTGACGAAATGGCATATCTTGTTGAACATAAAAACAAAAAAACAGGCGACGGCAACACCCCAAAGCTAAATCCCCCAGCTCACCACCGCAAAAAAGAAAAACACGCTCTAGGACGCAAAAAAACGGGCATTGGCGAGGTTTTGAGTATTATTTTACGCCCCCCCTCTCAGCTTCAGCGACGCAAACTCTTGCCACCCCCCTACTGGCTGTTTTTTCAACAACCCTGACCCTCACCTAAATGGTATAGTGTCCTTTTGGCAATAGGAAGTTGTGCCATTTTTACACTAGTCCTAGCTTTAATACTGGTGTAAAATCGCCCATCATTATTATTGCGCAACCATAAACGAATTGTTGACTCTGGCAAACTAAGCAGGGAAGGGCGAAATTTTATGTAAGATGAGTTTTCGCCCATTCCTCAGCTCGCCGTTTTACTTCTTCCCTTTGCTCCGGAGTTCCTATGCCAAACTTATAAGCAAGTCTCAATTCTAGCGGCAGCCGCCGGAACCACCAGCCAGCCTGCCAAAGGATTTGCCTACGCTTATGGTTCTCAGCTGAGTAGGTGATTCGCTGCTTTTCCCACGTGGAAAGCCTTTCCAGCAAAGCCCACAACCGTGCTCCCCCTGCCATATAGCTGACGATAAGCCCTCTCCTCTCCAGGCTTTGCAGGGCCCAGTGAACAGAGATACGCAAGGTTTCATAGGGACGCAAAGCTCCTCGTGCCCTTGGATGGCCAGGATTGAACATAGGACCATCTGAAACAAGCCACAGTTTATAATCAAAGCTAATTTCGGAGATAACTTCATCGGTGGTGAATGCTCCCCTGGTAGAGTCACGCGGGTCTTGTTTTGTTCGTAAGACCGCCAGGATCTTCTTCTGTTGTCTGCTCAGTCCCTTGCTCATAAGTGTTTCACTCCGCAATACTCTAACATTTTTATTCCAGGTCTGTTACCTTCAATGACAGCTTAAAGTTTTACCGACCGCCTCTCTCATGATGGTGCGATACTGAATTGCAAAACCAGTTATAATGACGGTATGAGAGAGGTGAAGGGTGAGCAACATTCCTAAATTTGCGAAGCGCATCTGGGAGAAGGAAGGGCCTGTTTGTGACTGCTGCAGCAAGAAGATTCCTCTCGAGCAGATAGATGCCATTCATTGGCGGTATGAGCCTTCTTTGCATACCATTGTTTGCCAATGCATTGACTGTCATAGGGAGCGACGAATGCCGAAGGGAATGGACAACTAGCTAGTGGCACGGTATTGAGGTTAAGTATAATCAAGGTTAACTATAAAATCGTGGGTTCGCCCTCTGTTAATTTCCTACAAAATGGACAATCCTGACAAAATTCAAAAACATTACTATCGATAAGTAAGTTTAAGTTCTCAAGATAGGTTGAACCAACCTATCTATAGTTCACACTCTTTTAGTTCGCCACCATCTCGACCGCCTTCGCACTGTCAAGACTCTTACTTTCTTTTGTCTTCGCCATCTCTCCAAGACAGTTCGCGCCTTTCCTATCTGTATTCCCAAATCATCAGCAACCTTAGCCGTCTTCACGCCCCGGTTACCATCCCCCCACATAGGAAGGTCATAAAGATACCACTCATACGCTACCATAGCTCACCTCATCTTAATAGGATGAAATTTTAGTCCTCCTTTTACCCCGAGCAATGATTTAATACACCTTAACCAATTTATTTACATTATGATAACCCTGATTAATCAGGCTTGGCTTTTGGTGGTCTACCTCTGGACCGGGGCTTAGCACCAAGGAGTCTGTCCAAGTTTCGTATTGCACGCCTTACATGGGATTCCTCAAGATATCGCCCCGTCTCTAAGCCGAAGTCTTGAGCTATTTGTTTAGGAGACTTTCCCAAGACTTTGTTCGCGTAAAGCCACTTGACGTGAAGCTCCAACGCATGAGGAACGTCCTTCCAGTCAGATGGTTTGGAAAGTTTATCTATCTGACTGTTGATATATTTGTGGATTTCTTTTCTTGTCCCTAGATAGACGTAGGCAATTGGTATAGGCAGCATGATATAAGCTGGAAGCCCTACAACGGGACCTAGAGTACCACTCCACCATATTAACTTCTGCTCTTGGTTCAATTGCAGTGCGTCAAATAGGTGTTTGTGGAACAAAAAATTTGCCCCCCAGGGATAATCCAAATGATGCCTCTGGCACAAGACCTCTAGCTCGGCATTATAAGCAGCTAGCTCTGAACGGTTTTTCACACGGCTCTTTAGGTTTTCAAATGAAGCCAACTCGTTTGCTAATGATTTTATAGTTAAGTTCGGTAGTTCCTCGTTCCACTTCCAAAAGTCCGTTGCCAGTTCCTTGATTGCCCCCTCATACTGGCGTTGAAGAGCAATCCTGTCTTCAGCAAAAGCAGGATTGCTCATATATTCCTTCACGAGCAGTTCACTTGCCCAAGTTACTCTGACCAGATAGGGGATTTGAAATTTTGGCATTTTATGACCCTGACAAAAAGTCTTTACCAATACATGGATACCAAATTATAGTTAAAGGTGGAAGTAAAGTTCAACTTTTTTGAGGTAATTATGGCTTACAAACAAAAGCGAAAGGTGATCAAATTAGGAGCAACATCGAGGGGGATCGTGTTGCCAAAAGGTTGGCTAGACTTTTACGAATTCGCCCAGGGCAGCCATGTGACATTGCTAGGCGACTCAATTCTCATCGTGTGCCACCCCAAGGATGAAAAGAAGGCTCGAAGGCTACTTGGCCTCGTCGAGACAACCAAAAATATCACGATTCCATACCCAGATCACACCAACCCATCTCAGAGCGCTGCTATGGTTTACAAAGGCGGAATTTAAATATGAGAGGGAAAACCGCTGTCACCGCTTCACCCGGAGTAGTCATAGGAGCAGCCGGAGATACTCCAGTATGTGCCCCGCTAATGGTCAGTCAAGCGCATACTGCGGATAGCGAACGTAAAGCTCCCTATCAGGGGGTGGCCACAGCGAGATTCGTTGTCGAAAAGTGTGTTGCCCCAGTTGAACCCGTAACCCCAGACGAGATTATCGACATTGAAATAACTTACAAATTATGCGATATCATAATCTATGACCCGCATAATGAAATAGCTAGGTGGACTGCTTTTAACCCCGATGGTGCTGAGGTTTGGATTCTCGTAGACCTCGGCCCCTTTCATTTTAAGCGCTTCCTTTACATATGGAGGTTAACAGAAATTTCCCTTTACTTAAATGATTTCAAACTCCAAGCAGTTAAGAGAAAAAACGCTCAGCCTGGGAATGAGTTTACCTGGAAATTCCACGGAACAATGAAAGAGCTTCTTGGCAGAGAAGTCACTGAATCAGCTATTACTCTAACTTGGCAAATTGGCTATGAAACACTAGCTGGCGTCAATGTGGAGTGGTGGCCTTGGGATGCGGATGTTCGCGTCTACATGGATGAATATATAAGTGAAATTAGCCTGAGCCGCACTATCCCAATAAGATTCCCAGGCCCTCCATATCCCGTTTTCAACAGGGATCTTTGTTCAATATCAAAAACAACCGCAGCCCCGAATGAAAAGTTCGATATCAAAGTTACGATTGAGAATCAGACCGAGGACAAGGGCAATTATTTTGTTAACTATTATTGTGAGGGAAACCAAGGCGAACTGGCCACAGGCACAATCGATGGATATGGAACAAAAAGCCACACTTTTAGAGTTACTGCCAACGAATTGGCTCAGCGCTCAATCCAAGAGAGTCAGTATCTATCTTTCACG
>Ga0315546_1001425_pt1 | contig 15097 bp, 9 predicted proteins | sample SalMarSW160170MG_FD_203833 | JGI IMG/M metagenome (GOLD analysis project Ga0315546, IMG submission 203833) | Salt marsh sediment microbial communities from the Plum Island Ecosystem LTER, Massachusetts, United States - Salt Marsh Sediment SW1601-170 ... | reverse complement strand
GCCGGGCGACGCCCTGTATCGGGAACGCCGCAGTCGAACAGCTCTTATCGGCCTGGCCTGTCGTCAGGTGCAGCCAGAGTGTTTCTGCACCAGCATGGGTAGTGCGCCTGACGACCCCAGCAATGTGGATATCCTGCTTACTGAAGTAGATGATGGCTACGTTGTCCAGGTTGTTACTGAAAAGGGAAAAGCCTTGCTGCCCAAGGGCTTGGCAGAGTATAAAGGGAAAGTGCCCACTCCTCCCAAGCTTCAGGCTGTTCCCACCAAGGAGGTCACCTCAGCAATGAGGGAACTCTTCAATGACCCTTATTGGGAGCAACTTGGTGACCGCTGCTTGCATTGTAACATCTGTGCCTATGTTTGTCCCACCTGCTATTGCTTCGATATGCGGGACTATGCTGATAAGGGAAAGGTAGAACGAGTGCGGAGCTGGGAGAGCTGCCAATCCCCGGGCTTTAGCCTCACGGCTGGGGGTTATGACCCCCGGACTACTAAAGGGGAGAGGTTGCGGCAACGCTTCTATCATAAGCTCCTCTACTTTCTAGAGCAATTTCAGGATGTGGCATGTGTTGGCTGTGGCCGCTGCGTTAGAGCCTGTCCAGTAAATATAGACATCCGCGAGGTTATAAGTGACCTGCAGCGAGTGATGGAGGCTAAAAGTGGGTCCTGAAAGTCCTTTTATTCCCTATGTAGCCACTCTAGAGACGGCTACCCAGCTCACTCCTGATATCAAGCTTCTGAGCGTGGAACTGGAGGATCCTGACATCAGAGTCAACTTTGACTATAAGCCAGGGCAATTTGCCTTACTCTCGGCTTTTGGAGAGGGAGAGGCACCCTTTGGTATTGTTTCTTTGCCTCAGCAGAAAGATGGCCTGGAATTTGCGGTGAGGCGTATTGGCACAGTAACCAGAGCTTTACAAGAACTTGAGCCAGGAGACACCTTAGGTGTGCGGGGGCCTTTCGGCAATTACTTTCCTTTAAAGGATTATGAGGGAAAAAGCATAATCATCATCGGCGGGGGCATCGGGATGGCGCCACTGCGTCCGGTGATTAACAGAATACTGGAACGGCGGGATAATTACGAGGAGTTGTTAATCATAAATGGAGCGAGAACACCTCAAGACCTGGTGTTTCAACCGGAATTTCCAACATGGATGGAAGCACCCAGAACTAGAGTGGAGCTCACTGTTGACAGGGGTGATGAACACTGGGAAGGAAGGGTAGCCCTGGTTCCCGATGTCGTAAAGGAGTTGGCACCCTCGCCGGATAATGCCATTGCTATTATTTGCGGACCACCGATAATGATCCGCTTTACTCTGGCTGGGCTAAGGGACTTGGGCTTTCAAGACAACCAGATTATCACTACTCTGGAGGCCAAGATGAAGTGCGGCCTTGGTAAATGTGCCCGATGCAATATTGGTGAGAAATACGTTTGTCAGGATGGTCCGGTATTCACACTGGAGCAGATTTCACAGTTTTTGGAGCAACCATGACAACAGGAGAAGTAAGGACAGGAGTATATATCTGCCATTGTGGCACTAACATTGCTGGAACGATAGATGTGGCTGAGGTAAGTCAGTACGCTTCGCACCTGGATTCAGTAGCGGTAGCCAGAGACTATAGGTTCATGTGCTCTGAGCCGGGGCAGGAGATGATAAAGAAGGATATCAAAGAGTTGGGTTTAAACCGGGTTGTGGTTGCCTCTTGCTCCCCGACAATGCATGAACCCACCTTCCGGAAAGTATGTGAGCAGGCAGGGCTGAACCGTTACTTATTCCAGATGGCTAATATTCGAGAGCATTGCTCCTGGGTAACCGAAGACCGTGAAAAAGCCACCAAAAAAGCCAAGGCGCTGGTTCAGGCCGCTGTGAGGCGGGTGTCCTTACATGAGCCTTTTGAGATAAGAGAGGTCCCGGTAAATCCCAGCACGCTAGTAGTGGGTGGAGGTATTGCTGGTATTCAAGCAGCCTTGCAGATTGCTAACTCTCGTCACAAGGTTTACTTAGTGGAACGGGAGCCTTCCATTGGGGGGCATATGATCCAGCTGGATAAGACCTTCCCTACCCTAGATTGCTCGGCATGTATCCTGAGTCCCAATATGAGTGAACTAGGTTCGCATCCTTATATCGAGCTACTCACTTATAGTGAGGTCGAAGAGGTATCAGGCTACGTCGGCAACTTCAAGGCTAAGATCAGAAAGAAAGCCAGATACGTTGATGAAGAGAAATGCACTGGCTGTGGGGTCTGTCAGGAGAAATGCCCCTGGAAAGTAACCAGCGAATTCGAAATGGGTTTGGGGCAGCGGAAAGCCATTTATATTCCATTTCCTCAGGCAGTGCCCAATGTCCCTGTCATTGATCGAGAACACTGTATCTATTTCCAGAAGGGAAAGTGTCGTGCCTGTGAAAAATTCTGTGAGGCAGGGGCTATCAATTTCGATGATGAGGACAAGCTAATAGAGGTGGAGATAGGCAATGTCATTCTGGCTACCGGTTTTCAGACCTTTGACCCCACTGTTGCTGCTCAGTACGGCTATGGCAAGTTTGGCGACATCATCACCGGGCTTGAGTTCGAGAGGCTATGCAATGCCACCGGTCCCACTGGTGGTAGTATTCAGCTCAAGGATGGCTCTGCACCCCGAAGTGTGGCCATTGTCCACTGTGTCGGCAGCCGCGATGAGAACTTTCATGAATATTGCTCACGAGTATGCTGCATGTATGCCTTAAAACACTCCCACCTTATCAAAGAAAAGACAGATGCCGATGTCTATCAAATATTTACCGATATTCGTTGCTTTGGTAAAGATTATGAGGACTTCTACGGGCGATTGGTTGGGGAAGGGGTTAACTTCGTCCGGGGGAAGGTTCAGCAGGTTGCCAGCGCTAATGGAAAAGGGGTGGATCGAGGCAATCTGATGATAACTGCGGAGGATCCGGATAACGGCAAGGTAACCCAGGTATTCGCTGATATGGTCATCCTCTGCACTGCCATCGAACCGCAGCAAGATATCGATAAAGTAGCTCACATTTTCTCTGTGAGTCTCAATGCTGATGGCTTCTTTTTAGAACGCCACCCTAAACTGGATCCAGTAGCGACTAGAACCGACGGTATCTACGTAGTGGGTTGTTGTCAGGGTCCCAAGGATATCCCGGACACGGTATCTCAAGCCTCGGCGGCGGCGGCGAAAATTATAGCTGTGGTCACCAAAGGTAAGGTAGAGCTTGAGGCAAGCACGGCGGTTATCGACGAATCTATTTGCTCAGGATGCCGAATCTGTAATCTTCTCTGCCCTTATAGTGCCATTTCCTTTGATGCTGAGAAAAAGGTCTCTAATATCAATGAAGCTCTGTGTAAGGGTTGTGGCACCTGTGTTGCAGCTTGCCCCAGCAGAGCGATTACTCATAGACATTTTACTAGCGAAGAAATTATGGCTGAAATCGAGGGCGTGTTAGCATAAATTTCAAGCCAATTATCTCATCCGCTCAGAAGCGTCTCATATGTCAAAAGTAACAAGGCGATCCATCAAATCAGCTTCTATCAGCGTTCGGGGCATTGTTCAGGGTGTCGGCTTCAGGCCTTTCGTCTACGGACTGGCTGTTAAACATAATCTCAAGGGGTGGGTTTACAATACTTCAGAAGATGTCAGGATTGAGGTAGAAGGTGAAGCAGAGGCTGTCGAGCAGTTTGAGTTGGAGCTCAAAACAAAATCCCCGCCATTAGCTCACATTGAAAGTGTAACTATTGTGCATCACCCGCCCCGCGGTTATAAAAATTTTGAAATTCGGCATAGCCAGGCACAGGAAGGTAAGTATCAGCTTATATCTCCGGATGTTGCTACTTGCGAGGCCTGTCTTGGTGAGCTGCTAGATCCTGAAAACCGCCGCTACGGCTATCCCTTTACCAACTGCACAAATTGCGGACCACGTTTTACCATAATTGAAGATATGCCCTATGACCGCCCCCAAACAACCATGCGCTCCTTCCAGATGTGCCCCCAATGCCAGGCGGAATATGATAATCCCTTGGACCGCCGCTTCCATGCTCAACCAAACGCCTGTCCAAAATGTGGTCCCCAGGTCGAGCTAGTTGATAACCAGGGCAATCCAGTAACCCCGATAGAATCGGGGTCGAGTCCTATAACCGCTGCCAGTCAGCTCCTCAAGGAGGGGAAAATCGTGGCCATTAAAGGCCTGGGGGGTTTTCTCCTGGCCTGCGATGCCACGAACGATACCGCAGTTAAGACGCTGCGGCAGAGAAAGAAGCGCTCATCCAAGCCGTTTGCCATAATGGTTACTACTGTAGATGAAGCCAAAAGGCATTGCTATGTTTCGCCGGAGGAGGAAGATTTACTTACCTCACCTCAAAGTCCCATCGTGCTCATGAGGTGGAAGGAGGACTCATCTGTGTCTCGGGAGGTAGCGCCAAATTTACGATTTCTGGGAGTTATGCTGCCCTATACCCCACTTCATCACATATTGCTCAGGGGTATAGGCAGGCCTTTAGTAATGACCAGTGGGAATCTAAGTGAAGAGCCTATCGCCAGAGACAATGATGAAGCCTTAAGGAGACTTTCCGGTATTGCCGATTACTTTCTAATCCATAATCGAGATATCTACTCCCGCTACGACGACAGCGTTGCTATAGTGGAAAGGGGCACAAGCCAGCTTATAAGACGGGCGCGTAGCTACGCTCCCTACCCCATCCGCCTCTCATTTGAGGCGAGGCAGGTGCTTGGTTGTGGCGCTGAGGAGAAAAACACCTTCTGCCTGACCAAAGATAACTATGCCTTCTTATCGCAGCATATCGGCGATATGGAGAATATGGAAACCCTGGAGCATTTTGACAGCACTATCTCCCTGTATAAAAGGCTTTTCCACATGGAGCCTGAAATCATTGCCCATGACCTTCACCCTGATTATTTGGCCACCAAGTATGCCCAGGAGTTAGGCGAGTCCGGTATGAAGCTTATTCCTGTACAGCACCACCATGCCCATATCGCCAGTTGTATGGCTGATAATGGGCTGAAGCCCCCGGTTATAGGCGTGGCCTTCGACGGCACGGGGATGGGGGCGGACGGAAATATCTGGGGAGGGGAATTCTTGGTAGCCGACTACCGTAATTTTAATAGAGTAGGGCATCTGGAGTACCTGCCTTTGCCCGGAGGGGCCGCAGCTATAAAAAGACCCTACCGCACCACCATAAGCTATATTCTCACCCTATTAGGGGGAAATGCCCTCAACGCTGTCATTGCGACCCTGAACGAAATGAAGGGGAAGCAATCTCAACTAGCTTCTATCGGGCAAGTTACTGAAGTTGAGGTGGAGGTTATCAAGCGCCAGATAGAAAGAAGGATAAATTCACCGCTAAGCTCGAGCATGGGACGCCTTTTTGATGCCATATCAGCCCTGCTGGGCATAAGGGGTGAGATAGATTATGAAGGACAGGCGGCAGTGGACCTGGAAATGGCTGCCTACTCTTCTGTCATTGCGAGGCGCGTAAGCGACGAAGCAATCTATGATGCTCAGGAAAGCTACCCATACCGCATAGTGGAAGATGCGGGAATAAGAATCGTGCACCTGGGGGACCTGCTCTCAACCGTAATAGAAGACTTACATCAAGGTATCTCAAAGGAGATGATATCAGTTAAATTCCACAATACTGTAGCCCAAATGATAAACGAGATGTGTCACTTGATAACCGATGAAACCGGCATAACTCAAGTAGCCTTAAGTGGCGGCGTATTCCAGAATCGCTTACTGCTGGGGAAAGCGGTCAGGTTACTGGAAAGCAGCGGTTTCCAGGTTTTTACCCACAGGCAAGTACCCTGTAATGACGGTGGCATCTCCCTGGGGCAAGCAGTTATTGCCAATTTCGCTGCCTAAAGTGTTGCCTCCCCCGAGATTGCCACGCTTTGCTCGCAATGACACCTCCTCTGTCGCTGTCAGTCACCCCCCTCACTGTCATTGCGAGTCCCGATTTATCGGGACGAAGCAATCTAGTTGGAAAGGAGTTGACCCCATTTTAGACAGACTGCCAGCTTAGGAAAGGATAGGTCTCGCCCTCAACGATGTTCCAGGTATATTTGTGGTTCGTCTCGGCTTTACCTATGGTCCATTTTTCCATTGCCGTGGTGAAGGTGGCGATGCTCTGCATTTCCGTGGTGTTCTTACCCGTCCCGCCATCTGAAGTAGCTTGTCCGCTGGTTTCGGTATTCCAGAAAGATTTGCTCACATCGCCTTTATTTTCTCCCACCAGACCGCCAACATAATCATCGCCGGTCACGCTGGTCACTCTGCCGGTAGAGTAAGTTGTATTCACATTGCCATCGTCGTCATTATAACCCACCAGACCGCCAATCCAGTTTTCGCCACGCACGTTGCCGGTGGAATAGGAGTTGCTCACAGTGTCTTCATTCCTTCCCACCAGACCTCCCACAACATCCCTGCCAGATACAGTGCCGTTGGAAAAGGATTCGGTCACATCGGCCTCATTCCTTCCCACCAGACCGCCCACAACATCTCCGCCAGTCACGCTGCCGGTGGAAAAGGAGTTGTACACAGGGCCAAAATTTAATCCCACCAGACCGCCAACATAATTATCGCCAGTCACGCTGCCTGTGGAATAGGAGTTCATTACAGTCTGCGAATTAATTCCAACCAGACCGCCCACACCGGTAACAAGAAGGTTTTCTAGACCGCTACCATAAGACCCATAACTGGTCACGCTGCCGGTGGAATAGCAGTTTTCCAAAGTACGCTCCTTGTAATTACATCCCACAAGACCGCCCACACCGGTAACAAGAAGATCTTCTAGACCGCTATCATAAGACCCATAACTGGTCACGCTGCATGTGGAATTGCAGTTTTCCACTTCGCCTGCGTCATTACATCCCACCAGACCGCCCACACCGGTAATAAGAGAATCTTCTAGACCATTACTGTAAGACTCATAACGGGTCACGCTGCCGGTGGAATAGGAGTCGCCCACAGTGCCCTCCCAGTTATATCCCACCAGACCGCCAACAGAACTAGCTCCAGTTATGTTTACGTTCTCGACACCCACTTGAGTGACCATTCCAACAAGGTATCCAAATAATCCAACATTGCAAACAAAGTCAAAGTTGAAGCTCAAGTTCGAGATTTTGTGACCATCTCCATCAAACTCTCCGGCAAGATAAGGGATGTAGAAGTTGGGTTCAGTAGCTAAATCCAGATCGGTCTTCAATATAAATTTCAATGTACCATTCTGACCAAAGGCGAGCAGCTCTTTGAAATCAGTCACATTATTTACCTTATAATAACCGGCTTCTCGAGAAAGTCTTTCCTTGATATCTAAAAACTTACCATTAGCCAGCCATTGCTCAAAGTCTTTATTGGGGTCTTTATTGGATAAAGCTCCGATAGTAATTATGTTCTCGCCGTTAATGAGAACTTCATCATAATTATAGTAGGAGTTGCTCACAGTGCCCTTATAATTATTTCCCACCAGACCGCCAACACCAACACCATTTTCGCCACTCACGCTGCCGGTAGATTGGGAGTCGCTCACAGTGCCCCCATTATTCTTTCCAACTAGACCGCCAATATAAGATCCCTCCTCGCTGGTAACGCTGCCGGTGGAATGGGAGTCGCTCACAGTGCCCCCATCATTAATTCCCACCAGACCGCCAACATAGCTCTCGCCAGTCACGCTGCCGGTGGAATAGGAGTTGCTCACAGTGCCATCATTCCATCCCACCAGGCCGCCAACATGCTCGTTGCTGCCAGTCACCTTACTGCTGGAAGAGGAGTTGTTCACAGTGCTCACAGTGCCATTATTAAATCCCACCAGACCGCCAACATTATCATTGCCACTCACGTTGCCGGTGGTATAGGAGTCGCTCACATTGCCCTCATAATTCTCTCCCACCAGACCGCCAACATTCTCATTGCCACTCACGCTGCAGGTGGTATAGGAGTCGCTCACAGTGCCCCCATTATTCTTTCCAACTATACCGCCAATATAAGATCCCTCCTCGCTGGTAACGCTGCCGGTAGATTGGGAGTCGCTCACAGTGCCCCCGTCATTCTTTCCAACTAGACCGCCAATATAAGATCCCTTCTCGCTGGTAACGCTGCCCCTGAAACGGGAGGCGTCGCTCACAGTGCCATAATTCTCTCCCACCAGACCGCCGACATACTTATTGCCAGACACGCTGCCACTAGAAAAGGAGTTGCTTACGGTGCCCTCAAACTGATTTTCTCCCACCAGACCGCCGACCCCCCAATCGCCAGTCACGGTAACATCCACCACTTTGACGTTCTTGATGACCCCTCCCTTAGCAATAGAACTGAAAAGCCCCACATCACTTTTGTCAGGGCGGTGGATAAACAGGCCCTTTATCGTGTAGTTCTGACCATCGAAACTGCCCTTAAACGGGGCAATCGAAGTTCCGATTGGATCCCAGCCACTTTTCTTATTGGCTTCCGAACTCGCCAGATCGATATAACCGGGAGTTTCTGCATCGAGGTTGTTCATCAGTTTGTGATGACCGTCCCGGTACTTGTCCAGTCTGACTTTATTCAAATCATACCAATCCTTTATGTCCAGGTTTTCGCTAGGCTCAGTACAGCCCACCATGCCTGCAATTAGCGCCACAGTAATAAAAAAGATGCTAAATTTTGCCAAGTACCGATGTTTCCTCGAACTAAGTATTGTCTTCATACTTCACCTCCAGGTTAATATAGTTGCCCTTCAACAAACTCAGGCAGGCCCCAATAAATTGCAAATCTCAAAATCCAAAGGGTGAATGAAATCCAAATGCTTAAATGATAAAACTATTCCTTTTCGCGTTTGGATTTTAAACTTTGTCATTGTTTGCGAGCCCAATAAATCGAGCAACTAAATTAATTTAGCCAAACTCAATAATTCAGGTTTTCCAATGTCTCTGGCTTACAATATAATAAACTACTTTTGTTAAAATCCTGTTAATTTCAGGCATATGTTACAATTTTTTAAACTATTATATCACATAATATTATAGCACATTAGCCACGCTGTTAGAGGATCGATTCGACGTATGCTCCAATTGGAATATCACATCATAGACGAGCCTACTTCACTAGCTGTATAAAGAGTTATGGCTGCCAGCTCAGGAAGGGATAGATATCACCATCAACGATATTCCAGATATAGGAAGGGTTGCGCGTGCCAGCATTGGCGACTGCGATTATGTTCCAGCCTGCACCTGAGAAGGTGGCGATGTCCTGCATTTCCACCGTGGTTTTGCCTGTCCCTCTGTCACTCCTTGTGTGTCCCGAAGTTTGCATATCCCAGAAGGAGTTGCTTACAGTGCCATCACCTTCCTTCTTCCCTATCAGACCGCTAACTGACGAGTGACCAGTCACGCTGCCTGTAGAATAGGAGTTACTCACAGTGCCGCGGTCGATGTTAGATCCCACCAGACCGCCAACATACTCATCTCCAATGACGTTACCGGTCGAGTAGGAATCGCTCACAATGCCGAGGCCGAAGTTCAGTCCCGCCAGACCGCCGACGTGCTCACCGCCAGTCACACTGCTGCTGGAATAAGAATCGCTCACGGTGCGTGCATTACTTCCCACCAGACCGCCAACATGGCTATTGCCAGTCACCTTGCCGGTCGAGTAGGAGCTGCTCACAGTGCCGTGATTCCCTCCTATCAAACCGCCAGCAACCGAATACCCCGTCACGCTAGCTGTGGAATAGGAGTCGCTTAGAATGCCAAAGTTGCTGTGTCCCACGAGACCTCCAACCGTATCATTACCAGCCACTCTACCTGTAGAATAGCAATGGCTCACAGTGCCCTCCTGGGTACCTCCAACCAGACCACCAACGCCTGAATAGCCAGTTACATTTATGTTCTCGACTCCCACTTGAGTTACCTTTCCACCAGAAGGAAGATATCCGAATAATCCAAGCGGCGAAGCCAAATTAGAATTCAAGCTCAGGTTGAGGATTTTGTGACCGTTACCATCAAACTCTCCTGCCAGATAAGGGATGTAGAAGTTTGGTTCATCGTTTAAATCCAGGTCGTTTGTCAATCTGAACTTCAGAGTAGCATCCTGCCCGAAAGCTAGTAGCTGTTTGAAATCACTGACATTATCTATTACATAATAAGCACCTTCTTTAGAAAGCTTTTCGTTGACATCCAGGAAATTGTCGGCAGCCAGCCACTCCTCGAAGTCTTCACCGAACAAGGCTCCGATAGTAATTATGTTCTCGCTATTAACCAAAACCTCATCGTAGTTGTAGTAAGAGTTACCGACAGTGCTCCCCATATTATTCCCCACCAGACCGCCGATGGGGGAATTGCCAGTCGCGCTGCCAGTGAAATAGGAGTCGCTTATGGTGCCATCAAAAAGATTACATCCGACGAGACCACCAACACCATCCTTGCCGGTCACGTTGGCGTTGGAATAAGAGTTGCTCACAGTGGCATAATTAACTCCGAGTAGACCACCCACACCAGCAAGAAAGTTCCACTCGTCAACACAAGACAAATAGCTTGTCACATTACCCGAAAAATAGCAGTTGTCTACAGTGCCCTCCTCACTAAGTCCTATCAGGCCGCCGACGCCAAATCCTCCTACCACAGCGCCAACGTGACCAACAACTCCACCGGCAACCACGTTGCCTGTGGCATAGCAGTTGCTCACAGGGCCTTGATTGTACCCCACTAGACCACCAATTGAAGAATCGGCACTTACGTTGCCGACGGCATAGGAATTGCTGACAGTGCCCCTAATTTTTCTTCCCACCAGACCACCAACACTACTTTTGCCAGTCACAGTGAAATTCGCGGCGCCGACATTTTCGATGACTCCTTGCTCGTAAACGCAACCGAAAAGCCCCACCAAATATTCATCAGGGCGGTTGATATATAGATCACGTATCTCGTATCCTTGCCCGTCGAAAGTGCCCGTAAGGCCCCCGAAATCACACTCAGGGATAAAGGTTCCTATCGGCTCCCAGCCCTTTCCTTGATTGGCTGTCCGTCTCGCCAGTTCCTCGTAACCGGCAGTAGTAGAATCCAGGTCGTTCATCAGAGTATGATTGCCGGCCAGATTGTTCCTGACAGCGTTCAAATCATACCAATCCTGTATTTCAAGGTTTTGGGAAGGACCTGGAGTAGGGCAAGGAAGACCGCCACCACCACCAATACAGCCTGCCATCCCGGCAACTAAGGCCGCCGCAATCAGGAAGATGCCAGCTCTTACCACGTAACAGTTCAGTTTTCTCAACATCTCCACATTGAAATATTATAGGCTACTAATGTTAAAATCCTGTTAATTTTAGGCATAAGTTACAATTATTTAAATGATTATATCGAACTAGATATATTGTCAAAATGGTCGATTCGGCATGTGCGCCAATTAGGAAATCACACGACAGACGAGCCTAGTTCCCTAGCGGTATAAAGAGTTATGACTGCCAGCTCAGGAAGGGATAGATATCACCATCAACGATATTCCAGATATAGGTGAGATTGGTCTGGCCAGGAGCGACCATACATATGTCCCACTCCGCCCCTGAGAAAGTGGCGATGTTCTTCATTTCCATGGTGGTCTTGCCCGTTCCCCCGTCGCTTTCTTCCATCCCGGAAGTCAACCTATCCCAGAAGGAGTTGCTCACGGTGCCCTTGTTGTATCCCACCAGACCACCGACTTGCATAGAACTAGTTACTCTACCAGTGGAATAGGAATGTGTCACGCTGCCATAATAATTCACTCCCACCAGACCGCCAACCCACCGCCCGCCAGTCACTCTACCGGTAGAGTATGAGTTGCTCACAGTGCCCTCATAATACCAATTATCCCCTACCAGCCCGCCAACACTCGAGTTGCCAGTCACACTGCAGCTGGAGTATGAGTTGCTCAAAGTAGCTTGATTCCATCCCACTAGACCGCCGGCACGCGAATCACCAGTCACGCTGCCGCTGGCATACGAATTGTTCACAATGCCCCCGTTATGTCCCACCAGGACGCCGACATGCTCTTGGCCAGTCACGCTGCCAGTGGAATAGGATTTGCTCACGGTGCCATCACTATGTCCCACCAGACCGCCAACGTAGTCATTACCAATCACAGTAACGTTCACCACACCGATATCTGTGGTGACTCCTTCCTGCCCGACCTCACCGAAAAGCCCCGCACTATCCTCGTCAGGGCGGTTGATAAACAAGTCTTTTATCTCATATTCCTGACCGTCGAAACTCCCGATAAACTGGTCATCAGAGGTTCCAATCGGCTGCCAACCAGTTCCCTGATTGGCCATCGGGCTCGCCAGTTCTGTATAACCAGCAGTAGTAGAATCAAGGTCGTTCATCAGAACACAGGGGCTACTCAGGTCGTCTCTGATGGCATCCAAATCATACCAGTCCCGTATTTCCCATATTTCTAGGCCAAAGTTAGCGAGAATAGAATAGTCACCGTCCATGGTGATAGTGGTTATGGCGGCGTTGACATTGGCAATGGTGTCCACATCTCCAGTCCATTTGACAAACCGGTAGCCAGCCTCTGGAGTCGCCACCAGGTCGACCACTGTTCCCTCGTTATAGGTAAAGGTATCCTCACCAGGTGTGGTTACCTCGCCGCCTTCGTTGCTGGAAGTGGTGAGGTCGTGCTGAACAGGAGCACAGCCTACCATCCCCATAATTAAGGCTGCCGTAATCAACAAGATGCTAACTCTTACCATGTAATACTCCGATTTCCTAAAAATCACTGGCCTACAATATATTATATATTGCCCTGCCACACTCTCAACGGGTCGATTTGACATGTGCGCCGCTTGGGATATCACCTCACAGCAAAGCCTATTTCCCCTGCCGTATAGAGAGGAACATAAGCAGGGCAGCGATAGTTTTGCCATCGCAGATTTCACCCGAGGCAATAAGTCGAGGTATGTCGTCCGGGGAAACTCGAACTAGCTCTATATCATCAGTATCTTCAGCAATTAGACGACTGGGCACAAGGTCGGTAGCCAAAAAGCAATGGAGGTACTCTGTGCCATAGCCCGGGATGGAGTAAAAGCCCCCCAATTTGTCTATTTTCCGGGGGAAGTAGCCAATTTCCTCCTGTAATTCGCGGCGCACAGAGTCAATGGGCTCTTCACCGGTGTCAATGCCACCAGCAGGTATTTCCAGAAGAAACCTGTCCACGGCATGTCGGAATTGGCGAACCAGAAGGACATTATCTTGTTCATCGAGGGCCACTACAGCTACACAATCGTTGTGCTCCACCACGTCTCTGGTGGTCTTTTTGCCGCTGGCTTTCTCCACGGTGTCCACACGTATGTTTACCGCGTGCCCCTGATAAATCTGTTGGCTGGTTAGCTTCTTTTCTGGCTTCAACATACTCTTGCTACTTAGCTAAAATTGCATCGCTTTGCTTGCAGATGACAGCTTCAAAGGTGGCGAATAAGAGCTACCTCATCGCAGTTGGGAAACTTGGGACAGCGATAGCATTCCGCCCATACCTTCTGGGGCAGCTCCGTTTTGTCGATTAGTTTGAAGCCATGTTTTTCAAAAAAAGCCGGCTTACGAACGAGACAAAAAACTCTGGGTATGCCTAATTCCTTGGCTTCTTCAAGACAGGCCTGGATAAGCAAAGAGCCAATCCTTTGTTTCTGTTCCTTTTCATCGACAGCCAGAGACCTGATTTCAGCTAAATCAACCCAGGTAACGTGCAATGCAGCACAAGCGATAACCTGACCTCCTTTCCTGACTACGAAGTAATCTCTAATATCCTCATATATCTCAGATAAAGCACGAGGCAATATCTCCCCCTTATCAGCAAAATGACTGATCATCTGGTGCAGGGAGGGAGCATCGCTCACCCTTGCCCTATCAACCTTTATATCAGCTTTCATTTCTTCTTCCTCCCAGTTTTTGCCACAGCGAACTATAAAAATAGTTTGGCTCGTGAATTCTTAAGAAGCGGGCTGTGTGAGGGCTGAGCTTCACTCTGATATTTTGCCCGTCTGCTAATGGCAATTCAACTTGTCCGTCAATGCTAAGTATGACCTTTTCTCTGTGGGCAACCTTCAAATCAACTATGCTCTGTGGAGGCAGTACCAGGGCGTGACTCAATCCCAGGTGGCAGGATATCGGTTGGAGGACGATTTCCTGGGATTGGGGATGAAGAATGGGTCCGCCAGATGCCAGGGAATAGCTGGTGCTTCCAGTAGCGGTGGCCACAATTGCGCCATCAGCCCGGTAAGTGGTTATCGCTGTGCCATCAATTTCTGCTTCTATGTTAACTAGGCGAACCGCCACACTTCGTAGCACCACATCATTCAAAGCATGAAAGATTTTGTCTTCAACCTGAGTCTCGAGCATGGCCCTTTCCTCAATCCAGCCTTCCCCCTTGAGCAAATCGGGCAAATTAGACAAAACCTCATTGCCATCTATCTCTGTGATAAATCCCAGCCTGCCCAGGTTTATACCTAAAATGGGCACCGATAGGGGAGTTATGATTCGAGCAGAATGGAGGATAGTGCCATCTCCGCCAATACTGAGAATTAACTCCGTGCCTGCCACCTGGGGTTTAGCTTCATCCTCGTCCCAAGCTGAGCATCGCCACGAAGAGACACCCTGAGAGGATAGAGACTCTCCCAATTTCTCAGCTAAGTTTCGGGCTTTCTCTCTTAGAGGGTGGTACAGGATACCAATACGCTTCACAGGTGAGCGAAGTGTAGCACTGGTAAATTCTGGCTGTCAAACTATCTAATGGAAAAAGGGGCTAACTCTATTTTTCTCTACCCGCATCATTGCGAGGTTAGTTAATTCAGCCGAAGCAATCCTGTTGGGAAAATAAAGCCGACCAATTTTTGTATATTTGCCGGGGCGGTATGATATAGTCCATATAGGATATAGGACTTCAGGCAATGGTAACATATATTAAAAATTAACAGGATTTTAACAAATATAGCTTATTATGATTGTAAGCCAGAGGTTTTGGGAAAACTAGACTGTTGCGACAAGACTTGGAAGGACGTTTCTGAATATGGAGGTCGAAGCTGACACCCAACGTTAGGAAAAATTTGACAGCCTCTAATTTTTGTTGAAGGAAGACAGAGA
>Ga0315546_1001424_pt1 | contig 15098 bp, 24 predicted proteins | sample SalMarSW160170MG_FD_203833 | JGI IMG/M metagenome (GOLD analysis project Ga0315546, IMG submission 203833) | Salt marsh sediment microbial communities from the Plum Island Ecosystem LTER, Massachusetts, United States - Salt Marsh Sediment SW1601-170 ... | reverse complement strand
CCAAGCCTAAGGCGAGCATTCTTCTCAATATCAATGAAACGAGCAATCTGGTCATCTGTCATGCCAACAGCCTTAGCGCTATCTACCAGCTGGTCAAATATCTTGGTCATGCTCTCCTCAGCGTCCTCCATAAACTTGGTCAGCTGCTTGGCTGAACCTACCTCAAAGTCGTCGATTTCAGAGCCGATAAGTTGGCCCTTCCTCATTTCAATCAGTGACCTGTAATCGTGTAGCCTCTCAGCTATTGCTTCTGCATCAGCAGTGGCTCGCTCCAGGTCGCCCATGAAGTCATCTAGTGTTCTAGGAGCAGCAGTGGAGAAGTAATCAGCCTCAGCTCGTATAGCATCCGATTGGGCAGACAGACTAGCCACGTTTAGATCACGAGAACCAGCCAGTGCACCAGCAAAACTATCATCTATACTATCGTAACCTCTGATAAACATAGAGCCATCAATAATCTGGTCATAGAGATTATCAGATATAGCTCTATGTATATCGTGCATCTGAGCTCTGGCCTTGTTAAACCCTGCACCCACTAGCCTCCGTTGGTAGGTGAGCACATCTACATTAGACATAGCTCTAATGTCCTCAGGCCCGTTGAGGGACAGCCACCTCTCCAGCCTTTCAATGTCAGCAATATCCTTATTGGACAGGCTAGTAACATTATCCCTCAGAATGTATCTGTTCCTGGCAAGTATACCATTCACATTATCTATGGTTTCCTTGCCAAGAGGAGTCTCATACACAGCTTTGGTAAAGTGAACCTGATAGTCATAGGCCATCTGCTTGCCCACAAGGTCAGCCCACATATCATACCAGTCCTGGAAGCTAGCAAGATAGTACTGCTTATCACCTATGGATATGGTCATACCTAACTGCTTACCGCCAAAGCGAGGAATCTTCTCAGGGATGGTAACGCCTCTGGTTACTACAGGAATATTACCCTTCTTGAATACTAGTGCCCTACCAGTTTCTGGGTTCACTATAGCCTGAACTAGCCTAGTCTCACCTTTCTGGAACATTACCAAGTCATATGGACAGCCTGAGAGCTTGCTGAGTACTGCTAGTGTCTCATCTACACCGCTATAGGCTTTTGGCACTACAGCCTCAGCACCACCTAGGAAGCTCCGCATGGAGTTCTCCAGATAGTTATAAGGACCAAAGTTAGTAAATAATAGCTGGTGCTTAGCAAAAGGCATAACAAACTTCCGCTCGAAGGCCATTAGTCTAGCTGAGTGCAGTATCCTGTCAGCCACCCTACTATGCCATGATACTGAGCGACCTGCCTGCCCCATATAGGTAGTTATCGGGTCTTGGAGATTAGCATACCTGGTGTTTACTAGGTTATCAAAGATATGGTAGATAGCATCCCCAGGAGACATATTCGATACTGAATCTATTAGTCTTCCAGCTATCCCCTCCTTGAACTTACCTATCCTCTTTGCTAGTGTATTAACCATATCGTCTGTTGCCTCTTTACCAAGCTCCGAAAGTATGCGACCAGCCGCCATTCTATCACCGTTGATTACTGCCATACCTGGTATATTCACAAAACCAGTGATGGACTTGGCCAGTGTATCGTTTAGCCTAGCTAGTGATACAGTATCCCAGACAGCATCGTCAACTAGCCCTTTCAGTAGTTTAGCAGCATCATCAGCATTTCGGTAGGCAAACTCCATAACTCCAATCCCAGCTCTAGCCATTGTATCTCCACTAGTAGGATTCTTAAGAGCATATGCAGTAACATCAGCTAGCAGCTGCTGAAAGTCCTTTGTACTTATACCTACAAGCTTACCTCGAACTAACCTAGCAGCCGAGAACCTCTGCTGAGCTATTGCCAGCAGCTCCTGCATTGTACGCCTGCCAAAGTTCTTGCTCATCTGGAACAGAGTCTTGGGGATGGTGTATCCAGCACCAGTTAGCCAGAATCCAAACTTAGCTGGTGCAGCAATCACCTCCATACCAGCCTTGAAGACAATATCTGTCCCAGCAATAAAGCCTCTTTCAAACGCTGACATCGTTGTACCTATTCCTCTAGTAAACCACTTCAATCCCCTTGGTGCAGCTATCTTAGCTATCTTATTTCCTACTGCTGCTACTCCTCCCCAACCTAGCCACATCAGAGGGTCATAGGCTGAGTCCAATATCATCTTCTGCCACCAGGGAGCCTCCCACTCGTTAAAGGCTTTAGCATAGGCAGACCAGCTACTGTCTCCCTCAGATACATAGAATTCATATATTTTGGTCAGCTCCTTGCTAGCCTCGTCCTCCCAAGTTGAGAACCAAGCAGCTCCACCTGCAGCACCAATAAGCGCTCCTATGCCTGCAGCCACTGGTATACTTATACCAAGGGTAAGCGGAGCAAGTATAGCTCCTACAGTTCCTCCAGCTGCAGCTCCTAAGGCAGCTCCATGTATAGCTCCTGATACTGGCGCTGGCGTATGTACCATTATTGCTGCCGAGATTGGTCTACTTATAGTATCCCACCAACCTTGCATCAACTCCACAGTAGCCATCATAGGCTGAGTTACCATCAACTTAGCCCACTGAAGAGGTGTTAGTTCTGGTGTCTCAGCTAATAAGCTACTAGCCCTTATCATGCTCATCCTTGCTGACTCAATCTCCCACTGCCTTATCCTCTCCTCCAACCACTCATGCTGATTTTGTAGCTCCTCGTCTTCAAGTTCCATCTGGCTAAGCAGCCCCCTCACATCCTCAGCAGTCATACCTTCAGGAAGCTCAGCCACACCAAAGACAAAGGCCTTGGCTATCTCCTCTACCGTCAGTTTGTGGACTCCAGCCAGCTCAAGCTTCTCCTCCGACAGTATCTCATTCAGTACCTTGGACTGGACATCAAGTATGTCGCCCTGATAACCTTCTGGTAGAACATTCGAAAGGTGCTGCATATTGCTATATAGACTATTTAGCCATGCAGTATCAGCATCTGACAGTTCAACATCTGGTCCTGGCCCTACATACTTCAGTATGTCTGCTGCACTTTCGACAGTATACTCAGTATCCGCCAGAAGAACATACAAGTCATTCATAACCTCTACCTTCCACTTAGCCACTTTGAAGGCATCAACAGCGGCATCAAACGCAATCTGGTTCTCCTGGGTTGCCTTTTGCCTAAGCTCTTCAGTTACATAAGGCTCCATATACCTTGTTCCCCATTCTCCACCCATTATGAATCTTAGAATTTTTGCTAATACTCCAGGTTGAGAATACTCCTGAAGCATCGTGGGCTGCCTCAGCTTCTCCTCCGCCTTCTGCATCTGGCTAAATAGGCTCTGATACTCACCAATCGTTTGCTCGTACTCCCTACCAAAACCTGGGTAATACTCTAGTATCTCTACAGGACCAGGTAAGATAGGAGCTTCTTCTGTTGTTGTTACTTCATCTGCCATTATACCTCCTCAGGAACCTCAGACCCTCGGATTCTCCTTCCGCTTGGAAGTTGTGCAAGCCCTTCAGGGCGTCCGAGACCTGGAACTCGTCTGGCAGTAGGTTTCCTCTCTGCTTCTGACTCACCAGACGGGAAGAGTTGAGCCAAAGCCATGTCTGCCATCATATCGAACATCCTGCCACCTTCAGCGTCTCCATGCAAGTGTAGGAAGGCTGCCTGCTTTCTGTAATGTTGGATGAGTGCTATCATAGCATTGCTTTCATGTAGGCTAGCCTTGTCTGCCAGAATCTGTGCTCGCTCTCGCATCGGGTCTTCAATGTCAGGAAACAGCTTCCTTAGTACATAACTATAGCTCAGCTCAAACTCAGAGTCCATCATTCTGGCTGTTGTTATCCGCTGTATAAGGTCGCCAGGTATCTCTACCTCATAGTCAGCAGACACCTCAACATTCTCTGGCAACTCCTTTGGACACTTCCATCCATAAGGCTGGATGCTACGTTCTCTGATATCTGCCAAATCATCGTTGTCCATGTCTGAGAAGGCATCCACTATTGCCTGATGAAAAGGCTTCATTACTTGGTTGGCTGAGGCTGCAATCTGACTCATTACATAGGATGAGATTTGACCAGCAACAGCTCCGTGCATAGCCCAACTGACTCCGCCTCGCTGCATCATAGCTTCGAGGTCAAGCTGGGTGCTTCGTAGTTCCAGCGGTATAGGTGGTGTGCCTAGGAACTCAACGGAGTCGTCAGGACCGCCTCGAAAGATTGCTCCCCTTCTGAACACATCCTCAGGCTTAACGATAGCCTTGCCACTTCTGCTCCTCTCGAATATCCTAGGTTGAGCAGTATCTCTGAGCAGCTGTAGACTGAATGTCCACCACTTATTCCAGGTGCGATAGACATTCTCATTGGTTGCTACGATAGATTGGCCAAGTTCAGCCTTCCAGCGCTCAGTTGGAGTCTCTTGAGTCTGCACCTTCAGAGTAGATGAGTATGTTGGAATGTTGCCTTCTGTCAGACTGCCCATATCAGGCAGTCCACCAACTGGTGCTACATAGATTGGTATCCTCTTGAATCTTGTCCGCTCGTACTTGACCAGGCTATCCCCTATAACTACAGCATTCCAGACAGCAGTTATGAAAGGAAACTCATCAGATATCTCAGTCCACCAGTAGTCGTAAAGGGTTACGTTCTTGCTGGTCGTCCTCAACCACTGGACATATGGACTGCTCAGTGTCCAGCCATTTCTCTTAGCCAGGTTGACAGCCTGCAGGGAACTGATACTGTAGATGTGAGCTACCTCACTTAGCCCAAGCATAGCATCCCACATAGGGAATACCTCCATAGGATTCCAAGGTTCCTTGTAAGTCCGCTTGCCATCATCAGAGTTGAAGCTGAACATAGAATACCAACCAGTAGCCAGCATAAACCCTATGAAGGTGCGTGTAAGGCTCTGTCTCGGGTTAGTCCGCCTGAACAGAGTCTTGGCATCTTTCCAGCTGAGTTTGAAGTATCGAGCAACCTCTGCTACTGCACTAGCTATGTTGAGGTCAGCCATATTGTAATCCTTAATCCGATGAGGAATATCAGAATCAAGGAGATGTAGTACAAGGTTGTAGAGCGCCCTAGGGTCATTGCCTACGAAGGATTCCATCTTCTCGGTCTTCAAGTCATCTACCATCTCTATCAGCCTATACCACCGCTTCATGGCTTTGTTCCGAGAATCCCAGAATGTCCTCAGTTCACCGCATCTGACAGTTACTTTGTCTCTCAGTTCAATGTTGTTCATTCTTTGCTCTCCTAATGATTTCCTCTATAGCACAGTGATAGTGAGCCTTACTGAGTGCAGTACAGTTGTTACCATCCCTGTCCTTATACTCCTTATGCCAGTACACCCACTTAGCACCTGGGAAGATAGTATTCGGACACAGAGCACAGGTAAAACACTGCTGTGCTACAAATACTTCAAGGTCTTTTATATTTCTTCATGTCAGAATCCATACTGCTAAGGATATGGAGGCTATCAGCAAAGCCCATCCTATAGCCGCACCAGCAACATAATACCAGTACTCCTTCTTGACCATTCTCTTTACCTCAGCACTAGGCTTTATTCTTCTAGGCCAAGGACAGTATCCCTCACCAATTCCTATAACGTGAGTATGCCACTCTTCTGGAGTGTTAAGAAAAGTGTACAGCCACTTGAATGGAGGTATCATATTATAGCAAATGCTCCCTTCATAGAGTAGAATTCAGTTAGCCTATCAGTCCACAGGTACATACCATCATTCTGGACCTCAAAGACCTGATGATTCTCATTGGGATAGAGGATAAGACCATAACTATGCTTTGATATGTAGTCCAGAATAATTGCTACCTGATTAAGCCCGAAGTGTAAGTCAGTCATAGCCTTGAACAATATGATATAGTTCTCACAGTCAAACCTATCCTTCACATACTGAATCTGGTCAGTATTATCCCAGGCGGCTACATTGAGCATATTAGAGTGGTTTGTCAGTCGGTAGATTATGTCAAGCGGTAGCCTGACAATATCTAGCCCCATTGAGTCCAGCTGCTGCTGAACCCAGACAGTATCCCTCTCGACAACGTAGGTTATCTCAGGAGGAGGTTCTCTTGGAGCAAGTAGTTTAAGCTGAGCTACAAGCTCGTACTGCTTCTTAAGCTCCTTGCGTAACCACTCCTTGTCCTCAGAGCAGGCATCAAGTAGCTTTATAGCATCAAGATACTTAGGCCTGTATCCTGATATATCACCAAGCAAATCGAAGAACCCACAGGTCATAGTTATCCCCAATCTTCTCCCCAGCCTGCACTTCCAACATAGCCTCGTTGGACTGGCTGGGCTGACCTACACACTATTGCTATTGCTCCTGCATCATGGTGGTCATCTGCACCTACCACAAGGACACCGCTCTTTATCATAGCGTTTCTACGGATATTCTTGCACTGACTCCAGAAGCGTATGTCCTGGCAGTCGATGTGTTCAAGGTGCCTGCTGACTTCCGTTATCATGTATGGCTTTGTGGATAAGTTGGTCTGCCAGCCTATAGCCTTTACCAGTTTGCCTGTTCTTACATCCTCTCGGTAGTAGAGGTCAGGATAATCTCTAAGATGGCTTACAATATCGAGGTTGTCCTCTGGTGCTATGACTGCCCCATTGAACATATGTGCTACTTCCTTCATCAGCAATGCCATCTCCCACTCATCATAGAAGCCAGCCAGTGTAGCACAGTGCTGCATAACAGGAGGAATCTCCTTGCCGTCCTTATCTGTATATCCATCCTCAAAGTGCCAGATGTGCCCTACAGACTCCGATGTCTTTCCCTTGCCTGGGTCTATGGAAGCGATGTAGCTCAGTCCTTCCTCTACGTCATGCCAAACATCAAGTGTAGCAGACACTGTTCCTTTTGTCATGCTATCAGTTGCTGTTATGTTCAGCTGCTTTGGTGCTGGAATACACTGGCGAACTTTGTCAGTTATGATGTCAGAATTGTATGCTTGGTCTCCAGCAACAAGGAAGCAGCTCTCATCGTCCTCAGGGAACTCCTGCTCGAACAGTAGCACTGTATCTCCACTTCTACGCAGGCTAGCCATTTCTGCCTTCTTGTATCTTCTCCAGCGGAGCTTAGCCATAGCCTCAAAATCACTGAAACCGTAGGAGTGCATAAGCACCTTCATCAACAGTACTTCGTCTGATTTGAGATTCGGCAACGGTTCTACAGCATCTCCGTCTAGACAGAATGGGTCTGCAGCATACATAACATACTCAGGATGTAGATACCAGGGATAGAAGTGGTGCTTATAGACAGACTGAGCTACTGCTGTTCCTTCCTTAGCCGCCCTATACATTTCACAGAAAGGATTATCCTCACCATTAGCAGTGGACTGGATTCTGACCTTAGTACCAAGCTTTGTTGGCACACGCTGAACAGCAGAGCTGAACACCAACTCGTGAGTTCCAAGGAACCAGAATGCATACTCGTCCAGCAGTAAATTGTGTATCGCCTCACCTCTACCAATCGTATAGCTTCTGGAACTAAATATATACATGACTGAGTAGAAGTTAGTATCCTTATCCTCCCAGGTTAGCTCCTCAGCTCCCTTATGCTCAAGCTTAGGGACTGATGGAAGCTTTCTGGAGAGGAACTGGTGGTAGCGCTTAGCCTTGAGGATGAGTCGCTTAGCACTGGTCTCATCATAGCTGATGATAACTGATACAGTTCCGCTGATAGATATGTTGTCTAGGTAGAAGTCAGCCAGGTGTAGGGATGTTGCCCCTACCTGAGCAGGCTTAGTATACACATCCCTGTAGCCTGAGTTCTCCAGCATATCTAGCTGAATAGGATTCAGGAGGAAAGGTACAAGCTGTCGCTCCTTGTTCTCTATTTGCAGTAATGACTCCATCATAAGGCGTCTGTTAGAGAACAGAGCCTGCATGGCTTCGTCTTGAGATACAACCTGCAATTAGCGTCTCCTTCTACCAATAGGACCTTTACCCTTGCCTACACCTAATCCCCTACCTGTACCTCTGCTACGGATTTTACTTCCTGGACATGCTTTTGCCATTACTCACCCCTTATTCTTTCCATTCATTCTTTTAAGAACTGTGGTCATTTCCTTAAGAGCCTCAGTATTCTTCTCCCTAGAATCTTGGTCTCGGTTAATTATCTTGTCCATTCTATCTTCCATGAATACCCTGTCCTGACGAAGCTGGTCTTCACTAGCCTTCCTATCTCGCCTGTAGAAAAAGAATGCTGTTATCCCGAATACTGCACCCACACCAAGACTGCATACTGCTTCTATAATGCTATGTTCCATTATCTACTCCTTGTCCTTACAGCCCTTGCTGCTCTGCTAGCAGTTGGTGGTTTGCTGTAACGCTGGCGACTTCTTGTTACTCTACCTACACTTCGTCTCTCCCTGATGCCCCTGCGGCTCATCTGTGCTCTGCGGATGTTCCGCCTGGAAGCATTGATTACTTTAGCTGTTACTGTTCTTTTGTATCTCCGTAACGCCATCTGTTATCCGAACCTTATCAGTTCTGGTAAACTCAATCTGCCTAGCCTCCCTGATTTTATCCTGATTCTTCATAGCCCAACGAGCAAAGTTCCAGTCGTCACTTCCTACTCCCTTCATAACCTGCTCGAGTATCTGCAGCTGCTGTGGAGTATAGCCTGAGCGAAGTTTAAGCAGATAGTCATGGTCTTGCTTAGACAGTATCTTGTCCTCATCCAGTGCAGCCTTCAGCACCCTATAATCCTTCTCCAACACCATTCTGAAGTTGCGGAAGAAGTCTAGCTCAATGTATTCCTTGCTAAGCTCCTTGCGGATTTCAGGAACTCGAAGCTCTATGTCACTGAAGCTCTCATCCTGCCGCTGCTCATCCAGCCAATCGACTTTCAGCCCTAGCATATAAAGAGCTTCCTCTGTGTTGAATCCACAGGCGAGGTAGCCCATGTATCTTGCTCGGTAGTCGTCCTTACGCCAAGGAATCAGCGTAGTAGCAATAGAGACTTCCTTTGGAGTGTCAGAGCCTGGAGGCAACATACCCGTTGCACTCATAGTAACAGTATACCATGACACAGTCATTATGTCAAGGATAATGGCAACATATGATTATTTTATTACATAGTGAATAGTAAGGTTGACAATAGTTACTGGATGTGGTATAATAGTAGTTATTATGAAATGTAGCAGATGCGGAAGAGAAAACCTAAGTGCCAAAGAGCTAGCAATGCATAACAAGTATTACCATAAGATAACTGGTGAGCAGCTCCAGGTTGTAAGTGGAGTATGTCCTGAGTGTGGAACGACTCTGCAGTTCCAGGAGGGTTGTGTAGTCTGTCCTGCTTGTGGATTTAGTAAGTGCGGCTAAGGAGGAATAATGGACACTTCAGAGACTTATATAAAGATGTGTGAGAAGGCGGAGGAGATACAGGGAACTAAAAGTGATTATTATGAACGTAAAGAATTATCTAGCTATGCTAAAGGCGTACACTGCATTGTTCATCGTAATCCAGAATACTCTGACTATTACCATATTGGGGATAGTATCAATAAGGGAATTGAATATGCTGTAGAGATAGTATGGCTTCCCCGCCAAGACCAGTTGCAGGGTATGTTAAACGATAATATAAACCAAGTGGTTAAACAACAGGGCATAGATAACTGTCTGCATTTTGTAGATATAACCCAAATGCTATCAATGTCGTGGGAGCAGTTGTGGCTATGCCTAGTGATGCTAACTAAATACAATAAGACCTGGGATGGTAGTGATTGGATATCTGGCTAACCGTCTGCCGAAAGACTGTGCCTGCCTGCTCTCACTGTGGAGAGCCTATCAAGCTTGGCTCAGTCATGGTAGCAGGTAGATTATGGAGAACCTCAAAGGAAGGAGGTGAGCCAAGACGATGGGTAAAGAATTTCAGATGGCACGCTCAAAAGGTAATCGCAAGCCCAACAGACGAGTCCAATCAGATAACGGTCTGCTGTTGGCTGGAAGCGGGCCTCGCCTACCTGGCAACACACCCACCAGTAGAAACAAGAGGAAGAAAGCTGCTACAACTAACAAGAAAACAAAAGGAAGAGCGGTTAAAGATACTCCGTCAGCGAGCACGGTTGGTGCAGAAGCTGAAAGGTCTGATGCCAGACAACGGAGTACCGCTGGACGAGAAGGACATGAAGGAAGTGATAAAGATAGGCAGCCAAATCGAGGGGCTAAAGGAGCGGATAGAGTCCCTAGGCGGAGTGCCAAAGAGCTGGGCATAGAGTGGATAGGAAGTTACTGCCAGGACAGCAGTCCCCACTACCTGATAGGAATACATAAGCTTGATGGAGGTAGTTTATTTAAGTGCAAGTACTGTAAGCGTCATATCTGGCTACCATACCTGATTGAGGATGCTTCTAAGTTCGGTGCGTCAATAGACTACCTAGGTGCTGAGGATGCCTACCACAAGCTGTTAGACCAGCACCCTGAGGCTAGAATGTTGGTAGCCAAGTTGCAGGATTTGTGGTATGCTAGGCAGAGGATTACTGATATGGATGAGTTTATGATGTTAGTGATTTCTGTTATGGAGGATAAGGAATATGACCGAAGAGAGAACAGCGAAGGAGACGAACGATAAGGAGGCACCATGCTAACTGGACTAATCAGTAAGCAACGTGTAATCGAGCATGGCAGCATAGAGGCTGCCCTATCCGCACAGATGAAGACAATACTTCCTATATGGAAGCCTATACTTATAACAACTACCAAACAACCTAATAGTGACCATTATCAAGTGATATATGAACTTGTATTGCCAGGAACAAAGTACAGGTATAAGTAGAGATTTTCCAAACGGATAATCTGCGTCTACCAGTAGTATAATTCTATACACACCAAACTCGCCTGACCGTATGGGTGGCCTTTGTTCTCATATGACATAGTGGTATATGAGTTGTGAGCATGGTAAATAATTATTCAGGATTATATCACATAGCATACCCGAACATATGTGCTACTTGCTGGCATGGAGCAATCCGAACATATGTTCTATTGACAAACCATGCTCAATATGTTATAATGTATGTGCTCGTGAATGGTACGAGCATGGTACATTAAAAATTGAATACGGAGGTGCATATGGCGAAACCCAGAACCATGCCACATCCATTGACGGATGAGCGTGGAGCGCAAATTTATTTTATGCGACGAGAATTGGTCAAGATTGATGATGCGTTATGTAGAATGATTTATGACCAAGATGGCGAGCGGTTGCCACACATATCCCAAGAAACATGGGATTTTGTATGCCATACCATTGACAAGGTAAATCGTTATATATAACCATAAGAACAATCCCTGCGCTACCATTCAGCGTGGGGATTTTCTTTGTTCTATCATTAGCACATATGTTCTACTCCCTGCCAGCTAGAACAAATGTTCCGAACAAAGGTTCTTATGATTTTCGAGAACATTATGTCATCTACCCCTTGACAAATCAGAACGGGTGTGATACAATTATATCACGATGAGAAAATAAACCACGAATCTCATCCGTGCTGGCAGTGGTAACAGCACAGCACTTTAACAAATACACTTTAAGGGAGGTGTTATAATGCCAAACGGCAAGAAAAAGGAAAGCGTCACGCCTGAACCAATCACACCAGAACAATCCGCACCAGAACCTACCAAACAAGAACTAATGGCTCAACTCCAGACCGCATTGACCGCTGGTGATTACAAGGAAGTCACACGAGTCAGTCGGTTGATTGACCAAAAAGAGCGGGCTTCGGAAAAAGCGGAACTGGAAACCAAACGGAAGGAATTAGAACAAATGTCCGAGTCCGTCAAAGCGGTTCTGGTTGAGACCGTCCAACCAATGGTTGATTCTGGACAACTCGACAAGGCGGATGGTATCTGGTTTGCATGGGACTTTGGAGAACCAGCACCGTCAGTTCGCCTTATGAAAACCGCAACCAGAACACCTCGTGCAGGCGGAGGTGGTACGGGTAAGAAGTTCGGTGTTAGCACCGACTCACTTCTGGAAAAATACGGGGCAGAACCGTACAAAGAAACAGGCATGACCTTCAAGGCGGCCTATGATAGCAACACCGATAAGAACTGGAGATATGCTATCAGGCAAGCACTACTCAAAAAAGACGGAATCATCTAAGAACAGTTCACATGAGAACAAGGGGAGCAGTTGCCACTCCCCTTTTCTTTTGCTCAGAAACTGAAAGGTAAGACCAGAACAGTAGGAGTTACTTGTTGCATGGTGCAACAGACGAGTTGTTCATATGTGATAGTTCAGTACATGATTATGCAACAGAAGGTTGACATACAGTTGGGAGTATGGTATAATGTATGTATGATGGAAAATCAGAAAGGAGGTAGCCAATGGCAAAGATAGGGAACGAAACAAAACTCATCCTAAAACTAGCCAAGGAGCGCCATCAGAACCTCAAGGACAGTCGCACCCAAACTCCCAATGAGGACTATCAGCAAGGTTACCACAGGTGCTTCGATGATGTGTGGAGGATTCTGGATGAGATAGTACTCAACCTGGAAAGCAAGTAAGATGGAGGTAAGCAATGAACGATAAGACCACTGAACTACATAACACTGGCAAACTGCACATAGGGCCTAAAGAAACAACGCTACAACTCAGTGATGGCTCAACACTCAAGTTCCTACCGAGTACCATAGAGGTTGAGTTAGACGATGGTAGTGTAGATAACATGGAGTATATAGTTGATGCTTACAAGTGCAGCATATATGGGGGTGTATAATGAGCATCCGTAACCTATTATCACCAGACGAGCAACAACGAATCAGCAATTCAGACCGCAACTATCTCAAGCGGAAGTTGTCTGAGCACTGTATGCTGAGTCGCATCCTCAACAAGCCAGTCAATCAACGCCTACTACACGAGTTGCAATGTCTTCTGGATAAGCAGCCACTGCCTAGACAGAAGTCAGGACAGTTCACAAGGGGGCAGGTCAGTAGGTTGACCGATGGAATCAGGCGACCATGTATAGTGAGGAAGATGACTGATGCAGAGATGGTGAGGTTTGGAGTAAGGAGGTAGCATGAGAGTCGCAGTATCAGTCACCAAAGTATTTGAGGTCGAACAGATGAGCTTGGGAGAGTTGGAGCAACAGTTTCAGGAGCAGTATGATAAGGAGTCCAACACTCATGCAGAATGTCCTATCGACTGGTATGACATAGAGTCCCAAGCAGAAGTATGGAGCTTTGCCATACTAGACGATGTGTAGAATGGAGGTAACCAATGGCATTTACTGAACAGGATAGACAAGCAATGGACAATGCTGCTGCAGGTGCAGAGAACGATGCTGCTGAGAATGTACCTGAAGAAGCATTGAATGAGGTAGCCAACTGGTGGAAGCGGCACTACCTGAAAGCGGGACACAAGAGGTTAGCAAGGGTGCTGCTACAGTATGCCAGTAAGGAGCAGCCATGAGATTCTTCATCGAACGAGAACAAATAGCACGGCAGGCAGCACAGAACCTGATAGATGCAGGTGCGCTGGCACAGTCCGAGGTCAAGGACTTTATGTTTACTCTTGATAGGTTGGATGCTAAGGACTTGCTGGCAGTGCTGCTGGAGAGCCATGAGTTGAAAGAGGAAGCAAGGACAGGCAATTCTGTCAGGTCATACCCGATAGATTATATGAGGATGAGTAGCAACTAATAAGGAGGTGAATAAGTGAAAATCAGCAGAACGTGCGACAAGTGCCAGGGTACTGGCAAAATCACTAGGGAGTTATCAGCAGGAGACATTGTTGTTCCAAGAGATGGTAGTGGTATGCCTCAAGGACTCCATCATGTACTATGGAACGGGCTCGGTTCTATTCCATCGTTTAATCCTGTAAAGATACTACACATAGAAGGTAACGCTATGTTCGTTACTCCTGTGGACTGGAAAGGCAAGTGTTATGACACCGAAACTTACTCCGCTCAGTCATGGATGGAGATTGATGGTAAGGGAGTGGATGGGTTCTGGATATATGCTCCACACTGTCATCTAGGCATATGACTGCCAAAACATCACAAGAAAAGCAGCGCCTTAAGTACCTCCTCTGGCGTATGATTGAGAAGTACCAACCGAACTGTTACTTCTGCAAGCAACCATTTGTTAGGGATGAGGTACTGCCTAGCCGAGGTGTTGATGGACTGACCGAGCATCATATAGACGGCAATCATATGAATATGAGTCCAAGCAACTGTGCCCTTGCACATAGACGTTGCCATAAGGCACATCATGCTAAGGATAATATAAACAGGAGGTAGCATGGAGGCACTACATAACATACAGCGTTACTGCCACAACTGTAACTTCTGGCTGTGGGATGAGAACATCATCCTGCCTGATGGCACTATCGCCTATCCAGGCCATTGCGGACTGTACTCTACCAAGTGTATCAATGCTGTAGCAGACGGAGACACTTTGCCACCGCCTAACTATCTATCTATGGAGGAAACATTTGAAGAGCCGCAAGAATCAACAATCAACTAGTTGGGAGTTACCACCAACTGCCAGGCAGACCGCTGCGATTACTAGGCTTGCTATGCAGCTTGGTATTAAGGAGTACATAGAGGACACACCATCCAACAGAAGGGAAGCAAGGCAGCTGATATATGACCTGAGGAATAAGAGGGAGCTTAGACAGAAGAATGCCAGTAAGAAATGATGGTGTCATCTGCCGAGAGTGTGGAGGTAGCGGCTGTCCTGCCTGCAACCAAACAGGCTACTCATATACAAGAAGCAGTGAGCTACACTCTGAGGCACAATTTGCTGACATACCTATAGTCCCTATGCCTTATGGTAAGATACTGCCAGACCTAGCCGACTGCTTCTACATCAACGAGGGTAAGTCAGAGCCAGGTGATGATTACGATGATATTCTAGATGAGAAATATCTCTGTCCTAACTGTGGCTCTGACCATGTAGTTATATTAGACAAGAAACACAATCCTGATGTAGCCGAGGAGCAAGAGATACTAGCAGAAAGATTCTTCTGCATCACCTGCCAGGATAGCTGGTGCTACGAGCGAGAACACTGAGAGGAGGTAAGTATGGATGAGTTAGATGAGGTCGAGATAGCTCAGATATTATTCGATGATGCTGAGTGCAGAGCATACGAGTCGGAGATGATTAATGGTGCCTGAGA
>Ga0315546_1001422_pt1 | contig 15121 bp, 10 predicted proteins | sample SalMarSW160170MG_FD_203833 | JGI IMG/M metagenome (GOLD analysis project Ga0315546, IMG submission 203833) | Salt marsh sediment microbial communities from the Plum Island Ecosystem LTER, Massachusetts, United States - Salt Marsh Sediment SW1601-170 ... | reverse complement strand
CATCGAATTCAACAACGTCCCGCAGACTTACGTTATTCTTTGATCAACTCCTCGGGCCTGAGGGAATGCTTGCAGAAATAGGTTGAAGGTGTTCAATGACTCAAAGTTATCCCCAGGCCGATTTTCCCATCAGCAATGAGCTCGGAGCTTCTTCCAACCCTGTTCTCTGAACCCATCTATGCTATCAGCTATGAGCTCTCAGCTCACTATGGCTCTTAGCCCTTCCCAATCTGCCTTGTGCCATGCACCCTGTGCCTTACACCCTTTAGAATTACCCATATCTCCACCGTATATCCCATTTAAATATTCATTTGCTTTTTAATACGCATTCTGGTACTAAAAAGGTGATTTCTTTCTCCATCTTACCAACACAAAAACCAGGCTATGAGCGATCAGCTAACAACAATGAGCTATTGGCTTACATGTTCCCCGCTTATCAGATTGAGAGCGGGGTTTTTTATGTTTGATGGCCAGTCTTGGTTTTAAAACGTACCCAGAATAAATGTCAAACGAAGGTTTGGACCCTTTATCCTAAGAGAAATGAACAAGACCATCCAGATGATAGCCCAGATTTGCGAAGAGCACCGTTTTCGGGAGAAACTCCTTTTTGTTCCCTCCTATTCCATCGGCCACCAGATAGGTGAGTATCTGGCTAAAACAGGTGCATCGTGGATTAATCTGAGAATAACTACAGCCGCTGGCTACGCGCAAGGGCTATTGACCTTGCATCTCAACCAAGAGGGAATCCGGCTTATTGAATCCCAGGAGCGTCTTATCATTATTGAAACACTCTACCAAGAAGATGATTCTCTGAAATGCAAGAGTCATTACTTTAAAGAGGCAGCTAAGATTCCGGGTATCATGCAATGCCTTGCCAATGCCGTCCATGAAATGAGAATGGCAGGCCTTGACCATAAGAGCATTGATCCGGGTGATTTTATCGTCCCCGAGAAGGGAGAGGAACTGATTTGCCTCTTGGAATCTTATGGTCGCTTCCTGAAAGAAAACAGGCTGATTGACCAACCTGGGCTACTCAATAGTGCCATTACTTATCTGAAAACAGAACATAACTCCGAAAAAGATACGATGGTAATGGTACTCTCTGATTTTCCAATCGCCCCGCTTGAGAAGGAGCTCATCAGTCTGGTTGACCGAGAGGACTTAGCTATCATAGATCACACCCGTCCGGTAGCCTTCGGTTTTCCAATCAGGTTTTTGGAACCTGCCGATCAATTTACAAAGGAGGATTCTGAACCGAAAGCGGATATCGATTTATTGCCGTGGCTTTTTCAACCTGAAACGGCTCCAGGTCCCTTCAATGATGGCAGCGTGTCGATCTTTCACGCACTCGGAGAGTCCAACGAGGTGCGAGAGGTATTCCGGAGAATTCTAAAGGATGGAATTTCCCTGGATGATGTAGAAATCCTGGTCACTAAGCACGACCCTTATATTTCACTGATTTATGAGATAGCCAGTGCCCTAGAGCTACCTATTACCTTTAGCAGCGGAATTCCAGTGACCTACACCCGACCCGGGAGGGCGCTCATTTTTTACCTTCAGTGGCAGGCGGAAGATCTACAGGCCAGCTATCTGAGACGCCTTTTTTCCGGTGCCTACCTTGACCTCGATAGCTTCAAGCTGGAAGGAGAAAGACCTTCTTCCAGGAGAGCTGCTGCCATTATTCGCGATGCCGCTATCGGCTGGGGACGTGACCGTTACCCAAGCCGACTAAAGACACTTATAGAAAGTTATCTATCTAAGTCCAGGGAAAAGAGAGAGGATGGAGAGGAAGACAAAGCCCAAAGAGCAAAAAGGGCAGCCGAGCAGGTGGTATGGGTAGGACGTTTCGTAGAAGAGATCATAACCACTTTGCCCGACACCACTCCAGAGGGAACTGTGATTATAAAAGAGGCTTGTGCTGGAGCCGTGGATTTCTTGAAAAGATTCTGTGGAACTGCCGATGAAATTGATGTGGCAGCAAAATCGAGGCTTCTGGATTTCCTTGAAATAATTGCACAGGCCTCTCCGCTGTCAATTCCGATCAAAGAGGCGGCCGAGAGGCTTACTTCTATAATAGAAGGAATCTCAGTCAGCCATTCGAATCCTAAGCCCGGCTGTATCCATGTGGCACATTATCGTTCCGGTGGATACAGCGGTCGATCCCATACCTTCGCACTTGGGCTCGACCAGAACAGTCTTCCAGGAATGGTCCTGCAGGACCCGGTGATTCTTGATGCAGAGCGTAAACGATTGGGCACCGGGATGGTGCTTTCAAGCGATCTAATGCACGAGAACGCCTATATGAGTGCCAAGGTGCTAGGGTCACTGAGGGGAATGGTGACGTTGAGTTACTCTTGCAGGGACCTTCTGGAAGATCGGGAGGTGTTTCCCTCCTCCATACTCCTCGGTGTCTACAGGGTTGTGACAGGGGACCGAGCTGGCGATTACCGTGCCTTGAAACAGTTTCTCGGGGTTCCGGTAGGTTTCGTCCCGCAAGCGGAGGCTGCGCCGCTCAATGATTGGGAATGGTGGCTGTCTAAAAGGGGAGTTCGATACCGAAGCGATTCGGTTCAAACCTGTTACCCGGATCTCCTGGAAGGCGAGAAGGCGGAAAGAGAAAGAAACCTTGAAGAGCTGGGTGAGTACGACGGCTGGATTCCCTCTTCAGCAGGGGCTCTTGATCCATTGACCCACAACGTGGTCCTCTCGTGTTCTCGGCTCGAGGACTTAGCTAGGTGCCCTTATGCATTCTTCATCCGCCATGTGCTCGGGATCGAGCCCTTAGAAGAGATGGAAAAAGATCCGAGCAGGTGGTTGGACCCATTACAACGTGGTGAGCTATTACATGCAGTTTTCCGGCGCTTTATGGAGGAGCTTAAAGCCAAAGGCGAGTCGCCCAGCATGGAAACCCATCTCGGATTCCTGGAGGCCATTTCCCAGGCAGAGGTGGATCGCTGGAAGTCTGATGTTCCACCTGGCAGTGAGCTGGCGTTCGATCGGGAGGTGAAGGACATAAAGCAGGCGTTACAGATTTTCTTGAGGGATGAGGAAGAACGCTCCACGCGTATAAAACCTTGCTTCTTTGAGCTATCCTTCGGAACGGGATTTGACAAAAAGAATGGGAAGGCAACTGACGAGCCTTTGGAGATCGAGGTAAGGGGGAGAAGAAGCCTTAGGCTCCGGGGTAGAATCGATCGTGTTGACCAATGCGGAGATCACGAATACGAGGTTTGGGACTATAAGACTGGAAGTGCCTGGGGATACAAAGATGAAGGGTACATGAACCGCGGAAGGCATCTGCAGCATGCCTTATATTCTGTTGCTGCGGAGATCTTGCTTCGGAGACTTTTGGATGAAAAGGCCAAGGTGATTCGCGCTGGCTACTTCTTCACGAGTCCTAAAGGAGAAGGCCGTCGAATCGAGAAGGGTCAGTTAAATAGAGAGAAACTCTACGAGGTTCTGGAAGATCTTTCTGAGCTTCTCAGGAGCGGAGTTTTTCCATTTTCATATGATAAGGAGCCCTGCGGCATCTGCCAATATAGGGTTATCTGCGGGGGTCCCGAGGTCGCGGTAAAGCACTGTATGAGAAAGCTTTCAGCGGACAAAAAACTGGAGCCTTTTAAGAGGCTTAAAGAGCATGCGTGAGCCGGACGACATTAAATATCGCCAGGAGATTATCCAAAATCTCGATGTTTCTATGCTGGTGGAAGCCGGCGCGGGCTCAGGTAAAACCACTAGTCTAGTGGACCGGATGCTGGCTTTGATAGCAAGCGGTAAGTGTACCATAGACAAGATGGCGGCTGTGACCTTTACGCGCAAGGCCGCTGCTGAGCTGAAAGGCAGGTTTCAAATTGTACTGGAGGAGGCGCACGAACAAGAGGAGGATGACGAGATACGTGATCGTTATCAAGCCGCGCTTGCCAGGCTTGAGCTTCTCTTTGCAGGTACCATCCACTCCTTCTGCGCCCGGCTGCTCAGAGAGCGACCCATTGAGGCGGAACTGGATCCCGCGTTTGAAGAACTGGAAGAAGATGAAAACCTTATACTCAGGGACCGGTGCTGGACTGAGTACCTCGAAGGGCTTCATGCGGAGGAGGCCCCTCTTCTCAAAGAGGTAATGGAGCTTGGCCTGGATCCGGCTGAACTAATTGATACTTACCGGAATCGGGTTCTGTATCCTGAAGTAGAAGTGGTCGGGAAAAAGCTGGAAAAGCCGGATTTCACCAGGGACAAGAGACTTCTTGAGGAGTATCTGGAGCGGTCTTGGAAAGCACTGCCCCGAACAGTACCGGATAGCGGATGGGATAACTTACAGGAGCGCTTACGGCAGGCTCGCTTGAGGTGCCGCCACCTGGATCTGAACCAGGATCGGAATTTTATCAAAGTGCTCTCCAGGTTTGAGAGGTCTTTAAAGGTTACCCAGAACCGATGGCCTGCTAAAGAGGTGGCTTTAGCGGAACAAGAGGCGTTCGACACATTTAAGCAAGAGGTTGTTATCCCCTCTCTGGAGCGCTGGCGAAACTACTGCCACTATTTCCTTATGGAACTTGTGGTGCCCGCAGTAGGCTATTTTAAAGAAGTTCGAGAAAAGAGCTCCCTGATGAATTTCCACGATCTGTTGCTCAAGGCCGCAGATCTTCTCCGTGAGAACCCGGAAGTAAGGCACTATTTCCAGGAACGATTCACCCATATCCTGGTTGATGAGTTTCAGGATACCGATCCAATCCAGGCAGAAGTCATCCTTTATCTCACGGGAGACAACCTGAAGGAAAAATCATGGCGCAAGCTGAAGGTAATACCAGGCTCGCTTTTCATCGTTGGCGATCCCAAACAATCCATCTATCGATTTCGCCGTGCGGACATTGATACCTATAACGAGGTGAAAAGGATCATCAAGGATTCAGGGGGAAATATCATTCCCCTCACGGCCAATTTCCGGTCGCTCCCACCGCTCTGTGACTGGGTAAACCCTATCTTCAAAAAGAAATTCCCGCCTGAGGCCACACCATATCAACCTGTCTTTGAGAGATTAGATCCTTACAGGACAATAAAAGGTGGTGGGGTCAAGCGGATCACCATTAACAAGGTGCCGTATAATATCCAAAAGGAGATTGCTGGGATCGATGCAGAACGCATCGCCTCATGGATTGATTGGTCATTAAAGGGAAATATTGAAATTATACGGACCGAGGAAGAAACCGAGGAGGGAAAAACCAAGGAGCCGAGACCGGAAGATTTTATGATCCTGCTCCGCTACAAGGCGCACCTCCCCATTTACGCCAGGGCCCTTGAGGTGCACGGCATCCCTTACGAGATCTCGGGAGGCAAAGCCTTTAACGAATCGGAAGAGCTCTCGCACCTGCTTAATCTCCTAACCGCAATAGGTGAACCCGATGACCAGGTGGCCTTAGTTGCAACCTTGAGAGGACCTTTTTTCGGTGTAAGCGATGATCTTCTCTACCGCTTTCGAAAAGAAGGTGGGATCTTTTCATATTTGATCCCCCAGGATGATTGCAGGGATGAGGAGGCCAAGGATCGTATCTGCGCTATTTTTTCTGAACTCCATCTGTTCCACCGCTGGTCCAGGACAAAACCACCTGGTGCTGCGCTGAGTCTGATTCTGGATCGCTTGGGCATTATTCCACTGGCAGTTACTCGAGAAATGGGAGAGAGCAGGGCAGGGAACCTCCTTAAGGCCCTTGAGCTAACCCTCTGGGAATCCTCCAGGGCTTTGGCTTCATTTGCGGATATGGTTGAGCGCCTTTCAGAGTACTATACAGATATCGATGTGGAAGAGATGTCCGTTGAGCCAGGCAAAAGGGATGCGGTGCGGCTCATGAATCTTCACAAGGCCAAGGGCCTGGAGGCGACAGTAGTCTTCCTGGCTGATCCGCTGAGGGAACCAGCACATGAGCCGGACATCCACATTAGCAGAACAGGAGAGAAAGCGACGGGCTATTTTGTAGCCATACGCCAGGCGGCTGAATATGTAAGAGAGATTGTCGGGCTACCACCTGATTGGCAAACATATCAAGCTCTTGAGAAAAAGTACCAGGAGGCAGAGGAGGAACGCCTGCTTTATGTGGCTACAACCCGGGCCAAACAGCTCCTAGTAGTAAGCACCTACCCGGAGAAACAGGATAAAGGTCCCTGGAAAGATCTTTATCCATATCTGAAGGAGATCGAGGAACTTGAATCGCCGGCGGAGGAAATCGCGGCTATTTCTGAAGGAGAGGTTACTTCTGAGGAATACATGGCCGCAAGGAATGAAATTGCCGAGAAAATTACAAAAAGCAAGACACCCTCTTATGGAATTGAATCGGTGACCTCTATGGCCAGGTCTGTCCCTGAAGAAATGCCATTTTCTGAGGACACTGGTAAGGGCACGAGCTGGGGTCGTATCATCCATCGAATGTTGGAAGCCCTTGCCAAAGATGAGAATATAGATCTTGAGCAGATGGCTAAAAACTTACTGAAAGAAGAAAAACGATTGCTTTCGGAGAATGAATCAATAGTTGCTACTGTTGGTGGGGTTATGACCTCTGAACTGTGGGGCAGGATGAAAAAGGCTGAAAAGGCGCTGGTTGAGGTCCCATTCTCTCTCAAAATTGAAGAGGGTGAGGCCCCAATTATAGTGTCCGGGACCATTGATTTAGCCTTCAAGGAAGCGGGCGGATGGGTGCTCGCAGACTATAAGACCGACAAGGTGGACGGAAACCTGGATAAGCTTGTCGCTTATTACCGGCCTCAAGTAGAGCTCTATCGCAAGTTCTGGAAGGACACGTCTGGAGAGGATGTGAAGGAGGCAGGATTATATTTTATCGATGCAAAGAACTGGGTTGCCGTTTGATACCGAAAACTGTCTTGAGCGGAAATCGGTAAAAATCGTGTCGAGCAGTGGGAGGTTAGCTGAGCAAGAGTCAAACGGAGCCTTGACCCGTTCACGCATTCAAATAGAGCCATGGCCTAATTAGTTTTTCATTATCCCTTATCTTTTAAAGGAGGAAACAATGAAAAATACAATTTGTGATGCCATTGAAAACAGAAAACTTTTGGAAATCAAATATGAAGGGCATAGCCGCATTGTAGAACCACGCTTGGTAGGCCAAAAGACTACCGGTAACGATGCGTTAAGTGCATGGCAGGTAGGTGGATATAGTGAGTCGGACAGCTATCCACCATGGAGGAACTATCTACTTGAAAAAATGGAGAGTTTAACAGTCCTAGAGGAGACCTTTGAAGGATCAAGGCCTGGATACAACCCCAACGATAAGACTATGGCGGTTATCTATTGCCGCTTGTGAAACGCTATTTAGTGTGGGCAAGTCAGACGGTTCGATGAGACAATTCGGCAGACCAGTCTTTGCCTCCTAATAGCTTTGAGATTCGGTGGTCAGATCTTCATTTTCACACACAGTGTTCATCACGGTAAGAATTTTGTCAATAATGAAGACGCGACCCCAAAGATCCATTTGCTTGCCGAAGTTCTGGCAAAGAATGAGCGACAGGTGGTTGTGCTTGATGACGTCCTGACAGCTACGGACACAGGAAGGCTGGCCCGGGCGATGACAATCTTGGAAGAGTACGCTGAACATCTCGAAAGCCTGGTTTTAACTTGCCACCCAGAACGGTATCGAGCGCTGACAGAGGCTCAATTCTTTGATATGGAATCATTGTTAAAAGCTTAAGGGCGCTTGTTATGCTTGAAAAGTTCGTGAGTATCAAAAACATAGGACGCTTTCGGGATTGTAACCCGAGAGGAGACGTAAGCTTTCGCAAGCTAACCCTGCTCTTCGCCGAAAACGGGCAAGGCAAGACAACCCTCTGCGCTATCCTACGCTCTCTCCAAAGCGGAAAACATGAGTTCATCTCCGAGCGGAAGACACTTGGCGCTAGCGATCCGTGCTCCGCTCAAATTCGTCTTGATGGAAATACGATTTCATTTTCAAATGATACATGGTCCGCAACTTATCCTAACATTGCCATCTTCGATTCGGTTTTTGTGCATGATAACGTCTATGCCGGGGATTATGTCGAACACGATCATAAGAAGAACCTCTATAAGGTCATCGTGGGGCATAAAGGTGTGGAACTTGCCCAGGAAGTTGATGATTTGGATGGGCAAATACGCGATGCAAACACAAACATAAAAACTAGAAGCGCTGAAGTATCGAGATATCTTCCGCAGGGAATTACGCTCAAGGCATACCTTGCATGGCAACCCGTCGAGGATATTGATGATAGAGTCAAGAGGAAATCAACTGAAATCGCCAAACGACAGCGGGCTGTTGAAAAGGCTGGCGAGATTAAAACAAAAGGGCTACTCGCAAAAATCCAATTACCTTTATTTCCATCCGACTTCACCACCATACTTGCAAAGAAATTAGAAGATATCACTACTGACGCCGAAGCCAAAGTCATTCAACAAATTACTCAACATCAAATGGGCCATCAAGGCGAATCCTGGCTTTCTCAAGGGATGGGGTACATAAAAAATGAACGATGCCCTTTTTGTGGACAAGACATCCGATCGATCGACCTTATCTCAGCCTACCGCTCATACTTTAATGTCGCGTATGAGTCCCTTAAGGATGAGGTAGCTCAATTGAGTCAGCGTATAAAAAGCGCTATCGGTGATTCATCTCTCAACCCGATCCAGCAAACAATCTCCGGGAATATGACTCTAATAGAGTTTTGGAAACAGTTCACCGGAGTTGTCTTGCCGGATTTTCCGTTTAATGAAATCCAACAGAAATACGCAAGGCTTCAAAAAATGTCCTTGGCGTTGGCGCAGAAGAAACAGGAGAATCCAACAGAGCTTGTTTCTCTGGACGTCAATTTTTCTTCTGCTCTCGAGGAGGTCGAATCCCTGAGGCCGTCTGCAGAATCTTATAACACTGCAGTTGATGCCTGTAACAAGCGAATCAATAAACTGAAGGATTCCGTTCAGAAGGGGGGAGATCTAAATGTACTCAGGAAAGAACTAGCCGATCTGGAAGCAAAGAAAAAACGTTTTACGCCTGGGGCCGTTAAAGCTTGTGAAGAATACCAAAAGGCGCAGCAAGCGAAGGCCAAACTAGAAGAACAGAAAAGGAAAGCAAAAAATAAGCTTGATCAATATTGTAAAAGTATCCTGAAAACATACGAACAAAGCATCAACGAGTACCTGGACCAGTTCAACACAGGCTTTCGCATAGTAAACACGAAACATAGGTATACTGGCGGCACGCCAAGCTCGCAGTTTCAGATTGGCATTAATAATTGTTCTGTCGATCTTGGTGATCCAAAAACACCCGTTGGAATCCCCTGCTTTAGGACGACACTCAGCGCAGGGGATCGGAGTGCTTTAGCGTTTGCGTTTTTCTTGGCTGCGCTGAAGCAAGAGCCACAAATTGGCGATATGATTGTCGTGCTTGATGATCCCTTTACAAGCCTTGATCGATTTCGTCGCACATGCACACAACAGCTTATCAGGCAATTCTCAAACACTGCTCAGCAAGTAATCATCCTATCTCATGACCCGTATTTCTTGAAAATTCTCTGGGATGAATGTCCGGCCAGTGATGTCAAGGCTCTTCAGATGTCAAAGGCGGGTAATACTACGGTCATCGGTGAATGGGATATCGTTGCGGAAACTCAAAGCGGCTATCTCAAAGATTACTCGACTTTGCTTGGTTTCTACAGGGAAAGCAAAGGAGATCCTCTATCTGTTGTTAGAGCTATCCGCCCATTCCTTGAAGGAATGTTGCGGATTCATTTTCCGGGTCATTTTCAGCCTAGCGAATGGTTGGGTGATTTCATTAATAAAATTCGAGCTGCTGATCCAAATAATGGATTAAGTCATGCTCAGGTAGACCTCAGTGAATTCGAGGCAATAAATGATTATTCAAAGAAATATCATCACGATCAAAATGCAAAAGCTGATTCTGAACCTATAAACTCGGATGAGTTACACGGTTATATAAAGCGAACACTCAGGCTGGTCGGCGGAGATTGATGAATTCATCGAAAACAAAAGGTGTATGAAGGGAATGGGGTCAGGCATGATTAATTGATTATTGACGTCTGCTCTAGTTTGAATGAAGGTCAGGCTCGCCCACTCTCGTATCATGCGGGATGTCATAGGTTTCTGGATAGTGGTCAAGCCGGGAGTGATCTAGCTAGAAAATCCTCAAGAACTCAAAATTGGAATCGCAGATCTAAGAATATTCACAATTAGGCAGAAACTATATACTAACTGGTTAGGCATTTGGAAAGCAAAAAAATGACAATACATGATAAGGACTTAAAACTTCTTTGGTATAGAGCGGCAGGTCGGTGCTCAATTTGTAAGAAAGAATTATCAGTTGAAGCATCTTCCCCTTCTGGGAATACATTGATAGGACAAAATTGCCACATCGTTGGTGAAAAATTGAATAGCGGGCCAAGGCATAAAAGTAATCTGACCGAAGGTGACAGGAATCGATATCCAAATCTAATTTTGCTTTGCGCAAATCACCACGTAGAAATTGACTCGGATGAAACAACCTACACAGTTGAGATATTACACCAAATAAAGTCTGATCATGAAGTTTGGGTGCAGACTGCATTAACGCAAAACGACGATACAATTGCAAAAAAGCTATATTCAAACCTCATTAACCATATTTCTGATGCCATGCGTTTGGATATGTGGGATAGAATTACCGACAATGCGATCCGCACAGTAATGCATGATAAGATCGTTGTCGGCATGCGTGATATAGTAATAAGATTGAACAGGGTCGACTGGCTAGGTGATGAAATTGATCTTGAAAAAGCCTTCAAAGAGTTTGCAGCTAGGTTAAATACATATGTAGAGCATTACACGTCCTTTGCATATCCAAAATCAGAATCTATTTGGATAGAAAATAAGAGACTATATAACGATCCAAGAACTGGTTTTCCCACATCAGAAGGACGTAAGAAGGAAGAAGAAAATTATCATATGCATTTTATTAACCTTTGGAACTTAACTGTCTCATTAAATAGTCTTGCCCGTTGTATAAGAAATGCAATTAACAAGGAATTCTTTTTCCTTCAGGGTGACTTTGTTATTTGTGATGATATGGGTGTTACAAATGCAATGCAATCTTGTGTTTATTTCCCAAAGAAATATAGAGAATTAGAAACTTCCTAACCTTGCTGGTGCAGGGGAACATCATCGCGAAAATCCGCGCCCGCTGAAGAGCACGTTAGGCAGCACGGATTGGAGGAGCATATGTACGTGATTTACACGAAGCGCCTAGCGCCAGGAACTCGGCACTACACATTCAAGTCAGAAAGCCACATCTTCGGTTGCAATGTGGGACTTGTGCCACGCTTGCTCAGAAGCCATATCACTTCTAGCGAAACCGAGCGGAGCAGATGGCACCTCCCAGTAGAAGCGCTGCTTGCCGCACAGGAGGAGTCATTCATCATCAACCTGAAGCCCAACAATCCTGACAAGCGCCGATCTCTCAGCCTGTGTGAACTTCTTGACGTCTGGGGGGTCTCGGACTATGGGTGGACACCAGCAATGCTGAGGCTCCGGGGGCTATGCATAGACGGCGAGCCAGTGATTGACGATCCGAACGATTTCCTCTTGCCCGTCGAAGTAGCGGAAGATCCCATCTATTCCTTCGTCTATCTGGACGGCACGATCAAAAGCGGCAAGCTTGAAGGGCCTTGGACCGCACCACGAAGGAGTTCGACAAACTCCGTTCTACTGTGGCCCTACGCGCTGAGCTACTTCTTTAAGAGCATTCGTACACAGACACCTGGGGCCTTGGATGTAGGTGCTGCCTAACCAAGACAATCCAGCCGACTCGTTACACTCGCGGCTGATTTTTTCGTTATAATCTTTAAAATTAAGGCATTTGATATCTAATGGATGAGAAACTTGGGAAAAACATAACGGATTCTGTAGAAAGGGTGTTACGTTATATTATCCCCGGAGTTGCCTTCTCCTTACTATTTGCTCTTTCCTATCCCTGCAAATTTGATGACGCTATTCGTGAAATATCAGGAAGCGGCTTAGCTATTTTTCTGATAATTGTCACTTTGGGCATGTCAATTTATGTTATTCACTCTCAATTAATTAGATTTACACTGGAATTATTCGTATTCATAATTGGCAAATCACCAGTAAACCTTTTCATCAAAAATAAATGTCTGTGTAACTATTCTAAGGCACTCGCAGAACTTATTGTCGATAGGCACACATCTCATGAATATCCTAAAGATTATTACATTTATCTATGGTCAATAGTTCACTACTCATTTATCATGTCTTATTTGCTTATATTTTTTTCCTTTTTTAATGAAGATAAATCGTGGACCAACTTGAATTCGAAACCACTATTAATAGCAGGATTGGCTATTTGGGGTTTGTCATTTTTTTCCTATTTGTACATGCAGATACTTGAAAAGAATACCACAGCCATCATAACGAAAAAGGAAGTATCAAAAGAAGTGAAAAAATAACTCTACTTTGATTGGAATGGATTATAACCTCGCGCTTTACTCGGACTGGTGCTCCGCTGCCGCTACGCACTAGCCAGTAAGCTTGGCGTTGAACATAAAAACATAAATGGGCAAAGAAGGAAGTTACCGTAAAGCAATCCCTAAGAGTGTGCGTTTTGAGGTTCTCAAGCGCGATTCCTTCAAATGCCAGTACTGCGGAGCCTCCGCTCCTGATGTTCTTCTTCAAATAGACCACATTGAGCCTGTTAGCAAAGGCGGGGATAGCGATATTACTAACCTCGTCACCGCATGTGCCGCCTGTAACGCAGGTAAACGTGACAGGAGGTTGGACGACAACAGTGCCCTAGCCAAACAGCGCGCACAACTTGAAGAACTCCAGGAGAGACGCGAACAACTTGAAATGCTAATGGCATGGAAGAAAGGGCTCAAGGATCTCAAAGAAGATACTCTAGGTGAGGTCTGCTCCTATTGGCATGACTTAGCTCCTGGTTATGTTGTCAATGATAACGGCAAACGTAATCTCAGTAAGTGGCTCCGTGGTTTTTCTCTAGAAGAAGTTATCCATGCCATGGATATCGCCGCAGAACAGTATCTTAATTTCGAAGAGGACTGTACGGTAACTGCAGAATCCTGGGAGAAAGCTTTTTCTAAGATCCCCGGCATTTGCCGAGTTGAACGTGAAAGCAAAGAAGATCCAGAAATTAAAGATCTTTACTATATTAGAGGCATTGCAAGAAATACCTGTCGCTACTACTTTGATAATACGAAGGCTTTAGAACTCTTGAAGATAGCTCGTAGTTGGGATGTACCAATGTCGGAGCTTCGTGACATAGCGTCGCGAGCAACATCATGGACAAAGTTCAGGAACCGTATTCACAAGGCTATTGAATATCAGCAGCAGGAAGAAGACTCGTTAGAAGATAATTGAATTAAGGCAAGTCCAACATTTCGTTCCAGTGGACCGCGTGAACCACGCGGCCACTTAGCTCGCCGTTATGCATTTTGCATTAAATCTCTGAAGAAGGAGTAAAAAATGATAACGAACCACCAAGAGTTTATTAATTGTATTCATACCTTAACCAAAGGGACGATAACCTATTACTCAAAAAAGGATAAACAAAACACGACCAGAACTATCGCGCCGGTGGATTATGGTCCACATTCGAGATATCCGCAGAAGGGGGACCTTTATTTGTTTTTTGATTTTGATGGAACAGACCAAGCGCATCATACAGGTAAATCGGCAGAAGAGATTGTTTCCTTTGCTCCTCTCGCTGAAAAATTCTTTCCTTCAGACGTTCCAAAGCAACAGGCTCCATATTCCATTCCACGAGATTGGGGCTAAGATACAAAATGACATAAAGCACATAATCATTTATCCAGAAAGTCTGTTCCAGGCTCATATCAATATAGAGGAAGAGGCTCAAATCTTTACTTTTGCATTTTTCGCGATCAAAATCTTCCTTTTGCCTAATCACTGGTCCGTCACAAAGAGGGCGAGCAGGTCTTTCCATGCGACAAACACATAGTAAACCGGAGAATTGCCCCGATACCTTCTGTTTTGCTTCAAAAGAGTTGTCTGAGGTGGTATCCTGCTTGCACCGCTTTAAATTCCAATGGCTACGAATCGGCTGCCAGTCTTCTCAGCAAAAAAGATTCTTTTGGCTGTAGAATCATGCTATTCATATGCTCGACAGAACACGGTAAGTTCAACTCACTATGATCAAGTTACTTCACACTGCGGATCAGCAGCTCGGCGTCAAATTCCTGGGCTTTGGTGAAAAGGGCAGGCAACTGCGCCAGGCTGTGAAGGAGTCTCTGAAAAAGACAGTAGACCTGGCATTAGCAGAGTCTGTAGACCTGGTTCTCATTGCCGGCGACCTTTTCGATTCCAGCACAGTATCCAGGAACCTGGTGGAAGAATCTGTGTTGCAGCTCAAAAGACTGGCGCCTATCCCCACCTGCATCCTTCCGGGGACCCACGATTGTTATGACGCCGCTTCGGTTTACCGGCGCTCCGAGTTTCAAACCCTACCCCATATTCACATCTTCACCGATGAAATCAAAGCGGTTCCCTTTCCCGACTTGGATATCACGGTATATGGTAGAGCCAACCTGAGCCCTCAAGGAAGCGAAAGCCCTCTCGAGGGGCTGGTGAGGACGAATGAGACCACATACCATGTGGCCATGGCCCATGGTGAAATTGCGATCGAAGGCAAATTCTCTGGAGATTATTACCCCATGAGAACCAAAGAAATCGCTGAGTCCGGCATGAATTACGTGGCACTTGGTCACTGGCACCGGTACGCTGATTTCTCACAAGGTGCTGTTAAGGCCTGCTATCCTGGCGCACCTGAAACGTTGAGCTTTGTAAATTCCGGGACGTTGTTGACTATGTTGAATAACTCAATATGTCAAGACGATGAAGAACAAGGGGGGGTAACCCCGCCACAAGAACGGCGGGCAAGCCAAAGGGAGTTAGTGACAGGATTGAAGCTGACACAACCGGCCGTGAGTCAGGCGCTCCGGATAATGATGGAGCTTTATGAGGGGATAGTAGAAGCTGATAAAATGGCTTGAGGCATTCAGGGATAATCGAGTTGCTCGGTTTCCAAAACCTTCTCGAGCTCTGTTATGA